>Ga0209096_1000343_pt1 | contig 66517 bp, 37 predicted proteins | sample AD_UKC034_MetaG_FD_184407 | JGI IMG/M metagenome (GOLD analysis project Ga0209096, IMG submission 184407) | Active sludge microbial communities of municipal wastewater-treating anaerobic digesters from USA - AD_UKC034_MetaG (SPAdes) (version 2) | ecosystem: Engineered > Bioreactor > Anaerobic >...
GTTCACGGATCTCGGATTTGTCTGCGTGAGCCTCACCTACCGCACGCCGCGTCCGCAAGGGTTACCGATCTACCGGAGCGCATGGCAGGACGGGCAGCGCGCCGTCCGCCTCGTCCGTAGCGAGGCGTAGAAGCGCGGTTTCGCCCCGGAGAAGATCGGCGCGTTCGGGTTTTCGGCGGGCTCGCACCTGACGGTCCTGTTCGCGACGAGCGCGCTCACGCCGGCGTACGGGCCGGTCGACACGCTCGACGGGCTTCCGTGCCACGTCAACTGGGCGGTCGCGATCTATCCCGCGTACGCGCTCACGGACGGCGCGGATAAACCGAACGCCCAGGGCGGCAACGAGGACGACGCGCGGCTCGTCCCCGAGTTCTCGTTCGACCTCGCGACGTGCCCGATCCTGTTCCTCCACGGCGATGCGGACGGCTGGGCGGCGATGAATTCGGTGAAGTGCTGGGAACAGCTCCGCCGCAGTTGCGCCCAAAACGGCCTGGAAGGCGGCCACAGCCTCCAGCAGGGCCGCTCAGAGGGTCAGAGCGCTTGGAATCGGAGGGTGCACCGGCCTTCGCGGGGGCAGTTGGCCGTCGAACGGAGGGCCCGCCGCACGCGCGGCGCCACCGCTCCCCCCCGTTTGGTTGGTCACCGTCTCCGAATGACACCTCGTTGCCACAGCGGCAGCTTCTGCTGCCGAGCACAGAATCGCCGGCGAATCCACCTTTTTCCTATTCATCGGAAAGCCAGCGACGGGCCATACGGCATTTATGATCTCATGCCGAATGCGATGGATCACTTCGGCATCTGGGCAATCGAACGAAGGCCAACCGCAGGGTCTGACCCTCGAGACGCTACGACTGAAGTTTGAGAACAACGTCTATTCTGCGGCGCCCGGGCAAGGCTGGTTTCCGAGGGGTCCGACCTGGACACAACGGTGGCAGATCTCAAGGAGTGCCCTCATCAATGGCACCGGCGCAACCACCGTCGACGGATCGCCGCCGTCCGGTGAAATCGTCGAGGAATGGTCCGTTGAATTCCCAGGCGTAGAGTTCCTCGATCGTGGTCCTCGAATCGGCCAGCGTCCCGCGCGCGATGCGCAGGAAGTCGATGGCGCCATTCAGGTAATGCCCGTTCGGCGCGCCGCCCACAAACAGATCGGCCGTGTTGGCGAGCGCAGCGTCCGCCCCGATTCCTGGACCGCGGGCGTCTTTCATGCCGTCCAGATAGAGGGTGAATGTGCCTGTCTTGCGGTCGGCCTCCGCGATGACGTGGTGCCATTGGCCGTCGCTGACGATGCCCCGGCTGTCGAGCCACGCCGTGACGCCGCCTGAGGTGGTTGCCAACGTGACTCCCCCGGCCTTGTTCACTCCCAGCACGTAGCCGGCGCCGTTGATCTTCTGCAGCAGGACTGCGTCCGTTTGGCCGGGTGCGGTTTTGAAAACGATCTCAAGGAGAAAGTTCGACGTGTGGATTTGCGGGTTACTCAGTTCGGCACCAGTGAACGTGGAACCTCGGCTGTCGTTCCGTCGTCCGCCCATTACGGCCACGGCGCGGTCGATGTCCGTATTCTTGAGCACGGCGTACTGATCCTGCCCGTTGAAATGCAGGGCGCCCGTGGTCCAATTCTCCAGCGGGCCATTCTGGTAGTCTTTCAGCGTGAGGTTGACGGCCTCGAGCGGATAGGTGGGTTGCCGGTAATAATCATCGCGGAGGATGTAGTAGGATGACATGCACCAATGCTCATCCAGGATGCGCGTTGGGTCGCCCGGGAGCGGATGGAAATGCCATTCCGCGACCGTCTCGTGAAGGCTCCAGGGAACAAAAACCCTGGCGCCGCGGCCGCGGGCCGCCGAATTGGCCGTGGGCCGGAAATCGTGAGCGGCCGCATCGCGCAAAGGCGCCTGGTCGGCCATCACGCCCACCTCGGCGGCCAGGGGCCGATAACTTGCCAACGCTTGTTGGAATGCCGGAAGCGATTTGTGCCACCGACCCGCAGGTTCGAACACGCCGAAGCCTTCGCCCGTTCCCACCTCGTAGAACACGTTGCGCGCGTAGGCATCGGTGGCGATCGCAAACAGGTTCCGTCGCGCCCCGGCGTCCTCCTCGTTGCCACCGGCCGCGCCGGTTGCCGGATCGGCATCGCGAAACACGCTCAGGCCCATGCTCTGCCAGATGTTGCCCAGGAACTTCACGCGCCCGGCCTGAGGCGCCTGCCGGCGCGAACCGCGCACGAAGTTGAAGAGCGTATTGTTGAAGAACACGTTCTCGTAACTGATGATCTCCTGAAAGGCGGCGGTGTTGGCCAGCTTGCCCGACGGCCCCTTGGATTTGCCCCAGGCGATGTTGTTGAAGTAGTAGTTCTTGAACGCCCCGTCCAGGTAGTAGGCATGGCCGAAGCGGTCTTCGGTATCCGGGCTCAGCACGTGATCCCAGTTACGGTAGCCGCCGGGATTGCCCGAGATGTTGGCATAGACGTAGGCCGGTCCGCCCTGCCAGGTTTCAATGCCACCGAAGTCGTCATTGTTCAGCAGCGTATCGACGGCCTTGTTGTGGTGAATCAGGATGCGGGTGAACGGTCGATCGGTGGTCGCGCGGCTCTGTTTGGAGCCATGCACGTCGATGCCCTGAGCGCCGACGCGGTCAAGGACATTCCCCGCCACCTCGACGGTCTGCGCATAGTTTACGATCAGCGCCGGTCCCTGGCCGAAGAGGTCCGGCCGGAGGCCGATGTGATCGAACTTGTTGCGCATCACCCGGACGTCATAAAGCCGGCCCATCGGTTCATCGACGTCCGAGTAAATCGTGCCGTCCCCGAGTTCCACGCCGCCGGAGTCCGCATCCGAGAACACGTTGTCCTCCACCACCACCTGGTCAATGGCGTCCTGCTGACCCACGGCTTTGACCCGAACGCCCTTGTGGACGTGCTCGAAGGTGCAGTGGCTCACCGCGATGTTTGTGCCACTGCCCAGCAGGCGCACACAGCCAGGTTCGGCATCGATGCTCTCATGGGAGACCCAATACGGCGCAGCGATCAGGTTCCAGTAGATGTTGGGAAAGCGAAAGGTCAGTCCGCTGATGCGCACGTGGCTCATGCCCCGGCTGTCGATCATGCGAATGCGCTTGGCCACTTCGAGGCGGACGGTGTTCGGGTCCTGGTCGCCGGGCAAACGGAGGTAGAGCCGCCCGCCACTGCCCTTCTTGGCAAACCAGAACTCGCCCGGGCTGTCGAGGTAATGGGGCTTGTCTTCGAGGTAGTACTGGCAGCCGCGAATGATCTTGTAGGATGGCTCGCCGCCCCATTGGCAGGCAAAGGTGAGCGAGCCCTTCTCACGATCCGCGGCGAGAACCCTCGCCTGAAACGGGCTCCCCATCACCCAACCCTTGGTGGTCCAGACGATGGCGCCCTGGTAGAAATCCTGCGGCTGGCTGGTGTTGATATGCTCGCGGTCGAACGCGAGATGCCGTCGCTGACCGTTGACGGTGGCGTAATTGTCGAAGGGTTTGTCCGGATTCTTCCATGTCCACCACTCGCTCTTGATGTCGTCCGGGTCGCTGATCCTCCAGTTCGGCGTGCGGGCCAGCGCCAGGCGCGTCACCCCGCCATCCTCGTCCACCACCCAGACGTTGCGTGGCGCCCAGTCGAGGTCGGCATACCAGACCTGTTCACGCTCCGGGATTAACGGGTTGTCGGCGCCGATTTTCCAGCCTCTCACCACCTCCGACCCGCAGATGACGGCAGGCCCGGTGCCCCAGGACGGGTCGCGCGTCAGGACAATGGGCGTCGTCTGGGAGCCGGACTCGTTCGCGTCCAACTGGCCGCGATAGATTACACCCTGCTTGAAAACGTAGGTGTGCGCGCCGTGGCAGGCCTTGGCCTGGTCTGCAGCGCTGGGATCCCACGGGTGGTGCTTCCACGGGCTCTGCTTGGAGAGGCCATCGTTGGTGTCGGCCCCCGACTCGAAGTCGATGTAGCGCATGGACGCGCCCGGCTTGAACTCGAAGGGGCGCGGAGCCCACTGAAGGTCGCCAGTTGGCAGCACCCGCGCGTGCGGTTCTTGCCAGGACCAAAGGGCGTTGGCATCACCGGCCAGGGCCATGCCCCATCCGATGCTCAACACGACGGTCGTGCGAATGAGTGTTCTAATCGCAACGAGGCTGGGTGCCGGTTGGTTCTTCATAGGCTGCGGAGAAGCGGGTCAATCCTGTCGTTGGCGGTACTGGGTGATGAGACCGCGGAGTTTCATCATTGCCACCTCCGTCAATACAGTGACCCGGCGTAGGCCGTGATGGGTTGCGCCAACTCCGAACACTTCCTGCCCGCGGCGTCGCGGATCGTGAGCCGCAACGTGTAAGCGCCCGGCTCCAGCGCCGGCAGGCTCAAGGGCATCCATGATGAAGCCGCCGAGTCTTGGCTGGTCTGGGCGCAGGCCGTTCCGCCGGCTCCCTCGAGCACAGCGGTAATGGTGTGGCTCCCTTGTGCGACGGCTCTGGTCCCGATCAGGTCGAAGCCGAAGGCCACCGTCTTGCGGGGCAGCAGCACGTGCCGGGGCGCGTCGATCCCCGCGATGACGGGAGCGGCAACCCGCAGCAGGGATACCTCTCCCACGTCGAAGATGAGCCGCGTCCCGTGCGCGTAGTCGTGCTCGGAGAGATAGAGCTGCACGCGGCTGACTGATCTCCAGGGCTCCGTGCCTGCAGCCGCCACCGCCACCATCTGCTTCACCGGAAAGCGCAAAGGAATCCAGGTGCGTTGCTCGCCACCCAGATCCGTGGTTGTGGAATAAAGTCCCCTCGGCTTGGTGTGGGACGAGATGACCAGCCCGATTCGCGTGTGATCGTCGGCCACTTCATCGCGGTTGGAGTCGACCCGGATCCAGAACTCGAGGGCGTCGAACTGGCTCACGTCGAGTTCGCCCGGCTTGAACTCCCGCGCCAGTCGAGGCCAGCCGACCGGGTAGTTGCCGCCTTCGCCACCATCATGTTTGTGGTCGATCTCGACCGTCCATCGCAGGCCGACCTTGCCGGTGTGCCGTGCCGTCTCCGTGGTTTCCACCTTCCCCTCTGCGGTTCCGTTCTTCCAGTCGGCGGCGTCCCCGCCGAGTTCGGAAACGCTGAGCTTTCCAGCGCGAGCGGCGGTCTCGTAGGGCGAAGGAGGCTCCGCAGTGGGCTTTTTCGAGAGAGAGGCGGCGACCAGGGCGGCGGGTGTCATCGCCGTGCCTGTTGCGGGATGTTGGAGCAACCGCGCTGTCTGGGCTGCCAGGCCCCATCGAATGGCGTCAAACTCCTCCGAGGGCCACATGCCTTCGGCCAGGTACCGCGGCTGCACCCGGATGGCGTCCCAGGTCTCCTGGAGCAGTCGCCGTCCTTCCGCGACCGCCGCAAGGCAGGCCGGATCCATCGATCCCTCGCGCTGGACGATGGCCTGTTGGAGGGTGTAGAGGTACCGAGCGTCGTCATACCCCTCCCGGAAGCACACCCAGTACACCGCCGGGATGACTTCGCCGTCGGCATCCACCCGCTGCCCGCACCCGGAGAAGCGCCCGCGGAGGTAGTCGAAGGGGTCCGGCTCGGAAGGCCAGCACCAGTGCCAGGGGATCAAGGTCGTATAGCCGCTACGCCAGAGGCCGTAGCCGTAAGTCATTCGCCCTCCTTTGCACATGGTCTGGCGATCCTTGATCTCGCCCGCGTTATGATTGGGGTAGCACCAATACTCGTACCGGTTCTGAGCGACGATCTGCTCGTAGGGCACGGAATACGGCTGGGAGCACCAGACATCGAGGTGCGGAGCGTAATCGGCCGCGTCGGCTCCGACCGGATCCTTGGTCGCATAAGTCCGCAGGCCCGCGGCCTTCACCGCGGCGTAGACTCTCGCGCCGAATTCTTTGCAGGAAGCGTCCACTTCGTCGATCGGGCAGCAGATGAACTCCGGCCAACCTTTAGCCCGACGTTCCGTCTCGAAGGACCGGAACAGTTCCGTGACCCGCTCGTAAAACAGCGGTGGCGGCAGCGGGTTGACCCGCCAATGACTTTCGCGTTTCCCGCCCGGCGTGGTGTCGCGGTAGAGTCGGGCGATGACGTTGTCGGCAGTCACGGGCGCCGGCCCTTTCAGGCCGACGGCCAGCATGTGCTCAAGTTCCTCCGCTTCCGCGACGGCGATCCGTTTGCCGTCGTCGCAACGCAGGTAGAGCGTGGGCAGCATGTCCAGACCAAAGTCGACCATGGCTTGGTAGTCCTTGTCTGCGGCCTTCCGGATGAACGCCTCGTCGCGCCCTTGGTAAAGTGCCTTATTCCGCACGTAGAAGTACGCGGAGAAGTGCTTCCCCGGGTCTTTCTGCAGGGAGAAGCCAAGCACCCGAAGCGCCAGCGGAATTTCGACGGCCTGACCATAACCGTCGTCCCACACCGTCACCGTCCCCTGGTAGAGACCGGGCTTCGCATCGTCAGGCACATGGACTGTCAGCCAATACCGCTGGCATTCGCCCGCGGGCGAGCTGTGAAGCGTGACGCGCTCGAGCAGCTCCGGTACCCGGCGATACGTGTTGAGCGTGGTGTACGCCGGATAGCCAACGTTCCAGTAGGTCGCTAGCCGCACGTGGATGCCGCCGGCCGGAATCTCGCCAGCGGCGCACCTGAGCGACGAGACGCGGACCCTCAGGTTCTGGAGGGGGCGCACCGGATAGAGCGCAAGCGTGAGGGGTTCGAACTCTCCCGGCGCCGCAAACGCCACCAACGCCTCGATCCGCTCGTGGGGCAAGGGGCGCGTATTGGGGTAAACGCACTCCGTGATGGGACGCTGGAAGAGCAGGTAACCCCGCTCCTTTTCCTGTTCGGTGAGGGTCGGCTCAGGGGCAGTCTCGTCAAAGGGGACTTCCTTCGCAGCGTCCGGCACCGTCGGCTGAGGGCGAGGACGCCGCCCGACGGCACCTTCGGTTGGCTTGGGGACAAGCCGGAGCGGCGGCAACTCTGCAGGCGCCGCCGCTCGCGCCAACCCCACGGCCAGAACCAAGAGGGCCCCCAGAAAGGCGAGCCGCGGACCGGCAGACCGGAACGGTGAGCGAGCGGCCACGGTGGTCCTCCTGAATCCCCTCGGTCGCGGCTTGGTTGATTTCGCATCAGAATCACTGCACAGGGTTGCGTTCATGATCTCCTTGCGGTGCGGGGCTGGCTCAGGGCGTCGAGCCGTCCTGCGGCAGTTCCATGATCGCGTCGGCCAGGGCACGTCGGACGCGTTGGTCGTGTGTCAGCCCAGCGGACTTGTCGGCCGACATCACTTCGAACCCGTCTCCGGGGAACGTCTCGCCGCCGTCGGTGTAGGCGGTCCAGTTCTCGACAATGCCATCGGCGATGCGCTTGAGCAGCGCTTCGGCGCGCGACACGGCCGCCGGCTCCCGTCCGCTTGACTTCGCGCCCGCCGCGGCTACGCCCTCGAGCCTCACCTGCTCCCACTCCGAACCGATCTTCTGCCGCAGCGTGCCGGTGGCGCCAGACTCAAAGTTCAAGAACAACTGGTTCTCGCCCTCGCCTTTGGCCCACACGGTGAATTCGTATTCCTGCACGCCTGGCGCGAGGGGCAGCTTGGGGGTGTTGAGGCCGATGCGGCCCGGTTTGCCGGTGCAGCGGATGCCGGCGCTGTAGCCGCCGGAATGGACGTATTCTTTGCGGGGCTCCCAGAAGTTCTCGTAGTCGCCGCCCCAACTCCAGCCACCCCACCACAGCCAGCGCGACCGGTTCTGCGCGCTGTTCTTGTTCACTTCCTCGAAGCTCGCGTTCTGCAAGAAGTTGAACTCGGCGGGATCGGTTTCGGACAGCGCCGTCGATTTGAACCGGCCCGCCCGCCGTTCCTCCAGCATGGTGCGTTTGCGTTGAAGTTGGCGCTCCGTGATCAAGCCGTCGGCTTTCATTTGGTCCAGCGCCTGGAGAGCCGCGTCGATCCGCTCCCGGGTCCAAAGTTCAGTCGGCGCTTCAGCCGCACTGGCCGTTGTTCTCCGACTCAGGCCCAGACCGCCAAGGCACAGAACGACCATCGCCGGCACGCGAAGCGCCGCGGCCCCAGCCATTGCTCGTAAATGCATGCCGTGCAGCTTACGTCGGTGGGTCTGTTGGGAAAAGCCTTCCTGTCTCGGTTCAGCCGACCGATCGGTCGAGGCACACTCTCCCGGTCAGAGACCATGAAGACTGATCGCACCCGCCGCCAGTTTCTGGTCGGCGCCACCGCCGGCGCGTTTGGGTTCTTCCTCAGCACCCGCCGTGGCTTTGTGACGGCCGCGGCCGCCAACGAGGAACTTAGGGTCTGTGCAAAAATCACTTCCGATTTTGGCGGGAGCGCCAGCGAGCCAAATCCCCTCCAGCAAAACCGGAATTGGTTTTTGCACAGACCCTTAACCTCGCGCTCGTCGGTGTAGGCGGACGCGGCGAGTGGTTTGTGGGCGCGCTGCCGGGCATGAGGACGCGCTTTGCCGCCTTGTGCGACACCCACGCCTACCGGCTGAACCGCGCGGGCGAGAAGTTCCCCGAGGCGAAACGTTACCGGGACTTCCGGCGGATGCTCGACGAAACGGACGCATCCGGCATTCTGTGCTCCATCCTGAATCGGCGAGGGGCTGGGGGATCTGTGGGCAGGGTTCTGGGATGACCCGGCGGCGGACGGGAGGAAACGGCTGAATTGACGGTCGATGCCGCTTTGCTCAATGCTCGGGCATGCGCCTGAACGGAGGAAGGGGAGGCCTGGAACGGCAAAGACCCAAACTTGACCTGTCGACCACACGTTCCACAAGTCGAGGACTCTAGTGGCAGACGATGGAAGACAACGCCAGGCTGCTGGTGGGCATTGACCAACTCCTGGCCCTGGCCTCCGCCGATCGGCCCGGAGGGCGGCTCGGGCTTGTCACCAACGACGCCGCCCGGTTGGCGGTCGACCCCGGCGTTCCGTCGCGGGTCGCGCTTCTGCGGGCGGGATTCAAGCTCGTGCGCCTCTTCTCTCCCGAACACGGCCTGCAGGCGAACGCCACCGACGGGGCCGCGGTGGGCGACGGAGCGGACCCGTTGACGGGCCTGCCGGTCGTCAGTCTTTATGGCGAGCGCATCCGACCGGAGCGGGAGGCTCTGGCCGACCTTGATGCCGTGCTGTTCGACATTCCCGACATCGGCACGCGCTTCTATACCTACATTTGGACCCTCTGGCACCTGCTTGAAGCCTGCGCCCATGCTGACGTCCCCCTCGTCGTCCTCGACCGTCCCAATCCGCTGGGGGGCGGGTTCGAGACGGTGGAAGGCCCCTTGCTCGATACGGACCGCTTCGGCAGTTTCCTGGGACGCGCTTCGATACCCATCCGCCATTCGCTGACGGTCGGGGAACTGGCCCGCCTTTGGAACTGGGAGGAGCGCTTTGGCGCCAGGCTCCGCGTGGTCCCGTGCTCCGGGTGGAACCGGAGGATGCAATGGCCAGACACCGGCTTGCCGTTCATTCCCACGTCGCCGGCGATCCCGAGTTTCGAATCCGCACTCCTGTACCCGGGTCTTTGTCTGTTCGAGGCCACCCCCTTGAGCGTCGGGAGAGGTACGGACCTGGCGTTCCAGATCGTCGGCGCGCCGGACCTGCCGAATGTGGAAGTGGCTTGCCAGTTCAACACGCTGCGCCTGCCGGGCATCGAAGCCGAACCTCACGAGTTCACCCCAACCCACCCGCCCCATGCGGGGCTTCGCTGCCGGGGCGTTCGGGTCCGGATCCTGGACCGCCGCGCCGTCCGCCCGGTGCGCACGGGTCTCCACCTGATCGCAGCAACGGTTCGCGCGTACGGCGCTCGTTTCCGTTGGACCCGCTATCCGACGGCCGCGAACCCCGGTGGCGAGGCTCACTTCGAGCGGCTCATCGGTCAGGATGGCATTCGCGCCGCCGTGGAACAGGACAGGGACGATCTGGACGCCCGGGTGCGCGGGTGGACCCGGGCGAACGGTTGGATCGCACGGGTTGAATCAAGTCTCCTGTACCGCGGTGCACACTCCGTTTGAAATGCTCCGTCCTGAATCGGCGAGGGTTATCTCCGCGCAGATTCGGGGCGGATCACAGATTGGGAGGGGGGGCACGGGTCCCGGCAGGGGGAGGCGGAGAATGAACGTCGTCATCCGGTATTGGTCTCGCGTCATTCGCGTCGCTCCTGACTCGCCGCCGGTGACTTCATTCAGTGATTCACCTTGTTTTTGGCGGGGAAGGTGGTAAACGACCTGCCAACACTGTCATCGTTATGAAACCTCGCTCTCTCATTCCTGTGGATCCGCGTAGCCGCCGTCAATTCCTGCGCGACACCGCCCTGGCCGCAGCGGGCATGGCGGTCACGGTCGAGACTTTGGGCACCGCGGCAAGCTCGGCGAAGGCCCTGAACCAGAATCCGGATATGGAATACCGGCGTCTGGGCCGGACCGGACTGATGATTTCCGCGATCTGCCTCGGGGGGCACTGGAAGCGCATCGACACGGTGGTTGCGACCGCCGGCGGCATTGACGCGCCGGACTTCCGAAAGAACCGACACGACGTTGTCAGCCGCTGCATTGAACGGGGGATCAACTACATTGACGCCTGCACCAGCTCGGAGGTGATCGTCTACAGCCGCGCTCTCAAGGGCCGACGCGAACAGATGCACCTCGGTTTCTCGTGGTTCGAGGAGGAGATGCGGAACGACAACTTTCGCCGGGCGGACAAGCTGCTCGCGACGCTGGACCGGGGAATGAAGGAAGCCGGCCTGGACTATGTGGACCTTTGGCGGATCACGATGCACGAGCAGAGCGGCCAACACGCGTCGCCCGAGGTTGACGAGATGATGAAGGCCCTCGAGGCTGCCAAGAAGCAGGGCAAGGCGCGCTTCACCGGCTTCTCCTCGCACGACCGTCCGCACATCCGGTCGATGATCGAGACTTACCCAAGCGTCGTCGACGTCATCGTCACCCCCTACACCGCCAAGTCCAAGGTTCTGCCTGCCGACAGCCTGTTCGAGGCGCTGAAGAGGCACGATGTCGGGATGTTCGGCATCAAGCCCTTTGCCAGCAATTCCCTGTTCAGAGGCAGCAGTGCCCCGGATGATCCTGCGGCCGCCGATGATGACCGGCGGGCGCGCATGGCGCTGCGGCACATCCTCTGCAACCCGGCGGTCACCGCCCCCATACCGGGCATGATCAACCTCCACCAAGTCGACAACGCCGCCGCTGCGGTGAAGGAGCGGCGTCAACTCGACGCCGCCGAACAGGCCGAGCTCGAACAGGCGGCAACCGAGATGTGGGCCCGCCTGCCCGAGGATTACCAATGGCTTAGGAACTGGGAATACGTTTGATCCAGCAAGGCGCGCCTCAGACCCAGTCGAGGACTCCAGCCGGATCCGACCCGGCAGACGGCAGGAGATCGAGGCGCAGCGGAGCCCCCCGAGTTCTCGAGGTGTTGGCCGTGATGCTCGATATGAGATTGGCCGTGCGGATCCTGGCGGGGGTGCTGGTCATTCTGTTGCGCATGACCGGGACCGGCGAGGTCGCCGAGGAAACGGCGGCGTGCAGTCAGCTGCCGGTCCCGGCCCCGTTAGTGACCGGCCCGGCGCCGCGGCAGGGGCCGATGGCGGACAACAGCCGTTGTTTCGTCTGCCACGCCAACTATGACTTCGACGAGGAACGCCTCGTTTTCAGCCACGCGAAAGCCAGCATTGGGTGCGTTCAGTGTCATGGCGAATCGACCCGCCACAGCGCGGACGAGGACGGCCTGACCCCGCCCGATCGGATGTTCCGGAAGTCTGACATCCGGTTCAACTGCCTGGGCTGCCATGACTGGATGAAGCTCGTGGCGAGCGACAGAACCAGGCAGGATCGCGCCGATCTCCAGGAGAAACCGGACCACCAGGCGGTGCTGGACGCCACGGCGTCCAAGAAGCTCTGCACGGATTGTCACGGTGACCATCGCCTCGGCCACCGCACTCGCGTTTGGGACAAACGGACCGGTGCGATCTCGCACCGCGATGCCACACCGGCGATGATCCGGGTGCCATCGGAAGCGAAGTAGCGGGGCGGGGTCAGCGTGCGGGCTTCACCGGCGTGCTTCCCGGTGGGGTGGGGGCGGGGCGGATGCCCTGCAAACTGCGGGTCCATTGCTCGAGTCCGACCCGCACGGCCAACTGGCCGAGTGCAAGGCCGAGTTGCGCTTCGGTGTTCAACCGTGTGAGGACCTCGTTCCGAACGCCGAGATCGATCACGGTGGTTTGGGCCGGTTGTCCGAGGTTCACCCGCCGTAGTCGTCCCAGGCTGAGGTTGAGGACGTCGATTCCGCCATAGTGGAATCGCGGGGGACCCGAGGCGGCCGCCCGCTGACGCAGGCGCCGGTAGATTGCCTCGAGATTCGACATGCCGCCTGGCGTCTCGACCAGCGTGGCTTCGGCCAGATGAAAGCGGACAAAGGGAAGGCGGACGCGTCCCTCGATCAAGGCCCTGGGGTCGTACTGGAAATGGCACTCGGCGACATCGAGGAAGGGTGCGCCTCCGAATTCGGGCGGGTTGTAGAAGCGGACGTTTTCGAGAGTGAGGGTGGGGTGCAGCACCCCGAGTCGGGCCCGGCCGATCCGTGTTTCGAGGCCGGTTTCGGCCTGGCTGTGGGCCATGAGCCACTCTCGCAGGAGCAGGTCCTTGGTCAGCACCAGGGCGGTGATGGCCACCAGCCCCAGCACCAGCAGCCGGAAACACCACCGGACCAGGAAGCGCATGCCTCCTGCATACCACGGCCTCCCCGGATTGGGCAACCGGAGTCCGGTTTTTTTGACAAGGTGTCGATGGGCGCTACGTTGCGACGAGGCCGATGCCGATCCGGTTCCACGGGTCGGGAGGTCGGTCGCACGACGCCGATGAGCACACCAACGTCAGCCATCGAAATCCTGGTCCCCGGGGACTACCGGTACGGCTTTGTTTCCGACCTCGACACTGAGGTCTTCGCGCCGGGGCTCGACGAGGGGGTGATTCGGGCGATTTCGGCGAAGAAGGAGGAGCCGGAGTTTCTGCTCGAGTGGCGGTTGCGGGCGTATCGCCACTGGCTGACGATGCAGGAGCCACGGTGGCAACAGGCGCAGTACCCGCCGATCGACTATCAGGCGATCCGGTACTTTGCAGCCCCGCGGCGCTCGAACGGGCCGGGGTCGCTCGAGGCGCTCGATCCCGAGGTGCGTCGCACGTTCGAGCGGTTGGGGATCCCGCTGGATGAACAGAAGCGGTTGGCGGGTGTGGCGGTGGATGCGGTGGTGGACAGCGTCTCGGTGGCGACGACGTTTCAGAAGGAACTGGAGCGGCAGGGGATTCTGTTTTGTTCCTTTTCGGAGGCGGTGCGGCGGTATCCGGAGCTGGTGAAGCGGTATTTGGGGTCGGTGGTGCCGTCCTCGGACAACTTCTTTGCGGCGTTGAACTCGGCGGTTTTCAGCGACGGCTCGTTTTGCTATGTGCCGCGCGGGGTGCGATGTCCGATGGAGCTCTCGACCTATTTCCGGATCAACGCGGCGAACACGGGCCAGTTCGAGAGGACGTTGATCATTGCGGAGGAGGGCGCTTCGGTGAGCTACCTCGAGGGCTGCACGGCGCCGATCCGGGATGAGAACCAGTTGCACGCCGCGGTGGTCGAGCTTGTGGCGATGGCAGGGGCCGACATCCGGTACTCGACGGTGCAGAACTGGTATCCTGGGGATCGGGAGGGGCGTGGGGGGGTCTATAATTTCGTGACCAAGCGGGGTCTGTGCAAGGGACCCCGCTCGAAGATCCGCTGGACGCAGGTCGAGACCGGGTCGGCGATCACCTGGAAGTACCCGAGCTGTGTGCTGTTGGGGGAGGGGTCGGTGGGCGAGTTCCACTCGGTGGCGCTGACGAACCACCGGCAGCAGGCGGACACGGGCACGAAGATGATTCACGTGGGCCGGAACACGCGGAGCACGATTGTGTCCAAGGGGATCTCGGCCGGGCGGGGCCAGAACAGCTATCGGGGGCTGGTGCGGATCCGCCCCACGGCGGTGGGGGCGCGCAACTTCTCCCAGTGTGATTCGCTGTTGATTGGGGATCAATGCGGGGCGCACACGTTTCCGTATCTTGAGGTTGCGCATCCGAGCGCGCAGGTCGAGCACGAGGCCACGACGTCGAAGATTGGCGAGGACCAGATTTTCTACTGCAGTCAGCGGGGTCTGTCGCGGCAGGACGCGGTGAACCTGATCGTGAACGGCTTCTGCAAGGAAGTGTTCCGCGAGCTCCCGATGGAATTCGCCGTCGAAGCGCAGAAGCTGCTCAGCATAAGCCTCGAGGGCAGTGTCGGATAACCCGCGATGAAGAGCGAGCACGTTGAGCTTCAGCCACACAATTCACATGGAACCGATTCTTGACATTCAGGACCTGCGGGTCGGGGTGGGGGAGAAAACCATTCTCAACGGCGTGAACCTGACGGTGCGGGCGGGGGAGGTGCACGCCGTGATGGGGCCGAACGGCAGCGGCAAGAGCACACTGGCGGCGGTGCTGGCCGGCCGGGACGGCTATGGGGTCACCGGCGGCCGGGTGATGTACCAGCAGCGCGATCTGCTGGCGATGGCTCCGGAAGATCGGGCCCGCGATGGGGTGTTTCTCGCCTTCCAATACCCGGTCGAGATCCCGGGGGTGAACACGACCTACTTCCTGAAAGCGGCGCTCAACGAGGTCCGCAAGCACCGCGGTGAACCGGAGCTGGATGCGATTGAATTCCTGCGGGTGGTGCGGGAGAAGCTGGAGCTTTTGAAGCTCGGCGAGGATTTGCTTCAGCGGCCGGTGAATGTTGGATTCTCGGGCGGCGAGAAGAAGCGAAACGAGATGCTGCAAATGGCGGTACTCGAACCCCGGCTGGCGATCCTGGACGAGACGGATTCGGGATTGGACATCGATGCGCTCCGGGTGGTGGCGGGCGGGGTGAACGCCCTGCGGCGTCCCGATAACGCCCAGGTGGTGATCACCCATTACCAGCGGCTGCTGAATCACATTGTGCCCGACCGGGTGCATGTGCTCATCCGGGGGCGCATTGTTCGTTCTGGCGGACGGGAGCTTGCCCTCGACCTCGAGGCGCGGGGCTACGACTGGCTTCTGCGCGAGGCCGAGGTGGCGGCTTGACGGAGGCATCATGAGCGCTTCTGGCGTTTGCAGGGTCACCGCCGATCCACCGGCGCAACCCGACAGCCCGTGGGTGGCCGGTTTTGGACCTTTCGAACACGGGGACGGTGGCTGGGGATCGGCTTCATGGGTACTGCCGCTGCGGAAGGCCGGTTTGGCGAGGTTCGCCTCGGTGGGATTGCCAACGACCCGGGACGAGGACTGGCGGCACACCAGCCTGGCCGCGCTGGCCGACTTCCCGTTCCGTCCGGCGACGCCGGGGAGGGTTGGATCGCGTGGGGACGATCGGGCGGATGCGTCCTTTGGGGGAGGCGGGGTGGTGAGGCTGGTATTCTTGGATGGGCACTTTGCGCCGGCGCTTTCGAGCATGACGGCGCTTCCGGAGGGGGTGAAGGTATTGCCCCTGAGCGCGGCGATGCGGGAGGCGGCGGCGGCGATTCGGCAGCACGTGGCCAGGTTCCCGCGTTGGGCAGCCAACCCCTTCGCTTCCTTGAACGATGCGTACTTCACCGACGGTCTGTTCGTGCGGGTTGCGGCGGGAGTGGCGGTCGAGATGCCGATCGAAGCGGTCTTTCTCTCGAACGGCGCAGTGGCGGGGCGAGCGGTGCATCCGCGGAATCTGATTCTTGCGGAGAAGGGGAGCCGGGTGACGGTGGTCGAGACCTACGAAGGGCAGGCCGGCGAACCGACGCTCACCGTGCCGGTGACGGAGCTGGCGGCGGACGAAGGCACTGCGGTCGAGCATTTCCGGATCCAGGACGAGGCGGCCTCCGCGTTTCATCTGGGGACGATCCTGATCGAGTCCGGTCCGGCGGCGCAGGTGACAGCGCACTCCTTGGCGTTGGGCGCTGCGCTTTGCCGGCAGCAGATCAGCGCGACGCTGGCCGGGGAGCGGACCGAGGTTGTGCTGAACGGTCTTTACCTGGCCGGGGGAGGGCAGCATGCGGACCACCATTTGCGGGTGGACCATGCGCGGGCGCACACGACCAGCCACGAGTCGTTCAACGGGGTTTTGGCCGGCAATGCCCGCGCGGTGTTCCACGGTCGGATCCTGGTGCGGCCGGGCGCCCAGAAGACTGACGCGAAACAGACGAACCGCAACCTGTTGCTGTCGGACCAGGCGATGGTGAATTCGAAGCCGCAACTCGAGATTTACGCCGATGACGTCCGATGCACGCACGGGGCGACGATGGGCCCCTTGAATCCGGAATGGCTGTTCTATCTTCGGTCGCGGGGGATCCCCGAGGGGCAGGCGCGGGCGATGCTGGTCGAGGCGTTTGCGGGGGAGATCCTGGATCGCGTGCAGTGGTCTGAGGGCCGGGAGCGCCTGCGTGTGGCCGTGGGACGGCGGTTCCAGGCGATGTTGTCGTCGGGATCTTGAAGGGGCGTGCGACGTTGGGACGAAGCGCTATGGACAACGGACTTGAAGATCTCTACCAGGAGGTGATCCTGGATCACAACCGGAGCCCGCGGAACTACGGCGCGCTGCCGTTGCCGGCGCGGGTGGCGCGCGGGCGGAATCCGCTCTGCGGCGACCTGGTGGTGGTGTACGTGGCCATGCAGGGGGAGACGATCGAGAAGGTCACGTTCGAGGGGTCGGGCTGCGCGATTTCGCGGGCGTCGGCCTCGCTGCTGACGGAGGTGGTCAAGGGCCTGACGCGGGCCGAAGCCCGGGCGATGGTGGACCGGGTTCGCCGGCTCATGACCACGGGGGAGGAGCCCGGAGGCGGGTTGGGCAAACTGTCGGCACTTGGGGGGGTTCACCGTTTTCCCGGGCGGGTGAAGTGCGCCACGCTCGCCTGGCACGCCCTGCTGGCGGCGCTCGACCAGCGCGAGGAACCGGTCACCACCGAGGCCGCGACGGGGTAGGGCACTGGAATCGACAGGGTCAGAGGACGAAGAAAGGAAACCATGGCTTGTGAGGAGCATCGGTCGACGCCGGAAGCGATCGAACCTGCTGTCTGGCGCGCCCTGCGCGGCTGTTACGATCCTGAGATCCCGGTGAACATCGTGGATCTGGGGTTGATTTACTCCTGCCGGGTGGAACCCGCGGCGGATGGGAAGTCGCATCGGGTGCACGTGCAGATGACCCTGACGACGCCTGGATGTGGCATGGGACCGGTGATCCAGCGGGATGTGTGGGATCGGGTGCTGGCGGTGCCGGGCGTGAGCGAAGCGCAGGTCGAGCTGGTGTGGGACCCGCCCTGGACGCAAGCGATGATGAGCGAGTCGGCCCGGCTCGAACTCGGCCTGTTATGAGCTCCGTCATGGTCCATGCTCAAGGCGCGCCGTCCGGCGTTCAGGAGGGAGCCTGGCTCGATGTCGCGGCGTTGCGCGCGGATTTTCCCATCCTCGATCAGCGGGTCAATGGCTGGCCCCTGGTCTACCTCGACAATGCGGCCACGACGCAAAAGCCCGAGTCGGTTCTTGCGGCGCTGGCCGGGTTTTACCGGGCTGACAACGCGAATGTGCATCGGGGGGCGCACACCCTGAGCCAGCGGGCGACGGACGCCTACGAGGGCGCGCGCGAACGGGTAGCCCGCTTCCTGAACGCGCGGTCGGCCGAGGAGGTTGTTTTCACGCGCGGGACGACTGAGGCGATCAACCTGGTGGCGCAGACGTGGGGCTTGTCGCGGTTGCAGACCGGCGACGTGATTCTGCTGACCGAGATGGAGCACCACAGCAACCTGGTTCCCTGGCAATTGGTGGCGGAGCGGACCGGGGCCCGACTCGTCTATTTGCCGGTGACGGGTGATGACGGTGCGCTGGACGAAGTGCACCTGGGATGGCTCGAGGATCCCCGGGTCCGGTTGTTCGCTTTCACGCACGTCTCGAACACCCTCGGGGTGATCAACCCAGCCGCCGACTGGTGCGCCCGCGCGCGGCGTCGGGGGATCGTGACCGTGGTCGACGCGGCGCAGAGTGCGGGTCATCTTCCGGTCGACGTGCAGTCCATCGGCTGCGATTTCCTCGCGTTTTCGGGGCACAAGCTGTGCGGGCCGACGGGGATCGGCGCCCTGTATGGCCGCGGCGAGCTTCTCGAGGCGCTTCCGCCCTGGCAGGGCGGCGGCGACATGATCAGCCACGTCGAGTTCGAGTCGAGCGAGTGGAACGTCATCCCGCAAAAGTTCGAGGCCGGCACGCCGCATATTGCGGGGGCGGTGGGGCTTCATGCCGCGCTCGACTACGTGGACCGGATCGGGCGGGACCGGATCGCGCGTCATGACCGGGCCTTGGCGGAGCATGCGTGCGAGGCGTTGGGTCGGCTTGCCGGCATCCGGTTGCTGGGGCCGGCGACCGGGCGGTCGGGCGTCGTGAGCTTTCTGTTTCCGGACTTGCATGCGCACGATCTTGTGACGTTTCTGGATCAGCGCGGGGTGGCGTTGCGCGGGGGGCACCACTGCAACCAACCCCTCATGCGGAAGCTCGGGGTGACCTCGACGGCGCGCGCCAGTTTCTACTTCTACAACACGCCTGCCGAGATCCAACGGTTGGTCGACGGGGTTCGCGAGGCGCGGCGGTTTTTCGCCGGCTAGAGTCCTCGACTTGTGGAATGTGTGTGGGGACTATGAGTCTGTCACCTTATTTGCGGCACCGTTCCTCGGGACTGGATGCTGCATCGATCTGAGGCGGCGCCTCGCTGGGGAATTGTTCCAAACGCGCGTTGGAACCGTGGGGAATAGTCCCCACGAATCACTCTTGCCCCGCGTTACGAATCACTCATCGCGCAGGCAGACTCTCGCGAGCAGCTCCGTGGTGAGAGCTGGATGGAATGAGCCCTGTTTGCAGCGGTTTCAGCACACTGTCGCGCTTGCGGAAACGGGAGACCGCCGAATTCGAGATCCGATGACGGTGCGCGTGGCACGGGCCCTGCTCAGAGGTGGCACAGCCACTTTCGTGGCTGAAACGGGAACAGAGAGCAAAGTCAGATTCGCAGAAAGAGAGTATCATGAGTACGATTGTGGCATTGATTGCGGCGTTGGTCGCGTTGGCGGTGAGCAGAGGGCCGGCACCGAATTCGGGGGATGGCATACCCGACGGAAGTGGCATGCCTACGCAGCCCTGCCCGCAAGGCGATGGTGGGAATTCGCCTGGACCAGCGCCGAATTCAGGTGACGGTATTCCGGATGGCAGCGGCTTCTGATTCCATGGAGCCGTGATGGCGGGCGGCTGTTGGAGCGACTGTTTCTAACACGCCCGTCTTGTTGAACCTTCTCCACCGCTGGGACTACACCACAGAAGCATGCGGGCTGAAGGCGAGTGGCGTTGACGGCCCTCACTGAAGTGACGGTGGCGGCACGGCGCGAGCCAGTCTCTGCGCGGCGAGTTGTTCCTCCTCGTAGGTCCCGTAGAAAGGCACCTGGGCATCCAGCCACAGATAGATGGCGCGGAGATCGGCGTCGGGCAGCTGCACAGATTGGCCGTGGTTTTCGTCCGCGAGGAGGGCCGACAAAGGACTGAGGTCGGCGCCCGCCTGGCCCGGGCGGGAGGCCGGGGCATCGTAGGAGGGCCAGCGCAGGTAGGGCTTGAGGTTCTCGTAGGAGAGGCTGAAGGGACTTTGCGGGGCCGGATCACCGGTCAGGACCAGGGGGCTTTTGTCGGGGCCAACCGGACCGTCGTGACAGCGCACGCAATGGCGGTCGAGCACCGGCTGAATGAGCCGCGGATAGCCGAACGGATGCGAGCCGTCCGGCCCGGGCTGGATGGCGGACGGGGGGCGGCCCCATGCCGTGGCTTGGCGAGGCGCCGGCACCGCGCCGGGAGGCTCGTGACACCCGACGCAACTACGGCGTTCGCCCGGCTGCAGATAGACGATCGTGCGCATCCCCTGGACCGCGCGGCCAGTGGCGTCCACGGCCTGGAAATAGAGCGGCTTGCATGCCGGGGCGCGGAAGTAGGCCGAACCGTCCGTCTCCACCGGGACGGTTCCCAGCAGCATGCGCGCATTGGACTCGGCCGGATGACCAATGCGCGGGTCATTCGCGCTGTCGGTTCGCGACTTCGGGAGGAGTTGAAAGACGCGCAAATGGTCCACGCGCCGGCCTGCCGGCATCGGCAACAGGCTGTGATGGACATCGGACAGGAGGAACTCGCCTTCCAGGTCCAGGTGCGGCTGCACGGTGCCGGTCGCCAGCGGCGGAGAGACCCGGGGTGCCAGCGGGATGGGATAGACGGCCGAGATGCCGGGGCGACGGTAGAGGAGTTCGAGGTTGCCGAACCGGTCGAGGTAGTAGAGGCCGGTCTCGGTTTCCTGGCGTTGCCCCGTGTAACCGCCGGAGAGCGGTTCGTGGCTGAAGGCCACGAGGTAGTAATCCTCCGAGAGCGGCCAGGGGCTGTAGAAATAGCTTTTGGGCCAGCCGTCCGCCTCGGGAAAGGGGATCTCGGGCGTGAGCCACTCGAGCGCATCGAAACGGTCTGAGCCCGTTTTCGGGTCGAGACTCGCGCGCGTAGGATCCAGCAGGACCAGCGTGCCGCCGACGTTGGCGTGATGACCGCCGGCGACAAAGAGGATCCGCCTGGAATCCGGGATGGCTTTCGCCTGGTAGCAGGCCCAAGGCCGCGTGGTGTAGTTGCCGAAGAGGCTGGCCGGGGTGGTCCCGTCGGGGTTGCAGGTCCACAAACCGTGGAACTTGGCCGCGTTGCGGTCCACGTAGTCCCAGCGGGTGTAGACCAGGCGGCCGTCATTGAGCACGGACGGATGCCACTCGTGGGTCTCGTGAAACGAGAGCGTCCGGAGGTTGGCGCCGTCCGCGTCCATGCGGTGCAGCGTGTAGGCGTGCTCCGGGCTGCCCCCACCGCAGCGCAACTTGCACCCGCGTCGCGTCGACTGAAACGCCAGCCCGCCATCCGGGAGCGGGCACGGGTCGAAGTCGTCGTGCGGGCCGTCAGTGATCTGCCGAAGGTGCGAGCCATCCGCGTTCATGGCCCAGAGGTGAAACGCATTGTACTTCACTCCGGGCTGGCCGGGTTCCCGGGCATAACCCGGTCGCGCGTAGGGGTCCTTGCCTGCGGGATCGGCGAAGGCGAAATAGATCGTCCGGGCGTCGAAGGCGAGCGCCAGCGTGACGAAGTGGCCCCGCCACTCGGGTCCGGGAATGAGCGGCCGGGTTCTGAGCGAACGGCCGGGCTGCTCGAGCACGTGAAGTCCGCCGCCGGGAGCCGGCGTGGGCACCTCGGGATTGCGGGCGCCGTTGTCCGGGTTGTTGCCGTGGGCGTAGTACCAGCCGAGGTACTCGTACAACATGTACCCCACGGCACGGCGGCGTTCCATGAAGAGCAGCGGTTGCGAAGTCACCAGCGGGTTCCTCAGCGCGGCGTCCCGCGCAAGGCTCCGGATTTGCCGGTAGAGGTCCAGGCGCCGCGGTTCATCGAGGCGGGCGCCGTTCTCCGCGTGGGCGTTCAGGCGTTCGAGTTCAGCTCGCTCGGCCGACAGATCGCCGACGGTCGGCAGGCGTTGCAGGTCCTGCAGCAGCAGCGCGGCCCGGCGCAGGGCAGCGCGGATTGCTTCGGGTGACTGCGGGGAACGGCCCAGCCGCCGCTCCTGCAGATCCCAATCGGCCAGCACCGCGGCGCGCAACGCTGCGGGGTCGGCGAGGGCATCGGCCGGCGCGCCCTCCCCGTGGGTCGCACGGAGGGAGCCGAGTGCCAGGAGGCCGGCGAGCGTGCCCGTCGCAAGGAGCGCTTTCATTCTGCCGCGCTGGGGGTTGTTTCTGTCGACGTGGCCGAAGCGTGCGTGGAACGAATGGGCCGTTCAAGGCGAATCCACGGTGACAAGGAACACGGAGGATACGGGCGGCAGATCCAGAATCAGGCGCGACGCGTTGTCCTCGAGTTCCGACGGTTGGGGCGCGATCCGTCCCGTGTGCGGATCCCAACGTTCCAGACGCAGGCGGCCGCGCAGGAGCACCGGGGTCTTGACGGGGGTATCGGAGGAATTGGCGAAGAAGAAGAACTCACGCCCGGCAATGTGTTTGTGCAGGTAGGTCAGGTGGCCGCCCCGCACGCGCGGGGGTTCCGGCCAGCTCACATCCGGCGATGGCAGCGCTTCTGCCAGCACGCGGGCCAGGGTGGCGGCATCGGGGGTTTCGACGAACCACGCCGCGCCGCCGCGGTGGTTCCGGTTGACGGTGAGTCGCCCGGGAGGCTTGGGCCGCGCAGCCAGGTTGTTGCCCTGTGCGTCGAGCACCTCGAACTCGGCGATGCTGGGCGTGTCGCTGTTCACGGATTCAATCACCAAGCGGACGCGCGAGGCGGTCACCGGGCCGAGCGGATGGAGGCGGTTGGTGCCGATCGCCTCGCCCTTGGCCCGGGCCTGCCAGGCCTGGCCATCCCAGATCTCGACGCGGTGGGACTGTGCGCGGTCGAACGCTTCCTCAATGCGCACGCGGTCGAACGGGCGCGGCGTGCCGAGGTCGACCTCGATCCACTGGTCGGTCCGGTTTCCGTCACGGGCATTCCATCGGGTAGCGGGGTCGCCGTCGCAGGCCAGGTTCGCGGCATGGCCACCCCCTTCCCAGGCAGTGGACGCGGTGGCGCGCGGGTAGGCCGGTGGTTCCGGCGGTGGCGTCACGGCGTCGGGGCCGAAGACATGGCGGACGCCTTGGCGCACGGCCTCGGCGCGGTCCCATTCCACGGATTGGTCGGGCAGCCGCGTCGTCGCGATCACCCGGCCGCCGGCCTCGAAGAACTGCTTCACTTTCGCCAGGTTGGCGTCCGAGAGGGTGGTGGTACCCGGCAACACGAGGACGCGGTAATCCTGGGGAATCTCCGGATGTTCGAGCCGGACGATGTCGCCTTGCACGTGGCAGCGGGCGTCGAGCGTCTCGGGATGGAGATAGGTGAAGTCCTGGCGCAGGTCCAGCGAGAGCCGTTCGCCGACGGCCATGTAATCGGCCCACTCGGGAATCAGGCCGCCCTCGTAAGGCTTGCCGACGCCGAAGCGATAGGCGGCCTGCAATCCGGCGATCGGATAGAGCACAGCGATATCGACCACTGGCCGGCCTTGCTGGAGCACGCGCTGGAGGCGCCCGATGTAGTCGTTGTAAGCGGGCAATGCCGATGCGTAAGGCTCGGTGCGCCAGGACAGCTCTGGCGGAAACGTGATCGGGTTCGTGCGATACCACACTGCGTGTGGCACCATCAGGTTCACCCCCTTGGCGAACTGGTCCATGGCTTCCCGATAGAGATTGGCCACCGGCAGATCCATCGCGCCGTAGCATTCGGTCATCACGCGGCGGCGGCCGTAGTTGACCGCGGCGGAGCTGACGACTTTGTACATCCGCGATCCGCGGTCATACGCGAAGATCTGATCCAGGCCCGGAATGGGCTGGTATTCGAACACCTTGATCAGGTCGCCGCACAGGCCCACCGGGTTGACGATTTCCTCCTGGTCGACATGTCCGGTGAGCTGGATCCCCCGCGCGTGGCACCAGTCGGCGAGGGTCTTCACGAAGCCCTTCGAGAACAGCTCGGTCCGCATTCCGAAGAGCAGGTTGCGTGCGGCAGCGGTGTCTGGCCCGATCTCGTGCCACAGCGCGGGGTAAAGCAGCGCCGGGCTACGGCCATGGCGTCGCTCGAACTCCCGGTTGAACCCTGGCGTCCAGGCGCGCCCGCCCTGGATCCAGTGGAATGTCGGCTCGTCGTAGAAGGCGCTGTCGATCGTCTTGCCGAAATGCTCCGGGAACGTCTGGTGATAGTGCTCATAGGTGAGGCTGACGAACTTCTTCACCGCATCAGGATCGAGGTAGTCGACCAGGTTGCCCGAGCCGTCCGGGACGCACAGGAAGAGCATGACGCGCCAGTCGCCGGTCGGGGCGGGCCACGAGAGTCGGCCGTCCCGGCTGTGGTTCGAGAGGTCCAGCCGCTCGAAGGTGGCGACGTTCATGGCCACAGCGGCCATGAGTTCGCCGGCCGGCACCGCGAGGTTCACGGTGGCCGGTCCGGTCGCGTGGGTTTCCACCAGGTCGAGCCGTTTGCCGAGCGCCTCCGGGTACCGCTCCCGGAGCAATCCCCCCGCCGACCCGCTGGGGAACCAGAACTCGTCGTAAAGACACATCTTCTGGCCGAGCCGCGCCGCGGTCTCGACGGCGTGCTTGTAGTGTTCCAGATAGGCGGGACTCATGAACGGCACGCCCATGTCCTTTGTTGGGAGGATGCCGAACCCGTGATACCCGCTCGTCACGGATTGCTCCATGATCTCCGTGGTGCGGGCGCGATCGAGCGGCCCGTTCCAGAACCAGAGCGGCCGCGATTTCCACTCCGCCGGCGGCTGTGCGAAGTCGCGGGCCAGCTCGGCGGGCTTCGGCGGGGCGGGGTCGCCGGCTTGGAGGCCGGGGCTTTGCGCCCGGAGCGCGGGCGCGGAGGACAGGAGCGCGAGCAGGAGCGCGACGGAGAAGGTCATCGTGGATTTCATGGTTGGACTACAACCTCAGGCATGGGTGACGGCAAGCATCAGCAGTGTTGCCTTGCGTCCTCTCAGGGAAGGGGCACGTGACGCTCGACGTGGAGCCGCACCGGGCCCAGCAGGCCGGACGGCTCGAGTTCTTCGCGCGGCCCCCAGGCCTTATGCGTGGTGAAGGTCTTTGGGGCGTCGCCGGTGAATCCGCCCCGCCCATCGGGGAATCCGCCCGGGTATTTCGCATCGCCCACCAGGCGGTTCCACCAGAGGTTGGTCACTTCGATCTCGAGTTCATTCGCGCCGGGCCGGGCCGCGCCGGTGATGTCCACCGCGTACGGCGAGCACCACAGCACCCCCAGCGCCTGCCCATTGACCTTGACCCCGGCGATCGTTGCCACCGCGCCCAGATCCAGCCACAAGCGGTCGCCGCCGGCCAGATAGTCCTTCGGAACATCGAGGACGGTCTGGTAGCGGGCTGTCCCGGAGAAATGACGCACCCCTTCGAGCGGCGATTCCCGCCAATCCAGCAGCTTCTCGAGCGCGATGCGGTCCGGACAATCCCAGCCCGGCGGAAAGCAGAGAGTCCAGGGCTGGGCCACCTCGAGCGGCGCAGGCACTGGCCCGGAATCCAGCGTGGCGCTACGCCCGTCTGCCCGGCGAACCCAGCAGGCGATTCGTGTGCGGGTGGCAACAAACTCGCGGCTGTCGCCCGCGTAGCAGACCGTGGACTGGACTGCCGTCTCCCCACCGGCTGGACCGCCAGGCGCCGGAGAGAGATCGATGACCTGGTCGCCGCGGCTGCGTTCGCGAAACACCACAAACCGGGAAGCACCATTGCCCAGTGGCACATTGAGGTGAGTGTATTCGCCGGCGGTTCGGAACCGGGCGATGGGCCGGATCTCGCCGGTTACCGGACACCAGAACTCTGGAATCCTGGCGCCGACCCGGAAGGCGATTTCCGGTTCTCGCGTCTCGTCGGATTGGTTGGAGAGGAAGTACACGTCGAAGCCGTTGGCGCGCCGGTGGGTCCAGAGAACGGAGGGATCGCCGCAGACCACGTCGGGGCCGGCGCCCAACCGCGACAACACATCCGCGAGCGGGACGCCATGAAAGACCCTGCCTTTGCCGTGGCGGTATTCGGTGGCCTGCACCCCGTCGCACGGGCCCCAGATCTCGTCCGCCCTGCGTTTCACCTCGGCGTCCGCGCCCGGATAGCCGGCGAGGCTGGGGGAGCGCCGGGGCGGCGGTCCGACGACGACGGCGCCGGCGCGCACGAGCTCGCCGATCGTCGCGAGCAGTTCCGGGCGCATCGTGTCCAGCGGCGGCAAGACCAGCAGGCGGTACTGAACGCCCTCCGGGGTGGTGAGCAGGCCATCCCTGACCGAGAGCCGTTTCCGGATGACCTCGGCGTTGACGAAGTCGAAGTCATACCCCCGCGGCAGCGCGGGGTCGAGGAGGCCGGTCATCTTGGGTGAGTCCTCGCCGACGAAGAAGAGCAGGTCAGCCGTCGGGTCGCCCTGCTGCAGCAGGTAGTGGCAGCGGCGCAGGTAATCGATCCAGGACCGACTCTGGTCGAACCAGGTGTTGTGCCGCTGATAGCTCATGCCGAACCAGGCGGTCACACCCGGCTTCCGGTCTTCCCAGGGCTGGTGGATATAGAGGTGCAGCACGAAATGGTTGATGCCCTGGGTGAAGGCCCAGTCGCCCCGGCTTTTCATTGCGGCCGGCGATTGCCGGAAGTTGAACCCCGCTGTGAAGGCCTCGGCGGCCGTGATCGGCTTGCCGTAGGTGTGTGAAGCGGAGGATGCCCCGCGCAATTCGATGCTGCCCAGATCCCAGAGATGATTGCGGTACCAGAACTCGCCCGAGATGATGTCGGCTTGGCCGCCGTACTGCAGAAACTCCGCCGGAAAGCCCCAGTGGCCGTAATTCTCCATCCAGAGCTTCAACCCCCCGGCATTGACCGCCTCCCGAAACGCGGCCAGGTAGTTCTCCGCGATCAGGTCGGCCACCAGGCGCCTCAGGTCCCAGAGGAACCGGTTCGAGCGGTCGGCGGTGCCCACGACCCGGCCGCTGAGCACCGGCAGCCACGGAACAGGATCGTAGCCCAAGCGCTCGACGAACACCCGTTCGAGCCCGGGCGTCCAGTTCTGCGATCCGACCTCGTAGCTGTCGATCACCACGTGCTTGAGCGCACGCCGGCGCTCGGGTGGCACGCGGTCGAGAAAGGCGCCGATGTAGGCGGCATAGTGATGACGACTGGCCTCCCGGCTCATCTTGTCGACCTCATACCCCTTGGCTTCCGGGGGCACAGGCTCGTTGACCGCTCCGGTGGGCAAGGTGCCGCACCGCAGTATGACCCACTCGCCCGCGGGCACATTCCAGCGCAGTCGGCCCCCTGCCTGCATGTGGCGGGTGATGTTGAGGACGTCTTCCGGAGCCAGAGACGATGTCGGTTCCGCCTGCGGCGGCCAGACGTACGCATCCCAGCCGGGCAGCGGCTCGGGGTGCATTTTCCCCAACTGTTTCTCGACGAGGTAATCCAGGGTCGGGCTACCGGTGAAAACGATCTCCCGGAAGCCCGCATCGCCCTGCGCCTCGAGTTCGCTGAACACCAGGCGGAAATGCCTGGCCGCCACGGCGGGACAGGCCAGTGTCAGGGGCGCCCAGGTCATGGGGCCGAGGTTCCACATGGTGCGACGGCGGTCGAAGTGGATGCGCCGCAGTCGTTGATAATGCCGGCCGTCGGCGGACACCTGGAGTTCCACCTGCACCTGAAACGGATGGTCGACGGGGTGGAGGGAAACGCCCTGGACTGGACGGTCGCCCTCGAGAACGAGATCCACCTGCCAACGCCTGGCGAGGCCCGCCTCCCGCGGAAACACGAACGCGGTGTTCCGGTCGTTGTCGAACAAGCGCTCGACACCGGCGGGAACGTCTGGTGTCTCAGACAGGCTCTCAGGCAGCGGTTGCCGGACCTGGATCGGGGCCTCCTGTTCGGCCGGCATCGGAAAGGCCAGCACGGCCAAGTCGCGATACTCGCCTTCCGGCGCGGGCAGGACCCCCTCGAACGGCGCCGGACCGCGCACGCGGGTCTCGGTGTGCACCACGTAGCGCATGGCCTGGTCGGCAGTGATCCACGGCCCGCCGGACTGACTCCACCCGGGGCTGTTGAAGAACCCGATGTCGACGCCCAGGCGTTGCCCCTCGAGCACGGCGTGCTCGACCATCTTCCACCAGGGATCGCTCAGCATGTGCACCGGCCCGCGCTCCCGGCCTGGCGAAACGTGCCCGATCAGGGCCTCGCCGATGCCGACGCGGGCCATGGCCTCGAGGTCCCGGGTGATGCCTTCGCGCGAGATGTGCTCATCGATCCAGTACCAGTAGACCCATGGCCTTGTGCTGGCGTCTGGCTGGACGAAGCCCTCCGCGAGGCGATCCCCTGCCAGGGTGCCACAACCGGAAAGCAAAGGCAGCAGGACCAGGGCGGTCAGGGCCGCAGCCAGGCGCTTCCTGGCATGTGGCGCAGGCGATGGATGCGGGATCATGCTTCCCTCGGTCACGGATTCCATCCTCGTCAGGGTTCCCAGCGCAAGCGGTAGAATGACGCTGGCGGAGGAGCGGGCAAATCGCGGAATTCATCCGTGTGCTCGATCGCGCCGCTGGCGGGGGCGACCGCGCTCCAGATGGCTGTCCAGTGCGTGAGGTTCGTGGAACGTTCCAGGGTGTAGTGCCAGCCGGGCGTGGCTGAGAACCGGAGCCGGGCAGACGTGCTTGTCATGCTGGGGGCGCCGTCGAACTGGGCGGCCGGACTCGAGCCGATGTTCACGATGGTGACCCAGCCCCGGCTGCTGCCGCCGCGGCCGTCGTCCACCTCGTAACTGAAGCCGTCGGTGACGCTGACCCGGTTCGAGTAGACGAGGGAATCCTCGTGGTTCGCCAGGGGGACGCCGCCGGCCGTGGCCGTGTCGACCGCGCCCACGGCCAAGGTGTCTCCATCCGGGTCGGTGGCGCTGCTCGCGAGCGCCGTGAGGGGGATCCGCAGCACCGCGGGTGCGATGTTGGTGAACGCCAACGAGGCCACGACTGGCCTGCGGTTGACCTCGAGGATGCCGTGCGAGGTCAGTTGCCCCAGGTACCAGTTCAGGCCCGCCTCGAGCGGCGGGAGGTTCGTTGCGGAAAACGCACCCGCGCGAGCGTTGGCTGGGAAAAGCGTGAAGGCCTCACCGCCGAGCAAGGCGGCGCCCGAATTGGAAACGACCAGCGCCCCGCCATACTCGAACACGCCACTGGCCAACGACAACTGGTCGGCGTGCGGCGCGCCCCCGTTGCGGTCGATTCGCATGAAGGTCGTCCCGAGCAGCGTCGGGGGACGTTGCAGGGTGAGGCGGCCCAGCGTCGAACTGGTGCCTGGCGCGACGGCTCCATCGCTCTCGACCAGGATGGCTCCCGCCACCGTGCCGGTGCCCCCGAGCGTTCCGCCGCTTACGGTCACCCCGCCGCTGCCCGTGCCCGAACCGCTGCTGTTGTTCACCAGGAGCCGTCCGGCCAGGAGCGTGGTGCCGCCATGGTAACCGTTGGCCTTCCCCAGGCTGAGCGTTCCTGCGCCGGCCTTGGTCAGCGCTCCGTTGTTCACGGGGACTTCCAGGGACAGGTCGACGTCCGGAGGCTCATCCCCCACCGTGAGGGTGCGGCTGGGGCCGCCGCCGAGGTCGATCCAGCCCGACGAACCTGCGCCCGCGCCGTTAACGATCCTGGCGGTCAAGTGGGCGAGGGGGCGCAAGATCGATTGGCCGCCCAGCAGGATCCTGGCCGGGGCCGAGCCCTGGGGCATGAGCTGGATCGTGTTCAGGGCGAGTGTGCCTCCGGTGAGGGTGAACACGTGGCCCGCGTCCACCCGCAGCACGGATACGCTCAGGCTGGCGTTTGCGCTGAGGGTGACAGGGCCGGAGAACTGTGCCGAGACCGGCCCCGCGTGCAGGACGTGGGGCGAGTTGTCCGGCCGGTAGGCGGGGTCATAGAGGATCCGCAACGAACCGCCGGTCAGGTTCAACGACTCCCGCATGTACAGCTTGCGAATGCTGTGCGTGCCTGCGGAGAGGGTGACCGTGATGTTCGCGTTCGGTCGTTCGAGGATGACGGTGTCGTGTTGACCCGAAGTGGGACCTGTCCCGGCCGCGCCCGGCAGCCGGGGGGCGGGGAGCCCGCCGGTGGCATAGGGCGGCGTCTGGCCGGCCGGTGTGACCGGGGCCGTCGGGACCTGGCCGCTGTTCCAGTTGCTCAGCGTGCTCCAGTCGCCACTCTGGTCGTTCCACCACACGGCCGGCACCAGCAGGTTCCTGACGTATTCCAGGTCGCCGTGCGCCACGTTCCCGTCGCACGTGGCGTCCACGGCATTGAAGCCGGGGATGGACACCGTGCTGGCGTACTGCCAGAGGGCCCAGGGCTCGGTGTTCCCGTAATCGTCCCACGGGCCGTAGTAGCCGGCATAGGTGGAGTAGGTGTGTTTGGGGCTGCCCGTCTGCACCGGGATCGACTCCGGGTCGCTGTTGTCGGCATAGCGCGCATTCCAGAGCACGGGAAACGCCGGGCTCGTCATGCCCGGCACGTGGCTTCCTGGCTTGGCCAGCAGATCCCGGCGCGACGCCGAGGCGGCCTGCAGGGTGCCGGAATAGCTGCCGTTCACGTAGATGCAGGGGCGAATGCGCAGCACCGCATGGAGCCGATCCGAAAAATCCAGGGCAAACTGGGCGAGGGCGTCTCCGCCCAGGCTCTGGCCCGCCTCCAGGTCGAACACCGGGACGAGGTAGCCAGGCCTCATCCACGCGCCCGCCATCTGGATGAAGTGGTTGGCCTCGTCGGTTCCCGTGTTCCCGGCCACATCCGGCCTCGCGAAGTGGTAGGGGCCGAGGTGCATTCCCGCCGCGGTGGCGCGCACCAGGTTCTGAACGAACCGCGGGTCGTCGTAGCGCCGGGCGAGCGTGCTGAGGTTCCCTCCGCCCGGGGTGCCCTGCGGTTGGTCGACGCCGGTCGTGCCCCCGCGCGTCGCGCGCAGAAACACGAAGACGCGGTGGCCGGTCCGGCAGGCGATGTTCCAGTTCTCCTGGGAGATGCCTGTGGCCGAACTGCCGCAGTTCCAGTAAGAGATGTCCGCTCCGAGCGCGCGCGTTTGCGCCACGGCCCGGCCTGGACTGCCCACGAGACCCGCACAGAGCAGGGCGCACCCGACGAACCCGCCCCCACGGACAGGTCGGCCAAGCTGCATGCGGTGAGGCCGGTGTCTCACGAAGGCACGGACTGTGCACGGGCCCGAAGGCCGGTTCAACACAAAGTTGACACGGATCCCGGCTGGCTGGGGTTGCACGACAGGAGTTTTCAGCAGATGCCGAATCCTGTTCATCCCGTTCATCCCGTCCATCCCGTCTTCGCCCCACCGGACGGGCAACGGAGCAAGGTGAGCGCCCGGGGCATGCCTCTGTTCGTTTTCGGCGACATTTTCTTGTATCTCGCTAGCCCGCATGTTTCATGGAGTTGTGAACGCGCACTGAATTGAGCAGACACACCGTCACATGAATCCTCGAATCGATACCCTGTCCCGCCGCCGTTTCCTCCGGGTGTCAGGGGCCGCAGCCGCCACGGCCGGTGTCGTCGGCCTGCCCACTCTCATTCCGGGACGGGTGCTGGCCGCCGCAGGACGTCCGGGGGCCAACGAACGGTTTGTTGTCGCGCACATTGGGGTGGGGGGCATGGGGATGACCCATGTTGCGAACATGCTGCGTTTTCAGAAGGAGGGCAAGGTGCGCATTGCGGCCTTGTGCGACGCGGATGACAACCATCTGGAGGCGGCGGTGAACAACGTCAAGGGCGGCGCGGCTGTTGTGCCCTACCGCGATTACCGGTACATCATCGAGCGGCAGGACATTGACGCGGTCCTGATCGCGACGCCGGACCATTGGCATGCGGTGCAGACCGTCCACGCCTGCCAGAGTGGAAAGCACGTGTACGTCGAGAAGCCTTCATCGGTCACGGTTCGGGAGGGCGAGGCGATGGTCAGGGCGGCCCGGGACGCCAGGGTGGCCGTTCAGGTTGGCGCGCAGGCGCGCACGGCGAAGGGCGCGTGGCAAACCTGCCGGGCCATTCGCAACGGGATTGTTGGAACGGTTCGCAAGGTGACCTGCTGGCACTACCCGAACTCGGTCGACGACAAGCCGCTTCCGGACGCCGAGCCGCCTGAAGGTCTGGATTGGGAGCTATGGTTGGGTCCGCTGCCCTGGCGGCCATACAACCGTCGCTATCATCCGGCCAATTTCCGCTGGCTGCTCGAGTCGGGCGGCGGCAACATCCGCGATCGGGGCGCGCATCAGTTCAGCACGGTGCTCTGGTGCATGGATGCCGACCATCAAAGGTCGTTCACCGTCGAAGCCAGCGGCCGCGCCCCCAATGCCGGGCTGTGGGACAACCCGGTCGAGATGCACGTTGTCTACCAGTTCAAGAATCCGGATTGGACGCTCGAATGGGGCCAGCCCGGCAACAAGGTCGGCCAGACCGAATTCGGCAATGTCTTCTGGGGCGACAAGGGCCGTCTGATACTGGAATGGGAAGGCGGGTACCGTCCGGCCAACCCGGAGGCGATTGCCTTTGAGCTGCCTCCCGGCGGCCAGGAGGTGTACCGCACGGACGAGTACGAGGACTTCAACATGAATCACAAGGCCGACTGGTTTAAGTCGATTCGCGAAGGGCACCTGCGTCCGGCGGTGGACATCGAGATTGCGCATCACACGGCCAACCTGTGCAATTTGGGCAACCTGTCCTACATTCTCGGCCGCAAGCTGGTCTGGGACGGCGAGAAGCGGGAAGTCGTCGGTGACCCGGATGCCAACCGACTGCTCGGCAAGCCTCAGAGGTATCCGTACTGCCTGTAGCACTCCAGCGAGTTGCGGACCCTGCAACATGAACCGCCGCCAATTCCTCACGGGCAGTGCTCTGACGCTTGCGGCCTCGGCGTTCGACCTTCGTGGCGTGCCGGCCGACGTCCGAGTCGACAGTCCTTTGCGTCTTTCGACGTCCTCGATTCACTTCATCGATCTGCCGATCGAAAAGGCGTGCGAGCGGATTGCCGGGCTCGGTTTCGAGGCCATCGACATCTGGTGCGCCTACGAGAACTGCCCGCATCTGGATGATGTTCTGCAGCGACTCGGGCCGGACGGCCTCAAGGAGACTCTCGACAGGCACAAACTGAAGCTCTACGCGTTCTCGACCTACGTTGGCGGTTATGCCAAGTACGCCGAGCTGCTGGGCAAGGCCGGCGGCGGCGTCGCCATTCAAGGGAGCAGCGGTCCCTGCAAGCCCGAGGAACTGACGGCGCGGATGAAGACCTTCATCGAGAGTCTCAAGCCCTTGGTTGAACTCGCCGAGAAGCACAACTCGCACCTCGCCATCGAGAACCACGGCCAGGCGTTGCTCGATGGGCTCGATTCCTTCAAGGCCTTTGTCGACCTGAACCGTTCCTCGAGGCTCGGCATCGCACTGGCGCCCTATCATCTTCAGGCCCGGAATGCCTCGGTCGAGGAGGCGATCCGCATTTGCGGGGCGCAGCTGTTGTTCTTCTATGCCTGGCAGAAGGCGGAGGGCATGGGCCAGTTGCCCGGTCATGGGCCTGCGGATTTCAAGCCGTGGCTCGGAGCTCTGGCCGAACAGAAGTACCGCGGGTACGTGAATCCGTTCATGCACGGGCACGTCAAACCCGACATCATGGACGCCGCTTTGGCTCGATCGCGCGACTACTTGCGTGGACTAGCCCGGGCGGTGTGACGAGGGCCGAACGCAGGACGTGACCCGGCGGGTGAGGAGCGGTTTGAACTGTGTGGGCCCGGGAGTTCGTCGCGCGGCTCGACTGAGCTCGCCGAAGTCCTTGCCCACGAGCCGAATCCTCCCCAGCAAAACCAGAATTGACTTCTGCACAGACCCCTTGGTGGCTAAGGCAGTCTTTGGGCCAACTGGTCGACCGAGGCCGTGCCGGTGGTGCCCAATTGGTGGATGACGATCGAGGCGGCGGCGTTGGCCAAGTCGGCCGCTTCAGCCACGTCTGCCCCGGCGGCGAGCGCCGCGGCGAGGTTGGCAGTCACGGCGTCGCCCGCGCCGACGATGTCGATTTGGCCCCGCAGGGGCAGGGCGTGAGAATGCACGGCGGTCCCGTCGGGCAGGGCGCTGACGATGCCGTTTTCGGCGAGGGTGACGAACACCGGGCGCCCGTTGTGCCGTGCGAGTTCGACGGCGCGCGGTCGAACGGCGACGGGGTTTGAGGTGGGGTCCTGTCGGGTGAGCGATGCCAATTCGGCGGCGTTCATCTTGAACACGACCGGGGGGAAATCGTGGAGTCCGCGGCGGCTGTCGGCGAGGATCCAGAGTTCGGGCCGGGCCCGGGCTGCTGCGCCGACCGCTTCGCGCACGCGGGCGGTGACGACGCCGGTATCCGGGCGATCGACCTGGTCGAGGAGAATCAAGGCGTCGAGGGACGGGGCCAGGCGGTGAAGGGACGCGATGAGGGCGGCCTCGACCGTGAGGGGCGTGGGCGTCCAGTTCTTACTGTCCAGGCGGTTCAATTCGACCGGGGCCGCCCCTGGTCTGAGCATCAGGGGCTTGCAGTAGGTGAATGTCCTCCGGTCGGGGGTGACGAGCAAATCGTCGAGCACGACGCCGCGCAGGGCCCGGAGGGCAGCTTGAAGCTCGTAGCCTTCGCCATCGGTGCCGCAGAAGCCGATGGGGTGGAGGGTGCCGATGCCGAGGGCGACCAGGTTGTTGAGGATGGTGCCTGCAGCGCCGGGTTGGCTGCGGACGCGGACGACGTTGTGAACGGGGAGGCCGGTCTCGATCGAGGTCTCCGCGCGGTCCGGATCGATCTCGAGGTACCGGTCCAGGCAGAAATCGCCGAGCACGGCCACGCGGAGGCTGGTGTAGCGATCCGTGACGGCGCGGAAGCGATCGGGGGTCATGGGGGTTGCGGCTTGGCGTCGGGCGTCAGGCGGTCAGTTCACGGTGCAGGTGGTGGAGGAAGGCGATGTTGTCGCACTGGACGTACGTCATGCGGCCGCCCATGCGGGAGTAGCTCTTGCAGAAGCGGAGGTAGTAAGCCGGATTATCCCTGGGCGGCTCGCCGGCGGTCCAGTCCCAGCGTCCGCCGTCCTGGAGGTCGACCACGGTGATTGCGTGTCCCTGGACGATGGGCCTGCCGGCTTGGACGCGGAGGTGGTTGACGCAGCTGAGGGCTTTCTCGAAGACCTGGGGTCCCATGATGGCGGAGCCGATGGAGAGCACCACGCCACCGTCGAGGGTATCGACGGTGGCTGCGAACCGCCGGAAGTCGACGGTGGCCGCCCGGCCGATCACCGCGCCGTTGAACATCGGGTGCGTGGCGATGATGTCGTAGCCGATGCCGGGATGGACGGTAAGGGGGACTTCATGGCGGAAGGCGTTGGCGAGCACCGAGGCGTTGCGCCAGCGGTGGAGCAGCATGAGCGGTCCGGGGCTGATGGGGAATTGCCGGAGAGCGGCCAGGAGATCGGCGCGTGCGGGTGCCAGCGGATCGGAGGGGTTCGCGACGAGCGCCCGCTCGACGTCGTCGGCGCTGGGCACGGTGGTTCCGTCGCGGTAGATGAACCGGCCGAGCGCCTCGCCATAGCCTTCGCCGCGCACGCCGCCGAGGAGGAGTGCGAGATGAAGGTAGCGTCCGGTCTCGTCCCAGGTGCCGAACGTGCCGGTGGCGACGTTGGCGCGGACGCTTTCCGTGGAGCGTCCGAGGAAGGCGAACTCCCAGTCGTGGATGGTGCCGGCGCCGTTGGTGGCCAAGTGGGTGGCCCAGCCGTGGTCGAGGAGCCGGACAAGGAGCAACTGGCCGCCGTTCTTGATCAGGTGCGCCCCGTAGATCACCAGCACGCCGGCTCCCTGCCGGCGCGCCTCGCGGATGCGGCGTGCGCAATCGCGGACCTGTTCCGACACGGCGTCAGGGACTGCCGGAGGATCGTCCGCGGGTTCGACGAGGATGTCCTCGAGCCGGGTCAGGCTTTGGCGCGCCTCGAGGGGGAGGGGGCGGAGTCGGGACCAATCGAGCGGCGCGGGTTTCATGCTGGAGTCCTCAGGATTCGGTCGAGGAGGGCGCGTGCGTCGCGGAAATCCGGGATCACGACATCCGCGCCGACCCCCAGCAGGCGCTGGCGTTTCCATTCATCCATGCGTCCGGAGCCGTTGGCGGCCTCATCGCTCGCCACGGCGACGGCCAGGCCCCCGGCTTCCTTCGTGTTTTGGATTTCGACGTAACCGTCCCCGAACGCCAGGAGCTGGGATCCCGGGATTTGATGGTCCCGGAGGATCCGGTCGATGACCATTTTTTTGGAGAACTTCCTGTAATCGTCGAGCGCTCCGTAGATATGGGAGCCGAAGAACGGCGTCAGGCCGAGGAGATCGGCTTCGCGCCGGACGAACACCTCATCGGTGCCGCTGGCGAGGTAGAGCGGGAGGTTGCGGCGTCGCAGTTCTTCGAGCAGCGACCGGCTGCCGTGGACCAGCAGGTCGTCGGGTGCGGAGCGGCCGGATTCGAGCGCTTCGATCCGGTGGCGGATGCGGACTTCGAGGCGTGTCAGGTACTCGTGCTTGTACCAAAGGGGATCGCGGGGTGTACCGCCGCGTTCGCGGACCCGGTCGGCCAGCTGGATCATCTGGTAGATCGTCTGTTTGCCGTTGAGCCGCATGATGTCCTCGAAGGCGAGCCTGGCCAGGTCGGCCTCGGTCTCTCCGGGCCGGGGCGGCAGCATCTCGACGAACATGGGGACCATGACGTCCGGCCAGCCCTGTCGGATGAGCGAGAGCGTGCCGTCGAAATCGAAGAGGACATGGCTGATGCCCACGCGCGGGGCGAACCCGGGTGCGAACTCGACCAGGCCAAGGAATGGCGATGCAGGAACCATGCGAATCAGCGGGACCTCTTGTGGCATGAAAGGCCGGCGATGGCAAGGGGTTGCGTGGCGACCCGGATGCTCGCCTGACGCCTGCGGCTTCGAGGCGAAGACCCGGTAGCGAGGCGCGCCTCAGACCGATGCAGCATCCAGTCCCGAGGAACGGTGCCGCAAACAAGGTGACAGACTCGTAGTCTCCAGTTCACGCGAGTTAGGCGAGGATCCGGGGCCCGAATCGGACGTTGACGGTTGGCGGGGGGCGCCCTAGAATGGCGGCAGCAACACTGGGAGCAGGCCCCGAAGGCGAATTTCGGGGTTTTTTCATGCCGGTGGGGCGAGGTGCAGGGCTATGGCAAACACAATTCTGGTGGGCGCCCAATGGGGCGATGAAGGCAAGGGCAAGATCATCGATGTCCTGACGGAGGAAGTGGACATCGTGGTACGAACGCAGGGCGGGAACAACGCGGGGCACACGGTGTTTCTGGGCGACACGAAGTACGTGCTGCACCTGGTGCCCTCGGGGATCTTGCGTCCGCGCAAGCGTTGTGTGATTGGCAACGGGGTGGTGGTGGATCCGGTGGGTTTGGTCGAGGAGATCGATGTGCTCGAGGGCCAGAGGGTTCGGGTGAAGGGCCGGCTGTTTATCAGCGAGACGGCGCATCTGGTGCTTCCGTACCATCGGGAGCTGGACGCCCGGCGTGAGATCCGGAAGGGGCGGCAGAAGATTGGGACGACCAAGCGGGGGATTGGGCCGGCGTACGGCGACAAGGCGGCGCGGACGGGGCTGCGGGTGATCGACCTGATGCATGCCGAGAGGTTTGCGGGGCAGCTGCGGGAGCGTGTGCGGGAGAACAACGCGGTGCTGAGGGCGTGGGGGGCGAAGGGGCTATCCTTCGAGCGGGTGCATGCGGCGTATCGGGCGGCGGGGGATCGGCTCCGGCCGCTGGTCGCGAACACGATGATACTATTGAATGACGCGATTGCCCGGGGTCAGAGCCTGTTGTTCGAGGGGGCGCAGGGGACGTTTCTGGACGTGGACCACGGGACGTACCCGTATGTGACGTCGTCGAACACGACGGCGGGGGGTGCGTGCACGGGCTCGGGGGTGCCGCCGCACCGGATGGACCGGGTGGTGGGCGTGATGAAAGCCTACACCACGCGGGTGGGGGAGGGGCCGCTGCCGACCGAGAACCCGGAGATTGCGGACTTGCTGCACGCCATGGGGCGGGAGTTCGGGGCGACGACGGGGCGTCCGCGCCGGTGCGGGTGGTTTGACGCGGTGGCGACGCGGCATGCGTGCCGGGTGAACGGCATTGACGAGCTGGCGGTGACGAACGTGGACGGGCTGGACACGCTCGAGACGATCCGTGTGTGCATTGCCTACCGGGCGGGGCGGACGCGGTACGACCATGTGCCGAGCGACGCGGAGGTGCTGGCGGCGTGCGAGCCGGTGTACGCGGAGTTTCCGGGGTGGCGGACGCCGACGCAGGGGGCGCGTCGTTGGCGCGAGTTGCCGGTGCGGGCGCGGGAGTACCTGCAGGCGCTTGCGGAGCTGTCCGGGGCGCCGCTGGGGATTGTGTCCGTGGGGCCGGCGCGGGCGCAGACGATCTTCCGCTAGCCCGCGGGTTTCGCACTGTTGGGAGGGGAGCATGACGGTGTCGCATCCGCACTTGAGCGCCGAGGCGCGGGCGGTGTTGCCGACCCATGTGGCGATCATCATGGACGGCAACGGGCGGTGGGCGAAGCAGCGGCACCTGCCGCGCGTCGAGGGGCATCGGAACGGGGTGGAGTCGGTGCGCGCGGTGGTTCGAGCGGCGGGGGAGGTGGGGATCAAGTATTTGACCCTGTACGCGTTCTCGGTCGAGAACTGGAACCGGCCGAAGGACGAAGTGGACACCCTGATGAAGTATCTGGCGCGGTACCTCAAGAACGAGGTGGGGGAGTTAAACCGCTGCAATGCGCGGCTGGAGGTGATCGGGCAGGTCTATCGGTTGCCGGAGTTTGTGCAGGAGCAACTCGCCAGGACGCGGGCGGCGTTGGCGAAGAACAACGGTCTGACGCTGATTCTGGCGTTGAGCTACGGGGGGCGGACGGAGCTGGTGGACGCGGTTCGGAGCCTTGGGCAGCAGGTCAAGTCGGGAGCGATCGAGCCGGCGGAGATCACGGAGCAGGTGCTGGCCCAGCACTTGTACACCCGGAACTACCCGGACCCGGATCTTCTGATCCGGACCAGCGGGGAGCAGCGGCTGAGCAACTTTCTGCTCTGGCAGGTTTCGTATGCGGAGTTTGTAGTGACGCCGGTTTTGTGGCCGGACTTTCGGAAGCCGCAGTTCTTCGCGGCGATCGAGGAGTATGCGCGGCGGCACCGTCGGTTTGGCGGGGTGAGCGGCCTATGAAGGGAAAAAGGGCTTTACAGTGGGCATAGGGAGCGCTTAACGTCGCGAACTTACATTGGTGAACGGACGACAGTATGGAAGCGAAGAAATCGACAATTGTTGAATTCGGGCGTCACGATCGCGACACGGGGTCGGCGGAGGTTCAGATCGCCCTCTTGACGCAGCGGATCAATCAGTTGACGGAGCACCTGCAGAAGCATCGAAAAGACCACAGTTCGCGCCGGGGATTGCTGATGATGGTGGGGCAACGACGACGGTTGCTGGACCACTTGAATGGCACCGATGCCAATCGTTACGCGACCGTGACCCGGAAACTGAAGCTTCGCCGGTGACCGGCTGAGGGTTTCCTCTCGTTCTTGCACCCGTGAACAAGGCGGTCGGTTCCTCCCTTCCGGGGGGGAAGAGTCGGCAGTGCGCTCGCCGGCTCCGCCCGACGATCATAGAGCGTTTCAACTCCACCCGCTGGCTTAGGGAAATTTCATTCAGCCTCTTCAGTCGCCGAGGCGGTTGACTGAAGTTCCTCGAGGCCGGCGGGTCTTGTCAGTTCGCATATGTCAGAGAAAGTAGAAGTCAAGGTAGGTTCAGGCACTATTCACATCGAGACCGGCCGGTTGGCCAAACAAGCCGACGGCGCGGTCACGGTTCAACTGGGCGAGACCATCGTTGTGGTGGCCGCCGTTGGCGCGCTCACGCCGCGCGAGGGACAGGAGTTCTTTCCGCTCACGGTGGATTACCGGGAGAAGGCGGCCGCGGCCGGCCGGTTTCCCGGCGGCTACTTCAAGCGGGAGGGCCGCCCCACGGAGAAAGAGATCCTCACGTCGAGGATGATCGACCGGCCGATCCGGCCCTTGTTCCCGAAGGGTTGGTTCAACGAGGTGCAGGTGCAGAGCATCCTGCTGAGCGCCGACGGCGAGAACGACCCGGATATTCTGAGCATCATTGGCGCTTCGGCGGCGCTGATGGTCAGCGACATCCCGTGGGCGGGCCCGCTGGGCGCGGTCCGCGTCGGCCGCATCAATGGCCAGTTTGTCGCCAATCCGACCCACGCCCAGCTCGCCGAGTGCGACCTGGATCTCGTCTATGTGGGCAGCGAGAACGAGCTCGTGATGTTCGAGGGTGCGGCGAACGAGATCCCGGAGGCGGAGTTCATCCAGGCGCTCGAGTTTGCCCAGGCGGCGTGTCAGCCCTTGATTGCGGCCCAGAAGGAACTGGCCGCTCGCGTGGGCAAACCCAAGCGGGCCATCACGGTCAGCGCGGTCCCTGACGACATTCTGGCTGCGGCGCAGGCGCTGGTCGGCAACCGTGCGGAGACGGCGCTTCTGACTTCCGGCAAGCTGGCGCGGGAAGACGCGTGGCGGGCAGTGATCGAGGAGGTCGGGGCGAAGCTCACGGAGCAGTTTGGCGCGGAGAAGGTCACCGCGGGGCTGATCAAGGAGATCGCCTACGTGTTGCAGAAGGACGCGGTCCGCCGGCTGGTGCTCGAGAAGGGCAAGCGGCTGGATGGCCGGGGCATGGATGAGGTTCGTCCCATCACGTGCCAGGTGGGATTGCTCCCGCGCGCGCACGGCTCCGCGCTTTTCAGCCGGGGCGAGACGCAGGCGCTGACGCTGACGACCCTGGGGACGACGGAAGATTCCCAGGAGCTGGATGGGTACACGGGCGGCGAGACCGAGAAGCAGTTCATCCTGCACTACAATTTTCCGAACTTCTCCGTTGGCGAGACCGGCCGCATCAGCGGTCCGGGGCGGCGGGAGATTGGGCATGGGGCGCTGGCGGAACGGTCGATTGAACCGATGCTGCCGCTCAAGGAGTTCCCGTACGCGGTGCGGGTGACGAGCGAGATCATGGAGTCCAACGGCTCGACGTCGATGGCGACCGTTTGCGGCGGCACGCTGGCGCTGATGGACGCGGGCGTTCCGTTGATCCGGCCCGTGGCAGGGATCAGCGTCGGGCTTTGCACCGAGTACAACGCGCAGGGCGAGATCGCGCGGTACAGTCTGCTGACGGACATTCTTGGGGCCGAGGATCATTTCGGCGACATGGACTGCAAGATTGCGGGGACGGAGCGCGGCATCACGGGTTTCCAGCTCGACCTGAAGCTGAAGGGGATTCCGCTGTCGCTGATGGCCCAGGCGGTCGAGAAGGCGCACGGGGCGCGGTTGCTGATCCTCAAGATCATGGCCGATACCCTTGGTGAACCGCGCAAGGAGCTGAGCAAGCACGCGCCGCGGATTCTCACCGTCAAGATCAACCCGGAGAAGATCGGGCTGTTGATTGGTCCCGGGGGCAAGAATATCAAGCGAATCGTCGACGAATCGGGGTGCGAGATCAACATCGAGGACGACGGGACGGTTCAGATCTACTCGAACAACCCCGAGGGCATGGAAGTCGCGCGGAAAGAGATCGAGAGTCTCTCCGCGGAAATCGAGGTGGGCAAGATCTACCGGGGCAAGGTTGTCACGATCAAGGAGTTCGGCTGCTTTGTCGAGGTGTTCCCCGGCAAGGACGGGTTGGTTCATATCAGCGAGCTCGCGAACTTCCGCGTCAAGAAGACCGAGGACATCGTCAAGATGGGCGACGAGATCTGGGTCAAGTGCCTGGGTGTGGACGAGAAGGGCCGCGTCCGCCTCTCCCGCAAGGCGGCGATGGAAGAACGCGACCGGGCCGAGCAGGACAAGGATGGGGCGCAACCCGAGGCGGAGGGTTTGAAGCCTGAGGATCGGGGGCCGTCGCCTGAGGAGCGCGGGCCAAGGCCCGAGGAGCGCCGTCAGTCGGCCGAGGATCGGGGATCGAGGGCGGACGATCGCGGGTCGCGGGGCGACGAGCGCCGGCCGCGGGGCGAGGATCGGGGCCGCCGGTTCGAGGATCGGGGCCGCCGGTCGGAGGATCGGCGATCGAGGTCGGACGACCGGGGACCGCGATCGGACGATCGGCGATCAAGGTCGGAGGAGCGGGGACCGAGGACCGAGGAGCGCGGACCGCGATCGGACGACCGCGGGCCGAGGACCGAGGAGCGCGGACCGCGATCGGACGACCGCGGGCCGAGGACCGAGGACCGTGGTCCGAGGTCGGAGGAGCGGGGTCCGAGGCCGGCGGCACCGTCGGGGAGCGCATTTCTCGTCCGGGTGATGGCGGCGGCGATCTCGGCGGACACGACCGGCGCAAAGTCGATTGAGGTGGACGCGGACGATTTCCACAATGCCAGCGACTCGGAGCGGGCGACGGTGCGGAACATCTGTGAGATGTCCGGTCTTCAGTTGATTCTGAAGTGATCGCGGGCCCGGGCCACTGGAGGGCGCTATGGGTGAAGACAAATCAACCGCTGTGCCGGTGGCGGCGCCGCCGCTGAGGCCTTTGGGGTTGACGGTCAAGCTGGCGCCGACGCCGCGGGGGCGGCCCCGGTATGCGGTCACGATCCGGGATCCGGGCGGGGCCGAAGTCGTGCTGGCGGACCCGCGTGCGACCCGGGCGCTGGTGGCGCTGATGAACATGCACGCCGTCATCGGGGGGGCGGCCTGTCATTGGGGGGGGCCGTCGGCCTACGCGGAGGTGATGGCGGCGATCCACGGCATACTGTTCTCGGTGACGGGCCGGGAGTGGCACGAGGCCTACAACCTCGTGAACGACCCCGGCCACGCCGAGAACGGCCTGTACGCGCTGCGGGCGAACTATGGATTCGACGGACTGACGCTCGAATCGCTCAAGGGTTTTCGGAGTTTGTCCAGCAAGCTGACCGGGCACGGCGAGTCGCATCTCAACCCGCAGGGCGTGCTGCTGAGCAACGGGCCGCTCGGGTCGGCGTTGCCCCAGGCGCAGGGCTTGGCGATTGCGGACCGGCTTGCCGGACGGGATCGGGTGACCCTCGCCGTGGTCTCTGATGGCGCCGCGATGGAAGGCGAAGCGCGGGAAGCGTTCGCGGCGATCCCGGGTCTGGCGGCGAAGGGCCGGCTGGCGCCGTTTGTGATGGTGGTATCGGACAACGATACGAAGCTCTCCGGCCGGATCAGCGGGGATGCATTCAGCATGCAGCCGAGCCTTGCCGCGCTGGGCGCGCTGGGCTGGCAGGTCGAGCGGATCGAGAACGGGCACGATCTGGCGGCAGTTTATGCGGCGTTGGTGTCCGCCATCGCCCGGGCGCGGGCGCATCCGGAGCAACCGGTCTGTCTTTGGGTCAAGACCGTCAAGGGTTACGGGGTGAAGGCGACGGAGCAGAGCGCCTCGGGCGGCCACGGGTTTCCGCTGTCGAGCGCGGAGGCCATCGTGCCGTTCGTTGCGGAGGTTTACGGCGGGAATCCGCCGGAGGACCTGGCGGCCTGGGCCAGGAGTCTTCGGGCTGATTGGGAGGCCCGGCAGGCGGCGCGGGCGGCCCAACCGGCTGCGACGGCGTCCGCGGCGGTCAAGAAGGACAAGGTCCAATCGGGGATTGGTCGGGGCGTGATTCGCGCGGCCCAGGCGGGGTACCCGGTTTTCTCGGTATCGGCGGACGTCCAGGGGTCGACGGGGCTCAGCAGTTTTCAGAAGACGTTCCCGGAGCGCTGGATCGAGGTGGGGGTTGCGGAGGCGAACATGGTCAGTGTGGCCGCCGGCCTCTCGAAGGCGGGGTACATTCCGGTGGTGGATGCGTTTGCCCAGTTTGGGGTGACCAAGGGGAATCTGCCGCTGACGATGGCCGCCTTGTCGCAGGCGCCGGTGATCGCGGTGTTTTCGCATGTGGGCCTTCAGGATGCCGCGGACGGCGCATCGCATCAGGCGACGACCTATTTGGCGGCGGTCGGTTCGATTCCCCACACGGTGGTGGTGGCGTGCTCCTGTGCGGAGGAGGCGGAAGCCTTCATGTTTCAGGCGATCGAGCGGCAGGCAGCGGCTCGGGTTGCGGGGGCGGATGGCGAGTCGGTGGTGTTCTTCCTGGGGCGCGAGGCCTATCCGGTGCGTTGGGCAGCGGAGGCAACCTACGTCTGGGGGAAGGCGCAAGTGCTGGCCGAGGGCAGGGACGTGGCATTGATCGGGTGCGGCGCTCTGGTGGGGAAGACGCTTGAGGCGGCTCGATTGCTGGCGGAGGGGGGTGTTGGGGCGACCGTGATCAACCTGCCGTTCATCAATCGGGTGGACGTGGCGACGGTGGGGGCGGCGGTGAGCGGCTGCGGGGGGAGAGTGGTCACGATTGAAGACCATCAGGTGATCGGGGGAATGGGCGCCCAGGTGGCGCACGCCCTTGCCTGCGCGGGCATTCCGCACCGGATGCGGTCCCTTGGGATTGACGGTGAATTTGGGCGGTCAGCCTACGTGGCGGAGGAGTTGTACGTCCGGTACGGCCTGACCACGGCGGCCCTGGTGTCGGCGGCACAGTCCTTGCTGAAGTAACAACGGGGTTGTCAGCCCCGGACACTTGAGCGAGAGTCGCTTGGTCTCGCCGCCTGGAAGAAGGAGGCGTCGCTATGCCGAAGACACCGAAGTTCCTTAAGGGCCAACTGCTCCTCGACGGAGGCAATCTCCAGGGGTCATGGTTCAGTCGGACGGTGGTGCTGATCTGCCAGCACGATGCCGAGGGGGCCTTCGGTCTTGTGCTGAACCGGGACAGCGGAAACAAAGTCGGGGACGCTGTCGTGGCACGCCTGCCGGACGCGCTCAAGGAGTTGCCGCTTTTCGTCGGCGGCCCTGTCCAGCCTTCCGCCATGAGTTTTCTCCATCACGATTTGTATTTGCCGGAAGCCAACGTTCTGCCCAGCCTGAACCTGAGCCATTCGCTGGACGAGCTGATCGAGCTGGGCGATTCGTTTTCCGCGACCCGGCGTCTTCGTCTGTTTGCCGGGTACGCCGGGTGGAGCCCCGGACAACTCGAGGACGAACTCCAGCGGGATGCGTGGATTGTGCATCCGGCGAGCATCGACCTGGTGTTCCATGCCAGCACGAGCGAGCTCTGGAAGTTAATACTGCGGCAGAAGGGCTGGGAACAGCGGCTCCTTGCGGATTCGCCGAACGATCTATCGTGGAATTGACCGTCAGATCCGGACCTTGAACTGCTCGCCCCGCTTGAGGGAGAGGGCGAAAGCGGCCATCAGCTCGGGGATTTGCTCGAGGTCCTCGAGGCTGACCAGTTCGACCGGGGAATGCATATAGCGGTTGGGCAGGCTGATGAGGGCGCTCGGGATCCCGCCTCGCGTCCAGAAGATGACGTCTGTATCGGTACCGCTCGTGGCGGACATCGCCTCGTGCTGCAGCCGGATCTTCTGCTGGCGCGCCACGGATTCGAGTCGGCGGACGATCTCGGGATGGTTGCAGCCGCCGTGGGTGAGGGTTGGGCCCTTGCCCATGCGCACGTCGCCGTGGCTGGTCTGGCTGACGGTGGGGTAATCGGTGGCGTGGGTGACATCGACAACCAAAGCCGCATCCGGTTTGAGGGAGTAGGCGATCTGACGGGCGCCGAGGAGGCCGACTTCCTCCATGATATTCGAGACCGCGCTGACTTCGGCCTTGAGTTTTTTGCGCTGACCCGAGAGCAGGCGCAGGGTCTCGGCCACGGCGAACGTGCCGATCCGGTTATCGAAGGCGCGGGCGATGGCAAGATGGTTCCGGAGCAACTCGAACTCCTGGGTCAGGGTGATGGGATCGCCGATTCGGACGAGGGCTTCGGCTTCCTTGCGGTTGCGAACGCCCAAGTCGACGAAGAGATCGCTGATCTCGGGGACGCGTCGGTCGCGGTCGTTCTTGGTCAGGTGGGGGGCGACGTTGCCGATCACGCCCAGGACCGGGCCGGCCTGGGTGTGCACGACCACCCGCTGCGCGCGCGTTACGATCGGATCCACGCCCCCCAACCGGCGCACATAGACATACCCGTCCTTGTCGATGTGGTTGACCGTGAGCGCGATCTCGTCCGCGTGCGCCGCCAGCATGATCCGCGGGCTGCCGCCCTTGTTGAAGACCGCCACACAGTTGCCGTAGGCATCGGAGAACGTCTCGTCGGCGTACTCCCGGACGTAGCCGAGCCAGACGCGCTGGCCGCGGATTTCGTGGCCTGACGGGCTCGGGGTGTTGACGAGCGTGCGAAGAAACTCGAGGGACTTGTCGCGCATGGGCGGAGTATGCCTGCGGTTGGGAAAAAAGGGAAGAGGGAGCCGAGGCCTGCGCGCGCGGGGAGAGCTTGGGCGAAGGCCGGAGTCCACCCTCCCGCACGGCCGTGGCGACCGTGCGGGGGGTGTGGCGTTACGCCATGGCGGGCTCAGCGCACGATGACGCGGTAGAAGCGGCGGGGTTCCGTGGCGGGGACGGAGTACGTGCCGGAGGTGGCACCAGGCACATCGGCCCATTCCCCGGTGATGGCAGGTGCCTGCTGCAGGGTGCCGCCGTTGGTCCAGGTCAGCGTCAGCTGTCCCGAGGCGAGGGTAGGCGGGGCGATGACGGGTCGGAGGACCTCGGCGGGCAGGGGGTAGATTTCGATGAAGGCGATTTTGTTGTTCGAGGCGGTGGGGCCATTGCTGATGCTGAGGCGTCCGTCCTGGACGGTGATTGCGGCCTGGCCTTCGAACCAGAGCACGGCGCTCGTGGGGGTGCCGGTGACGAACGTGACACCCTCGGCCGTCAGGTCGTACACGCTGTTGATGTTGTCGGACTCGCCGGCGACGGCGTAGACGTTGTAGCGGCCGTTGGGGAGTTCGATCTCCCAGATCCGCCCGGCCGGGAGGTCTTTTTGCAGGTGGTTGAACGTGTCGTAGCGCTGATCCGGTGAGATCACGTTGTCGCGGTTCCGCGCGTAAGCGGTGTTGTCGGCGTCCCATCCGTAACTGAAGCCTTCGCCGCGGTCGGCGAAGACGTAGCCGTAGTCGGCGAGGTAACCCTCGGGGATTTCGACGCCTTCGAGTTGGAAGTTGACCATGACGACGGGGATACCGACGGTGAACCGGACGGGGCCGGCGCTGGCGACGAGTCCTTGGGTGTCGGTGGCGACTGCGGAGACGGCGTAGCGTCCGCCGTAGAGGTTGTTCAGCGGCCACTCGAAGGGCGCCGCGGTGTCCTCGCCGAGTTTGGCGCCATTGGTGTCGTAGAACTCGACCCTGGCGATGGTGCCACCGGTGACTGCGGCGTTGGCTTTGACGATGAGGTTGAGGGGTGTGGTGGTGAAGTGCTGGTCTGGCGTGGGTTGGGTGATGGTGATCCACGGCACCTGGATCTGGGTTGTGCGGCCGGTGTAGGACTTGATCGCGCCGGGTTGGGAGCGATCATTGATCAAAGTGCGCCGCTGCGTCACAGGATCGAGCGAATAGAACTCGAGGCTGGCGCCGCCGTCGCCCTCCCACCAGGTGAGACGGATGGGGTAGAGACCGGCTTCGAGGATCTCGAAGGCGAAGATCGTCTCGCCGCCCGGCAGGTCTTCGCCCCGGCCACCGTCAAGAACTCCCAACCGGACGGTGTTGGCCGCGTTGTCGAACACCGGCCGGCAGAGGACCTGGAAACCGTCGTCGCTGCGCACTCCGAAGTAGTGGATGCCTGCTGTCAGCTCGAGATAGGCGGTGGCTTCCATGGCGATGTTATTGGGGTCGAGCGAGAGAAACAGGTCGATGTAGGGGAACGGTTCGTCGGCGGGAAAGTAGCCCTCCGGGTTTCCGGCCTGCTCGTAATTGAGCACCAGCGCGCTGGCGAGCCCGTCGCCGTTGGGGCCGGCGGCCTCGTTCGCATACGGGAGTTCGTAGTCGGGGTCGATGATGAGGTCGGCCAGATGCTGGTCGGCGCGTGCGACGGTGTTGGCGAGGGTGAAGGCGGTGCCGGCGAAGTTGGCGTTGGGCGCCTTACGGATCTTGAGGTTGAAGCCGTTGCCCGTGCCGGTGCCGGGCGCGGTGCCGAAGGCGGCAGGGACGGTGGGCAGGGCGGAGGCAACGGTGAAGGTCCACGAGTACGATTGTGCCGCGGCGTCCGAGTTGTTGAAAGTCAAGGTGACCGTGTGGATCGCGCGGGGGGCGAGCATGCCGGGCGGGTCGAACTCGACCGTGGCGCCGCTGGCGGTTGGCGTGACGGTGACGGGCGTCGCGGCGGCTCCGTCGAGCGTGAGGGCGACCGAACCCGGGACCACCTGGGTGGTGCCGTTGATGATGGTGGCGCCGATGACGGCATCGGGGGCAACCCCGGCGGCGCCGGGGGGCGGGCTGACCGTCGCCGCGTAGGCGGGTTGGGTCGCGCCGGAAGCGGGCACGAGAATGAGGAAATTCAGGGCGAGATCATAGCGGGCGCTCGACGCGGTGAGGCGGAGGGTGGCCGGGCCTGTGAGTTGGAGCACGATGGCGTTGCCGGCGGCGTCCACGAGTGGTGCGTAGGCCTGGGGCGTGACGGTGGATGGGGCGAGGGTGAACGTTCCCAGGGGCTGCAGGACCTGGGTGGTCGTGCTGGCGCCGGACAGAACCCGGTCCAAGCGCACGGCTTGCCGGGTGGTGGTCGTGCCGCGGAGGTAAACGTTGTAGGCGCCGGCGGCGAAGGGACGCGTGTAGTTGATCCACTCGCCGGCCTGGAGGTCGGCGACCTGGTAATCGGTGGCGCCGACCGAGGTGAACGTTTCGCGGGCGACATCGGTCGAGGGATCGATATCGACGGAATCCGTGATTCGATACTGGTCTGCCAGGACCACGGCGGTGTGATCGTAGTAGTCGATGCCGGGGGTGCCGGTCAATCCGGCGTAGGCGTTCGGGGAGTAAGGATCGACGTAACTGCCAGATCCGTGATTGTAGTCCTCGGCCTCGATGATTGCGGCGGTTGCGGCATTGAAGGTATCGAAGGCGATGGTGATGGTGGTTGTTCGGTCCGCCTGATCGCTCACGCTGATTTCAGCCATGTAGGTGCGATTGGGCACAAGGGAATTGTACTTGACCGTTCTCGCGGTGGCGGTGCCGCCGAGGGCTAGGGCGGATGAGACGTCCTGGCCGTTGAGCTTGACGACGATGTCCGCCGGCTCGATCCGGTTGGGGGAGACGGTGGTGGCGGTGAAGGACAATCCGCCTGCGGGGTCGTAGAAGAGGGTGTTGTTTGCGGGGGTGAGCTGGCTGATGACGGGCGGGTCGTTGACGGGGTTGGGGAGGCGGGTGACGACGACGCCGTACATGTTGCGGCCCGAGTTATTCGGGGCGTAGAGGCTGAAGGTGCCGGGGGGCACCTGCTTGACGTAGACCGAGAACCACTGGTCGAGGTCATTGTCAGTGGCTTCGTCGAAGCCGACCTCATCGGGCACGTAGGGGTCGTTGTTTCGGTTGAACCCGTTGAGCACGGGCTGGAATCCCTCGGAATAGAGCCAGGTCATATTCACCCAGTACTCGAGCTCGTAGCCGTACTCGGGGGGCGTGAGATTGTCGCCATCGGCCAGCCGGTTATCGATCAGCATGTAAACGAGGGCGTCTTCCGAGACGGTCACGTCCAGTTGATAATCGGGATTGTCCCGGTTGTCGTTGCCGGACATGATGTAATCGCCGCCGACGAGGTATTGGGGGATGGGGACGGCGGGGTCCGCGGGCCAGTATCGGTGGTTGCGATCCACGTAGGCGGGTGCGTTGTTGCCAAAGGGCGGGACGGTGACATTGGCGCCGACCGTGAGTCCGGGGACCGGTTCGCCCGCCTGGGTGCACTGCCAGGTTACGCCGGTCCATTTGGCGGTGATCGTGTCGGTGGCCTCGTTATCGCCCCCGGTTTCGACGACGCTGGTGATCACGGCCGCCCTGGGCGTGGCCGTCAACGAGAGCCCCAGGAACAGCAGGCCCAAACCCATTCCCCGGATCGTGTGTATTACGTGCGTTGGATTCATCGTGGCATCGGTTTTGTGCAAGTGCATCCGGACGCTGGAATGCCCCTGCGGCTTTGTCTGGCTGATGGGCGGGAGCGTAGCGAAGCCGCCACCGGCCGCAAGTGAATTCTGGCGATCCTGATCCTCGCCTGACGCGAGTGACGGAGAGCCCTTGACAACGGGAGGCCATGGCGGACTGTCACGGCAACACATTCCAGTCGAGTTTACATGAAACGGGGATTACGGCAGCGGGCAGGGTCATGGTGGCGTTGGCTGATGGTGGTTGCGGTGGGCGGGAGCGTGATCTCGTGTCGTCCGCCCGAGGATCAGTCCGAGCATGTGCAGTTGGTGTTGAACACGCCGACACTCGAACCGACGACGACCTTCGAGGTTCGGTTCGAGGAGCCGATGGTCGACGCGGCGGCGGTCGGAGGTCGGGTTGATCCGTCGCCGCTGGTGATGTCCCCGCCGCTGCCGGGTGAGTTTCGATGGCTGAGCACCCGGAGCGGGGTGTTTACGCCGAGCGCACCGCCGGCGTTGGGGACCGGGTATGAGGTGACGCTGCGGCCAGGGCTGCGGACGGCCGACGGCCAGACGAGCCGGGCGCGGCTCGACCGTTTCTTCCAGACGCCCGGGCTGGAGGTGATCCAGCCGAGCCGCGCGCCGAGGCCGCAGGCGGACGCCGCTGCGGAGGTGGTGTATCGGGTCTGTTTCAACACCGAGATCGCGGTGGATCGCGCGGGGCGGCACTTCAGTTTTCGGGATTCGGAGGGGCATGTGGTGGGGGCGACGGTGCGTCCCTTGAGCACGAACGAGGTCTGGTCGTATCGGCGTTACGGGCGGATTGGCGAGCACGCAGGGGGGCTGCCGCTGACGTGGCAGGAGCGGTTCCGGTCTGGGACGTCGGGGACCGACGCCGAGCCGGAGGCGGGTTGTGGGCATTGTGTGATGGTATCGACGGCGCGGCCGCTGGTGCCGGGGAAGGGTTGGGGACTGGTGATTCAGGAGGGATTGCCTTCACGGGACGGGCGGCTGCGGCTGAGGCAGGCGGTGCGGTTGCCGGTGGGGGACGTGTTGCCGTTCGAGGTGCGCGCCATCGAGGCGCACAGCGGGCTCGAGGGGGAGCGGACGCTGGTGGTTCGTTTCTCGAAGGGGCTGTCGGACGGGGTGACGTCGACCAATGCCGCTGAGTGGATCCGGATCGAGCCGGCGCCGGGGCGGATGATGGCGCAACGGCGCTGGCGGGAGCTGGTTTTCAGCGGCGATTTCCGCCTGGGGACGGACTATCGGGTGGCGGTGCGATCGGGGGTTCCGGGGCCGTCCGGCTTCGTGCTGGACCGCGAGCACGAGGCGACGGTGCAGTACGCGCCGCTGCCGGCGCGACTGCGGTTGACCGAATTTGCCGGCGAGCAGTATGCGGCCGGCCATCGGGAGTTCCCGATCTGGTCGGTGAACTGCGACAAGGTCCTGGTACGGGCGAAGCGGTTGGACGCGGGCAGTCTGGTGCATGCGCTGCGGGGGTATCGCAGCTACGACGATGTGGCGCCGGAGGCGGCGAGGGCGGGGGAGCCGCATGCGGGGCTGGACTACAACGTGGTTCCCGGCTGGACGGCATGGGCGAAGGAGTTCACGCCGGGCGCGGCGAAAGACGTGGGGGAAGTGACCGTGTTGCGGTGGGACGAGATTCTGGGGAAGGGGGTAGCCGGTCCGGTGTTTGTGTGTGCGGAGTCGGTTCAGGATCCGGGGCATGGTGCTGCGCGGGTGGGGGTTCAGGCCTTGATGCAGGTCACGGATCTGGGTGTGGCATGGAAGCGGGCCGGGGATTGGGCGTGGGTATTTCTTTTTGGGTACGAAAGCGGACAACCGGTGGGTGGAGCGACGCTGCGGGTGGTGTCGTCGGAAAACCGGGTGGTTTCCGAGGGAAAGACCGATGCCGCCGGGCTGGCGCGATTGGCGACTTTGGGGGACGGGGAATGGCTGGTGGTCGAGACAGGTTCGGACCTGCGTGCCCTCGAGTTGAGCCGGGTCAACCTGTGGCCGCATCAATTTGGAGTGGCGTATGGCGATGGCTACGGGGAAACGCTGGGCGCGGTCGAGGTGTTTCCGTTTACGGATCGCGCGGTGTATCGGCCCGGGGAGGTGGTCCATTTCGAGGCGATACTGCGGGAGCGGGTGGATGGGCGGTTAGGGAGACCCGATTTGGCGGCGATGGCGCTGCGCTGCTACAACGCGCGGGACCAGAGGGTGTTCGAGACCAACCTGACGCTGACCGCCTCGGGTTCGGTGGCGCACTCCTTCCGTCTGCCGTCGGCGGGGCGGGGGAGTCATCGGCTGGCCTTGGTGTTGGGAGAGAACGAGGTATCACATGCCTTCGAGGTGCAGGACTATCGTCCCAACGCGTTCGAGGTTGACCTTACCGGTCCGGCGGCCTTCAGGGCCGGAGAAGCGACGTCGGTGGGCGTGCGGGCGCGGTATTTGTCCGGGCAGGAGTTATCCCGGGCGACGGTGCGGTGGTGGTTGACCGGTGGTGACGCCGCCTTTGCCCCCGATGGGCTCGAGGCCTTCGCATTCGGGATGGCGGGGGGATCTCCTGCGCTGGGTATGATGCCGGCTTCCTTTTCGGCCGAGGGCGAGGGCGTTCTCGAGGGGGGGACAAACGCGCTGGTTCTGGCCTTCGAAGTGCCGGTGCATCCCAAGGTGCCTCAGCCTCGTGCCTGTGAACTGGTGGCCGAGGTGACGGACCTCAATCAACAGACGGTGCTCGAGCGCAAGGCTTTCGTGCGTCACGCGTCCGAGTTCTATCTGGGCATCCAGAGGCCGGTCTCGCCGATCCATGCGGGTGAACGGACGTCGTGGGCGGTGGTCGCGGTGCGGGCGGACGAGCAAGCCTTGGGGGAGACCGTGCCCGTCTCGCTGACGCTGAATCGGGTGGTATACAACACCGTTCGACCGGCACTAGCGGGCGGGGTGATTGGTTTTCAGAGCGACGCCGAACTGGATCCCGTGGCACGGCTCGAGGGGACATCGCAGACGCTGGTTCGAGTGGGCACGGGCTGGGAGGTGAAACCCGGGCCGGAAGCGTTTCCAGTCTTCGTGGTGCCGGAGCCGGGCGAGTATCTGCTCGAGGCACGGGCCCGGGATGGGGCGGGTCGGGACGTGGTGACCGTGCTGAGCTTTGCGGCATTGGGGGCGGGGGAGATGGCGTGGGACTATCGGAACGAAGCCCAGCTTGATCTTGTGCCGGACGCGGAACGCCATCGGGCGGGGGAGACGGCGACGCTTTTGGTTAAGAGTCCGTTCGACGGGCAAGCGTGGGTGACCGTCGAGCAGGAAGCGGTGCGTCGGATGTTCGTGACCAACCTCGTGGGCAACGCGCCGGCCATTGTGGTGCCGCTGGCGCCTGAAGACGCGCCCAACGTTCACGTTTCGGTGCTCCTGGTGCGGGGTGCCGGGGGGAATCCGCACACGCCGAAGGTGCCGGAGTACCGCTACGGGTACTGCCGGCTGACGGTGGACCGCGCGGACAGTCGTCTTGATGTGGCGGTGCGTCCTGCGGAGGCCGAATACCGGCCGCGGGAGAACGTCCGTGTCGTGGTCGAGGTCCGGGATCACCTTCGATCGCCGGTATCTGATGCTGAGGTGACGGTCTTTGCCGTGGACGAAGGGGTGTTGGGGCTGACGGGGTTCACGACGCCGGACCCGTGGGGTCTGTTTTATCGGCCGCGGGCCACGGAGGTGACGTCGGGAATCACCCTGCCGTTTCTCATGGCTGAGGATCCGGCGCAGTTCAGCTATCAGAACAAGGGTTATGTGGCCGGCGGCGGCGGGCGCGCGGCGGCACGTCAGAAGTTCATGGCGTGCGCGCACTGGGCATCGTCGCTCCGGACGGATGTGAAGGGCCGGGTCGAGACTGCATTCGAAGCGCCGGACAACCTCACGCGGTACCGCATCATGGCGGTGGCTCACGCGGGGACGGATCGGTTTGGGAATGGCGCGGCGCCGATTACGATTCACAAGCCGCTGATGATCGAGCCGTCGATGCCGGAGTTCGCGCGGGTTGGGGACCGGCTGGTTGCGCGGGCGGTGGTATTGAACCGGACCGACGCGTCCGTGAAGGCCGACGTCACGCTCGAGACGGATGGGAAGGTGACGGTTGCGGGGTTGGCGGGGGCGGATCGCCGGAAGGCAGTGGCGCTTGCCCCGGGGGAGAGCCGGGCGGTGGATTACCCGGTGGAAGCGGTGTTGACGGGGGTCAGCGAATGGCTGTGGCGGGCCGAGGCGCAGGCGGCCGAGGGGAGCGCGGCGGGATCGTCGGCCCCTGGTGTGTTGGGGCTTGGGGATGCCGTCCGATCGACGCTGCGCATCGATCATCCCGGGCCTCTGCTTCGCGAAGTGCGGGCATTCCGCTTTGACGGGGGCGACACCAATCTGCTGGCCGGGGTGGACCCGCAGATCCTCGAGGGGACGGGGACGGTGGCTTTGGTGCTGGCGCCATCGCTGCTGGTGCAGGCCGGCGAGGCGGCAAGCCAGCTGTTGCATTATCCGTACGGCTGTGTCGAGCAGACGGCTTCGAGCCTGCTGCCGTGGGTTCTGTTGCGCCAGGCGCCGGCGGCGTTGAGGGGGCATCGATCGCTCGAGGAGATGGATCGGGCGATCGAGGCGGGAGTGTCGCGGATATTCTCGATGCAAGCCGAGAGCGGTGGTTTGGCGTACTGGCCGGGCGGGGGGGAGGCGGAGTTCTGGGCAAGCGGTTATGGAGCGGTGGTGCTGAGCCAGGTGCGGGAGCGTGGGGTGGCCGTGCCCGAGGGGCCGTACACGGCGTTGCTGGACTATCTTTCGGGGCAGCTTCGATTGCGCGGCAAGGTCGGGGTTGGGTTTTCAGTGGACGGCAGTTGCCTGGCCGTGTGCGCGCTGGCGTTGGCGGGGCGCGCCGAACCGGCGTATCACGAGGGGCTGTTCACCCGCCGCGGCGAGTTGTCGGCAACGGGCTGTGGGTGGTTGGCGGCGGCGATGGCGCTCTCGGGTGGGGAGGGCAGCGGATCCCACGTGGACGAGCTGTTGTCGCTGGCGGAAAGGGCGGCCGATCGCGAGTCCGGGGATTACACGGGGCCGGACACGGCGTGGGCGGTGGCGTTATGGGCGGGAACGCTGCGGCGGCCGCCGCACGGCGGAGGGGCGGCGGCGGCAGCGCAGCTGATGCGCGGGATGCAAGGGGGCCACTGGGGGACGACGCAGGGCAATGCGTGGGGGTTGCTGGCTTTGAGCGGGCACGAGCGTGCGGCCGAGGGATCCCGGAGGGGGGCGCGTCTTCTCAATCTGGTGGCAGGCGGTGAGAGCCGGGTGATCCCGCTGGGGCCGGACGACGTGTACGAGCATGCGATGACGCTGCGGGAGGCGCAGGGCGTGGTGCGTCTGTTGGACAATCCTCGGGGGCCGGTGTACGGCCAAGTGACGATCGAGTCCCAGCCTTTGGTCTGGCAGCAACCGCGCCAGGATCGGGGCTTTGTCCTGCATCGCCGGTACGACCGGCTGAGCGAGACGAATCAGCCGGTGGCGACGGCTCGGTGGCGGGTGGGCGACCGGGTGTTGGTGACGCTGACACTCGAAGCCCGTCAGCGCGGGCGGTTTGTGGCGGTGGACGACCCGTTGCCGGCGGTGTTCGAACCGGTGCGGCCGGAGTTTCGCACGCAGGGCGCGGTGGGACAGGCGACGCTGGCAGCGGACTGGGTCAGCAGCCATCGCGAGCTGCGCGCGGATCGGGCGCTGTTCTTTTGTGACCATCTGCCTGCGGGCTTGCATGAGATCCGGTATCTGGCCCGGGTGCGATGTGCGGGGACGGTGCGGGTGCCGGGGGCAAAGGCGGAGGAGATGTATCATCCGGAGCGATTGGGTCTGACCGAGAGCGGGGAGGTCGAGGTCGACCCGTAGGAACAGCCCTTGCCAGGGGGGGCTGGGTGGACTACTGTAATCCCGCGAATGGCGTTGAACAAGATCCCGACAAGTTTTCATTTCATTCGCCCGCCCCACGCGCCAAGCGGACGCGATCCGGGATCGGAGGCGTCCTGGGCACCGAACACGGATGTCTACGTCTCCGAGGCGGGTTTGGTGATCAAGGTCGAGCTGGCGGGGCTGCGCCGGGAGGATCTCGAGCTCACCGTCGAGGCGAGGCGACTTCGGATCCGTGGGGTCCGAAGGGACTGCCGCGGCGAGGCGCCGTGCAAGTTTGTGGTGATGGAGATCAATTACGGGCATTTCGAGAGCCTGATCGAGCTTCCGGAAGGTTACGACGCCAGCGGCGCTCGCGCTGTCTACCAGAACGGCTTCCTGCGGATCGACGTGCCCTCGCGGGAAGTCCAACCGCTTCCGCCACGGTCGGTTCCCATCGAGTCGGAGGACGCCTGAGGAGGCGTTCCGGATGGGGCTGGGGCTTTGCGTGAACTTTTTCCTGTCCGTTTCCGTCTAAGGGGGGGAGCAGACGATCCAGCGAGTCATGTTGCGTCCCGACACCGATCTCATCAGCATTGAAGGCTTGCCCGACGGAGGGGTGGAATCCGGGGCTATCCGGCCGCCGGGTCCGGCCTTGCCCGACGTGGTGCCGGTGCTTGGGCTGTCGGACATTGTGATTTTTCCGGGGATGATCGTGCCGCTGCTGGTGGAATCCGCGCCGAGCATCCGGCTGATCGACGATGTGGTGGCGGGGGACCGTTTTGTGGGGCTGGTGCTGCAGCGGAAGGCGGAGTTGGACAATCCGGGGCCTGAGGACCTGTGGCCGGTGGGCTGCCTGGGCCGTGTGATCCGGATGCTGAAATTCCCGGACAACACGGTTCGCGTGCTGGTCGAGGGGTTGCGCCGCGTGCGGACGGGTGCGTACGAAACGCGGGAGCCATATTTGCGTGCCCGGTACGAGGTGGTGCCCGAGCCGGCCGACGATTCGCTGGAACTGGTGGCGTTGTCGCGGACGGTGCGGGAGCGGTTTGGGGAGGCGATCACGCTCTCGCCGGCGTTGAACGAGCAGGTGAAAGTGGCGGCGCTGAACACGGGCGAGCCGGGGCGGTTGAGCGACCTGGTGGCGGCTCACGTGAACCTGAAGCTCGAGGAACGGCAGGCGCTGCTCGAGACGGGTGATGTCAAGGAGCGGCTCAAGCGGCTGGTTCCCTGGCTGCATCGCGAGGTCGAGGTTCTGAAGCTGGGCTCGAAGATCCAGCAGGAAGTGTCGACCTCGATGTCGAAGAGCCAGCGCGATTTCTTCTTGCGTGAGCAGATCCGCGCGATCCAGCGGGAGCTGGGCGAGGACGAGAGCGCGAATCCGGAGCTCGATCAGCTGGGGCGGTTGATCGAGGCCGCGGGCTTGCCGGGCGAGGCCCGCCGGGTTGCGGAGAAGGAGCTGGCACGGCTCCGCCAGATGCCGTCGGCGGCCGCGGAATACACCGTGGCGCGGAACTACCTGGATTGGATCGTGCATCTTCCCTGGGGCCAAACGACCAAGGACGAGCTGGACCTGCAGAAGGCCTCGCGGTTGCTGGACGAGCAGCACTACGGGCTGGGGCGGGTGAAGGAGCGGTTGATCGAGTTTCTCGCGGTGCTGAAGCTGCGGGAGACGATCCGGGGTCCGATTCTCTGTCTGGTGGGTCCGCCCGGCGTGGGGAAGACCTCGCTGGGCCGGAGTGTGGCGGAGGCGCTGGGCCGGCGGTTCATCCGGATCGCGCTGGGGGGGATGCGGGACGAAGCGGAGATTCGCGGGCACCGCCGGACGTATGTGGGCGCGATGCCGGGCCGGATCCTGCAGAGCCTGCGCCGGGTGGGCAGCCGCAATCCGGTGATCCTGCTGGACGAGCTGGACAAGGTGGGCTCGGACTTCCGTGGGGACCCCTCGGCGGCGCTCCTCGAAGTGTTGGATCCCGAGCAGAACACGGTCTTTGTGGATCACTATTTGGATCTGCCGTTTGACCTGTCGCAGGTGTTGTTTTTGACGACGGCGAACTGGCTGGACCCGGTGCATCCGGCGCTTCGGGACCGGCTCGAGGTGATCGAGCTTCCGAGCTACACGGCGGAGGAGAAGGTCGAGATTGCGCGCCGGCATCTGGTGCCGCGGCAGTTGGCGGAGCACGGGCTTCGGGCCGGCCAGGTGCGTTTTTCGGACCCGGTGTTGCGGCGGCTGATCCGGGACTACACGCGGGAGGCGGGTGTGCGCCAACTGGACCGGGAGCTGGCGGCGCTGGCGCGCAAGGCGGCGCGCCGGTGTGCCGGTCGGGCGGGGGGCGGGCGTCCGTTGGTCCTGCGGGCCGGGGCGCTCGGGACGTATCTGGGCCCTGCGCGGTATCTGGCGACGAGTGCCGAGACGATCACCGAATGCGGGATCGCCATGGGTTTGGCTTGGACGCCCGTGGGGGGCGAAGTGCTGTTTGTCGAGGCGACGCGGATGCCGGGGACGGGTCGGCTGGCGCTGACCGGTTCGCTGGGCGAGGTGATGAAAGAGAGCGCCCAGGCGGGGCTGAGCCATTTGCGCAGCCAGGCGCGGTCGCTGGGCTTGGGCGGCGTGACCTTTGCGAAGGAGGATCTTCACATCCATGTTCCTGCGGGAGCGACGCCCAAGGACGGCCCGAGCGCTGGACTGACCATTGTCATGGCGCTCGTGTCGCTGTTTACGGGGCGGCGCGTCCGATCCGACCTGGCCATGACCGGTGAGATCAGCCTGCGGGGTCGGGTATTGCCGGTGGGCGGCGTCAAGGAGAAGGCGCTGGCGGCAGCGCGCGCTGGTCTCCGTGGGCTCATTCTCCCCGAGCAGAACCGCAAGGACTGGGCGGAGGTGCCGCCGGAGGTGCGCCGGCGGCTGAGGGTCTCTTTCGTGCGCACCATCAGTCAGGCAGTGCCGCTCGCGTTGCGGAGGGAAGTGCCGGCGCGCGCGCGGCGGCGTCGGCGGTTTGCCGGGCGGAGGTACATTTCATGAGATACCGAAGCGCGTTCGGGCGGCACGGAAGCGGGCTAGCCGGCATGTTTCACACCCTCGCTGTCAACGCGCAGCCGGTGCCGCTCATGGCTGAGCCGATGCGGGCCGGGTTTCCGGCTCATCGTTCCGGTTATGAGAAATCCGGGCTGGGTTCTGTCGGTTGCAGACCCCGGCGGCGCGTGCGGCATGGAGTCATGGGGCGGTGGGGATGGTTGTGGGTGGCAGTGGTGCTGATGGCCGGAATCATGGGCGCGGGGGCCGGCGAGAGCGCGGCGAGGCCGGATGGCCAGGCGCTGGCGGCGGAGCTGCGGCGGGAGCGGCCGGCGGAAGACCTGCAGACGCGCGGCGTGCTGCGACTCCGGGATGAGGAAGGGCGCTGGGGAACGCCGGTGCCCGTGACGCTGGACGTCAGGACGATCGGTTTGCAGTGGCAAGCCGAGTATCGGGCGTTAGGGACCAACGGCGAGCTGCGCGAATTGCTGGTGGTGCTCCACGACGAGACGCAGCCGACGCGCTATGATTACACCCGGCGGGTGGCGATATCGGGCGAGGGCGGGTCGGAGACGTTGAATTTGCGGGGTGAAGCCGCGGAGATCCCGTTTGCGGCGTCGGAGTTTTGGCTTGTGGATTTCGGCCTGGAGTTTCTGCACTGGCCGGGGCAGCGGATCACCAAACACGAGATGCGCAAGGGGCGATCCTGCTGGGTGCTCGAGAGCAGCCGGCCGGTGACGAACTCGAGTGCGGGCTATGCCCGTGTGCTGTCCTGGGTTGACATCGAGCACCACGGCATCCTGCGTGCCGAGGCCTATGACCGGTCCGGTCGGCTGATGAAGGAATTCTCGATTGGCGGTTTCAAGAAGGTGGACGGCCGATGGCATCTCAAGTCGATGGAGATCCGGAACGAGCGGACGGATGCGCGGACGCGGCTCGAGTTTGACCTCGAGGTGCCGGAGCGGGTCGAGCCGGGGGCGAAGTAGACCATGTCGAGCCCCAGGCGGTTGGCGAGGATCCGGGTCCCCTACGGTGTTTTGACGCGATAGAACTGCGGAACGGGAGTCTCAGGCAGGGGCGCGGCGACCGATCCAATCCCGGTTTCGGCAGCGGCGGGGATTGAGACGAGATCCTGCCAGGGGCCGACGGGGGTGGCGGCGGCGGACTGGAGGGTGTAGGTGCGGCCCGCGACGGCCTTGAATTGGATCTGGATCTCGGGCGGATCGGAGGTGGGGGCGGCGATAGCGATGATCTCGAGCCGGCTGCGGGGGTCGCGCGGGTCGGTTCCGGCGTCGAATTCAGCGCGGTTGGTGAGTCCGTCGGCGTCGGGGTCGGCGAGGTCGCCGCTGACGGCGGGGTCGAGGCATTCGAGGGGGTTGAAGTGCTGGCGTTTCCATTCGGCGTAGGTGTCGGCCGTGACGGTGACGGCCAGCTCGTCGGAGGCGGCCAGGGAACCGTCGGAGGCGGTGAGTTGGAGGACGTAGGAACCGGGCAGGTCAAAATGGGCGGAGGTCCGGGGAGCGTTGATGGGGGTGAATGTGACAGGGCCAGGTCCGCTCACCACCGACCATGTGACGGCGAGCTGGCCGGGTGGGATGGGCAATCCGTCGTCGGCCACCTGCCCCTCGATCGAAGCCGGAGCGGGGAGGAGCACGGCCTGATCAGGGCCGGCGTTGGCTTGGGGGGAAGCATTGGCGGGGTAGCCGGTGCCGGTGAGGTACAGATCGAAACTCAGGTCGTTGTTGAGGAACGAGGGGCTGGACTTGTGGATGCTCACGGCGAGGAGATTCGTGCCGGCGCGGAGGAGAGCGGGATCGACGGCGCGTTCGAAGAATGTGGTTTCGTCGGCGCCGCTGACCGCACTGCTGGCCCGGGTGGTGGACGAGATGTTGCCTTCCGGCATGTTGCTGCGGAAGACTTCGGTTCCGTTCAGATAGACGACGCCGCCGTCGTCGCGGCGCAGGCCGACCTTGAGCGTTGCGACCGAGCCGGGGTTGGACATCGGGAAGGCGCGTCGGAAGTAGGTGGTGATGTATCGGCTGAAGATGTTCGGGCCGTAACTGACCGTCGTGGTCTCATCGCCATCGCCATACCCCAGCTCGGCCGCGCCCGAGGACCAAGCGGCGTCGTTGTAGGTGAGAGCGGTCCACGCGGCGCCCAACTCGGTTCCCCGGTCCCAGTAGCGCCAGGTGGATTTTTGGGGGACGAGCGTGAGGGGCACGGTGGTGCGCTGAACGGTGACGAGAGTCTCGGCGGTGGCGTCGAGGGCGCCGTCGGTCGCGGTCAGGCGCAGGACGTAGGTGCCGACGCCGGGGAGGCTGACGGCGGTGTGCGGGGCCAGGGGGGACTCGAACCAGGCCGGAGTGGGGCCGCTGACGAGGGTCCAGGCGACTGCGAGGCCTGCGGGGGGGAGCGGCAAGTTGTCATCGGTCACCGTGGCTTCCAGCTGGACGAGGACCGGGAAGGAGGTGGCGGTGAGAGCCTGGTTGGCGCCCAGTTGGATCCGGGGCGGGCGGTTGCCGGTGTTTTCGAGGCCGGGCGAGGGTGAACCGGGACTGGCGCGCCAGTGGATGGGGTCGTTGCCGTAGCCGGCGAGGACGAACCGTTCGAGGGAGGCGCCACTGTCCGGGGCCACGGTTGGCCAGGGCGCGCGGGAGCGGTAATCGACTTCATCGATGACGATCTCGGGCAGAATCGGCTGGCCGACATCGTCCGTGACGGGCGCGTCCGGACGCAGGAGCTGGATGCGTTCGCCGTCGTCCTGCAAGGTGCCGGGGAACGGGCCGAAGATGGGGACTGCGGACGGCACGCGGTGCCGGGTGCGGAAGACGGCCGGATCACCGGAAACGACCAGGAGCAGGCCGTTGGGGGCGAGCTCGGTTCCGGGCGGGAAGGCGAAGCTGATGCCGTTCAAGCGCCACGTGTTGGCAGGTCGATCCGGATCATAGAGGGGAACGGGGTTTGCCGTGACATTCTGCAGCTCAACGAACTCGGCGTCGCCGGCCCGGGGCCGGTGGTGGATTTCGGCGATGACGACTGGGCCGATGCGGGGGCCGGTGTTGGGGTCGCCGAGGGAGCTGCCGGTTTGAGCGGGGTACTGGGCTTCGCCGGTACTCAGGATGTGGCGTCCGAAGGAGACGCCGTTGGCGGCGGCGCCGAAGGCGAAGCCGTGGCTGTAGCCGGTGAGGTTCCCCTGGGCATCTCCCGAGTAGAGGTAGATTTCGTCGCCCAGCGCGCTGAGCGCGAATGCGGGCGGCTCCCCTGGGGTGGGGTTGAAGTCCGACTCGTCGAAAACGAGGTAACCGTTGGCCGGGATGACCGCGGCAGCGGGGATGCGGAACTTTTTGGGGTACGTGCGTTGGTCGGTGAGCCACCAATGACCGACGCCGACCGGGAAGGCGTTGGGGTTGTGGAGTTCGACGGCATCTTGCGAAGGGGGGTCGGTATGGCTGAGCACCTCGCTGACGACCACCGTGGGGATGTCGAGGGGTGGATCGTCGCGCCCCGGTGAGCCGCCCGGGGCGCTGCTGGCGCGCCACCAGGACGGGTCGTCCGGGCTCTCGTTCAGGTTTGGATCGCGCGGGACGAGGGAGAACCCGGCGCCGTCGGCCCCGACCGGCCAGGGCTCGGCATCGCCGTAGCGCACCGAGACGATGGGGGTTCCGACGGCGTGGGCGAGGGTGAGGCGTTCACCGGAGTTCGCGAGTTGTCCGGTGAACACGCCGTCGATTGGGACGCCGGGGTAATGGCGGGCGAAGGCGTCAGGATCGCGGACGAGGACGGCGAAGGCGCCTGGGGCGAGCCGTGCGCCGATGGGGAACGTGAAGCCGACGCCGCTGTCGAAACGGACGCCGCTCAGGTCGAGTTCTTCCGAGCCGACGTTCTTGAGTTCGATGAACTCGAGGGTGTCGTCGGGGGCGTCCTCGACCTCGGGCGGGTGGTACATGATCTCGGTGATGAAGAGACTGGTGAAGGTTTGGATGAGCGTGAAGTCTGCGGCGTTGAGGGCGCTCCAGGTGTTGCCGCTCAGCACGCGGGCCTTGACCTCCGCGGTTTCGTTCATGACCAGCGGTCCGGCGTAGGCTATGGCGCGGGGGGAAACGGCGCCGCCGCGCAGGCGGGGGTCAGACCCATCGATCGTGTAGTAGATTGTTCCCGCGGGCGCAGTCATCGCGAGCGCGAAGCCTGGATTGACGTTGCCGCCGTGCTGGCTGAAGGCGGGGGCGACGACGCCGGGGTAGAGCCCGCCGGTGCGGAGCTGGTTGAGGACCACGGCACTGCGCTGGGGGAGGTGAGTGTTGAGGACGGTATTGACGGCGCTGAGCCAGTCGGCCCGAGTGAAGGGCGTGGTCCGTTGGGCGTCGCCCCAGCGGGCGGATTCGCCCACCACGGCCCGGTCGATCTGGTTGATCCGGTGCAGGAACAACTCGCGCGCGCGGCCCGGGGTCAACAGACCCTGGTTGAAGAAATGGCGATGGACGTGGTCGGCGACGCGCAGTCGGAACTCGGCGTTGGCCTGGAGCTTTTGCCAGACCCATTGGGGGTTGCTGTAGACGACGGACGAATTGCCGGCGGTGAAAGGCCCCATGCGGTTCTCGTTCACGTTGAGCAGGGTGTGTTCGGCGTCGTGAACGAAGAATCGGAACCCATCAGGGCCCTCGCGGTTCCGGATGGCGAAGAAGTTGTTCGGCCGCTCGTTGCTGAGGAAGTTCGAGATCGGGGCGTCGAGGTTGCCGCCGTAGAGGATGACGAGCATGTAGTCGATGAGATTGGGGACATCGATCAGGTTCTCGAACGCGGGGTTGCGGCTGCCGTCGGGGTTGTTGCCCTGGACGAACTCGAAGGCGGCATCGGAGGCGAAGCCGGCCTGGGCGAGCTGGTAGAGCCGCGTCCAGGCTTCCAGGGTGCCGTCGGTGGCGCCGACGGTGTAGGGACCGGCCTCGACCTTGAGGACATCGTAGTCATCGGCATTGCCGCCGTAATAGGTCTCGGCATAGGACGCTTCGGGGCGCTCGCAGGTGTTGAAGAGGCCCCAGTACTGGCCGTTGAGGTAGAGGTGATAGAACTCGCCGCGCTCGCCCTGGTGTCCCATGGCCAGCTGCAGGTCGCGGCTGAATTGGTCGCGGACGAAGATCCCGCGGCTGTCGCCCTGGTAGCTCCACGAGTAGTTCTGGAAGGTGCGCAGGTCGATGTTGTCGAACGTATCGGTGCCGGCCTCGCCGAACAGCGGGTATTCGAGCTTCGCCGCGCCGTACTCCTGGCGGAAGAAGAGCCGGAAGGCATGCTTGGGGTTATCCGTGCTGCGGCTGAAGCCGCCTCGAATCCGAGCGCCGGCATTGACTTGGAAGCCTTCGGTGCCGTCCGGGTTGAGAAGTTCGAGCGAGCACGGCCGTTCCCAGGCGCGGCCGTCCTGCCCCGGGTTGGCATAGATCCCGGTCGCCGGGTCAAACAGATCCGCCAGGTCCATGACCAGCGAGAAGGTCGGGATGGCCTTCAGATCGTCGCGGAGGGTCGGGGCGTACGTGGGGTGGTTCACAATGTCCGGGTCCATGCCGTAATCGACCGTGTTCGCACCCCAGTTCGAAGGCCAGCCGGGGGGTGCCGCCCCGGTGGGCGACTGCCTAACGACGTCGTCGACGAAGAGGTAAGTATGGGTGGCGACGGGCGACGGTTCGTGTTGCTCGGCAACCGCGACTGCGCGAAGCGTGGTGGTGCCGGCGACGCGGATCGGGGCCTGGTAGACCAGGCCAGTGTCGGGAGTGGGCGGGGTGCCGTTGGTGGTGTATCGGATGGCGGCCCCCGGGGTGACGGACGTGAGCTCGACGTCGAATGGGGCATCGTGAAAACCCCGCGTCACGCTGAATCGCGGAACCGCCGCGAACCCGAGCACACCCTCCCCATTCAAGCCGCCCGGCGTTGGTCGGACGAAATAGCACGGGGCGGCTGGCACGACCCGGTGCTCGACCAACTCCGGCCGGAGCAGGAACGTCGGGTCTGCCGCCGAACGGTTGAGGCCGTGGATGGCGAGCACGTTGATCCCGGCGACCAACCGGTCGAGGTGCGCAGACAGGTTGAAGTCCTCGAACACGAGACTGAGGGCAGCCGGCCGGTCGGCGGTGGCGGTGGCGTCCCAGGCGGGCATCTCGGGCGAATTGCGTCGGGCCACCTCGTTGCCGTTAAGGAACGCGACGAAGCCGTCGTTGTACTGGAGGCGCAGCGTGAGGGATTCGAGCGCAAGCGGGTTGTCCAGGGCGAAAGGGATCCGGACATAGGCGGATGCATTCCGGCTCTTCATGGCCATTTCGAGGTCGGTGGCGATCAGCGCGCGCAGGCTGCCGCCGCCGCCACCCGCCACGGGGGTGGAGCGCACGGCCAGGCCGCCTGCCGCGGTGTCGCCCACGAGCCGGAAATCGGTTGAGTTCCAGGCTGTGCGGTTTCCTGGCGCGGCAAACAGCTCGACTTCGGAGCCGCCTCCCCGTTCGTAGAACACCAGCCGGAGGGGGTAATCTCCGGGGGCGGGGACATTGAACACGCCCAACGTGTCGCCCGGCCCGCGCGGGTTGGGGTAGGAGATCTGAAACGAGCCGACGGTCAGGCGGAAGCCGTCATCGCTGTTGACGCCGAAGGTCCAGGCGCCCGCGGCGGGAAGGGTGACGGTGGCGGTGATCTCGACGACGAAATCCTCGACATCGACACCGCCGGCCTGGCCGGGGAAGGGGGAATTGCCGCCGTAATGGCCGTCGCTGCCGGTCCCGAAGTAGTTGATCCGGTCGGCGTTTTCCGAGACGACGCTCACGTGTTGGGCTGGGTTGGCCAGGACGGCATCCGCGGCTGCCAGGCTGTCGACGACGGTACTGGCCTTGGTGTTCGACACCGCGAAGCCGGCCACTTCGGTCTCGTAGCCCACCCCCGTGGGGCCGCTCGTCCATGCGGAGTGATCGAAGCCGGGTTGAATCCAGGTTGTGCCCAGCGCGTCGTCGGCCGGGATCTGCACCCAGGCGGTGGCCCCCGTCGGCACGAGGACGTTGGTACTCACGAGTTGGCCCGGCCCGTAGGACACGTCGCGGAACTGCTCGGGGAACTGCGGGGCGAAGCCCGAGGCGATGGTCGTGCCGTCCGGCAGAATGAGAGCAAGATACTCGCCGGCGGCGTTGAGGCTGAAATTGGCATGCAGCGGAGCGCCCGGCACGGCGCGTTGTTTGCCCGAGGCGAACACGATGAGAAAGCCTTTGGGGTCGATGGTCACCGCAGGCAGTCGCCACTTGGTGAGGCGCGAGGGGCTATCGGTCAGGTACCAGCCGTCGAGGTTCACCCCGGTGGCGCCGGGGTTGTAGAGCTCGATCCAGTCCGAGTAATCGCCGTCTTCGTCGGCGAGCGTGCTTCCGTTGCTTGCCACGAATTCGGAGATGATGACCTGGCTGCGGGCGGAGAAGAGGCCGAGGCTCAGGCCGAGGGTCAGGCACAGGGCGGCAGGCATCAGTTTTTTCACGGGTGGATGGAAAGGCAGGGTGCGGCGCCAGCTTGGACCTTGGCGCACGCGCGGAATGCAGGACCTGAAACAACGCAACACACGAACCCTAAAGTAGCAGTATTCGCGCCCGGGAGCCCGCGGGTTACAGAGAAACTTCAGATTGTCGCAGGGGGCGGGAGAAACCGGCGCGGGCAGGAGCACGGCTTGATCGGGGCAGTCAGGGGAACGGGCGATTGGCGGATGAGCCGCGGTCTGGTTGACTGGGCGGCGTGAAGGAACTGGCGTGGCGACCCACGGGCAACCAAGACCCCCGAGGCCTACTTGGGCGGGAGGGTGTGTGCTTCGGGGTGCGCCTTGGCCCAAGCTTGTGGCGTCAGCGAGGGAATGTCGCTCTGCTTGAGATCGGGCAGGCGCGTGAGCACGTCCTTGAGGTACTTGGCCGGGTCGATTCCGTAGCGACGGCAGGTGCCCAGGATCGAGTAGATCACCGCGCT
>Ga0209096_1000350_pt1 | contig 65690 bp, 54 predicted proteins | sample AD_UKC034_MetaG_FD_184407 | JGI IMG/M metagenome (GOLD analysis project Ga0209096, IMG submission 184407) | Active sludge microbial communities of municipal wastewater-treating anaerobic digesters from USA - AD_UKC034_MetaG (SPAdes) (version 2) | ecosystem: Engineered > Bioreactor > Anaerobic >...
GCCGTCCAGGCCCAGGCGGACGGCCTCCGCGGGCGCATCGGGGTGGTGATTGATGCCCAGCGCGGGGAGTTCTACCTGGCCGACTATGAACTGACGGCAACGGCGCGGCGGGAGGTGGGCCCCCTGCGGCTGGTTCCCGGGGCGGAAGTCCTGGCCCGGCAACAAGCTGGCGTGACCCTCCTCGGCCCGGAAGTGGCCCAGTGGTTTCCGGGCAGCCGCATGCTTTTCCCGCGCGCCGCGGCCATCGGGCAACTGGCTCAAGGGCGGCGCGACTTCATCGCGGGCGAGAAGCTGGAGCCGATTTACCTGCGGGAAGCCCGCTTCGTCAAAGCCCCGCCGGCGCGCGTGGGGATTCCCCGCCGGGAGGGGCTGCCGTAACCAAGCCCAGGCGGTTTTACTCCCCCCGGCAACCGGGTTTCCGGCCTGGTTGGGAGGGGCTTCGGGTGCCCGAAATTTTTTTGAATTTTCTGCTTGCGCATCCGGCGGCTTGGTGCTGAAATCGCGCTTGTGAATGCTAGTATTCACACCGAGCACTTATCGCAGTGTCGGCAGAAAAACCCCAAAACCAAGAGCTACGTACTCATGTAGAAAAAGAACACCTCCTCGTATGAACACCAAACAGTTCCTGACGTTAAGTTCCGTATCACTCGTCGGTGCTTCGGCCGCCCTGGCCACCGCCGACTACGGCCCAGCGGTGGATCGCATGATCACCGGCTGTTCCAAATGGTACACCTCCGGCTACGGCCACAAGTTTGCCGTCGTCCATAGCATGGAGGGATACTACTTAACCGGCACCTCCTACCTGCGGCGCTGCGATATTTCCGCCAGTTGCCATTACACGGTGAATGGCAAGACGGATTATGCCGGCGATGCCGCGCCGGGCGAAATATCCCAACTGGTAAGGGAGGCGTATTATGCCTGGCACGCGACGTGTTGGAATCAACACTCACTGGGAACTGAGCACGAAGGGTTTGTGGGCAACCCGGCCTGGTTCACGGATGCGATGTATCAGGCTTCGGCGCTGTTGCATCGGCATTTTGCCGACAAGTTTGGCTTTGCCAAGGACCGGAACCACATTGTGGGGCACGGGGAGAAATCGAATGCGGCCTGGTGCTCCTATGCTTCGGCGAACCTGGGCATCAACCCCTACTGCAACACCCACACCGATCCGGGTCCCTATTGGAACTGGACGTATTTCATGAGCCTGATTAACCCGCCGGCCCCGGTAATCGTGGATAACAGCAATGCGGGCTTCACCGCGTCCTCGGCCTGGGCAACTGGCACGGCTGCGGGAGACAAATACGGCGCGAACTATCGCTGGCGCTCGACCCAGGCGGTCAGCGACCCGGCCTCCTGGTCGGCCAGCAATCTGCCCGCCGGCACCTACAAGATATATGCCTGGTGGAGTGCGGGCTCCAATCGCTCGACTGCGGCTCCTTACATTGTTTATCACAGTGGCGGGTCAACAACCGTTACAATGAATCAACAAGCCAACGGCGGCAAATGGAACCTGCTCGGCACCTTCAACCTCAATGCGGGCACCGGCAAGGTCTCCCTCTCCTGCTGGGCGCCGTCCGGCTACGTCGTGGTTGCGGATGCCATTAAGTGGGTTCGATAGCCACTGAGATTCCGGATCTTCCCGGTTGCGCGCTCAGGTGGCAGCCGTGTGGCAAGCTGCCTTAGTCCGCCCCGTTAAGTCCGGAAACGCACTGTCACGCCGACCCGTCCGAAACCTCGGGCGGGTCGGCGATTGTTTTGTGGGATGGATTCCATCGCGGCGTGCCCGCGGGAGCGCGCGAAACCCCGCGCCCGGGCCGCAAGCCGGGAAAGTCCGCGTCCCTTCCGGCGCGAAGCTCCAGCCGCGCCGGCCAATCAACGCACGAGGGCGTGGCCGTCAATGCTGCACTTCGGCCCGGCGCGCACCGTGCTCAAGGTGTATTGCCCCCCGGCGGGGCAAGTAGGCATCCCGGCGGGCAGGTAGGGCATGAGGTCCTCGGAAGTGACGGTGTCCGTCGCGGTTTTCTGATTCTCCAGCGCCCATTGCTGGATTGCGGCATCCAGTTGACGCAGGTTCCGCGCACACAGGTTCTTCGTGCTCGTGGTCGCCGGGGGGGCGCTGGGATTTTCCGCCTGGTAAAGCTGGGTGCGGAGCTGTTCGTTTTCGGCGGCCAGTTGGCGCAATTGCTGCGCGATGGCGCGCAACTGTTCATTCTCCTCGCCCGCCGCGTCCAGGTGCTGTTGAAACTCCCCCTTCGAGTCGCGCAGTTGCCGCACTTCGTTGCGGAGCCGAATCAACTCCTGGCTGTCGCGGCGGAGCCGGGGGAGTTCCTCGGCTTGCAGGCGCAACGATTCCAACTCGGCCTGCGCGGCGCGCAGCGCTTCGCTGGATTCGCTCGCCGCCTGTTGGGCCTGGCGCAAGCCGGCTAACTCCGCTTCCAGCGCGGTAATTCGGGAATACTGCCAGGCCAGCCCGCCCCCCAGGGCCAGGACGAGCAGGACGAGAATAATCACAATGGTGCGGTTCATAAGCGAATAAGAGGTGGGTGGGGTTTGACGTTGCGCCCGGCGGCTCCGGCGACCAGCGTTTTATCCCGTTGATCCGTGTATGCGCTCACTGTCGGGGGCCAAATTTACGGGCCGGAAGCGGCAATCTCAAGCGCAAAACTGGCGCTCTGCCTCACTGCTTCATGGGTCTTTGGGCAAAGCCAGCCCAGCGATCGGGCAAGCCAGGTTGAAACGGCGGCGTTATCCCGGCAAACCCCGCCCGCCCCCGCCCGCCGGGACGATTGATTTGTGCTTGCTGGCAGTTTGGGAATGAGAGGATGCTCAGCGCATGAAACGAACACCGCTTTACGCCGCGCATCAGCGATTGGGCGGCAAGCTCATTGAATTTGGCGGCTGGGAAATGCCAGTCCAATATACGGGCATCGTCGAGGAACACCGGGCCGTGCGGCAAGGGGGGGGGCTGTTTGACATCTCGCACATGGGGGAAATCCGGGTGCGCGGCCCCGGCGCGGAGGCATTTTTAAATTGGACGCTCACCAACGACCTGCGGAAACTGGCGGCCGGGCAGGGCCAATACACGCTGCTGTGCAATGAGCGGGGCGGCGTGATAGATGACCTTTACGCCTATCACCTGGCGCCCTGGGAATACCTGTTGATCATCAATGCCTCGCGCATCGAGGCTGACGTGGCCTGGCTGGAAGCGCAACAGGCCCGGTTTCCCCGGCGCGATGACTTGACGCTGGAAAACGCCTCGGACGCCACCGGCGCCCTGGCGGTGCAAGGCCCGCGGGTGGTGGAGTTCCTGGAGCATTGCTTTCCCGGCCCCTCGAGCGGCGGCGCCAGCGTGGCGCGGGTCACGGCGCTCAAGAAGAACCAGGTGGCCGGCTTTAATCATGCGGGCGCCCGGATATGGATTTCGCGCACCGGCTACACGGGCGAGGATGGGTTCGAGGTGATCGCGCCGGGAACCCTGATCGAGGAGATTTGGAACCAACTGCTGGCGGCGGGCTTCAAGCATGGGCTGAAACCGGCCGGCCTGGGCGCGCGGGACACGCTGCGCACCGAGATGTGCTACCCGCTTTACGGCCATGAACTGGATGAAAACACCACCCCGCTGGAAGCGGGTCTGGGCTTCTTTGTCGCCCTGGACAAGGAGGACTTCATCGGGCGGACGGCGCTGGCCGGGCAGAAAGCCAACGGCCCGGCCCGGAAGCTGGTGGCGTTCAAAATGACCGGCAAATCCGCCCCGCCCCGGCCGCATTATGCCCTTTGGACCACGGGACCGGGCGCGGCGAAGGTGGGCACGGTGACCAGCGGCACCCAAAGCCCGTCGCTGGGCATAGGGATTGGGATGGGGTATGTGCCGCCGGCGTGCGCCGCTCCCGATACGCCCCTTGAAATTGAAATCCGCGGCCAGCGCGCCCCGGCCGTCGTGGTCCCCAAGCCCATCTACCGGAAGGCCCCGTAGCGTCGCCTTGCGGCCGGCTGGCGTGGCGTGAAAAGCCCAGGGTCTTTGGTTTTGGAGATCATGAACTGAGGAGGCTGAGGCTGCGGATTGGGTGGCGGTTGAGTGCTTCGATGATTTGGGGAAGGGACGGATCGGGGCAACGGCGTGCCCACAGGTCCAGCAATGCGCCGCGCAACCGGGCTAGCTTAGCAGCCGGTGGAGGCTGCGGCTGCTGCTCCATCGCCAACCGGATTATCATCCTTTATCGGGGGGCCAGCAAACTCCGCGTGTCCCACACTGGCTTGACCCAAATCGGGGAGGAATCCCGGGTGGCGGTTCCAAAATCCTTTTTATGCAAGGATGGTGGGCCCAGAGGGATTTGAACCCCCGACCAAGCGATTATGAGTCGCATCCTGCCCGGTTGCGCCGAGTAGCGACGAATCGGAATAAGTCGCAATATCAGGCCTTTTTCAACGATTCTGGTGAGCGAGCGTAGGGTATGGCACAACTCGACGCAACTGCTCAGAACGGAAAAATTGGCCAAGAATTGGCCAAGCATACCGATGCGCCAATTCCCACCGTTCCCGACAACGAAACCAAGCGTACGTATCCGAAGACGCACGTCAACTATTGGAAGGCACGCTTGGAGCATCGGACGTACACGCGGGACGGCAAGACGCATGAAGTGCCGGAGTGGTCGGTGAGGATTCATTTCGGCGGCAACCGCAAGAGCTTCGACTTGGAGACCGGGAGCAAAGAGGAGGCCGCCGCCAAAGCGCGGGACATTTACCTGTCCCTGATCGCGAACGGTTGGTCCGCGACTCTCGCCGATCTCAACCCGAAGGCCGTTCAGGCAATCGAGGTTGTTGCCGGGGAAGCAACCATTGGTGAATTCCTGGCCGAAGTGGAAAGAACATCGAGCCTCAAGCCGAAAACATTTCGCCGCTATGCCCAATGCCTGCGGCGAGTGGCAGCGCGCATTCGCGGAGTCAAAACGGACGAGTCGCGGTACGACTACAAGACCGGCGGCTTGCTCGCATGGCGCAGGCAAGTTGACGTGATTCCGCTTTCGGCTATTACCCCTGCCGCTGTTGCAGACTGGAAAATTGATTATCTACGGCGAGCGAACGGCGACCCACGACGAAAGCTCGAAGTGAATCGTTCCTTCAACACCTGGCTGCGAAACACAAAGAGCCTTTTCAGTGCCGCGATCATCAACAAACCAAACTTCGGCATCAAAGTTCCCAAGTTCAAAGTGCCGGACGGCCAGCGTGGAGAGCGCGAGGCTTACTGGTTCGAGACGGTGGACTTCGAGAAGATGGGTTCGATGAAATTCCAAGCACCCGCCGGGATTACCTATGAGGACTTGGTGATGAAAGCTCGGAAGGAGTTGCGAGCAGCCAGTCCCGAAGCTTACAAGCTCTTTCTTCTTTGCATGTGCGCCGGGCTGCGACGCGGCGAAGCCGACGTGTGCCTATGGTCACAATTGAGGCTGGATGATTGTTCCATTCGGGTTGAAGCCACCGAGTTCATCGAACCGAAGCACGGTTCAGGTGGTACTGTTTACGTCGATCCAGCTCTCATGAAGGAGTTGCTAAGTTTTCGGACGGAAGGCGAGGAGGGTTTTGTGGTGCTATCCCATCTGGAATGGAAGGCGACGGCGTACGTTCGTTACCGCTGCGAGCCGCACTGGCGTACGTTGTTGGACTGGCTGGAAACGAATGGCATCTCGGCACGAAAGAAAGTTCACGAACTGCGAAAGCTGTTTGGTGATGCCATTGTCAAACGAGAAGGCATTTTCGCGGGGAGCGCACAACTGCGTCATTCGACAATCCAAATGACGGCGAATCATTACACTGATCCGCGACAACGTGCCGCGCTTCCGGTCGGTCGATTGTTTTCAGACAAGACCTCTCGGCGCAGTTTCAAGTCTCGCCGGATGTCGCAAGAGCAGGAGAAAAAGGGGCATGGCAATGGAATCGCCCAACGAGCAAACACACACCCGACCCGCGTGAAAAAGTTGACGTTCGGAAGGAAGGCAGCACAATGACGTGGCTGATTGTGCCGGGCCTGTAGCTCAATGGTTAGAGCATGGCACTCATAATGCCGGGGTTCTCGGTTCAAGTCCGAGCAGGCCCACCAATCTTGCGTTGAACACATCTTCGCGATGCAGCTCAGACAGCCGCGGTTTCCTTTCCTGACGGTGCGATTTCAGTCACCGCAATCTCGGTGACAACAGGCTGACCGTCGGGAACGAGCGACCGCTGCCTGCCAGCCAAGGAGGTGAGCAACGACAGTTCCATCCGCTGCATCGCTGTTTCGATGCGGCGCAGCGAGTGGCCGCGCAACGAAACCTCGTGCGTGGCGAAAACCAAGCGAAGGTGCTGCTCTTTCCCCTCGCCCTTGAGTTCGGAGAAGGCGAACTGGTCGAACGGCAGCAGCAGGCTTTGTTCAGGTGACAATTCGATTTTGACTGCGCGAGCGTTCGGGTCGCTCGCCCAACATTCGGGTGATTTTGTGCTCATGGGTTTGTGTGGGTTGATAACAACGACGAGAAAGCTTGAGGCGGCAGAAGTTGTCCGCCGCACGACGACCAAAGCGCAAGAGGTAGCCATGCAACCGATCCCAAAGTCGGACGCCATGCCGAAGCGAAGCACGCGGCGCGAGTTCCAACGCCAACGGCCTGTGCCCGGAACGGGCCACGTTTTCACGTAGCTGCTGTTTGTCCGGCGTGAAAATGCGGATGCCGCGCCGACCGCGTGAAATGGTCACATACCATTGCTGCGCATTCGTGGCAGCCTTGATGGTCGAGTCGGAGAATAGAACGTAGTCCACGGTCTTGCCTTGCGAGCCGTAGGAGGTAACAGCGTATCCGGGCAGGAACTCGCGAAAGCTCGCGTCCAACACCCGGCCATCGGCGAGTTCGATGCTGCCGTCGGCACGAACCGACTTCACCGCGACAAGCTCGCCGTTTGTGACGCGCTCGCCGGTTGCGAGTTTGCGATTGGCTTTCAGGTGCAGCTTGTCCCCGGTCGTGACGGCAATCTCGCGTATCTGACAAACGGAAATGCGGTCGAGCATCTTGTTTGATACCGTGACGAATCGTCCACCAACTTCGACAAGAACGCCCGACTTGACGATGCCCGCCAGCTTCCCCTTTGCGCCCGGCTCGGCTTCGCGGATCTTCTGATTGAACACCACGACCGCATCTTTCGGATAGAATCGCTCGTCACGCTTCTGCGCGTTTGTCAGGTCAAGCTTATCCAAGACGTGAATCGTCGTGTCGGTCGAGCCGAGTAACCCCTTTGCTTTCAGGGCATCGCGCACGCGGGAATTGACGCGATGGACCTCCACCCAGGTCTGTGAAACCACGACCGCCGAAGCGTGTTGCTCCGCGAGCCGGAGGTATTCATCGGCGAGCTTGTCGGCCTGATCGCCCAAACCGCACGACACCACTGCGCCCAGCTTATCGAGGCGCTCAAATGATTCAGCCACCTTGCCCGCCGCAGCCGACTCCACGGCCTTCCGATACTGTTTGATCTGCTTCCGCTCCTCGTCATCGCGCCCCAGCGACGGGTCTTGCCGGCGAATCTTGTGCAACTCCACTGGCTTGACACCGGAATGACGTTCAATCGCAAGTAGCGCATCCGATGCCTCGACCGCGCCATGCTGCCGGGTATCGCCGGAAAGAATCACTCGCGCGTTCCGGTCACGAGCCAGGCGCAGCAAGTCGAGCATCTGGCGTCCACCGATCTGCCCCGCTTCGTCCACGACCACGACCGCGCTTTCGGCAAGCTCACGTTTGAGTAGGAAACTGGCGACCGTTGATGGCGATGGCAGCCCGGACTTCTCCATGTCCACGACCTGCTGTCGCTGCGGCGCGAGGACGACCACAGGCCGACCAGCTTGTTGAACCTGCTCTACCAGTTCGCACAGGACAAAGCTCTTACCTGTGCCAGCACCACCACGGAACACGGAAACCGTGTTCGTCGAAGACAGTATGCTTTCCAGAGCGTTGCGCTGCTCGTCATCCAGCGCCGCGTTCACCGGACGAGGATTTGCAACCAGCGGATGACAGGCGGCAACGCCGTCCCTCGCGGTTTGGACAATCTCCCATTCACGAAGCAATACGTCGCGCAAGGTCACTTCACCGGGACGCGCTTCGTCCCGGATGTAGCCGCGTTGCCGGGTCAACTCTGTCAGTTCAGACACCGAGAAGTTTCCACCCCGCGCCCGCCCCAACGCCTCCTGCCACACCTGGCATTCCAGAACGACGGAGTTCCGGTCGAACAAATGTTCCTCCGCCCATTGCACTGCTTCAGCAACTGTGATTTGTTGCTGCTCCTTTGCCGCCGGGTTTTGTTGCTTGGCAAGCTGCCGCAAGTCCTCTCCTTCAGCTTTGCTCAATTGCGCGTCCCATATTGTCCGCAGTTCATCCCGGCTCATGTCCTTCTGCTTACGTGTTCGTTTCTCCGTAGCGAGTTGCGCTCGCAGTTCCGAGATATTTGCCCCGCCGAGTTCGGGGTGTTCTGCCAGTAATTTCGTCAAGGCCGCATCAATCTCTGCATCTCGTTTAGAAAACCTCCTGCAAAGTTCATCAGACACCCCTTCGATTTCAAAATCTCCCCGCGCCCGATTGCGAATCCGATACCCGAAGGTCTTCAATTCACGGGCAAACTCATGGTAATAGATGTTCTCGGCGAACTTCCTCGCTCGCAGCAATTCGTAATTCTCAAGCGCCTTCCACCGGTTTTCCACCGCATCGAACGTCGCGTTAAACACAATGCAATGGGTGTGAAGATGCGGGTCGAGAGCGCGAGACGTGTCATGCGTGAATTTCGCGGCGACAAAATTCCGTGTTAGCCGCTCGTCTCGCGCACCGCCGACGCGGACACGAGTGGCCGCGAAAGCCTCGAATTCCTTTAACGCTGCTTGCACGGCCCGCGCATGGGCTTCAAAAATCCGCTCGTCATCACCGAGGAAGCCCGCGAGGGAAACCGATTTCGGCGGTGAGAAGGTGAAGTCGTAGAATATCCGCCGATTGGCTGCGGACTCGTCGCCGTTAGTCCGCGTTGTGTTCAGGCGTTGTGTTAATTTCTCGCCCGTGCCGGGATGTTGATTTCCACACAGCCGCAAAAAATCATCGGCCCGGACTTTCCCGGACAATCCAAGCCGTTCCGCGCCCGCACCAACCCATTCGCCAGCCACGCGTTGACCTTCATCGTAGTAGTCCCCAACGCAGAGGTGTTCCTCGAAGTATTCCCGCGCGTTCTTCAGGTTGTATTGCGTCTTTGCCGTAACCACACCTCGGACATTACATGGACTGTGCGCGCATGTTGTGTAGCTGATACACCATCGCGCTTTCGATTTGTGATGAACTGCGGACATGAGCAAAGCCAACAACTTTGAACCAAACGCGGAAGGCGTGACCGACGAGGAAATTCAAATTGCGCTGGAGGTCCTGGATGCACTCAAGGATGAACTGAAGGCGCACACCAAACGCCGCATGGACCGGATTCCGAATAACGAGGCGTGGAACGAGAGGGCGACTCATATTGATTATGACCTGCGCGGAAGTCTCGACAGCATCCACGGCTTGAAACGGGAACTGAAGCATTGGGTAAAGCGTCGCCTCAAGAAAGCCCAACACATCATCGGCAATTGATTATGCAACCGCCAACCACCGCCCAAATCCGCACCGCCATTGAGGTGCTCAAGAAGTTCAGCGAGCACATCAACACCAATGCTGCCAACGAAGTCATTGGACTGCACGAATCACCGCAATCCGACCAACAGGCTGCGCGCATCGGATCACGGACGATTGACCAAACCACGCGAATCGAAACCGTCGCGGGGCAATTGGCAAACTGGCGCGACGAATTGCTGCAACAGAGGAGGCAGTGTGTTTCCCATCATGTTTAAGACAGGACAAGCCTTACTCCTTAGCTCGCTAAGGATTCCGCGTCCGCAAAGCGGTCGCGTTCAACGCGCGGAACAGCCGCGCAAAGTCGTTGATTCATGGCCGCAAGCGCGGCAAGTCCGCGAACATGGACAGGCAGAGATCAGGCCGCAGATGCGGCTAATTCCTGTCCGCGAACAGTCCACATCCGCGTCCAGTCCGGGCCAACGGGCACGGAAGCAATCAGTCCACATCCGTGGCAATGACGAGGCTTCAACTGGCCGCGAATCGGCAGCAGCAACTGAAATGGTTATTCCGCAGCCAGACCGCATCTGCGAACTCGCCGTGGCCGCAGTCCGGCCACAGACCGGCCTTGGCTGCGAACCTGATCAGGCACGGAATTGTTCAATGCAGCACATCGCCGTGGACATTCTGTCGCCGATCAGTTTCCCGGTTCGCATCCGCCACAATCCTGTCTATGTCCTCCTTTGATCCAGTCGCAGTCCGCAAAGCGGTCGAGGAATTCACGCCACGCCGTCCGCAGAAGTTCCAGGATTTGCTCCCGGCGAAGGATGTCATCGTCGAGTTGCGCCAGAAGCGCGCGTCGTATCGCTCCATCGCCGATCTTCTCACGCAGCATTGCCTACCGACAAGCAAGACGGCCATTGCGCAATTCTGCCATCAAGTGCTCGGCGAGAACGTCCGACCACGAAAGCGGCCAGGACGAAAGCGTCCGCCTTTCTCCACATCTTCCAATGGTGGGGAAGGAGCGCCCGCAACACCGACGATCACCGAAGTTGGAACAAAGACTGAACCTCTCACCCATCCCGACGGCGAGGATGCGACGCCAACTCGTGCTCGCGGCCCGCGCATCGCCCAGGTGCGGATGCTCAAACCCCAAAGCGCATGAAACGTCTCGATCTTATCCTCAACGGCAAAGGCGGGGTCGGCAAAAGCTTTTTCGCCGTCAATTTTGTCCAGTTTCTCAAGGACAAGGGCATTGCCCATGTCGCAATTGATTCCGACAACGAGAACTCCACGTTGAAGCGGTTTCACCCGGACACACGATTTCTGGATTTGGACACTCGCCGGGAACTCGACGGGATATTCACGGCACTTGAAAAGGCCAATCTCGCGGTCATGGACTGCCGCGCCGCGTCCACCGACCTGTTCATTGAATACTTTGCCGAGATTGATCTGGCCGCTGTGCTGTCCGCGATGGGCGCGGCGCTCACGCTCGTCATGCCGGTGAACCACGAGGCAGACGGCGTGGACCAGATTCAACGGCTCGCCGACCAGTTTGGGAAGCAATGCAGTTACGTTGTAGTTCGCAACGCTGCGCACAGCGACAGCTTCGCGTTGTTCGAGTCATCGGAAGTCCGCGTTCAACTCAAGGACAAGCTCGGCGGACGGGAGATTGGCATGAGCCGCTTGCAGGATTGGCTCGTTGAAGCCCTTAACGCCGAGAATCTGACCGTCACGGCAGCAACCAAGCATCCCGCGTTCAGTCTCCTCGACCGCCAACGCCTCCAAACGTGGCAGCGAAAGCTCTATGCCGAGATCGAATCGGTCGCCGGCCTGCTGCTGCCGACCAAATAGAACAATGCCGAATCCCGAACAGTCCAACTTCGACGAAGAGTTCGACGCGGCCGTCGCCGAGTGGCGCGATAAGCATCGGCTACGAGAAGACGACGCGGTGATGCTCCTCGTCGAGTTGTTCCGAATCCACCAGAGACATTGGGATGAAATCCGCCGCCGCGAAATTCCATCGTTTGAGCAGTTCCGTGCCGACATTGCCAAGCTCGTCGAGGCCGCGCGGACCTTTCAGGGAAATGCAGCCGCATTGCTGGAAGTTTTGCGAAGTCAGTCGCCGGCTCAACGTGCTTCCAGAATCTCTCGCGCCGCCGCATTCTTTGCCGCACTGGCAAGTCTGCTCGCCGGCTATCTCATCGGAAGGGCGTGGCCGTGAAACTCGACTTCACGCCATTCAATCCGGTGAGTCTTCCGATAGACTTCATGCCGAGAAACCCGCAGCACTTGTTGGTTCTGAGTGGAATCTTGCTCGCAGTGATCGCCGCTTGGCTTTTGTTCGCTCCCCGTAACCGCAAACAGTTCGTGGCGCGACTCGGAGGATTGAGATGGAAGCGGACTCAATTTTGTCGTGGCTGGCTCATCACCGGCGACACCGGCTCTGGCAAGACCAGTTCCGGGATCAATCAGCTTGCGCATCAGGTCTTCCAAAACGAGCCAACGTGGGGCGGCCTGTGCATTGACGAAAAGGGTGTCTATTGGGAAACGCTCGCGGCGATGGCGAAGCATTACGACCGCGAAAGCGATTTGATCCACCTGCAAATTCGCACAAACGACACGGATGCGCAGTGGACGCCGCCGAACCGTTACAACCTGACGGGCGACCGGAGCATCCCCTTCACGACCTACGCCAAATTCATCGTGGATACCGCGACGAGTCTCGGCCAGGGCGGTGACAAAGGCTTTTTCAAAAGCCAGGCGCAAACCCACATCGCCCACGCGCTCGAACTGCTTTTTGAGTTGAGCCGCCCCGTAACCTTGCTCGCCGCCTTCGAGTTGTTGTCGAACCGTGAACTCCTTGAAGAAGAAATGGAGAATTTGGAAAGCTTGATGGAAACCCCTCGCCGCGCCGCCGTTTACGCGCACTTCGCAAATCGCTTCCTCAACCAACCCGACGAGCAATCTGGCGGCGTCCGCGAAACGATCGGCAACTACCTGCAATACTTTCTGACGCCCGAAGTTGCCGAGGTTTTTTGCACACAGGAAAGCACGTTCGATTTCGCAGCGATTGACCAAGGCAAAATCATCCTCACAACGATGCCACAGAAATTCCAAACCGAGCGCCGCTACGTGAACACGTTTCTCAAGCTCCTTTACTACAACCACGCCTTGCGTCGCTTCGACAAGGCCAAGACCGAGCGCGCGAAGAACAATTTGCTCATCTTGTGGGCGGACGAAGCGCAGCGATTCATGACGGCCAGCGAGGACGGCACGAGCGATTACAACTGTGTGGACGTGATCCGCGAAGCTGGCGCGACCATTGTTGCCGCCGCGCAAAGCACGACTTCCTTCGTGCCACCATTGGGAAACGACAAAGCAAAAGTGCTTACGCTGAATCTCCGCAACCGGCTCATCTTCCGCGCCGCAGACGAAGCCGATGCCGTCCAAGCAGCGGACTTTCTCGGCAAAGAGCGCGTGGTGAAACGCTCCTGGGGATTCAGCGCCGGCAAGCGCAACGTGAACTACTCCGAAACCGAGGAACACAAGATCAAACCGCACAAGCTCCGCAATCTCCGCGACCACGAGTGCGTCCTCGTCCACTGTGAGCGCGGCTTTCGGCGCGTGACGCTGCCCCCAATGGAATCGGACGGGACGGTCTCGTCTTGGTTTAGGCGCACTTGGTTCTGATTTACACAAAATGTGTCACCCTGCCGCGAGGTCTGACGTGACAGTATCGCGGTCCAATCTCATAATGACGAGGACATGAACGTGAAGCTCAACCAAATCTCGCGCGGCGATGGAGGTCTTGCGTGAGCAAACTTCGTGTCTTCATCAGTTCCGTCCAGAAGGAATTGGAAAATGAGCGCCTCGCCGTTTTGTCGCTGATTTCGACCGACTCATTCCTCCAGGCACACTGCGAGCCGGTGCTTTACGAGTTTGAACCCGCTTCACCTGCAAAGGCTGCCGAGGAGTGTCTCGCGCTGTTGAACGGGTGCGACATTTGTTTGACGATCATCTGGAAGGAATACGGCTACGCTGTTGATGGCATTTCCATCACCCGTCAGGAATATCGTTCGGCCAAAAGTAAAAAGCTTCCGGTTTTGGCGTTTATCAAGGGCGATGGGAGCTTGACGCGCGAGGCAGGCACAGCCGAGTTCATCAAGGAAATCAGCAAGGACGGCATAAAATATAAACGCTTCGGCAATTTGCTCGAACTACTCAAGGAAGTCCGCGCGGCGCTGTTGAAGATTCTCAAGGAGCGGTTCTCGATTGAGCCAACATCCGACGAAAATAAAATTGCCGAACAAACCCTCAAAGCCACATCGGATTTTGAACTTCAGGCGCTCAAGCGCCTCCGCTGGGAAGACCTCGACCACGCCACGGCAAGGCGAATGATTTCGAGCGCCGAAAAGAAGAAAGCGCCGGAGATTTCCGAGGATGATTTGCTGCGCGATCTTCTTGCACGCGGACTCGTCTGGAGCGACCCGGACACCACCGGACATTACGCCACTGCTGCCGGCATCGTTCTCTTTGCCCGCGATCCTTCGGTCGTCTTTCCACATTGCCGGATATTGGCCGATGCTTATCGCGGAGTTGAGCCGGACGGCGACCCGACGGACCACACGGACATTCGCGAACCAATGCCGCTCGCCATTGAGAAGGCGCTCGCTTTTATTGATCGCAACACCCGTCATCCCATCCGTGTGGTCGGACTTAACCGTGTGCGGCTTGACGAGTAATCATTACGTTGTTGATTTTGGTGTTTGTTGCGGCGGCCTTTGCGCGACAGAAATCGCAAGTTCAGCCAAGCGTTGTCACAAACCAAGTTGCAATTCCGCAACGTCAGTATCATGAAAGCGCGACACGGTTACTCCCGGTCGAACAGCAACAGGTTTTGAATCGAGTTGGAACATCCGGTTCAACCGCGTCATCTGAGACGCCAACGCCGGCGTCCACCCCAACTACAACAGTGACCTACGAAAGCAACCCGCGCCCCGTCCAAGTTGCTCAATCGTTCATTTCAAATTCCGACCGTGTTGCAATTCCCGCCCCCGCGCCGCCGGAAGACCCAACGCCGACACCAATTCCAATCCGACCGCCACCGAGGATGCTTCCACTGTTACCTGACCCTCCGGCATTCAAATGAAAATCTTGCGACCCATGTTCTCCGGCATCTGTGTAGCGCTGCTGACTTTCACGCTCGTCGGCTGCGTCGCACCACAAAGCGCTACTGTTCCTGTCTTCTACGCACAACCAGGGCACTTGCAAACTGAATCAGCTACGTCAGGCGTCCAAGCCAAGGCATCCTTTGAGATTGATAGGACGCTAAAGGGAAAACAGCTTTTGGTCATCACGCGGCCACGCACAAGTTACGATTTCAATGGAATCCGCTTTGACGTTCCCGAAGGCCGCTTGCGATTCGCGATTGGCGATCTGACGGAAAATGGGGTCAAAAAAGTTGGGCGCGAACAAGGTGTCGCACTTATGCCAAACCGTGAGGCTGACCGCAGCCCCCACATCACAGTGAGAGTGTGTGGCGTAAAGCCGTCAGTTTCATTTCGAGAACCGCCAATGGAAGTCCACGCGACCGTCATTCTCGGAGTGATTCTTGAAGATGACCGGGGAACTTCTTTGGGAGTTGAAACATATTTCGGCCAAGCCGTCTGCAAACACTCTCCTCTCCGTAACCTGGTTGGCGGTCTGATTGATTTGGGAACACTCAATGCGACTCGCAACGCCGACATGCACTTGATCTACGAAGCCGCGCTGAAGGCGGCTATCGAAAATGCGGCGGCGCAAATTGCACGCGACGCGGCAAATCCGCAATGGCTTGAACGCAAACTGATGGCAGACACCGGCAACGATGCCGTGCTCGCGGCACGGCGCGGCGTTGATTTTTTCCGGCAAGACAGATATTGGCGGGCTTACTGGTATTTCAAAAACTCCGTTGGGATGGATTCATCAAATCAAGCCGCACTGACATATTACGCGGCCTGCCTCGCGCGGTTGGGGCAACACACGCAGGCAAAAACAGAATTTCAAAGAGCCATTGGTATTGACCCGAATTCGGAGGATGCTAACCAAGCGCGAAAATGGGTCGCGCAATTGAACCGTTAAGCATGTCGAAAGGATTCCTCACAAGCTATGGATCAGAAAACGGCGATTGAGATTTTCCAAAGCATCCAAACGCGAGATGTAGAATTGAAGAAGGATTTCATTCTCCACGCCGTCCGTTATGCAAGACTCCGAACCGACTGGCAGCTTGCCAGCACAGACGAGCGGCGCATAATGAATTCAACACGAACTGCCGCCCACAACGCATTGATTGACGCCGCGAACATTCTCTCGCGAGCGATGGTAAAGGCCGGAGAAGACACGGCATGGCGACGGAAACTCGGCGACGACCGCAAAGAAATTGGCGATTGGGCGTGTCATATCCACGCCGATTTGGGCATCAAGGCGAGGTAGTAGCTCACAAATTATCTGTAGGATCAGGATGCAGGGGATTTGTTCCAAGCGTCTCGGAAAACTTGGCTGCAAGGTTGACCCATTTCGTGAAATCTTTGTTCGGCCACACACCCATGTCGTCCCGCGCTTCAAGATTATCAGAATGACGCGCCAACAGCTTCACCACATCACAAGCGGCAACGGCGTCGCTCCGTCGCCAGGGACAATGAATGTTAATGTGGTCTTCCGAAATTTCACCACCGACCTCAACAGGTTCAGACTTGAGAAAATCGTCAAGTGACGAGAGAAGGCTGCTGGGAGCAACAGCTTCGTTCCAATCAAAAAGTCGATTACCCGGTTGTCCCGGCAAATGGTAATACCTTCCCAACAGACCGCCACGACTGACATTCCAAGTCAAAATCCAATCCTCATAATGATGGCAGAAGACAACGCCCTGAACGAGCTCTCGGTTGATTGCATACCACAAAACATCTTTACCATGCTCAACGGTCTTCTTCACAACTTCCCGCGCAACCAAAGACTTCGCCTCCTCTGCCGTTTCTCCAAAAATCTCTCGCAGCAATTGCTGATGATCGGAGATGTGTCCGCTAACCATCCAATTGACGGGAATGACTTCCAACTCCATTTGCGCCGCGAATTCGATGAGTTCGCGAATCAAGGTATGCGCTTCCGCCAAGCGAACGTTTCCTTTTTGAATTGTCAAATCGTAGCCCATTCAAATGAATAATTTCTCAGATGGGATTTCGCCATCGTGTGCTCTACTGCAAAACGCACCCCACGTCTGGCATAGCCGAGTCGGCAGGTAAACCACAGCAAAAGCCAACGCCAAAAAAGCGATGGCCGCACCGAAGATGAAGCCATTTGCGAGCACCTGCATGAATCGAAACGAGTCTATCCTCAAGAACTAACCGTGCCAATGCGTAAGGTGGGGAATTGCGGCGCAACCGGATTTTACGGATGTGCGTCGAGCTGACGGTGTTCATCTCCATACAGTCGCCGTGACCAGCGCGCGGTTTGCTACGCTGCACGGGCTGCCCGTCGCCCCGTTCCCCCTCTCGACGACGCCCGCTCCACTTCGCAAATCCGTGCGCTCGTCACGAGCCTGCATGTGAGAGGGCCGCAAAAGCGGCGGGCTTCCGTCTGCGGTTCGACGGCGGGCGTTGCGCTCCGGCTGCGATTCGCTAGACGCTTCTCTCCGCCCTCCGCTCCACTTTCCCCGCTCACCGACCACAGACCGAAGCCGCGAGTCACATTTGAAAATCAGATGGCAAAAAGCGAAGAGATTCGTGGCGCGATGCGCCGGATGTTTGTTCGCAGTTCAGCCGCCTGCGGGGCATACACAAGTGCAAGCTCGCGGGTCAGCGATTTCAATTCCTCCATTTCGATACTGGCAAACCGCTCTTTGGAAAGTCCGGCGACAGCAGGTGACGGAATCACAGCAGCCAGGTCCGCGTTTTCAATCGCGGAAACCAGAAGGCTGAAACTCTCGGCTCTCACTCGAATATCAAGTTTCACATTCACCCTTGCCGCCAATGTGAGAACACCCTTCGCCAGAACGCCGTCGCCAGTCAGGAGGGCGAACGGAAGTTTTTGAAGAAGTTGAAAGCCTGCGGCAGTTCTTCCTGACAACATTTTGCGCGGGACGACGAGGGCGTAAGTCAGTGAACCGCACGGCAAGGCGCTCAAGGAATCATCAGCAACCTCCTTGCGGACGATTGCGAGATCAAGATGCCCGGCCTTAACGGACTCGACGGATTGCGCGGTGGTCTTCGTTAAGAATTCCAGACGTACATTAGGGGCAAGATTTTGCAGTTCGCCAAGCCGGGGCATTATCAGCCACCTAAAAACACTCTCACCCGCGCCAATGCGGATCGCTTCGTCCTTCGCGGAGCTTGCCCGCAATTCTTCAACTGAACGAAAATAGGCTTGGGTGAGCAGTGCCACTTTGCGGCCGTCTTCAGTCAATCGAATCGTCTTGCCCGCACGCTCGACCAACTTCGTGCCGAAGAATTCTTCCAACTCCTTCACTTGGCGACTGAATTGGCTCTGCCGTGTGGGGTCGCCGCTTGCAGCCAATACAATTGAGCCGGATTCGGCTATTTTGCAAAACGCCCGAAGCCTTTCAATTGTGAACCCGCTTACTGCCGCACTGGATTCCACAGACATGACTATAAAGTAATGTTGTGAGTTGACAATTGCATATTCTTGCGGGCAAGGCCGTGTTACAAATGGGCAAGTGAAAACCGAAACGAATTTATGAAACTCGAAGAAATCAAAGTGAACAGCCTGATTCGCGGCATCCTGCCGAACTCGGCGGTCACCGTTAAGCACGTCCAGATGTTCGGGAACGAAGCTCTTGAGTTGACCTACGTTGACGGGGAAGGCAAGGCCAGTAGTCAATTGGTCTTCCGCGACCAAGAACCGAATTTGGAGGTTGTGCTTCAAACACGCCCCTTGAGCTTCACCGCCGACGGTCACCATTTCCGTCTCGCTTCGGAGGCTCAACGACTGAGCCTTGCGTTTCTTTTTGATCCCCTAATCGCCGTCAACACTTCCGATGTCCAGCCTCTCCCGCATCAGATAACTGCCGTGTATGAAACGATGCTGAATCGTCAGCCGCTGCGCTTCTTACTCGCAGACGATCCGGGCGCCGGTAAAACAATCATGGCCGGCCTTTTGATTAAGGAACTGATCATTCGTGGAGACGTGGCGCGTTGTCTTATCATCACTCCGGGCAGTCTCGCCGAACAATGGCAGGATGAGTTGGACCAGAAGTTCAATCTTCAGTTCGACATCCTCACGAACGAAGGGCTGCAAGCGGCCCGAACTGGCAATTGGTTTCAGGAGCACAGCCTTTGCATCTGTCGCCTCGATAAACTCAGCCGCAACGAGGACATCCAGGACAAGCTTGTTGCTGCGGATTGGGATTTGGTGGTTGTGGACGAGGCACACAAAATGTCGGCGTCATATTTTGGATCAGAGAAAAAGGAGACGAAGCGTTTCAAACTCGGACGTAAGATTTCTGAACACACGCGTCAACTATTGTTGCTCACCGCTACGCCGCATAACGGGAAAGAGCAGGACTTCCACTTGTTTCTGTCTCTGCTCGATGGCGACCGCTTTGAAGGCAAGCCGCGCGACGCCGCGCACACCATTGACGCCAGCGACATCATGCGCCGCATGGTGAAGGAGCAACTTGTGACAATGGAAGGCAAACCGCTTTTCCCTGACCGATTTGCTTACACCGTTCCTTACAACCTGTCCCCGGATGAGGCCGTTCTCTACAAGAACGTCACCGAATACGTCTGTGAGCAGTTCAATCGCGCTGACAATTTAGACAACGAGAAACGGCGCGGCACAGTTGGTTTCGCGTTGACCATCCTCCAGCGCCGTCTGGCTTCTTCGCCGGAAGCCATTTTCCAATCGTTACGCCGCCGTCGCGAGCGCTTGGAAGACCGGTTGCGCGAGGAGAAGCTTCTCCGCCGTGGAGCAGCCGTTTCCGAACGCTTGAGCCAGAGTCCCGAACTGGAGGAAGAAGACATTGACGATCTCGAAGACGCCCCGGAACAGGAGCTTGAAACCGCCGAGGAACAAATCGTTGACCAGGCGACGGCGGCACTGACCATTGCCGAACTGGAGGAAGAAATCCGCACCTTGCGTTCGTTGGAATCCGAAGCAGCCAAGCTCAAACGTGCCGGCAGCGATACCAAATGGAAGGAACTATCCGAGGGAATTCTTGAGAACCCGGAAATGTTTGACGCCAATCAGAACCGCCGGAAGCTCGTTATCTTCACTGAACATCGCGACACCCTCAACTACTTGACCGATAAACTTGGCTCACTGTTGGGCAACCCGAATCACGTTGTCACCATTCACGGCCAGACCCCGCGCGAACGCCGTCGTCAGATTCAGGAATCATTCGAGCAAGACCCTGAAGTTTTGATTCTCGTTGCGACTGATGCCGCGAGTGAAGGCATCAACTTGCATCGCCGAGCGCACCTGATGGTGAATTATGATTTGCCGTGGAATCCCAACCGCATCGAGCAGCGCTTCGGGCGCATCCACCGCATCGGCCAGCCCGAACGCTGCCACCTGTGGAATCTTGTCGCCATCGAAACGCGCGAGGGCCACGTCTTCCATCGTCTTCTCGAAAAACTTTCCGAGCAGCGCAAAGCCTTGGGCGGCGCTGTATTCGATGTGCTCGGTAAAATGTTCAAAGACCGTTCCCTTCGCGACCTGCTGATCGAAGCCATCCGCGAAGGCAACAAGCCGGAAGTCAAAGCGCGACTCGACAAGGTGATTGACGCGGAATTGGACGTTGAACACTTGCGCGGTTTGATTGAAGACCGCTATCTCGTCCATGAGTCATTGAGCACTTCACGCGTTCGCGAAATTCGCGACCAGATGGACCGCGCCCAGGCGCGCAAACTTCAACCTCACTACGTCGGTTCATTTTTTGAGGAAGCGTTCAAGATGTTCGGCGGGCAGCTTCTCAAGCGCGAGCCGCGTCGGTTCGAGATTCGTCGCGTGCCGGCCGAAATCCGTTTGCGCGACCGCATCATCGGCACTCGCGCTCCGGTGTTGAACGCCTATGAGCGCGTCACTTTTCACAAGGGCGACGTGCGTCTCGACGGCAAGCCGCCCGCCGCGCTCGTCGCGCCGGGCCATCCGCTCCTCGACGCCACGATAGACCTTGTGTTGGAACGCCATCGCGACACGCTTCGCCAGGGCGCGGTGCTCGTGGACACCACCGAGAATGGAAATGAACCGCGCATCCTATTTTTCCTGGAACACTCCATCACGGATGGCCGCAAGGATGCGACGCGAAACCCGCTGACAATTTCCCGGCAACTTCAATTCGTCGAAATCACCCGCTCCGGCCAGTTGATTGCCGCTGGTTACGCTCCCTACCTCGACTACACACCCGCGACGCCTGAACAACTCGCGGCTGTTCAGACTTTGTTCGACGAGCCGTGGCTCGGCCAAAATCTCGAACAACGCGCACTCGGCTTTGCCATTCAAAAGATTGTCCCCGGACATTTGGAAGAAATCCGCACCCGCCGTGAAGCCTACATTCAAAAAGTCATGCAACAGGTGAAAGCGCGCCTGACTTCGGAAATCAATTATTGGGATCATCGCTCGAATGTTCTCAAGGCCCAGGAAGACGCCGGCAAGAGCCGGTCAAACCTGAACTCCGCCAACGCGCGTCGCAACGCCGACGATCTTGCTGACCGCCTGAAAAAGCGGATGGCCGAGTTGGAGCAGGAAAAATCCATCGTCGCGCGGCCTCCAAATGTTTTAGGCGGCGCATTGGTCGTGCCCGCGAGCTGGTTCAGCAGCGCAGGACAGACAAACGCTCTGCGGGAGACGCCGCCCAATTACGGCACGCCAGACCGCGAAATCGAACGCCTCGCGATGGAGAAAGTGATGCAGTTCGAGCGCGAGCAAGGTTTCGAGCCGCGCGACATCAGCGCCGAGAATCGTGGCTACGACATCGAGAGCCGCGACCCGAAAACCGGGCGACTTCACTTCATCGAAGTGAAAGGCCGCGTCAAAGGCGCGACAACCGTCACCGTCACCAAGAATGAAATCCTGACCAGCCTCAATCGCCCCGAAGGTTTCGTTCTGGCCATTGTCTTCGTTGAGTCGGGAGCAGCCGAGACGCCGATTTATTTGCGGCAACCATTCGCGCAAGAACCGGAATTCGGCACGGCCAGCGTGAACTTCAAATTGCCCGAGTTGCTCGAAAGAGCAGCGGCACAGAAGGGCTAACTCACGGGACACCATGCAACCACCAAGCTACTTCAACAACATCCAGCGCCGGGCTTCCGAGCGTTGGGATCAGTTGGAGCGCGACCCGGAACTCGCCGGTCCGTGGCATCAGCTTTTTCGACAGGTTCAGAGTCCCCGGCATGTTGTTTCCGAATTGCTGCAAAACGCGGATGACGCGGGCGCGAAGTTCGCGTCGGTTCGCATCGAGAATAATACGTTCATCTTTGAGCACGACGGGGCTGATTTCGACGCCGAACAATTCGCCTCTCTTTGCCGCTTCGGATTTTCCAACAAGCGCACCTTGCACACCATTGGTTTTCGCGGCGTTGGTTTCAAATCAACCTTCAGTCTCGGAGACACCGTGGAAGTTCGCACGCCAACGCTGGCAATCTGTTTCAAAAAGAAGCGGTTCACCGAACCCGTTTGGCTACCCGACACCCGCCCCTCACAGCGGACAATTATTCAGGTCCGCATCGCGGATAAAAATCGCGCGGCTCAACTGAAGCAGAATTTCCAAGAATGGGCGCAAAGCCCGGCCTCTTTGCTCTTTTTCAACAGCCTCAAGGAACTCACCATTGAGGGGCAGACGATCAAACGTCAATCGCTCGGCAAAGGCCCGGTGGGCGATTCGTCTTGGGTGAAACTGGTCGGCACAGATGCGCAAAAGCTTCTCGTCGTCCAAAGCGAGGCGGTTCGTTTTCCCGACGAAGCTGCCGAGGAGATTCGCGCGGAGCGCGGCGTCGTGGCGGAGGATTTGCATCTCCCCCCTTGCCGCGTCGAAATCGTTCTTGGCTTGTCCGAAGCCGACCGGCTTTACGTCGTTCTTCCGACCGGCGCGGAGTTGAATCTGCCCTTTTCGTGCAACGCGCCTTTCATTCAAGACCCCGCGCGCTTCGCAATCAAAGACCCGGCCACGTCGCCGACCAATCAATGGCTTTTGGAGCGGGCGGGCAAGCTGGCCGGCAAGGCGATGGTTCATTGGCTTGGCAACGCTGATCTCTCCTTGAAAGACCGCGCCGCCGCTTACGGTTTGCTCAAGGGAGCGATTCAATTTCCTGCCGGACTGGATGGCTCGTGCAGCCAGATAATCATGGAAAGCATGCTGGCTGAGTTAAACAACCAGCGCGTCGCTCTCACAACGAGCGGTAAGGTCGTCAAGGCCGGAGAATGTGTCGCCGTGCCGGAAGAATTGTTCGCCGTATGGGAAGCGGAACAACTGTTAAAGTTGCTCGCACCTGGCCAAAACCACTTGCTTGCATCTGAGGCTTCGGATTCGGCGCGCACCGCTTTGAAATCGCACGGCTGGATCAACAATCTCGATAAGGACAATGCCCTTCAAAGCCTCGAACAGCGCGACTTTGTTCCGCGTCCGGCATCGTGGCCGCAACTGCACACGCTTTGGTCGTTCGTGGAAAGCGAACTCCATTACCAGGATTGGAGCAACGAACGCCGGAGGCGGATGAAGCTCGTGCCGGTTGACGGAAGCAAGACCCTTCATGCTGCGAGCGGCGTCGTAAGGCTTTCATCGCGGCGCGATCTGCTCTCCGCTGACGATTGGAAATTCGTCATGAATTACGCGCCGACAATGGACTCCGATTGGTTGGCGTGGATTTCCAAACGCGCACCAAAGAAGACCGCCCCTGCGTCAGACGACGAGAATGATGTGGGTTACAATCTGCTTCAGGCGCTCGCATTGCACGAGCCAAGCCCCGTGGACCGGATTGCCGCCCAGGCGTCGTTAAGAATCTTCACCGGGAAGCAACCGACGCTCGCCGACTGTGTGCGAATCGCTCACATCATGGCTGCGCTCGGGGCAAGCATCCCCGACGGTTTCCGGTACGCTACCAAAGATCTTCATCTCCGCGATGGCAGTCACGGCATAATCGTGGACGACACAGGGCGGGTTGAGGACATCGTTCCGGCGTCGTGGGCGAAAGAACACCTGTTGCACGAGGATTACTCACGCAATTTCACGTCATGCACGGCGGAGACTTGGAAAGAGTGGACGCGCACGGAAGGCAGCGAACTTTTGTTCTTCGCGCCCATCGTCGAGAAAAAGCAACACCTGTCCAGTCGTGCCTCCGTAACTCGATTCGCGACCGAACGCGGAGCTGATACTCCTGAACAATTCCACTACCAACGATCTGATTTTACAATCGTGGATTTTGGCTTCCCACCGGAGGTAGTGAGGCATTGGGAAATTCTCTCGAAGAACGATCCGGCAATTTGGGCTGGTGTAATGGAAGGAATCCTGACCGCGCCGGCACACCACTGGAAGGACAAGACCGAAACCGACGTTCGCCACAACGGCACGACCTATTACAAATCACTCGACTGCGGCTTCATCCCGGCCGAATGGATTGTCCACTTGCGGTCCATACCGTGTTTGCCCGACAGCCACGGCAAGCTTCATGTGCCTGCCGAACTTCTTCTCCGCACACCGGACACCGAGCCGTTGATGGGTGTTGAACCCTTCGTCCGTTCCGAATTGGACACCGAGGCGACCAAAGAGTTGCTGAAGTTGCTGAACGTCCGGGACAAGCCCGCTGACGCCGACAAACTTCTCGCTCGGTTACACGCACTATCGAGCGTGACGCAACCAATCAATCATCTCGCGCAAATCTCACGGCTCTATGAAGCGCTGGATCGAATCGCCGTCCGGTGCGCTCCGGCGGAATTGACCCCAATTGTCGAATCGTTCAGCCAGCGGGCGATTATTCTGACTGACGGCGGCGAATGGATGACGGCGGGTGAAGTCTCCATTTTTCCTGACGAGGATAATAACTCGCCCACTGTCCACGCCTCTCTGCGCAATCTTCCGTTGTGGCCGCGAATCGGTGTGTCCGAACGACCAGCGCTGGAGCGCACGATTGAATGGCTGAAGTCTGTTGAAAGCGGCGCGAAGCTCGACGCCACCGCTGCGAAGCGAGTGCGCTCGGCGCTTCAACGTGATCCCGTCCGCATTTGGAATGAGTGTCAGCACTGGCTCACGCTTGATGCAACATGGGAACGGGTCGAATCCCTCAAGTTCCGAATCACGATGCAGTCGCTGATGAAGTGGGGCGAACTTTTCCCGGCCATCAAGTGCGCGACCGCCAACCTGCAAATGTTGAGCGTGGACGTGGCCCAGCTTCACCCCTTCCTCGGCATTCGCAATTTGGGCGATGCGGTCGAATTCCGCGTAACAAGAATTGTGGAAACTCCGGGCAGCAGCGAGCCGCGACCCTGGCTCGCTGAACTCGCCGAAGGATTGTGCCGGGTGAAATTATCCAACGACGACGACACGCGCCGCGTCAGGACCGCCGCTCAACGACTTCAAAAAACGACTTGGCGATCATTCGCCCACTTGGACGTTACGCCCTATGTCGAAGGCGCGCCCGCAGGCGAACCCTTCACGCCCAAGGCGCTCTGGCAGGACGTAGCCCTTTACGTTGCTGGCCAGTCCACGGTGCGGCTCTACAAGGAACTGGCGGACGAATTGGCGCGGCCTTTTTCATATACACAAGTTTCAGACGCCATCGCTGCCTGCATTGATCGCACACCGGAATTTGTCAGGGAGTATCTCGAAGCCCATTTCGAGTTGGACGCTCAACCCGAACTGCAACCGGCGCAACCGAGCGGGCCAGCGTCGAAAACCGAAACGCAAGAGCCGGATGAGGCAAGTCCAGAATCCGCTGAAGGCACAGACACTGAGACACCCGCTCCGAATGCCGATGAAGTAACTCCTGCGGAGGGCGAAACCGAACCTTCTAGCCAGACGCCAAACGGAAAGGACGCAACCAAAACAGAGCCACCGAAGCCGCCGCAGCCACCCAAGCCGACACTCATTGAGCTTTACGCCAGGCAACGGGGATTCCGCTGGCATCCGACCGAAAGATGCTTCACCCACGCGGATGGCCGCTGGATCCAAAAATCCGAAAGCCCGTTCAATTGGCAGGAACATGACGCGCAGGGGGAACTTGTCAGCCGCCTCTGGGTCACGGAGCAAAAACTCGCCAACGGCGTCGAGATCGCCGCCGAATTATGGACGCTTTTCGGACAGCAGCCCGCCGGGACAACACTGGTAGTCGTTGGCGACGACCACGCGCCGTGCGCGCTCACGGGTGAAGAACTTTTGCAACTCAAAGACTCACGCCAAATCACGCTGCACCCGGCGCGCTACAGGCTGGTCGAAACGAACGCTGATTAAATCCTCCAACCGCATGAACACACTTGACCAATCAAAGCCATTCCGCGTGCTCTCCTTAGACGGCGGCGGTATGCGTGGTCTATACACGGCGACCGTTCTCGACACACTGGCTCGTCACTTTGAATCCCGACGCGGCGTGGCAACGCTCGATATTGGCAAAGGCTTCGATCTAATCGTCGGCACAAGCACGGGTGGAATTCTTGCGGCAGCACTCGCCCACGGTCAGCCATTGAAAAGGGTGATGGATCTGTATCGGGTCGAAGGGGCGAAAATCTTCACTGACCCGATGCCCGACACGGCGCAGCGATTAAAACTTTTCCGATGGTTGTGGCGCAACAAATCCAAAGCTGCCAATCCCAATGATCACTTGAGGAGCGTTCTCGAAAGCTTCTTTGAGCACGAAACTATGGGGCAACTTTATCAACGGAGACAAATTAGTCTTTGCATTCCTACGGTGAAAGCGGAACTCCAAACCACCAAGGTTTTCAAGACTCCGCACATTAGTCGGTTCACGGTTGATGCAAACTATCGGCTAGTTGACGTGTGCATGGCAACCAGTGCCGCTCCGATCTTTCTTCCCATGGTGGACATCGCTGACCCGAAGGCCCACGGCCAAACTTTTGTTTACGCTGACGGCGGCCTTTGGGCCAACAACCCGGTGTTGGTTGGTATTCTGGAAGCCTTGGAAATCACCGCCTCATCGAAGCGTCCCATCCAGGTGCTCTCGGTGAGCACATGCGCTGCGCCGGAGGGTGAGTTAATCAAGCCCGGCAACGAGAATTTCGGATTCATGCAGTGGCGCGCTGGAACAAAGATTGTCTCGCTCTCGATGAACGCACAAGCCGCCGGGTGTGAACACATGGCTCGGCTGTTTCAGGAGCGCCTGCGAGAACTCGGACAAGAAATCACAGTCACGAGACTGCGATCTTCGTCATTATCGGCGGATCAGATGCGCTGGATGCGCCTTGACGCGGCTTCACCCGAAGCGCTCCGCGCGCTTTCACAACTCGGCAGCCATGACGGACAAGAAGCGATCAGGCTTTGCGACGGCGGTCGTTCGAGCATCTGCCCTGACGGACAGCTTCTTCGAGATATTTTCAGTGCTATGCCCCAACAACAACCGAACAAGGACTGAACCATGCACGACTGCGCTCAAGACATCCGAAGCTACCATGACGACGACGTAAAGCTCTCCGAAGATACGCGCGCCAAACTGCGCGAGAATCGAAATGCGAACCGGGATCGGCTCAAGGAAAACTTGAAGGACAAGAAGAAGCCCGCACCGCTCCGATTCCAGAAGCAGGGCTCTTACGCCATGCGGACCACCATCCAAGAGGCAAACAACACCTACGACATTGATGACGGCGTTATTTTCGCTAAGGGCGACCTCGTAGGAGATCGCGGTGGTGACATGACATCTCTGGATGCCCGCCAGATGGTTTGCGATCATTTGAAAGACAAGCGGTTTAACAAGAAACCTGAAGTCCTCAAGAACTGCGTTCGGGTTTTCTACAATGAAGGCCACCATGTGGATGTGCCGGTGTATCGCGAATCAGGCGATGAGAAGTCAGGATTCAAGTGTGAAATTGCTTCCTCTGATTGGCGCGAATCCAACCCAGCCGACATCAATGAATGGTTCGACAAGCAACTGGAAGTAAAACGTTCCGATCAAGACGACACGGATCATCAAATGCGCCGGATGATTCGGCTGCTCAAGCGATATGCAACCAGCCGCGCCAGTTGGAATCTCCCCAGCGGTTTCATCCTCACCATTCTCTTGGATGAAAAGTATTCAGCTTTCGACGAGCGGGACGACCGTTGTTTTTACAACCTAATTGCCGCGATCAAAAATCGCCTCGTCGGTTCACTCGTGGTCAAGAATCCTGTTCAGGAAGAGATTCTCACCAAAGACGATCCTGATCCCAAAATGCAATCCCTGCGGGAGAAGCTCGAAGAGGCGATTGATAAGCTCAAAGTTCTGTTCGACGCAAAATGCACCCGGAAGCAGGCACTGAAGGCATGGGCTGACGTGTTCAACACGGACTACTTTGATACTGACATCGAGGAATGCGAGTCCAAGGCTTCGTTCGTTGTCACTGGAGAACAGCCCACCCAACCTGTTCACAAAGCTGGCGGAGGTCGCTTTGGTTGAGGCGGGAACACAACTGCGGCACGCTCGCGAGTCGGCCATCCACCGGCTCGACGAGCACCTGACCAAGGCCCATCAAGCAGAACGGCTAAAAGATGCGGCCATTTCTACTCGCTTCGGCAGATTGCACGCAGGGTGGAAATTTGTGATTCAAATGGAGAGCGAGCAGTTCGAACTCGTCATCCTGGTTGGCGATGCCTTTCCGTTCGTGCCTCCTGAGCTTCGCTTCGCGGATGCCTCGGTGTTTCTGCGATTTCCTCACGTTGATAATAAAGGGAAACTCTGCCTCACCAACGCCGCCGCTACTTATTCCCCAAACTTGGTTACGCAAACCGTTGATTTCCTGATCGAGGAAGCCCGCAAACTGATCGGCGATTCCCTCGCTGGTCGGAACGAGGACGATTTCATCCAGGAATTCCAGAGCTATTGGCATTGCCTCCCAGCCTTCAGCAATAAGAAATTTTGGTCTTTGCTTAAACCGGCTTCGCCGACACGAAAGGTGCTGTATTACGCCGCCACAGGTTTCATCCTTTTTGGCGAGTCAGAAGACGAGATCAAGGTCTGGTTGAAAAACTACAACGGCGGCAGCCTTCCCAAAGGGTTCAACACGAAGTCCACGGTTCTGATCTGGTTGAAAGAACCGCTTTCTCCAAAGCAGCATCCCAAGACCGCACACGATATTTTGACTCTGGCCCGAAACGCGGCGCATGACGCCGATGCTTTATTACTGGCAGCAATTCCTTCCGATGCAGGAAACCTTCCCATGATTGTCGGCTTCGACAGCAAGACAGGACCGATTGTCGCCGGAGTTGAACTCTCCGAACCAAAGACGGCAAATCGCTCCAATCCCACAAAGCAACAGAACTCTCGAAATTTTGGTTATCGCCCCGGCCACGTCCCAAGCCACATCTTGCTTCCGCGCTATTTTGGCGACGGGCAACTGGCATTGACGGAGGTCACACGCGTAGATGCGGCTTGGTGTCTTCATCGCGGTGGTAGCAGCTACGATCCTGATTTGTTCGGGAAGCGAGTCGCCATCGTCGGATGCGGTTCGCTCGGCGCAGATGTAGCCGTCATGCTTGCCAAGTCCGGTGTTGGTCGCTTCGTTCTCATAGACAGCGACGTTTTGAATTGGGGAAACGTCGCCCGCCATGTCCTTGGAGGCGACCATGCCGGACAGGCAAAAGCTTCCGCTTTGGCGAGTCATCTCACGAAACAAATGCCTTGGGTTCAAGCGTCGGACGAATCGCGGGCGGTAGAAACTTTGGTTTATGAGCGGCCCAAAGTGTTACAGGAGTGTGACCTTATCATTTCAACTACCGGCGACTGGTCCTGCGATTGCGTTCTAAATTCAGCAAACCGGACATTCGCGCGTTTCTCGCCGATCATCTTTGGGTGGACTGAACCCTACGGAATTGCCGGACACGCCTTGGCCGTGCTTCGTCCGGGCGGATGCCTTGCCTGCGGCATGAATGAATTCGGCGTGTTCGATTCGCGGATTACGGAATGGGCGGAGGGACAACAGCCGCTCTTGCAGGCGGCGGGATGCAATGACCTCTATCAGCCCTACGGCGTCACGGATGTCGCTCCCACAAAAGCAATCATCGCGGAACTTGCGCTGGATGTTTTACGCGGGCGTGCCCAGGAAAGCGCCCTGTGGACATGGGTTGGTGACACCACTCGACTGAACTCGCACCATGGTCAACTTCATGGCAAATGGCGCGAACAAGTAGTTCCGGGCAAGTCCGACCGGAGAACATTTCTCCAACCCTGGCCAGCCAACCCAAAATGTCCTCTCTGCAATTGAAAAAGCCCGAGCAACATTCTGAATTTCAATATGAGTCTGCACGACTCGGCTCGGTCGTCAGCTTCTCGCCCGAAGTGATGGCGCACTTCCACGCACACCGGCAGCAGGGCAAAATCAAAACCGAAATTGGCGGACAACTGTTCGCACGATTTGTGAAGAACGAAGTCCGCGTGATTCGCGCCACCGGCCCGAATGCTTCCGACAAGCGTGGTTGGGCTTGGTTTAGACCGGACCAGCGCACGCAAAACGTCGAAATCAAAAGGCTGTTTGAAGACGGTCTTCATTTCGCAGGTGATTGGCACACTCATCCCGAACGTGAACCAAACCCGTCCTCGTGGGACTTTGAGAGCATGGAGGACTGTTTCAAGAAATCACGCCATCAACTCAAGGCGTTTGTAATGGTGATTGTCGGGCGGGCGGAGTTTCCGCAGGGACTTTGGGTGAGCCTGCATGGTCCTGCGAAGTGGGAGCGACTCGCGTTGGTGCAGAACCAACAGATGACCAAAGCTAACTGCTCGAATACTATCATTGGCACGCCGAGCAAATCAAAACCCTGACGAAGACCGCACCATGCCTTTTTACATACCAGTCCAAAATGCCCGTGCCTTTCGGCGCATGACTCGTTACGACCAAATCAACTGGAACAATTTCAGCGAGGTCGTTGATGCGTTCCATGGTCGGATAGACGACTGGTATATCTTGCCTACAAAGGAACTGATTAACCACAAGGACGGGGGGCACTACGCGTTTGCGGTCATGGCGCTCAACTGCCTGTTGATCGACATGATGAGTCAATTCTACTATGGCTCTCTCACGTCCTCCGGAAATAGATTCAAGAATTTCGTCCGCGACCGTATCCCAACATTAGCTGGAAATCTCCCTGTTCAAATCAACCAGCCGGTTTCGCCTTACAATCAGGCTGGCTCTCCGTTATCCACTTACGAAGAGGTTCTCTATACTGGATTTCGTTGCGGAATCCTCCATCAAGCGCATGTGCCGTTGTATGGCGTGCTTTATGGTGTGCCCGGGCCATTTGACTTTCAAAACAACGGTTCGACGCAATACGCAACCGGAGCGGATTGTCCAACCGTCATCTGCCACCCGAGAAAGGTCTTCGAGGAAATTGAAACGGCGTTCCTGCAATACCTTGATGATTTGCTTAATCCTGACCCGCACTTCAACAACTTGCGACAGCACTTCAAAGCCAAGTTTGAGGACAGCTTTGGCGTGACCATCAGCACCACCATTTAATCCATGACTTACAAAAAGAAACTCATTGAAGTCGCGTTGCCGCTGGAGGCCATCAACAAGGAGGCGGCGAGAGAGAAATCCATCAGGCATGGGCATCCGTCCACGCTGCATTTGTGGTGGGCGCGACGACCGCTCGCGGCGTGTCGGGCGGTGCTGTTTGCGTCGCTGGTAGATGATCCGTCGGAATACGTTGCCGAGTTGCTGAAGGATTCGGCGAAGCGGAAAGCGGCAGAGAAGGAACTCAAGGCGCGCAAGAAGTTGTGGGATGAAATGTCGGCGGTGCTGGAAAAGGCCAAGGCTGGCGGCATCTCCGCGCCCGCTCCCGGACCAGAGCCGAAGCTGGAGGACATCATCGCTGAGATTGAGCGGGAACGGTTGTTCGAGATCATTCGCCAACTGGTAAAATGGGAGAACTCGAATAACGAGCGTGTGCTCAATGCCGCTCGCGCCGAGATCATGCGTTCGTGCAACGGCAGTCCGCCACCGGTTTATGACCCGTTCTGTGGCGGCGGCTCGATTCCGCTGGAGGCACAACGGCTGGGGCTGGAGGCCCACGCGAGCGATTTGAATCCCGTGCCGGTGCTCATCAACAAGGCGCTCATTGAAATCCCGCCGAAGTTTGCGGGCAAACCGCCGGTGAACCCGGAGGCGAAGAAGAAGCTCGGTGCGTCCGGCTCGTGGAAAGGCGCAGCGGGCCTGGCCGAGGACATTCGTTACTACGGCCAATGGATGCGCGATGAGGCGGAGAAACGCATCGGCCATCTGTATCCCAAGGTGAAGCTGCCGAAGGAACATGGCGGTGGCGAAGCCACGGTGATTGCGTGGCTGTGGGCACGCACAGTGGCGAGCCCGAACCCGGCGGCGAAAGGCGCGCATGTGCCGTTGGTGCGTTCGTTCTGGCTTTCCACCAAAGCGGGCAAGAAGGCGTGGGTCGAACCCGTAGTGGATCAAGGCACGATGACGTATCGGTTTGAAATCCGCACGGGAACACCAAAAGACGAAAGCGTAATCAAGACTGGAACGAAGACGGCCCGTGGCGCGAATTTTCAATGCTTGCTGACAGGTGCTCCAATTCCTGGCGACTACATAAAGTCAGAAGGGAGGGCCGGTAGGCTCAATACAACCTTAATGGCAATCGTCGTCGAAGGAACGACTGACCGGTTGTATTTACCACCAAATCCTGAGCAAGAAGCTCTGGCGAAGTCCGCCAAACCGGCATGGACTCCAGATCAGCAATTACCAGACGACCCTCGAAATATCTGGTGCATTCCCTATGGCTTGACGCACTTCAAGCACCTTTTCACTGACCGACAACTCGTCGCGCTCGCGGCCTTGTGCGACCTCCTGCCGGAAGTGCATAAGCGAATCGGGTCTTCGGCTGATAGCAGCGCTGAATATTCGGACGCAATAACGACATATCTTGCGTTTGCCATTAGCAAGAGCCTGACTCGCAATTGCGCCTTAGCCATTTGGGAAAGGGGCATGAACCGCCTCGCTGGCGGATTGGGGCGTCAGGCGATTCAAATGCAATGGGACTTCGCTGAAACAAATCCATTTGCAGGCGCGGGCGGGGATTTTGTTGGAACAGTAGAATCGCTCTGCGAAGTTCTCGACAAGCTTGTCACCGGCAAGGTGGGCATCGTCGCGCAAAAAGAAGCCCAACTGCTCACTGGCGTTCAGGAAGTTTGCTTTTCAACTGACCCTCCATATTACGACAACATCAGTTACGCAGATTTGTCAGATTTCTTCTACGTGTGGCTGAGGCGATCTGTTGGCTTCGTTTACCCGTCGCTTTTTCAAACCGTTGTCACACCGAAGTCCTCAGAATTGGTAGCAACGCCGCAACGGTTTGAAGGCGATAAACAGCGTGCCCAGGACTTTTTCGAGACAGGCCTGTCCTCGGTGTTTTCCGCGATGCGCAAAACCGCGCATCCTTCGTATCCGACGACTGTTTTCTATGCCTTCAAGCAAGCGGAAGACGAAGGCACAGACACAGAGGAAGCTGATGAACCAGCTCAAGGACGGGCCAGCACAGGATGGGAAACGATGCTTGCAGGATTGATTCAATCAGGATTTTCGATTGATGGAACTTGGCCGGTGAGAAGCGAGGCGACCAATGCGTTGAAGAAGGATATCAACGCGCTCGCATCTTCGATTGTTCTCGTTTGCCGCCCGCGACCAAAAGACGCCGGCGTTGCTTCGCGTCGCGATTTTTTGGCCGCATTGAAAAGGGAGTTGCCCGAAGCGTTACGACATTTGCAGAAGGGCAACATCGCGCCGGTGGATTTGGCCCAGGCGGCCATCGGGCCGGGCATGGCCGTGTTCTCCCGTTACGCGAAGGTGCTGGAGACGGATGGCTCAACGATGTCGGTGCGGTCGGCGTTGACGGAAATCAACAAGTGCCTCGACGAGGTGCTGGCCGAACAGGAAGGCGAGTTCGACGCGGACACGCGCTGGGCGCTGGCGTGGTTCGACCAGAACGGATTCAACGAGGGCGCGTATGGCGTGGCGGAGACGCTTTGCACCGCCAAGAACACAAGCGTCCAAGGCATGAAGGACGCCGGCATCCTCGAAGCCAAAGGCGGCAAGGTGCGCCTGCTGAAAAAGGAGGAGTTGGACGCGGATTGGAATCCGGCAACGGACAATCGCCTGACGATTTGGGAAATCACGCATCACCTGATCCGCCGTTTGGAGCAAGGCGAGTCCGGCGCGGCGGAGTTGATTCAGCAACTTGGCGCGAAGGCTGAAGTCGCGCGTGACCTGTCGTATCGCCTCTACACCATTTGCGAACGTCGCAAGTGGGCGCAAGAAGCCATCGCCTACAACGCCCTCGTCCTCTCATGGGGCGACGTGCAGCGCTTGGCGGAGGAACGAAAAACGGCGGCAGCGCCAAGCCAGGGGCAATTGATTTGAGAGAAAGGCAAACGCGACCTATGCAAGACAAGCCAACGCAAATTGTGAACGGGCAGAGCGTGGACAGTTGGGATGTCTTTTTGAGTCACAACAGCGCCGACAAAATTTGGGTAAAGGAGTTGGCTGCCAGATTGGAGTCCGAACCTTTCGACAACACTCGGCCCATTAAAGTGTTCCTCGACATTTGGGATATTCCAGCAGGCGCGAACATCGTTATGAAACTCAACGAGGGTTTAGCGAAGGCGAAATTCCTCGCCATCGTGATGAGCCCGGAGTTCTTCAAATCCAACTGGACGGCGCTTGAATGGACGCATTGGGTAATGGGTGATCCGATCAATACTCAAGGGCGAATTCTTCCAATCCTCTATCGGAAAGCGTCTCTCGACAAAAAGGAAGCCATATCTTTTCCAGCCCCATTCCGCGCGAGCCGCTTCATGGATTTCACTTCCAAGAAGGCCGCTGTCGCCTCGTATGAAGAACTGCTTAGTCGCATTCGGGGACAGCCAGCGCCGCGCGGCGAACGCCACCAACCCACACTTTTTACCACATCTTCGACGCCGATTCCTCCTGAGCGCTACAAGGCGGATGATGTGAACGAATTGCTTCTCAGCAATTTGTTTCCCGTCCTCAGCTACCCGCAACGAATTTGGAGTGCGGCGACGACCTACACCAAGCCGGAACAGGTTTACGAAAAAGTCTCCATCGGTGATGGCATCGTGATTCATGGCGGCAACCTTTACACATTCGCCGATTTGTCCGATCGGCTTTGCCCTCTGCGTGCTGTGGTTGACACATCAACCATCAATGACAAACAAAAGCGAGAGGATTGGCTCGCTGACCAGGACAAGGGACGCCTCTACACCTGGCTCATCAACGCCTACTTGCGAAATCACTTGAAGTTGATCGGCCTCGAACAGGATGACAAGGAGCGCTATTTTTATCCGCCCGCCGCCGAGCAGACTTCCGTGTTTCATCTTGGCCGGGAAGTGACCGCGAAAAAACGAAACGACCAGTTGGCTCAAGATTTTTGGGTGCATCTGGCAGCCGACATTCGCTTTTACCGGATTTGGAATCGTTTCTTTCTGAAGGTGACGCCTTGCTTTTTCTTCACTGCTGACGGCACGCGCCCGCTGGATGGAAAGCAACAGGGAAAGATGGCAATCAGGTGGGGTGGAAAACAGCGCAACGCGAACATCCTTCGGGACGTGCTATTTTGGGCAACGCTTCTGAAAGGCAGGCAGTCGCAGATCATGATTCCAGCCGGAGCCGAGAGCCTTGTCATCCAAGCAATCCCGGCCATCACTCGCATCAACAAAGGAATTCGTGGGGACCACATTCGCTTCTCCAAGCTCATGAAGTTGGGACAGGAATCCCTCAGCGAAGTTGCAAGGGACGTTGAAATCGGCCATCCAGATGATGAAGACCAAACCCCAGAATAGGCCGCGAAAGCGACTACAAAAAGAGCGCAAAGGGCGCAGCCCTGACGCGCGGCGCAATGAAGACATCGAGAAGCTGTTGCATCATGCGCAACCAACCTTCGATGGATTCCACATCGAGGAGCCGAGAATCGTTTTTAACGGAGGATACGCCACCGCTGATCCGAAGGAAGGGCTGGAACTTTTCGGGCCGGTCAATCCATCGAACGAACCCATCCGTGTAGGAATTATTGGCACGGGCGACGGAATCACGGCATTCAAGGCTCTGCTGGATAAGGCTCGAAATCCCATTTCGCCCGGCGTTAATCGGGCGGGAGAGGCCTTCGATCCATTTTGTTTTCCACCATTTCCTGGGACGAGCGCATGCTTCCGAACGGCTTTTGAACCGGACCCGCGAAGCCAGTGCGACATCCCACTGAGATTGTTCGAGGAGGCGGTTCGAGCCGCAAACACGACTGACAAGTTGCGGAATGTAACCAAGCTGGTGGTCGAGAAACTCTCAACGTTGAAGGACATCGAACCCGAACCGAATGTCGTTGCCGTCGTGCTTCCAGATTGCGTTGAAGAAGAATGCGCCGCAATCGGAGCGACGTTCCGATTTCGCAAACTCAAGCCCACCAAGGCGGAGATGTTCCAAAAGAGCCTTAACCGTGACCGTAAGAAAGGGCAGATGGTCATTGATCTCAGAATCGTCTTTGACGAGCCCAAATCTTCCGAGGAGCGCGGATACTGGAATATCCATCATGCACTGAAGGCACATGCGATGGGGACCGGATTGCCAACCCAAATGGTCTGGCAATCAACTCTCACGGACAGCAATCAAAACCAAGACCCCGCAACTCTGGCTTGGAATTTGTTCACTGCTCTCTACTACAAGGGCGGGCGAATACCGTGGAATCTCGAAGCGATTCCCGCAAGCACCTGCTTTGTCGGCATCTCGTTCTACAAGGAAGCTCCGGTGCCGCGCGCGCTCATGCAGACAAGCCTTGCTCAAGTTTTCTCGGGCCACGGCGAAGGGATTGTGCTGAAAGGCGGGCGCGCACAGTTCGATGAAACAAAGGGTGACCGGAAACCTCACCTTTCAAAAGAAGACGCCAAGAGTTTGCTGGAGCGCGCGTTGAAAACGTATCTCGACCATCACAACAACGTCCTGCCAGAGCGTTTGGTGATCCACAAGACTTCACGCTTTTGGCCCGAAGAAGTCGAAGGCTTCAAGCTCGCACTCGGCACCATTCCGCGTTTTGATTTCGTCGCTCTGGAGAGGCTCGGGGACCGCTTCATGCGCTTGGGCTACGAGCCGCCGTTGAGAGGCACCGTCATTTCAATTGAGAAACAACGGCATGTCATTTTCACTCATGGTTACAGCCCCCACCTCGGTATGTATCCGGGCCATCGAATTCCGAACCCGATGGAAATCGTCGAGCATCACGGAGATTCGCCGGTAGAAATCCTGTGTCGGGAAATCATGGCTCTCACGAAGCTGAACTGGAATAGCTGCGCGTTTGCGAGCGCTGAACCCATCACGATTCAGTTTGCCCGAACTATAGGCCGCATCTTGACGGAGGTGCCGGACGGTTCAGCAATTCAAAGCAAGTATCGGTTCTACATGTAGTGCCGCAGCCGACAGCAATTATTGACTGCCAATCAAACGAAAATCAGATAATAACTTGTCATGGCAATCACCAACCACGAACGCATCGGGAAATGCCTCGAACAGTTGACGGCGGGTTTGCAGCCGTTCGTTGAGCGCGAGCTAAAGAGCAACTACCAGGACGAGTGGTTCGCGGAGACCCGGAAGACTTTGAGCGCCACGCAGGTTGATTTTCTCGGAACGCCGGACAAGCCCCAATGGGACATCGCCAGCCTGCTCGCGACGTTGTGGAATCAGTGGAACGACGTTTTCAAAAAAGTGCTTGGCCATACCGAACGCAGTCTCGTCAGCGAATTGCGCGACGTGAGAAACAAGTGGGCGCACCAGCGGACGTTTACCACGGACGACGCATATCGCGCACTCGATTCGATGGAGCGATTGCTTAACGCTGTTTCCGCGCCGAAGGAAACGGAAGAAATCGCACGTCATAAAGCGGAACTGCTGCGCGTGAAATTTGATGAGCAGGCGCGGCACGAGCGGCGCAAGGCGGCTGCCACCGTGCTTGAAGGACAGAGCGTGGCGGGATTGAAGTCGTGGAGAGAGGTTGTGACGCCGCATCCAGACGTTGCATCAGGTCGCTATCAGCAGGCCGAGTTCGCCGCCGACTTGTGGCAGGTTTACAAAGGGCGCGCATCTTCTGAATACGGCGATCCAGTTGAATTCTTCCGGCGCACATTTCTTGCGTCGGGCCTCAAAGACTTGCTCGTGCGCGCCGTCCGGCGGTTGGCGGGTCAAAGCTCCGACCCGGTGGTTGAACTGCAAACAAATTTCGGCGGCGGAAAGACACACTCAATGCTGGCGCTCTACCATCTGTTTTCCGGGCATCAGCAAAAGGACTTTCCGGGTTTGGAAGTTGTATTCGACGACGCCAAGTGCGAGTTGGCAAAGGGCGTTCGTCGTGTCGTGATCGTTGGGAACAAAATTTCACCGGGACAGCCGGACAAAAAGGACGACGGCACAGTTGTGAGAACACTGTGGGGCGAACTCGCCTGGCAGCTTGGCGGCAAGGATGGCTACGCGATGGTTAAGCAGGCAGATGAAACCGCGACAAATCCCGGCGATGCAATCGGCAAACTGCTTCGCAAATACTCGCCGTGCTTGATTCTGATTGATGAATGGGTTGCCTACGCGAGGCAGTTGCACGAGCAAAAGGATTTGCCCGGCGGAGATTTTGAAACGCACTTCACATTTGCCCAAACGTTGAGCGAAGAAACGAAGTCCGCGCCGAAGGCGATGCTTATTGTGAGCGTTCCGGCATCCAGCGACGCGGGAACAACCTCGCCATCGGCAGGTGTCCATGATGAAGAAGTTGGAGGAGCGAGAGGCAGACAAGCGTTGGTTGCATTGAAAAACGCAATCGGACGAGTCGAAGCCTCATGGCGTCCGGCCAACGCGGAGGAGAGTTTTGAGATTGTGCGGCGGCGTTTGTTTCAGCCGATCACCGACCCAACGATGTTCACCGCGCGCGACAATGTGGCCAAAGCGTTTTGCGAGTTGTATCGCAACCAGCACCAAGAATTCCCGCCTGAATGTCGCGAGGCCGATTACGAGCGGAAACTCAAAGCGGCTTATCCGATTCACCCGGAGATTTTTGAGCGGCTGTATCAGGATTGGTCCGGGCTGGTTAAATTCCAGCGCACGCGCGGCGTGCTGCGATTGATGGCATCTGTCATCCATGCCCTTTGGGAACAGGGGGACAAAAGTCCGCTGATTCAGCCGGCGCACATACCATTGCTCGACCAACGGGTGATTTCAGAAATCATTCACTTCCTGCCCGATGGTTGGGAATCGGTTCTCGAAAAGGACGTGGATGGAGAAAGCTCAACGCCGCTAAAGCTGGACCGCGAAAAGCCGAATCTCGGCAGACACTCCGCATGTCGGCGCGTGGCGCGCACGCTGTTTCTCGCGTCAGCCCCGACCCCCGACGCGGCGAACCGAGGCGTGGAAGACCGGAGAATCAAACTAGGTTGTGTGCAACCCGGCGAAAGTCCGGCAATCTTTGGCGATGCGCTTCGCCACCTCGCGCAGAGCGCCACCTATCTCTATCAGGACAACGCGCGGTATTGGTATTCAACGCAACCAACCGTCGCCAAGCTCGCCGAAGACCGCGCGGAGCAATTAAAACGCGACCCCGATACCGTTGCGGAAGAAATAAAAAAGCGGGTGCAGGAAGATTTACGATCACGCGGGGATTTTCTCGCGATCCGCGCATTTCCGAAAAACAACGGGGAGATTCCTGATGAAATGGAAACGCAGCTTGTCGTTCTAGGCGTGGACTATCCGTTTGCGAGAGAAGGAGGAAACCCAGCACAAGCCCAGGCGCAAATTATCTTCGACTCGCGGGGCAACAGCCCGCGCTTGTTCAAGAATGCACTCGTGTTTCTCGCAGCAGACCGCACGCGACTTGCCGAATTGGATGAAGCGATGCGGTTTCATCTCGCGTGGGAGTCAATCGAAAATGACAGAGAACAATTGGGGCTGGACGGGTTTCAAGCACGACAAGTCACGAATCAAAAGGCCAATTGCAACACGGCGATCAAGGGACGCTTGGGTGAAACATTTTGTTGGATGTTGTTTCCAACCCAACCGTCGCCCCAAGCAACCGTGGAATGGCAGGCCGCAAAACTTTCCGGCCCTGACCCGCTCGCGGTGCGCGCCTCCAAGAAACTCCGGTCGGACACGCAAATGGCAACGCAATTTGCCCCGACATTGCTCCGCCAAGACCTCGATAAGATTCCGCTTTGGCGCGACAACCACGTTTCCGTCAAACAGTTGGTGGAGGATTACGCGAAATATCCCTACTTGCAGCGGTTGCGTTCTCCGCAGGTTCTCATCGCCGGTATTCAAGATGGTGTCTCGCGCACAACATGGACGATGGAAACATTCGCTATTGCCGATTCATGGGACGAAAAGCGCCAGCGGTATGTAGGCTTACGGGGAAACTGCCATGTAACGCTGGACGTGGACTCGCCTGCTTTGCTTGTGAAGCCGGAGATCGCATTGAAGCAAATGGAAGCGGATAAGCCAACCGCGTCCGCGACCTCTGAACCAATTACTCCATCAGTTACGGCTGGCCAAGCCGGTTCGAGCGGCGATGCGGCTGCATCCAAACCGACACCGCCAGCAAAGCCAACTCGCTTTTTTGGTAGCGTGAAACTTGATCCGGCGCGTTTGAATCGCGACGCGGCGCAAGTGTCCGCTGAAGTATTACAACACCTGACGAGCCTCATCGGAGCAGATGTCGAAGTGACGATGGAAGTTCAGGCTCGCGTAGCGGATGGCATTCCAGAAAACGTCGTTCGCACCGTTTCAGAAAACTGCAAGACTCTCAAATTTCAGAATCAAGGTTTCGAGAAGGATTGATCCACCGCGAATCGCCCTCGAATACTTTTTTCACCGTGACCAACGCGCGGTTTGCTTCGCTCCACGGGCTGCCCGTCGCCCTGTTGCCCTTCGACGACGCCCGTTCCACTCCGCAAATCCGCGCGCTCGTCACGAGCGAGCATCTGCATTGTGCCTCAAACGCGGCCGGCTTCCGTCTGCGTCTCGGCGGCGGGCGTTGCGCTCCGGCTGCGATTCGCTAGGCGCTTCTCTCCGCCCTCCGCTCCACTTTCCCCGCTCGCCGACCGCAGACCGAAGCCGAGGGTCGCTCATCAATGCCTGAACGCATAACGGGGAATTCCTAGCTGAACGCGCTTGTTACGCACCGACGCCAAGAAGCGCCCAGTACGACGCGCCACTTTCACGTCGGGCAGCCGCCCCAGCATACGCAGTTGCGCTGGCGTCCATCGCTTAGGCGTGCGAATAAAGCGCACTTTGGTCTTGTCCAGCCTGCGCGTACGAACGCATGAAACCGTTCGCTTCAACTTCTTCGCCAATTCCCCATCTCGCATCGTGCCAAGTAACGCTTCCTCAGCGCGCGTCCACGGTTTCGCAGTTTCCCAGCACTGAGGGATGCCCAACGAGTGTCGCTTCAATTGCACCGCGTACCGAGTCCGACCGAGCATCCTTGCAACTACCGCATCGGGTCGCTTGCCAAGCAGTTCAATCTCACGTTTTACCCAACGAAATCGCTGAGGCGCGAAAATCGAGATGCCGAGTGATTCCCGCTTGCCAGCAACAGCGGTCACACCGCGTCGAAGGAGGTTTGCCAGTTCCTCGTCTCTAATCCTTCCAAGAAGCCGAAGCTCGTAATCCATCCACCGCTCGCGGTGCGAAACCGAGGAGCGGCGCCGGCTATGCAGATTTAGCAGCCGATGCGATTGACGCAGTAGTCGCGCAATTTCGCGGTCTGATTTGGCGCGGATAAGTTTCTGAATCGCCAACCGTTGAGAGCTACTCAGCTTCTTTTGCAACACACGCTCATTCATGCCCGAAGTCGGCCGTTTCTTCAATCGAAGTTGACGACGAGGCGAATGAAAACAACCCATGTTGTCGCCGTGACCAACGCGCGGTTTGCTTCGCTCCACGGGCTTCCCGTCGCCCTGTCTCCCTCTCGCCGCCGCCCGTTCCACTACGCAAATCCGCGCGCTCGTCACGAGCGGGCATCCGCAATGTGCCGCGAGGGCGGCAGGCTTCCGTCTGCGGCTCGGCGGCGGTCGTTGCGCTTCGGCTGCGTTTCGCTAGACGCTTCTCTCCGCTCTCCGCTCCACTCTCCCCGCTCGCCGACGCGCAGACCGAAGCCAGTTGTTTGCAATCGCAGTGATGAATTCGTCATTCGGTGATTGACGGATTTCTGATTCTCCAATCAGCGATTGGAAAATTGCCGAACCATTCGGTCGCCAGACGACAGCGCGATGAAATCCGGTTCGATTGTGTGGCGGCGTCGGGCGCGTCAAGGATACTACGGCTCGCTTCGCTTAGACGTTCGCGCTTCCGTTCCTCCTTTGACCCGCCCGCCGCCGCCGGGGAGTTTTGCCTTTAGGTTTTCATCGCGGGAAGCTGTCGCTGTTCCAGCTTCGGAATTCCTCAATGTAACGAAACCAATTGGGCTTCGACAGTTCATCAGAGCACGGCGAGGCGGTCTCGCGTTTCGTCCAATGCCAGCACGCCGCACGCGGGCCGCGAATCGAGCAAGCACTCGCTGACTGCATCGCCGACCAATTTCTCGACCGCGTCGCGCATCGGACGAGCACCGAGTTTCGGGTGGAATCCCTTTCGCACGAGGAACGGCAGCACCGTCTTGTCCAGTTCGAGCTTGTGACTGCGTGCGGCGAGGAACGCGATTTCACGAGCCAGAAACTTTTCCGCAATCTCCAATTGGTGTTCGTAACTCAGGCGATGGAACACGAGCTTCTCGTTGACGCGCGCGAAAATCTCCGGGCGCAGAGTTTGTTGCGCGCGTGTGAGGACATGCCGCTCCAGCGTCGCGTCGTTGGAATGTTGGAGGCTCATCAATTCAGCCGAGCCGATGTTTGAAGTGAGCCAAATATAGAAGCCGCTGAAATCGAGCGTCTGGCCCGTGGCGACCGTGATGCGCGCTGCATCCAGCAGTTGCAGCATGATGTCCAGCACGCGCGGATGCGCTTTCTCCGCTTCATCAAACAGGAGCGAACCTTCCGACGCACGTTCTCGCACGCCGCCCAGGTAGCCGACTTCGCCAAGTCGCGCACCGAGCAGCAAACCAAGTGCTTCCTGATTCTGAAATTCGCTCATGTCGAATCGGAACAATTGTCCTGTGCCGAACACCTGCGTTGTCGTCACGACGACCGTTTCGGTTTTTCCAACGCCCGTTGGTCCGAGCAACAGAAAACTTCCACGCGGGCGCGCGGGTTTTGTGAGTCCGAGTTCGCCGCGCCGCACGGCGGAGATTATTCGTGGCAGCGCGTGGGACTGGCCGCGGATTTCGCGCGGTAGCAGTGAGTCCAGGTCGTGGAGCTTGGTGAGTTTCGTCGGATCTGTGGTTTTGTTCATCCCTGATTTCTAGCAGGGACTGAGCGCGCATGTTGTGCATGACATACACCAAGGAGTTGCGCGCTTGTGAGATTGTCATCGCGTGTTCGGCGGGGAAGCCGCTGACGACAGCCAACAAAATAACACAAACGCGTATGAAGCTAATCAAACAAACCAGTCGAAAAATCCGTTCGCGGCTGCCCGCCATTCTCATGGCCGCTGCCATCCTCACCCTCAACGCCATGCCGGCCTTTGCGCAGGCGTTCAACTCCACCGAACTCAAGACCGGCATCAGCAACAGCCTTGCCGTGATTATGATGTTCGGCTTTGTCCTCGGTATTTCAGCCGTCATCTACGGCGGGTTCGCCATCCGGCGTGGCGACGTTGACCAGGGCAAGATGAGTATCATTGGCGGTGCGATCATCGCGGCTGCGCCCGCCGCCGTGTTCGCCTTTTACAAAATCTTCGGCATTGACGCGAACAGCGCCGTCGGCGTCGGCAACTTCTGACCTTGCCAGAACCCGCCACACACCCCGCCACCCGCCGCCCCGAACCGCCATGAAAACAGATCTCCGCCTCACCGATACCAACGCCGCCTCCGACTCCAAAGGCCGGACGTGGGGATTGGAAGGAGGTCTGTTCTGGTGGCTCGTGGGCGGCATCGGCGCGGGCATCACGTTGTTCTTCGTGCTGCTCGTCCCGCTAAGTCAGTCGTTCCTGACTTCCTTCGTTGTTGCCTTGATTCCCGTCGCGCTCTGCCTCGCCTACATCTTCGGGTTGCGGCAGGGAAAGCCACCCGGCTACGACCGCGATATTTTCGAGCGTTGGTTCACTGGCAGCGGTTTTGCGCCGGAGGCCCAGATCAACCGCAATTTCCGCCACCCATTTTCGGAGGAACAACCGTGACCGCCAGCGAAACAAACACTCCCGATGCGAACCGCCACGCGCTTCATGTGCGGCTCCAATCCGCCGACACCGCGTTGCGCACCAGTCTGAATCAACCATGCGCCGAGGCGCTGGTTCGCGCCCACATCGAACGCGCGCTCGCGCACATCCGCGAAGCCGAAACCGCCCTTCACAATCTCGCGCGCGCCCGCACTGTCGAGCAGCTCGCCGAACAACTCGCCCGCATTGACGAGATGCAGGAAGAGTTTCGTTCGCAGGAAGTCGCCATCACCACTCCATCCATCCGCATCTGACCTATGCTTGAGCGCGCTCCCAACGGCTTCTTTGTACGCGACATGATGATCTTCAATCATCTCCGGCGCGGCGGCTACGTCGCGAAGGGCTTCATCTTTGAAGCGCCCGACCTCACCAACAGTCCGGCAGCCGACCTGAATGATTTTCAAGATCAACTCTGTCTCCTGCTCGCGTCCTTGCACGAGAACCAACGCCTCCAAGTGCAATACTTCTGCGATTCCGACTACAAGGGGGAGCTGCTGCGTTACCAGCAGGAGACGGAGAAGTTTTCCAACGTGTGGACCAAGCGCGCTCGCAATGAACGCTTCTCGCGCTACTGGCAGGCGATGTCCGAACGAAAACTCCGGCGGCAACGCGTCGTCTTCTACGTTTCGCGCTCGCTGGAGAATGTACCGAAGGCATTTCAGACTGCTGCCGCTCGCCGCGACTACTACAACACGCTGATTGATCAGCTCGAAACCGAGTTCGGGCATGTTCACCGGCTGCTGTTGGAAATCTTTGGTTCGGGCGGCGCGCGCATCCTGCCGATGTCGGACTTCGACCATTTCCGGCACTACAAACGGTTTCTCAATCCATCGCTCAACGACCGCTTCGACTTCGACCCGGCGGACGGTTTCGCACCGGAGCTTTCGATTCAGGAAAACTGCTGGCACAGCGAGGGAAACGGCCAGAGCGATTTCGGATTTTTCCTCGACGGGCACTATCACTCGATCATCGTCGTGACCCGCTGGCCGCGCACGACGTATCCCGGCATCATTCAGCGCCTCACGAATCTCCGGCTGCTTGATTACACCATCACGGTGAATGTTGATCCGCTTCCGATTTCACAGGAAATCAGCAAAGAGGAAAAGGAGCACGACCGCGTTGCAGGCGACTACGCCAGCGAAAAAAAGATTTCGTTGCTCACCGTGATGGAAAAAAAGCAGAAGAAAATCCACGCGTTGATGCAGGGGCAGACCATTCCGTTTCACGCGATGTTCGCGATCCGCGTTTGGGACAAGACCCGCGACGGCCTCAACGCGAAGGCCGGCGCGATCAAGAACGCCATCAACTCGATGAACGCGGCCCAATACTTCGAGAGCAATCTCCCCAGCACCTCGAAGAATCTGTTCTTCCAGACCTGGCCCGGCTGGACGTGGGGACGCTACGAGCATCGAAAGCTTTACGCGGAGCATCGCTTTCTCGCGGACATGCTTCCCGTGACCAGCACGTTCACCGGACACTTAGCGACCGCCGAGGCAATTTACGATGGACCGCACGACAACCTGGTCGGCATCGAAACGTTTTCCGGCTCTGACGACAACAAGACGCCACAACACGCCGTGTTGCTGGGCATGTCGGGCGCAGGCAAGTCCGTCACCGTTTGCGACCTGCTCACGCAGACCGAGGGTTACTTCGCTTACACCGTCATCATCGAGGAAGGATTGAGCTACGGCATTTACACGGCGACGGTCGAGGAAGGCGCGCGGCCCATCATCATCCACCCGGACGGCGACCTGACCATCAATTACCTCGACACGAAGGGACTTCCACTCACGCCCGACCATCTCTCCGCCTCGACCGCACTTGTGGCACGCATGATTGGCACTTCGGCGCAGGAGGACAAACAGATGCTCCGCCAAGCGCAGATCGCCAAATACCTCAATCTACTTTACGAGGATGCGTTTCAAGACTGGCAGAAGAAACGGCACGACCAGTTGCTCGCCATCGCCCGGCACGCTCTGGCGCTCCAGCAATTTCGCGCCGAGAAGATGCCACCCGGTGCGACCAGCCTCGAAACCTTTGCCGACTTTCGCGACTGGAAGGCGAGTCACGCCGACGAGGCGCAGGCGTATTTGAACCAGTTCGACGAAGCTGAGGCGTTGAAGTTCTTGAAAGACCCCAAAAGCAGCAAGGAGGTCCGCAACTTGGCCTTCGCGTATTTCACACCGGACGAATTCCCGACGCACCGAATGCTTCAGGAGTTGATGATGCTCGACCCGATGGGCGCAGAGCGCGACCAGATCATGGAAATCGCCACGCTTATTCTGCCTTGGTGCCGCGACGGCAACTACGGTTGCTTGTTCGATGGCACGAGCAACCTTTCGCTCACAGGGAAGGTTGCACACTTCGAGCTTGGCTACATCCCGGAGTCGGCAAAGGAGTTGAAGGCCGCGGCGGGTTTTCTCATCACGAATCACGCGCGCAAGCACATCATGACGCTTCCGCGCGCCTTGCGGAAGCGGAACATCTACGAGGAAGTCGCGCGGTTCCTCGATATTCCCGGCGGGCAGGAAATCGTGCAGGAGAGCTACGCCCAGCTTCGCAAGTTCAATTGCTGGAACATTTCAATCGTTCAGCAATACGCGCGCTTCAAAGCGTCGCGCATTCGTTCGGCCGTGTTCGGCAATTCACGTCAATTCTTCATCATGCGGCAGAACGACCGCGCGGACCTGGACGACATGGGCAAAGACATCGCGCTGCCGGAAGTCACGCAGCACGCGATCATGAATTACCCGTTGCCCGATCACCAGACCGGCCAGAAGTATTCGCCGTTCACCTACCTGCACACCGACGCGACGCGCAATCTCTGCGGCACGGTCCACAACGTTGCTTCGCCCGAGATGCTCTACTGCTCCAGTTCGAGCGGCGAACACTTCGACCGCCGCGCCCGCGAACTGCGCCAGAGTCCAAGTGTCGTCGAAGGAATCATCCACCACGCCAACCGCCGCAACGACGGCGAAACCAAAGCCCATTAACTAATATGAAAACGAAACTCATCACGAACGTACCCAAACTGCTTCTGCTCACCCTTGTCGCCGGTTTGTTCGCCGGCTGCGCCGCCACGCGCCCCATCGGCGACGTGGCACTCGGCGCAGGCGGCGCGTATCTCGGCCACGAAATCTCAAACGGCGATCCGCTCATCACAGCCGCTGGCGCGGCTGGAGGAGTGGTCATCAGCGAAACGCTGCATTACGCCGCGAAGAAGCAGGCCGAGAAGGCTTACGCCACCGGTTACGACAAGGGCAAGAGCGACGCGGTGAAACAGCAGTACTGGCTGTACGTCTCGATGCAGAAGCAGCGCAACCAGGTCGCCAACGTCCGCCTTTATCCAGTGCAATTACCCGAACAGCGGATTGATGGGGTGACGTTCAAACCCTCAACGAAGCTCATTCGCATCGAGGAGTAAGCGATTCTCCTGATTATCAAACCGTGAAGGAATCTTGTTCAGGCAGGCTCTGAAATCGTTTTGAGGTAGCTCAACAATTCGTCCGGCTTGCTGTGAACCCTCACCCCAAAGTGTTGATCGAGTTTCAAGTCCTTGCTCCGGACAAGATGTTCCATTGGGCCGTCACAGAAATAGGCTTCACTAGATGGGATGCCCGCGCTGGCATGGAGGAAATCTAAAATATCGTTGGGGCGAACTTTGCCACCGCCAAGAACTCGGGCGGCGCACATCGCTGCTAACACTTCGCAGCACGGAATCTGTCCGTAGCCCTTCGACTCGATCATCGCTTGGGTGAGTTTGAGGATGTTTTCTCGAACTTCGTTCTTCTGAGTCTCGCCAAGGATCGCTTCCATTCGAGAAATGATTTCCGCTCCGTAGTCCTCAACCACATCGCTTCTGCATTTTTTCGACAACTCCCAGAAGGACTTTGGGTCGGCTTTTTGCTGAGCCGGTAATTCTGCCCACTTCAAGAAGAACCCCCTTTTCTCGGCGCGCGGTGTGAATCCCTGGGCAGCAAGTTTTTGGGCGTCACACATCGTCAGTTCCCAGCGCAGATCTATGCTGATGTTGTCCCACGCCTCGGCGATGTCGGGCGACCACCAGGCGGCTCTTGCCTGATCGTCGCCAAACCACAGGCCAATCTTGGAAACAGAACTACTCTTAATGCGAACGTCGCGTCCTTTGCCATCCAATGTGCTACCGCACTGTTCGGCAAACGACTCCTCGAACCTCATCACTGAGATACCCTGGCTGAAGATGTCCATCAGATTTGCCGTCGCCGCCCTTGAGCGAGGGTCGAGTTGTTTCATCAGCTCTTGAAAAATGGGTACACTGAGTGGACACAGCACAAGTTTTCGCTCTGCCAAGCGATTTAGGTGATCCACGATCTGCTCATATACTGGCAGAGCGAGTCGGCTTTGCAGCCAGACGTGCCGCAGGTTTATCCAATGGCACACGTCGAGGTAGATGATTTTCTTCCCCGCCACCTCTGATTTGAGTTCGCGCAATTTGTGGTCGAGGTGTGCGGCTGCGGGAAGCCTGCTGCCACCAGCATGTCGTTCCACCGACTCTCGATAAACCGACTCAAACCGGGCCGCTCTCAGCGGATTGGAACTGTCCGAGGCTTGAGGAATCGCGAAGCGCTTATCATACACCGACAGACCGCCGTCCGTACGTGTGGATGAGTTCGGCCCATCCTGAAAGAGTTCTTCCACGGATCTTTCTGCCATGAACTCCGACTTTGTCTTGTCGAAATCCAAAACAGAAATCCCACGGCAATACTCTTCCATTTCGTTCAACACATCGTTGATGCGAAAAGTGTTCCTGAATTCAAGGAAGTTGCGCTGCTCATTTTTCCGATCCAACACCAGCATGTGCCAATGCGTTTGGAATGCGAGTTCGCGCCACATGCCGAGAATTTTCTCGTTCCGAAGGTTCACGTAGAGGTCGTAAGTCGCCAGCGGAACGCGCTCGTTGAAAGGAGACGGTATCCAAAACACGAAAAATCCCAAGCACCCGAACTGGTTTCGAGCAACCCCTCCGTGGACTCGCAGATTGAACGGACTGGTCTTAGCTAAGGTGTTGATGAACGGCGTCGTGTCTTTTAGGTAAAGTACGACTTCTTGTCCCACGTCGAGATTGATAACCGCAGGCATCGGCAAAAGACCCTCCACCGAATCCATCCCATCTGGAAACCGCGGCGGATGAAACCGGGCCGGTCCGTGCAACCATGCGGTGTTTTTCGATACCAGCATGGCCTTAATGATGTTCTAATCCCGCGCTCGTGCCAACTCTTGTCGCCTCATAACCGCCGCAGAGCATTCGCGGCTAAATGTAGTTCACTGTGTGGAATCTTCTGCACCCCGCTGTGTCCATTCTCTCGCCCTTCAACGGACTTCGTTGCATGTTGTGTAGCTGATACACCGCCGCTTCTCCGCTTCGTGGTAAATCCTTTTCTGTAATCGGCGGCGTGTTGCCGCTGAAGCGAAAGACAACATAACGAAAGGCACACCATGAAAAGATTCATCGCACTCACTCTCGTGACCCTCGGCGTCACGATCTCCGCACGCGCGCAGTGGATCGTCTATGACCCGACCATGAACATGCAGCAGATCATGGCTCAGGCGCAGAACATCGCGAAATACATTCAGATGATCCAGAACCAGGTGCAGCAGATTCAAACGCTCACCGATCAACTCAACGAGTTCAAACACTACGAGAGTCTGTTTGGCGACCCCAAAGCGGTCCTGCTGACCACAGTTCAACCCCTCGTCACCGATCTGCGCAAAACCGAACTCGGTCAGACCCTAACGGCGCTCGAAGGCGCGGTGGATGCGGGCCAAGCTATGCTCTACGACGCCAACGGACTGTTCAGCAGCATCGGCACGACGTTCACCACGCCGAATGGCGCAACCGTTACTCGTCGTGAGTCGCCGTATCTACCAGTCGCCGCCGTTCAAAAAACGACGGACAACTACCTCGCTGTCGCCGCCGACGCGAGTGCCCGACGTATTGCGTTAAAAGCGGAAATTGCCCGGACGACCGAAGCGCTCAAGAGCGCGACCACTGACGCCGAGGTGCAGAAGTTGCAGGGAGTTCTCACCGGTCTGTCCGCCGCGCTCAACAACACGGAATACGAAATCAGTCAGGCGACCACGGCGGCCTTGGTGCAAGACATCGCCAACCGCAACGAAGCCCAACGCCAAAACGAGGCGAAGAAGGAACAGCAGCACGCCGAGTTCAGGGAAGCCGTGCAGAAACACGGCCAGACCTTCCGTCTGATGAACGCGCCCACCGCGTTCCCGACTCCGTAACCGCAAGCTCAAATCGTCCCGACGTATGGCAACCTTTGAACAATTGTTCCCGACGTTCCTGCAAAAGTGCGCCGAACTGCACGAGTTGCTGCGCATCGTCGCGTTCATGCTGTTCATCGTCGGGACGATTCTTCAGGTCCTGCACGGCTTCACGGGCAAAACGCTCATCATGCACATGGTGCGGCTATTCGTGTTGACGGCCCTCCTCGTTATGCTTCCGCAATGGGGCAACGAAGCACAGCGGATTCTCCAAAGTTCCATCCTCGACGGCCTCGGCGTTGACCCCTCCCAGGTGCAGGAGCAATACAATCACTTGCTCGAAGTGCGTCGCGACACCGGCAATGACCGTTCGTGGTGGGACATCATCGGAGACTTGAATGCGTTCACCGTCGAATTGTTGATCTCCGGCATTCTTTGGTTGGTTGGTTATTTCGCGGCACTGCTGCTTTTCTGGGCCTACATCATTCAGAAATTTATCTTGTTCTCTGCTTACGCTCTTTCGCCGCTGCTCATCGGCTTCATGGCAATCCGTCCGTTGCGCTCCATCGGTACGCGCTACTTGATGCACATCGTGGGCGTGTTGCTCTGGCCACTCGGTTGGGCCGTCGCCGCGCTCATCACCCAGGGAATTCTGGATTTCATGACGGATCAATCCATCCGCTTTTTCGACCCGACCGCGCAGCTCTACTCGTTGCAGGCAACATTCGGGCTGGCCGTCGCCGCGTTCTGGATTGTGTTCAGCACCATTGCCGCCCCGCTCGTGATTCAGAAAGTTATCGCTACTGGCGAACTGGCGGGCGGACAACTTATCGCTGGAGCGTTCAGCAGTTTCTTCCAGACCGCCGCCACCACGGCGGGCGCTGCCGCTGTGGCCGCTCCCATTGGTATGCCCGCCGTGACTGCCGGCACGGCAGGCATGGCTGCAATTCTGAGCACGCTCTCCAGTGCCGCTGGGCACGGCAGTGCCGGGGCAATCATCATCGCCGGTTCGGGCCTGCCGCCGCGCTCCGCGCGCGGGCGGCCGGGCGACGACATCACCGGCGACAAAGCGGTGCGCGAACTCATTGCCAAGACCAAAGGCCATTACTACTGACATTATGGAAACCACCGAACTCCAACCTCGTGAAACACCAACCGGCAACGGCGCGACTCCCGCGCGCCTCGCCCGCAAGAAATTTGACCCAACCCAACTCTTTGCGCAGCGCGACCGTCTGCCGTGGTTCTGGTTCTTTGTGGCCGTCGCCGTGTCCGTGGCGGCAGCGCTCGACCGCTACCACATCATCAATCAATTCAAGCAGCGTGAGCGCGTCGTCATCATTGATCCGGCGCAGACCTACTACATTTCGCCGCTGCTTCAATTCTCAGAGGCGAAGGATTTGCACGCGCAACAGGCCGAGCTTGCGACAGTCACCTTTCTTCAACGCAACCCAAAGGATTTTGACCACCCTGAACTGCTGCGGCAGATGTTCCTGAAGTCGGCATTGGAGAAGGCCCGGGAGCATCGCACGCGCGAGGCGGTGGAGTTTCGCGCCAAGCAACTCCATCAGAAACCGGAAATTGCCAAGATTGAAATTCTCGCCACGCGCGAAAACGAGGTGCTGGTCGCGGTGTATGGCCAGGTGATCCGCACCGGAATCTTTCAAGAGAAGGTTTTCAACGAGGCGTTCAATTTCAAACTGAGCCTCCGATTCATCCGCAACCCCAACATGGCCGCCAACGGTCGTTTCCCCACCGCTGTCGGCGACTTCAAATATGAAATCACCAATTAGTCTCCTCTTGCTGATTGCGACCGGGGCGTTCGCGGTAAAGAGCCTTCGCCTTTGATCAGTGTTACAGTCGTGTCGCCTTCTGGGATTTGCTAACCGACGACTGTTGCGGCAGTTGTCATACGTCATCGCACTGGTGTGCGTTGGCGTTTGAACAACAATCAAAACCTATGAGCAAAGCACAAGCGAACAGCAGGGGTGGGGCGCCGATGACAATGGCGCGGGCCGCAGCAATTCAGAGCGCAACGGCGCGAGCAAATGGCGGCAAAGTAACGAGCGGCAGTTTTGCAGCACGCGCTCAAAGCGCAGCCGCGCACAACGCTGCATCCGGGCAAGTCGGTTCGACAGCAACGCCAGGCGGTGTAAAAGTGGGCAACTGAGCAGGCACACGCAAGTCGCTTCCCAAAGGAGGTGATTCCAAATGGCACAATACGAACCAACGCAAGATGACCGTGACAACACTTCGCGACAGTTAAACGAAGAGAATGACGCGTACTGGCAGAGCCGGGGCTACGATGAGCGCCCCGACGATTGGCGCGAGCGCAGCGAAGACTAAATCAACTGCGCGCAACGCAAGGCTGGCGGACTCTTATCCGCCAGCCCCTTTCTTGTTCGCGTGGAGGAGCTGATTCAATTCGGCAACGCCAATCCCGAAAAGAAATTGTTTGATCTCATATTGCAGGTTCATCGGATTCGCCCGACGTTTGATTCGCTTGGCAGCTATTGCCTCACGCCAAACGAAGTCGAGAAACCAGTTGCCAGGATTTGCGTCGTATTCGGCTTGTCGCTTCCATTGTTCGATTCGCTTATCGGAAACCCGTCGGCTGAAGGTCGCGCCTCGATGTCGTTGCGCTGGGGCGATAATGTCTTGCAGTCTTCCTTCACGCTCCAATCGTTCTTGCCAAAGTTGCGTCGCAAAGTACGTGTCGGGCAAAACGAGCAGACCATTCGTATCGTGCAGTACTGGTTTTGATGCCAACTCACGGAAATCTTTTGCGAGCCTCACAGCAGGATAAGGACAGACGCTGCGGAACATCGAATCCACTTCATCCCAAGCCCGCTGCACGGCGCAGGCCAGTGTGAAGCGCGCTTTCCATGAGTCCGGTGTGTCGAGCCATACCACCTTGCCTGCGAATTCATCCACCAGCTTGTGAAGGTCGCCCAGCGTCGGATGATGTTCGCCACTCAGCCAGCCATTCACTTTCTTCCTAACCGAAGCGCTTCCGATCTCCTTGCTCACGCGATAATCCGTTCGCAGCCCCGCGACCCGCAACCAGCAATCCAAAACGCGTTGAACCGGCTTCCGGACTTTGCGGCCATCTCGTTCTGGCAGATACCAACACCCGCCCCGAAGAAACTCCGGGTCTGGCCTTGTGCGTTCGCGTTCCGCTGGCGTCTGCGGAATGTCGCCCGCGAATTCAGTCCCAATGCCGCAATGTTGCCGCACGCGAACGATCAAGTGAGCCGTCGGCATGAGAACGTGTTTTGTTATCAGCCACCACACATGAACATCTGAAGTGTCTCCCTTTCGCACGAGCGGACGAATACGCGAGAACAGTTCCACCAATCGCACGGTCACTTCATCGGTGACAAAGGTCGCGTGAGAAACTGGCGTTTGAATCGCCGCGCGAACTTTCTGCAACAGACTCCGGCGCACATTTTCTTCTGCTTCGAGCGAGATGTCGTTGCCGGAGCGGATGCGGTGCAGCTTCATCCGGTAATGCTCCAACTCTTGCTCGCCGAGACCGAAGCATTTGCACGCGAAAAGGAGCGCGTGAACATCTTCACGAAACGGATCGGAGTTCATCGGCTCTGCTTGCACGCTAGAGTGCTACCTGAGAATTGGCCGCGAGAGAAGCCGGAACAACCACGAACCGGTAGTTGTGTGCGGAAATTTGAGATTCCGGCCTGCGGACTTCGTGGAATGTTGTGTCTGACATACACCAACAAAAGAGGGATCGGCAGTAATTATGGTGCATGAAAATGAATTTCGTGCCCGGTTTTCTCTTGTTGGCCGCGACCACTGCGTTCGCCGAACCCCCGGAAGCCATCCAGCGCGTCATGCTCGATGAGCGGATTGTTGTGACTGTGCCCGTGGCGACAAACCGCGTCACCACGATCAGCTTCCCTGGTCCGATTGCGGCGATTGATGCCGTGGGCGTGACCGCTGACGGGAAGACGCCAGGTCAGTTTCAACTCGCGCACACCAAAGGTTCGTCGTTTGTGTCTGTCCGCGCGCTCGCGCGCAAAGCGGCAACGAATCTGAACATCCGCTGGAACAAGCGCACCTACGTCTTCGAGTTGGTCGAGGACGACGCACCCGTGCTCGCGCTCAATCTCGAAGATCGTGCGCCGAGTGAAGTTGCCCAACCTGCACCGCAGGTCACGCCGACGCGATTGCTCGCGTTGCTGGACAAGGCCAAAGCGTTTCCGTTGCTCAAGAAACAGCAGCCCGACGCCGTTGCCGGGGCGGAGGCCAGGACTTTTGGCGACGAGCCGCAGATCACCGACTTCAACGACTACGAAATCCGCATCGAGGAGGTGTTTCGCTTCAACGTAGAGGACACGCTCGTGTTTCACGTCACGTTGCGGAACAAGTCGGAGCACCCGATTCGCTATCTGCCTGAGAGTTTCTGCGTGCGTGTTGGCAACCGGCTCTATCACCAATCCATCAGCGACGCACCCGGCCTGCTACCGCCTCATGCGGCGAGCACGGTCTATTTCGCCATCACCGGGACACCGGATGCCGGGCGCAATGAACTCTCGCTCAAGAACGAGTTCAGCGTGTTGGTGAGTCGGTTGTCTGCCGCGCGACCCACTGCCGTGACAACGGAAATCACACCCCCGTCGCCGGTAACCGCGCCCCCGCCGCCACAGGCATCGCCGTCGCCACAAACCGGAATGACTCCAGAGCAAGAAGCCCGTGCCCGCGAGGCGCTCCGTCGCGCGATTGAGGAGTCACAAAACACGAATGCGCCCAGCGTCAACCCACTTCACCCATGAAACCCCGCGACTTTCTGAACTTCTTCAAAACCCGCAGCGGCAAACTCGTGTTGTTCGTCGTAGTGTTTGGCGGTGGGCTGCTCATCTTCAGCGCGCTGCGTAATAATTCCGGCACAGACGAGATTCGCGTCACCGGGCTGACGACCAACGCAACCGACAAGCCGCAGGTCGTGCAAAGCATTGAGCGACCGATGCAATTGTTTCGTCCGCCGCCACTGAAAACAAACGTTCCTCCACCGTTGCCTGTGAAGACTAACGAACCGTCAAAGGTCGTGGTCGAGAAACCGAAGCCCGAACCACCGCAGCAGCTCCCGTCACTCAGTCTGTTAGCTGACGCGAGCGCTGGTGTTCCCGAACCGAAAACGCTTGGCTCGATTTACGCGCCCTTTGGCCGGTTGATTCCATGTGAGACCGTTATCACGGTGGACTCGGCCTCAATTCAAACGCCCATCGTCGGCCTCATCACCGAGAACATCTACCACGCCGGCAAGCTGGTGATTCCCGCCGGCACGGAAGTCCACGGCACGGCGCAGACCGACCGGCATCGCGAACGCATCGCCAGCGGCGGTAGTTGGACACTCGTCTGGCAGGGCGGCGAGGAACTCCGGCTGAAAGCCATCGCGCTCGACCGCGAATTCTCCGGCGACCAGGAAGGCTGGGGCATCACGGACGGTAGCGCCGGTCTGCGTGGACGCATTCTCAAGTCCGACGACATGGCGGAGATCAAGTTGTTCGCCGCCACGTTTCTCTCCGGAGCAGCGGACGCGCTTACTGAAAAGGAGCAGACGGTTTTCGGCACGATCAACAGCCGCTCGTTGAACAACGCACCATTTGAAGGTGCGCAGAAAGTCCTCTCCGTTTATGCGCAACGGATCTACGAAGCGATTCAGCGCGACGGCTTTTACGTTCGCGTGCCGAGCGGCAAGCAATTCTACCTTTACGTTCTCCAGACGATTGACCGCAGCGATGCCGCCATCGGCGGCACGCTGAAACCGTTTGCCGACGAGGACAAAGCCAACGCTTCCGCCAATTTCCCAACCGCTTCATTCGGTGTAGGTGCTACACCAAACCCGGATGCGGCCAAAGCAAACTCAACCCCGCTGTTTTGAATATGAAATATCTCGCACTCATTCCCCTCGTGCTCGCCGCCTCGTGCGCTTCGCGCCCGCAGCTTGTCGTTCGCCCCGCGCCGCTTCCGCCTGTTGAACCAATCGAAGCCGTTCGCTACGGCGAGGTCGTGCGCGCTTATCACGTTGGGCGCTACGTTGACCCGAATCACCCGGAGACGATGCACGAACAGCACTCCGTGTATCGCATCGAAGTCTCGGCGCGCTGGAATCTGCATCCTAACGCGTTGAACACGGCCAATCTCTTGAATCCGCCGCCAGACGCCGCGTTCGCTCCGCCACCCACAAACGATGTCTTGATAGCCGAGATGAACCGCCAACGGGAGGCGACCGGGCAAGTGATGCTGGAAGCTGCGAAACTCGCTCAATCCTACGGCGAGTTGCAGTCGGTGCTTGTGGACATGAAAGGCGTGGCGCGCAACAACGCGCTCTTGAGCGTTCGTCTCGCAACGAACGAGCAACGCGTCGCCGACTTCGACAAGCAGCTTCAAAAGCTTTCCGCCCCGCCATCACACGCAACGAATGACGTTCCCGCGTTCGCGCCCGAACCACCCAACGCCTCGAAACCATGAAAACACTTTGCCGAAGTGGGGCGGTTTCGCTGCCTCACTCCGGCGAACACGGCAAATGCCGCGCAACAACAACCAATAACACGAATCGTTATGAGCAAACCGAAATCCTCAGCGCCACCGAGCGCCAGCGGCAATGCCGCTCCCGCAGATCAGCCCACGTTCCGCACGAACCCGGAAGTGGATGCGAAGATTGATGCCTACATCAAAGACAACCCCAAGTATTGGGCTTACGTCCAAGCCATGCCCCGCGAGCGGCTGGAGCGCACCGTTGTCCTCAACGAAGTGCGCGAACTCGACCGCCAGCAACGGATGCGCGAAGGCTTGATGAAGCGCATCAATTCCAACCCCGCGCTCAAGCACGCCTACGAAACGCTGGTGAAGGACCTGCCCGAAGACCAGAAGGAAGGCGTTATCGCCCAAATCGGTCGCACCACACGGCGGGCGATTGCTCGCGTGCAAGGCCAGCAGCAGTCGAAGGGCGAGGCCGTTGCAGCTTGAACCATCCCGCGCCCCGGCTTGCGCTCTCGCCTGAGAGTTGCGAGCCGGGCGCGCCGGAACAAGATAAGGAGCTGAATTCCGGTTCTTTACGGTAGGACAGTAGTTGTCTTAGATAGTGTGGTAGAAATACGCCATGAGCAAAGACGCTGTGCAGAAACGACGGGACAATGCCCTGGAGAAGAATAGTCGCGAGCCAGTGCCGGCCTCGCCGCCGGAAGACGCAAACGAAGCGGAGACCGCGCGTGTGGGTCGGAATGCGACCGAGAGGTTGCTGGCGATTCATCAACTGATTTCTGCCAAGCGGTATCCGAACACGACTCGGCTTGCTCGCGAATTCGACGTTTCGCAAAAGACAGTGAAACGCGACGTAGAATGGATGCGGGTGCATTGGGATTTGCCGATTGAATATGACCGGCAGCGGCACGGGTATTTTTACTCACGAGAAGTGAAACAGTTTCCGGGAGTGCCAACCATCACCGAGGCCGAGATGTTCGCGCTGTTGGTCGCGCACAAGGCGGTCGAGCAGTACAGCGGGACTCCTTTCCACAAGCCGTTGCAAATGGCGTTTCGGAAGTTGACCGGGCAACTCGACGACAAAGAGCGCTACACACTCCACGAGAGCGACGAGGTTTTGTCGTTCCGGCCTTTCGCCCCGGAGGCCACCGACATGGAGAGATTTGAAATCGTGGCGCGGGCGATTCAACAGCGGCGGGCGGTGCGCTTCCAGTATCGCAAGCCAGGCGAGAAACGAGCCGGTGAACGCCATGTTCATCCGTATCATTTAACCTGCAATGACAATCGCTGGTATTTGATCGGTTACGACGTTGGCCGCGACGACATTCGGACGTTTGCCCTCTCCCGTATGAACGGAGGCGAGGTGCTGTCCGAGGCATTTCAGAAGCCAAAGGAGTTTAGCGTCGCGAAGTATCTGCGCGGCAGTCTTACCGTGATGAGCGGGCGGGGCGATTACGAGGTCGTCATCGAGTTTGATGCCTGGGCAACGGATCAGCTTCGCGGCCGGCTGTGGCATTCAAGCCAGCAGGTGACCGAACTGCCGGGCGGTGAATCGCGAATGCGGATGCGCTTGAGTGGACTCGAAGAAATCGAGCGATGGGTATTGAGTTGGGGCGCACACGCGACGGTGATTCAACCGCAACTTTTGGTCGAGCGCGTCGGCACGATTGCGCGGGCGTTGGCGGGACGGTACGAAATGCCGTAAGAGTTCGCCGAAGGAGGAAGGTTTGCCGTGCTGCGACCAACTCTTGAATTCAACCCAAAATGCGAGGATTTCCGTTCAATCCCTTGAAAAGCTGTGAATAAGTTCTCCGAAAAATCTTTGGGTGTAGTCCCGCGATTGTCCCTGTGGCTCGTGTATCAATTCAGGTAAGATGAAGACGAATACTGCAACGAACGACCTCTGGTGGACGACTCTGTCCAGTGGCGAAAAGGATTTGATTCGCGCTTTGATGGAAATGGTTCGGGGCGCGAAGCACAGCGAGATTGTCGAGGTGTCCCGCGCGGCGCGGAAGTGGGAAACCGGACTGTCCTTCTTTTTCAAATCGCGTCTGAAGAATCAAAGGACGCGTCGGATTTATTTGCACCCAGCCGCGCCCAGGACGACGAAACCAGCCGCTGACAACCGGATCACTTCATGCCCGTCAAACGAGCGTAGCCAACGAGGTGTTTCTCCAAATCAGCGTTGATGGGGCACTGGCTGCGCAACCACGCGAAAGCACGTTCCGTTTCATGACTCAACTCCACATCCTGAATCTCGCGCTCGCGTCCGCTACGTTGAGCTTGTCCCTCGCCCTTGATTGCGATCTCGACCAACTCAGCGCCCGGACCGTTCCGAACGTCCATGCAGCGCGCGGCGACAAGCTCGGCCTGGTCGCGCGGGTTGCGGCGAAAGACGCGGAGAATCGCTGTCACGTCGGCGTCGTACACCATCTTTTGGTCGCCTTTGAAAAGGCGCGAGACGTGACTACGAGTCAGCCCGGATTCACGAACGATGTCCGCCTGCTTGAGCTCGTTTCGTTCGGTGATGCGTTTCAGAGCCGTGCTGAAGTAGCTCATAATTTTTTTGTCGGACTCGTCCCATTTTATGAGAACTCCAATTTATTGCAACGCCCGATTCAACTGTTGAACTGACCCACGAAGAGCGGATGAAAGACGCAAATGTCATCGGACGAAAGGTCGCCTATCTGCGTAATCAGCGTGGCTGGTCGCAAAACGATCTCGTCACCGAATTGCATTTGATCGGCTGCATCAACATAACGCGCGAAGTCTTGGCCAACATCGAAACTCTGCGCAGCCCGGTGTCCGATAAACAGATCGAGTTTTTCGCCCAAGTCTTCGGATTGCCGGTGCAGGAATTGTTTCCCAAGCAACGGCATTTCGTGGGCAAGGAAGTTGGCATGGATCTCCGCATCTTCACGCGGAGACGGCAGGGCGATCCTGAGCCAATGCCGAGCTAACAGTGCCTTGCCCGATGAACCGAAACCGACCAATCTCGTATGGCAGCCCGTCGCAACAATCAGGATTTGGACGAGCAGCTTGACCTGTTCGGCCCACGAAGTCCGACCAATGAAACCGCTGACCCAATACGGCCGAATGGCCGAGAAACATTGGCGCGAACACCGCCCGAAGATGGTGCGCGAACTGGAACAAACGGGTCGCCTGCACCAGATGCTTCTGGAGGCGGAGGAAAAGACGAAGGACGAAATGGCGACGCTGCGCACACAATTGATGCAGCAGGGGTCAACGGCGCAACAAGCCCAAGACCAGGCTTGGGAGATGGTGCGGGAGAAATACATCCTGCTCCCGCCCGAAGAATAGCCAAGCGTCATCAGGAAGAACCGCCAAAGAATCTCAATAGCTACCGTATTGCGGAAGCCGATCGGCTCGGCGACGGCGGACCGAAACAGAAGTTCCAGCAGAATCTCAAAGCCATCAAAACGCTGCGGACGCTCGACGCGGAAGAACGTCCAGCTACACCCGAAGAAAAATCCGTGTTGGTAAAATACGTCGGTTGGGGTGCGATGCCCCAGGTGTTCGACGTGGACAGCACGGACTGGCGCAAGGAGCAAATCCAACTCTCGGAGATTTTGTCGGACGACGAACATCGTTCCGCTCGCGCCACCACACTCAATGCCCATTACACCGCGCCGGTTGTCATCGGCGCAATGTATCAGGCGTTGAATCGTTTTGGTTTCCAAGGCGGTCGCGTGCTCGAACCCGCGTGCGGTATCGGCCACTTCGTCGGCCTCATGCCGGAAGAAATGCTCCACCGCTCAACTGTCACCGGTATTGAAATTGATCCCCTGACGGCTCGCATTGCAAAGGTGCTTTATCCCGACGCGGACATTCGAGCGCAGCCGTTCGAGCAATCGAAACTGGCGGACGGCTTTTACGACCTCGCTATTTCCAACGTGCCCTTCGGCGATTACACCGTTCACGATCCGCGCTGGAATAACTACAAGTTTTCCATCCACGATTATTTCTTCGCCGCCGCTTTGGAGAAAGTGCGCCCAGACGGGCTGCTCATGTTCATCACGTCGCGTGGCACGATGGACAAGCTCGACTCGACGTTGCGTGAACTCCTTTCCACGCGCACGGAGTTGCTCGGCGCGATTCGCCTGCCAAACGATGCTTTCAAAAGGAACGCCGGCACTGAAGTCACGACGGACATCATAATGCTTCGCAAGCTCCGCCAGGGCGAACCGCCCGTAGGCGCGACGTGGAAAGAGACGGCAAACTTTACGAACGATCTCGGCGATGGATTCACGCTCAACGAATACTTCGCAACCCGACCGGAAATGATGCTCGGCAAAATGCGTCTCGCGGGACGCATGTATCGCGACAACGAGCCGACGCTTGAAGCAGACGGCCGCAACTTGCGCGACGCGCTTGCGCAAGCCGTCGAACGTCTGCCGCAAAACATTTATCAGGCGCAGGTGCATCAAGTCGCCGAGCCGACGCTCGACCAAACCATCCCCGCACCGGATTTCGTCAAACCCAACGCCTACTGTCTTCACGACGGCATGGTTTGCATCCGGGATGATGCCGTTCTTCGTCAGTTGACCGACATGCCGAGCGAAACGCGCTCGCGGATTCGCAATTTGATTCCTGTTCGTGACGCCGTGCGCTCGTGTTTGCGTTCCCAAATGGACGGCAGCGATGAAGGTCAAGTCCTCGAAGCGCGGCGACAACTCAATTACGCCTACGACAGATTCGTTGGGCGCTTCGGCCCAATCAATCTGCGCGCAAATCAACGCGCGTTCGATGGCGATCCTGATTTGCCGCTGTTGCTCTCGCTGGAAAATTACAACGACGAGACGAAGCGCGCGACCAAAGCCACCATCTTCACCGAGCGCACGATTCATCATCGCAAGCCCGTTGAAACTGTCGCCGAACCGAAGGAAGCCCTTCTGGTTTCCTTGAACGAACAAGGTCGCGTTGACCTCGACCACATGAGCGGGCTGCTCAACAAGCCAGCCGACGAATTTCTGCCGGACTTGAAAGGCATCATCTTTCTCAACCCACAGACGAATCAGTGGGAGACCGATGACCAATACCTTTCCGGCAATGTGCGCAATAAATTGGTCGTCGCTGATGCCGCCGCCGTCACCGACGCGCGCTTTGCGGAAAACGTCGAGGCGTTGAAATCAATCCAGCCAGAGGACTTGCCCGCGACGGAAATTGACGTGCGGCTCGGCGCAGCCTGGTTGCCGCCGGATGACGTGAAGCAGTTCATTCACAAGTTGCTCAATGTTCCGTCCGGAGTTGAAGTCGGCCACGTTCACGCGCTTGGTTCTTGGCATTTGAACGCGAATTGGGAAGCGAAAGGGGCAACAGCGAACACGACCGATTGGGGAACTGACCGTTACACCGCACTCGAACTCATCGAGGACGCTCTGAATCTCAAAACGCCCACCGTTTATGACATGGTGGACAAAAAGCCGGTCGTCAACGCGCAAGCGACCGAGGCCGCGCGTGAAAAGCAGGAGCGTATCAAGGAACAGTTCAAGGAATGGGTTTGGTCTGACGATTCACGCCGCGAACGGCTTTGCCGCCTCTACAACGACACGTTCAATCACACCCGGCTTCGCACGTTCAACGGCGATCACCTGACGTTGCCGGGCGCGAGCGGGGCGATTCAACTTCACGGACACCAAAAAGCTGGTGTTTGGCGAATCCTGCAAACGCCGAACACGCTTCTCGCTCACGTCGTCGGCGCGGGCAAGACGTTCACGATGGTTGCCGCCGCGATGGAATTGAAACGGCTCGGCCTTGCCCGCAAGCCGATGTTCGCTGTGCCCAACCACATGCTTGGCCAGTTCTCGACCGAGTTGCTTACACTGTATCCCGGCGCGAACATTCTGGTTGCAGGCAAAGAAGATTTCGAGTCGCAGAACCGAAAGAAACTGTTCAGTCGCATTGCCACGGGAAATTGGGATGCTGTCATCGTCACGCACTCCGGCTTCGAGCGCATCCCGTTGTCATACGACACGCAGAAACGGTTCTTCGACGAACAGCTTCACGAGTTGGAAATGATCCGGCGCGAGCACGCCGACACGAGCAATCGCCGATTGGTAAAGGAACTCGAAAAAGCCAAGAAGCGACTCGAAGCAAAACTTCAGGCGCTCGCTGCTGAACACAAGAAAGACAACACGCTGACGTTTGAAGAACTTGGCGTGGACCGCTTGTTCGTGGACGAGGCCCACTACTTCAAGAATCTCTTCTACGTCACGAAGATGACGCGCATCGCGGGTCTGCCGCAGACAGCCAGTGAACGAGCGTTCGATATGTACTTGAAGGTTCGCCATGTTCAGTCGTTGAACGCTGGTGGGGGCGTGGTGTTTGCCACCGGCACTCCCATCGCAAACAGCATGGCCGAGATGTTCACGATGCAGCGTTACTTGCAGCCGGACGACTTGAAGAAACACAACCTGCATCACTTCGATTCGTGGGCGGCCACGTTTGGCGAGCCGGTGACGGCGATGGAACTTTCACCGGACGGCGCGGGTTACCGGCTGAACACACGGTTTGCACGCTTCATCAACGTGCCGGAGCTGATGCAGATTTTCCGACAATCCGCCGACGTGCAGACCGCCGCCATGCTCAATCTGCCCCGGCCAAAACTTGACGGCGAAAAGCCAGCCGTCCGCAACGCGCCCGCAACACCCGAGCTGAAGGCGTTTGTCCAGGAACTCGCCAAGCGTGCTGAAAGGTTGAAGACCAATCGTGTTGATCCGAGCGAGGACAACATGCTGAAGATTACGTCGGAGGGAAGAAAGGCGGCTTTGGATCTCCGTCTGATGAAGCCAGCGGCGAAGGACGACCCACAGGGTAAGGTCAATCAGGCTGTCGAAAACATTTTCCAAATCTGGCAGGACACGAAGCCGGAGCGTTCCGCGCAGCTCGTCTTTTGCGACCTCTCGACTCCAAAGGATAGAGGCTTCTCGGTTTATCGTGACGCGGCGGAAAAGTTGGAGCGTCTTGGAGTGCCGAGCGCGGAAATCGCCTTCATCCAGGAATACGACTCCGACGCTTCAAAGCTCTCGTTGTTTCGCGACGTGCGTGCCGGGAAAGTCCGCGTGCTCTTTGGCAGCACGCAGAAGATGGGTTCAGGCACGAATGTTCAGGAACGTCTCATCGCTCTGCATCATTTCGACGCACCGTGGCGACCGGCGGACGTTGAACAGCGCGAGGGGCGAATTCTCCGGCAGGGCAACAAGAATTCCACAGTGCAAATCTTCCGCTACGTCACCGAAGGCTCGTTCGACGCCTATATGTGGCAGACGTTGGAAACGAAAGCCAAGTTCATCGCCCAGGTGATGAGCGGCGACATGACGATCCGCCGCCTCGAAGACTTGGACTCGGCCGCACTGACCTACGCCGAGGTAAAAGCGATAGCATCCGGCAATCCGCTGGTAATCGAAAAGGCGCAGGTAGATGCCGAGTTGATAAAACTCACGCGACTCCGCTCCGCCCATGCCGAGGAACAATACCGCATCCGCACGAATCTGCGCCGCTCACACGAGGATGCCGAGGCGTTCACGGGACGGCTGACAAACCTGCGCCAAGACATCGCTGCGCGGCAGGACACTTCCGGCGACAAATTCAAAATCGAACTAGACGGGCAGAATCTCGACAACCGTGGCATCGCAGGTGAGCTGATTGTCCGTCGCGCCGAGAAGATAAAAAACCGCTTCGGCGACGACGTGCGAATCGGACGCTTCGCCGGTTTCGATTTATTTCTGCGCCCGACCTACAACAACTGCGTTGAAATGATCGTGCGCGGAAAGAACAGCTACGCCGCGCGCGTTACGGACACGGCACAAGGCACGATTCGTTCGCTTGAAGCCAACGTGCAAGGGTTCGAGGAGCGGGCATCCAGACTGGAATCCGACATTACCGACGCCAACAAGCGGGCGAAGGAATTGGAAACCAAAGTGGGCGCACACTTCGAGCGCGAGGAACGTTACCAGCAGTTGACCCGCCGGCAGAGCGAGATTGAGGAGAAACTCGACCTGACGAAAAACCAAGCTCCGAGTCAGGTAGAGTCCGTTTCAGCAGACGAGAGTGAAAAAATCAAACCGGAAACGGTCACGAAGACAGCGCGCGCGCGGAGACCGGCGGTTGTTCGAGTTTGAAAACATGGCGCACCCACGTAGAACGACCTTCGTCGCGCCTGACGGAAAGTATTCAGCATCCTTCAAAAGGCTTGCCTTGGATTTCCTTCGCCTGGACGTGCGAGCGTTGGTTGCATGTTGTGTATCTACTACACCCAAGAAGTCGCCGTGGGTCGTAGCCTGTTGCCTCGTGAAAGAGCGAATATGAATGCAACAGCAACTATCGAATGCCAAACTCTCGATGTGAAAAGCAGTGCCACTGAACTCGGTGTGTGTGAGGAAACGGTTCGTCGTTTGGTGCGCCGCAAGGTCCTGCGCAAGCTGCCGGGCTTGCGCCGTGTCTTAATCCCGCGCACCGAACTCGACCGCTATCTCAGTAACGGCAACCACGCCCTTCTCTCGTGAAACACGCGGTTCAAATCGAATTGCAATCGCTGGTGAGTGGTCGAGAATCTCAACGCATGAGCACGGCAGAAACGACCACTTCAAAATTGGCCAAGAATTGGCCAAGCAGTGTTTTTCGATGGGCGCGCACTCAAATCACGGAAGTCCAGAATCGCCTTTGTTTTCAGGGGCTTTCTTGCTGGTGGGCCCACTCGGATTTGAACCGAGGACCAAGCGATTATGAGTCGCCTGCTCTAACCACTGAGCTATGGGCCCGAACGAGGGCGATCTTTGGCTTCCGACCGGCCTCGCCAGCCTTCCTTTTGGCCTGCCCCGGTGCCGGAGGCAAGCCTTT
>Ga0209096_1000353_pt1 | contig 65424 bp, 41 predicted proteins | sample AD_UKC034_MetaG_FD_184407 | JGI IMG/M metagenome (GOLD analysis project Ga0209096, IMG submission 184407) | Active sludge microbial communities of municipal wastewater-treating anaerobic digesters from USA - AD_UKC034_MetaG (SPAdes) (version 2) | ecosystem: Engineered > Bioreactor > Anaerobic >...
GTGTCCCTCAAATGGGTGGACATTCGCGGCCAGGAGTTTTGCCGCCAGACAAGGACTTCGGCGAGCTCAGTCGAGCCGCGCGAGCGACGAGCATATCCGCAGAGATCTGTGAGAAGCGAGCAACGCCGTCTGGTGGCAAAAGAACGGCCGCCCAAGGGGTTGCGCCGAAAACGGCCTGGGGCTTCGTTGCTCCGTCGGTCGAGTATCGCCAGGGATACACTCCCTCCTCGCGCGGCTCGACCGAGCTCGCCGAGGTCCTCGTCCCAGGCCGTTTTGGGCGCAACGAATGTCCATCCATTTGAGGGACACCACACTAGGTTTTGGCTTGATCCGGGGATGGCGGAGTGGTGGAGTGGTCTAAACCAAGTAACCGAGACGCACATTATGACGACGAAGACGCTCCTGGGCTTTGCGGTGGCACTGGCTGCGGCGATGCCCTTGTGGGCCGCATCCATCACTGTTGAGAACTTCAGCTTCGAGTTGCCGGGCACGGGCAAGGTCAGGGCATGGAACGGTGAGAACGGGGTGGACATTCCGGGCTGGGCAAGCGACACGACCGCGGCAGATTCGGGCGTTGAATCCGACTGGCCGGGCTCGAGCGAAGGATCGTGGGCGGGATTCCTGATGGGAACCGACCCTGCAGCGTGGCAGTTGACGGGGCACACCATTGCGGCCGGCGACACTTTCACGCTGCTGGTGGACGCCCACAACAACTGGTCGGCGACGACTCCGGCGCACCTCACGATGTCTTTGTATTACGACGATGCGGGAAGCCGGGTGACAGCCGGTTCATCGACGGTTGAGCTGACGGACTCCTTTGCGCAGTACAGTCTGGCCTTTGACTCGGGCACGCTGCCGGGTTCGATAGGCAAGAACATCGGCATCATGCTGCAGAACGGCGCCACGACTTCGGATTCGTGGATTGGCATCGACAATGTCCGGCTGGACGTTGCGGCGATTCCCGAGCCTGGAACGGTGGTGTTGTTGCTGGGCGGCCTGGCTGCGCTGGGTGCAGTCCGGCGTCGCCGTTAGCGCTCATCGGCTCCTGATGCGGTTTCCTTCCGGGCCGGGGGATGCACCGCACGGGCAGAACGAAGAGGGGAACCGCGGAAGAGCAGGGAGCGGTCACCCTTTTCCCTTGGTTTCGGATTGCCGGTTGACTTGAACAGCGCAGCCGGCTCGCCAAGGTTTCCGCTTCCGCTGAAGCTGGACTGTGTGCTTCACCGGTCTGAGGGACACCACACTAGCGGACAGGCAGGGTGAGGGAGCCTTTGCCGGGGTATTCAAAGGGGCCGGGGGTGGGACGGGAGGGGCTGCGGCGTTTGCCGAGGAAGTCGCGGTCGACGTGCAGCGGGGAGCCGTCGCGGTTGACATAGGGTTGTCCGGAGACCTTGGCCTGGCCGAGGCGTTCGCTGGAGACCGTCCGGGTGTCAACGCCCTGGAGGGCGTTGCCGAGGTCGAGGTGCAGGCGGGTCCGTCTGCCGTCGGTGATGAGCCGGAGGTTGGGGTTCTGGTGTGGGATCACTCGGGGCTGGGACTCGAGGGCTGAGGGTTGGGCGCCGTGGAGGTAGACGTTGCCGGCGGCTTGGAGCGGGAATTCGCGGCCGTCGTAGCCCCAGAGCCCGTGGCTGCTGATCCAGCGGAGTTCGCCGAGGTTCCCCTTTTGGGCGTCGGAAAGAACCTGGCCGTTGCCCACGAACACGTTGTTATAGAAGCGGTGGTCGCCGCCGGTGGTTTTGGCGAGGCCGGCGACGGTGGTGCTATGGGGGGGGTGGAACGGGGTTTCGCGGCCTGGTTCAGGGCGATTGGTGATCCGGCCGGCGAACAGGTTGTGGACGAAGGCGCCGCCTTCGGACATGTCCAGGACACTGGTAGGGGAGAGGAAGAGGTTATTGTCGACGACGAACGGTCCATGGTTGACTTCGACGAAGAGGTCTTGACCGGGGTTATCGTGGAAGACATTGCCGGAGACGCGTGTTCCCTGGGCCATCCAGTCGAGCCAGAGGCCCATATTGGCCCGATAGATATGGTTGTTGCGGATGACGGTATCGATGGCAGCGTGGAACTTGATGCCGGCCATTTCGGCGCCGGTGAAGAGGCCGCGGACGTGGATATCGTGGATCACGTTGCCCTCGATGGTGCTGAAGGCGGGGCCGAGGCTGCCGACGATTCCGGCCTGTTCGCAGTGGGAGATGAGGTTGTTGCGGACGACGTGGTGGCCGATGGTGTCCCGGCGCCAGGGAATGGGGAAGGCGTGGGCGCGCTCGATGGTCTTGACGTAGCCCTCGGCGGTGTCGGCGGAGGTGTTGTCGTAGCGGTCGCCGTGTTTGCCGAGGGCGATGCCGACGCAGACGGAGTGGCTGACTTCATTGCTCTCGATGATCCATCCCCGGCTCCAGTGGGTTCCGATCAAGCCGATCTGTTCGGCGGTGGGCGGTGCCCAGGGGGTGGCGGCATGACGCAGGGCGAAGCCGCGCACGGTGATGTAATTCCGGCCTGGTTGGTCGGGGTAGAAAACGGTCTGGCGGGCGTTGATTTCGACCTGCTGCCGGTTGGGATCGTTCCCATCGAACTGGGCCCAGAGGGTGGTCTCCGTGTCGTTGACGCGGGCGAACCAGAGCCGGGGGTTGAGGGCTGGCGCCCGGGCGGGGTCCGCGGGGCGGTCTTTGAAGACGAGGCAGAGCGTCTTGACGCCGCTGACCGGCTTGAGGCGGGCGGGGAACGAGGTCCAGGCCTGCCAGTCGCCGGTATGCGCCACGGTGGTTGTGCCCAGGAGATCGCCGGTCGGGCTGTCGAGTCGGAGCTCGATGACACCGCCGTCGGCGGCGGATGCGGCCCGGATCTCGATCTGGTTGGCGCCCGTGCCGAAGTCGACGCGGTCGTAGCGGACCCAGTCGCCGTGCTCGATCCAGCCGATGCAACTTCCGCCTTCGGAGCAGGGGGCGGTTTGGACGCCCTGCTGACTCGAGAAGTCAGAGGCGGCGACGCGCCCGGTCTTGCCGGCATGATTGCCGGGCTGCAGCCAGGCGACGTTGAGGAGATACCCCTTGCCGGAGCCGGTCAGCCATGCGGGCTTCGCTCCTGCGGGGAGCAGGACTTCATCCAGCGTGACGGCCTCGGTCAGCCAATGGCCGTCCAGGTAGACGGCGCCGGTGTGATGCACACGTCCGCGGCCGTTGAACCAATCGCCGCGGATGACGTTGGTATAGGGGTTAAAGCCCTGGAAGAAGGCGTTGGGGAGGGTGACTTTCCAGACGTCGTCCTGGACCTTGGTCCAGCCTTTGACGATTTCCGAGCCTTTGATCTCGACCCGTTCGCCGCGCGCGGCGCGATAGACGATGCGGCGTTGGTCGGACTCACCGCCGCGTGGCGGATTGATGCGCTCGCGGTAGGTGCCGGCGTGGACGGTGATCGTGTCGCCCGGCTGGGCGAGGTCGGCGGCTCGTTGGAGGGTCCGGAGCGGTGCCTTGCGGGTGCCGGGGTGGATGTCTTGACCGTTGGGCGCCACGTGGAACTCGGCAGCGTGAGCGGCCAGCAGGACCGTCGAGGCGACGGCGAGGGGGATGAAGCCAGGTTTCATGATGTGTTTTCTTCGAGGACTGGTCCACGGTCTGACCGGCGCGGCGTCACGGTTGGGATGCCGGCAACACCAGGTCGAGCTCGGCCAGGGACGCCCAAGGTCCGTCCGTGTGGCCGCTGAGGGCGCGCAGGGTGAGTTGGCGCGCGGCGATCGGCGTGGCGAACGTGACGGTCTTCAGGGCGTCGTTGGCGGGGAACTCGCCTTCGGCCACGGGGAGGGCGGAATCCGTAGTGTTCGTGCTGACGAGGACTTGGTAGCGCTTGATCCAGCCGTTGCGATTGCCGTCCTGGCGCGGGAGAAGCGTGATGCCGGCGAGCCGGGCGGGGGTGTTGAGCTCGATGACGAGCTCGTGGGGGAAAGCGGGGGCGTGGTCGCCCCAGGCGGTGTGCCACAGGGTTTGGGGGTCGCCGTCGATCGCTTGCGCGGCTGGGAAGCCGGACTGTTGGCTGTCGGCACGGCGGACGCGGGCGCCGAGTTGTTCGAGGGGGGTCAGGGCGCGGAACAAGGTTCGGAGGGCGGCTGGTTCGAGGGAGGACTTGGGTCGGAAGCGGCGGCTGGAGGCGTAGTCGAGGAGGCTGGCGCGCAACTGGCGGGCGGCCGGGCGCTGGTCGAGGTCCTTGTCGAGGTCGAGGGCGCAAACGAGGAGGCGGCCTTGATCGACCCTGGCCTCGAAGATGAGGCCGAGTTTCCGGCACGTGTTCCAGTCGTCGATCACCTGCACGATGGGCTCGAGGGCTCGGGGGAGCGCGTCGAGGACCATGGGTTTCGAGTGGTTATGGAGATCCTGCCATTGCCAATCGCTGTGGGAAGCGGTGGGGAATCGGGCGAGGGCGGGGTGTTTGGGCTGGATGAGCAACCCGAGGGTATGTTGGGGCTGGGAGGGGAACCAGAGCCGGTTCCAGAAGATGGGGTCGAAGCGTCCGACGGTTCTGCCGGCCACGAGGCGGAGGTCTGGGGTGAGGACGACGCGTTCGCCCCGGGCCAGGGCGGCGAGGGCATGCTCGGGGTCGCGGGTCAAGGTGACGTTGTAGGGAGGGGGGGGCGGTTCGGCGGCGGGGTAGGCCCAGAGGTTCCAGTCATTGACGAAGCGTGTGCCTTGAAGGCGGACTTCGAGGTTCAGCGCGGCGGGTTGGGCCAGGGTGTGGAGGCAGACGGCGAGGGCTCCGATGGTGGTGAGCTGGCCTGTGGGGAGGTTTTGTGGTGCGAACCGGCCCTCGGCGATGGTTTTGCCGGGTGCGGCACGGAGGCGCCAGCGGAGGTCGGCCTGTTCAAGGTCGTGCGCTCCGAAGTGGGCGGCTTCGACGACCGCGCGCAAGGTCTCGTTGGCGGACCAAAGGCGCTTCTCGAGTCGGACCAGGGGCACGGTGTCGTCGCAAAACCGCCGGTAGGCTTCCGGTTGGATGTAGCCTTTTTCGTCCCAGAACGCGTCGAGGACGCCGACCAGCGCGGTGCCCTGGCCGGGGAAATCGTGGAGGTCAAGCAGTTGGAATCCGGCCCAGCCGGGCGTTCGGAGGCAGGCTTCGATTTCGTCCTTGTAGAAGAGCGCCTGGAGTCGGCCGGAAGCGTGGAGGAAGTCCTTCGCCTGATGGGCAAGACCGGCTTGGACCATGAGATCGCGGACGATTTCGAAGTTCCGGGCTTCGAGCAGGCCGCGGTACTTGGGGATTTCGTCGAGGTTGGGGAAGACGCAATACTGGCCGATTTCGTGGCTGACGACGGGCCGTGGGGACTTGGCGAGGAAGGCGCGGTAGTCCCCGTCGTTGCGGCCGTTGGGGGCGGAGTGGACGGGGTAGGCGCGGGAATTAGCGGTCACATCGACGTCATTCTCGGGGATGGCCGGCCAGCCTGAGCCGGCGGAGTAAAGGCGGCGGGGGTCTTTGGCTTTCCAGTGGGCCACGAACTGGCCGAGGAAGCGCTCGTAGCCCGGTCCTCCCGGCTCATTACTGGTGACGAGGATCAGGAAGGAGGGATGGTTGCCGTAGGCGGCCACGATGCGCTCGCTTTCCTCGTAGATCCAGCGGTCGAGCGGGGTGCCCTTGTTGAATTGGGAGGACCAGGCGGAGCACTCGACCTGGAAGTAGAAGCCCATTTCGTCGGCTGCGACGAAGGCCGCCTCGGGCGGGCACCAGGAGTGGAAGCGGAGGTGGTTGAGCCCGTGCGCGCGGGCGACGCGGAGAAGACGTTTCCAGGACGCGACGTCAGTGGGCGGGTAGCCATGTTGCGGGAAGATGCAGCATTCGAGCGTGCCGCGGAGGAAGATCTTCCGGCCATTGACGGTGATTTGTTTTCCATCGAGGGCGACGTGGCGCAGTCCGAAGCGGACGCGGTGGGGGGAGACGACGCCGGGCACGGAGAGGGTGAGTTCGTGGAGGGCGGGCTGGAATTCATCCCAGAGGGGGGCCTTGGGACCGAGATCGAGCGTGAACTCGGCGTCTCCGCCCCCGGCTTGCCACTCGATCGGGACGCGGAGCGGGGCGGACGAGGGCGTGTGTCCCTCGAGGCTGCGGGCCGTGCATTCGAGCGTGCCGCTGCCGGGTTGGCTGGTGGCATTGCCGAGGCGTATGACCACGCGGGCCTGGCGGGTTGCGGCGTCCGGGAAAACGCGGACATCGGCGAACCAGAGGGGATCGGTTGCGACGAGCTCGAGGTGGCCGGCCACGCCGTTCCAATTGCCCTGGGTATGGTCGGAGATGCTGTGGGCGTCGGAGCCGACGGCGACCAGCTCGCGATTATCGACCCGCAAGGTCAGCCGATGGCGGCCCGGGGGAATGCCGGTGCCGAGGTCATAGTCGTGGGGTGTGCCCAAGGCGTCTTGGGTGCCGATGGGGCGATCGTCCCACCAGAGGGTGGTGCCCCAGTGGGCGCGTTCGAGGCGCACGACGAGGCGTTTGGCCCGCCAGGCGTCGGGGATGGTGACATCCCGCTGGTACCAAGCGACTCCGACGTAGCTCTTCCGGGGTTGGAGCCAGAAGGGCACTTTCACCGCACCCGGTTGGCGATAGGGCGCGTAGCGATCCGCGGTGAACCAGGAGCGGTCGTTCAAGGAGCCGGTCCAGACGGTGTTGGTGGCGATGTCGTCGCCGAAGCCGCGTTCCTGGAGCGAGCCGGGCAATCGGATCGTGTCGGGCAGAGAGCGATCGAACCAGCGTTCGGCGGCACCGCGATCCTGGCGGTCGAGTTGGAACCGCCAGGAGCCGGCGAGCGACATCGGCTGGTCGGACGCGGTGGTGGCATTGGTGCTCCCGGAAGTCAGCAGCAGGATCAGCAGGAGGATTGGAGGAATGCGGTTCATGAGGGTGAGAAACGATGCAGGTGGGGCATGAGTGCGGCCTTACGCAGGAAAGCCGGACCGGTCCAGGTGCTGGTCTTTTCGATGTTGGTCTGCATAGTGCCACAACAGTGCTTCAATCGCCGTCTGGCTGGTTCGGCAGGCGATTTCCCGACAGTACCGGACGTGGTCGGGGGTGGCCAAAGGATTATCTGCGACCGTCAGGCGGCCAACCGGGCAACCGCCACCGCAGAGCCCGCGCCAGACGCAGTCGCGGCATCCGTCGATCCGGCGCACGTCGAGTTCGGCGCGCATTCGCTCCAGCACAGTGCGTCGAGGGAAAGCAGCCTCCTGCAGTTGGCCCAGATGAAACCGGCGGATCCCGACGAGGTAGATGCACGGATAGACGTCGCCTCTGACATCGACGACCGGGGTGTTTCCGTAGGGTGCGCCGCAGGCTTGGCAGAGTCGTTCCGTCCCTTGGACGCGTCCCAGATACGTGTTGAACGGGTGCAGTTGCTCCGGTTGCCAAAGACCCTGGAGGAAGACCGCTTTCAAGCCTTCGGCATACTGGCGTGGGCAGGGCAACAAGTCGGCGGGCAGAATCTCCTCGTCGGAAGTGACTGGGTTGACCGGAACGAACGCCGAGCTGACGCCGCCCAGATCGCGGTGGAGGGCGGCGGTTTCCGCCATCTGCTCTTGGTTGGTCGAGGTGACCGTGCACCGCATGGAGACTGCCAATCGCTCCTTGCGGAGACGCCGCAGACTCCTTTCGATCGCCGCAAAGGACCCACGACCCGAACGGAAGGGACGGCAGGCGTCGTGCAGTTCGGGGGGCCCGTCGACGTCACACAGGAAGGTGATCGCATGGCGCTTGGCCCACTCGATCACGTCTCGAGACAGGAGGGTGAGGTTCGAGGTGAGGTGATAGCGGAAACGGCGCCCGAGCGGATCGGTCCGCTGAAGTCCTTCGCAGTGAACGACGATCTCGCGTGCGAGCGGCCAATTGAGGAGTGGCTCGCCGCCGAAGAAGACGATCTCGAGTGCGCCACCCGGAGCCAAGGTTTCGAAGAACCGGTGGATGGCCTGCAAGGCAATCTGCTGAGGCATACGCAGGTTCTGGCTCTTCTGGTAGGTTTGCTGCCCATTCAAGCAGTAAGTGCAGGCCAAGTTGCAGGACTGGGAAAGGAGGAGATAGAGGGAGACTGCCGTGCGAGTACCTGCGGGGGCCGCGATTTGGTGGGGCGCGCCAGCGTCATACTCTGCGCTGGCCGGCAATCGTGCGGTGTCCCGAGTGGCTGTCTCACCCAGGAATCCCCGGGCACGAAGCAGATGGAACAACGGCATTTCGGCTGGAGCGAGCGAGGTCGCACACCTGTCGTCTGGGGTGGCGCTGATTCGCTGCAGGAAATCGGCGACAAACGCTCCACCCCTTTGGACATGCAAAGGCGAGCCCCCGCGTCGGTTGACCAACAACAGCTCGTCAGGCCCGCGCGATAACACCAGCAAGTTCGGTTCAATAGACCAGTGGGTCATGGAGGAGGGCGCCACAGATCAGCCAAAACTGCGGGTGCAACCGAACGTGCAGACCGTGCACGCCGTACAGGAGGAAGTGCACGCGATGGTACAGACCGTACACCCCGACGTGCAACTCGTCGTGCAGCTTGTGCAGTGCGTGCAGCCCGTACAGCCGGTGCAGTTGGTGCAGCTCGTGCAAGCCATGGTGCAGGCGGCGGTACAGCCCGTGCAGAAAGTGCATGCGGTGCACCGATCAATGCACGACGTCGTGCACCCGGTGCAAAAGGGGCACGCCTGAAACGGGGTGGGTGAATCCGGCCGCGCAGCGGCTCCGGCGGCTTCCTCGACAGGCCGCCCCCGCCGCCCCGGGGGAACCAACAGTTGATGGTGGTTCTCAAGGGCTTGCACATGAGGAAAGAGCACGACGACCCTGAATTGAGTTGTCTCGACTCCGTTGGACTTGCCGATGTTCATGCTCTCACTCTCAAGGGGGCGTTCTCCTGAACCTCCGGCTTTCGCGACGCAGCCATGCGCACGCGATGGTCGAAAGCTCGCGCGCCCATCGGCTGCGGCATCGTCGCGAGGCGCACATCAGACCCGGTCGCGCCCTCAGGCACATGAAGGCCTTGCTGTCCCTCCCCATCGTCTGTTCTGCGCCTCGCTAATGTAGAGTCCTCGAAGGCAGGGGGGCAGGGCTGGAACGGCAGAGGCCAACCTTGACCTAATCGCATCGACTTTCACAAAGCGAGGACTCTAGAGAGCGGGCTCAGCCTGTCAACGGACATCCGGGACGCAACTCCCGGGCTTGTCAGCGAAGGACTGCTGTGGGTGAATACGCGCACCTGAGCCTGTGAAGACGAATCTGGCCTATCTGGTGCCCATCTGTCTGGTTGCGATGTTGGGGGGACTGCTGTTTGGGTACGACACGGGGGTGATATCGGGCGCCATCGAGCCGTTGACGGCGAAGTTCGGGCTGAGCGACTTCATGAAGGGCTGGGCGTCGGGGTGCGTGCTGGTTGGCTGTGCGGCGGGCGTGCTGCTGGTGGGGCCGTTGTCGGACCGCTATGGACGCAAGCCGGCGATGCTGCTGGCGGCGGCGATGTTCCTGGCGTCGGCGATTGGGACGGCGGTGCCGGAGGACATTCGGACGTTCATCGTGTTCCGGTTTCTTGGTGGCGTGGGCATCGGGATCGCGTCGGTATCAACGCCGATGTACATCGCGGAGATCACGCCGGCGCACATCCGGGGGCGGTTGGTGGCGGTGAACCAGATTGCGATCGTTGGCGGGATAGCGGCCACGGCGTTCCTGAACTACTTCATTGCCCACGCGAAGGGCGACCCATCCCTGCCGGCGAACCAGGCGTGGCTGATTGACACCGGCTGGCGGTGGATGTTCGCCACGGGGATTGTGCCGTCGCTGGTCTTCGGTTTGCTGTTGCTGGCGATTCCGGAGAGTCCGCGCTGGCTGATGGAACGTCAGCAGGCGGGACGCGCGGCGGCGATTCTCGAGAGGGTGGCTGGGGCCGACTTTGCGGCGGCGGAATGCGCGGCGATTCGGGCGGCGCTGGCGGAGCGTCAGGGCACGTGGGGGGAGTTATTTTCCCCTGGGATGCGCAAGCCGCTGGCGATCGGCATCGCGCTGGCGGTGCTGCAGCAGGTCACTGGGATCAACGTGTTTCTCTACTTTGGCGCCACGATTTTCAAGAGCCTGAGCGCGGCGACCGGTGTGGACGCGGGTTTGCTGACGCAGATCGTGATCAACGGGGCGTGCATGCTGTTCACGGTCATTGCGATTGCGACCGTGGACCGTTGGGGGCGGCGTCCGCTGATGCTCCTGGGCACGGCGGGGATGGGGGTGAGCCTGATGGCGATGGGGGTGATGGCGCAGGCGCTCGCTGATCCCGCGGCGGCGAGCCGGTGGATGCTGCTGTTCATCCTCCTCTACATCGCGGCTTTCGGTCTTTCGGTGGGGCCGGTGACCTGGGTCATTCTGGCGGAGATTTTCCCGACGGCGGTGCGGGGTCGGGCGTTGGGGTTGGCAACGTTCTTCCTCTGGACTGCGGACTACGCCGTGACCCAGACCTTCCCGCTCATGGACGCCAAGGGCTCGTGGTTTGTGGAGCAGTTCCGCCACGCCTTCCCGTTTTACGTGTACGCGGCGTTCTGTGTGGTGCTCTGGCTGGTGGTTTGGCGGCTGGTGCCGGAGACGAAGGGCCGCTCGCTCGAGGAGATCGAGCGGAGCTGGATGAGCTGACTTACAGCGGGCGGACCCAGATGTTGCGGAAGCGAACGGGGCAGCCGTGGCCTCCGAAGGCGAGGGGGCCGTTGCTGGCGCGGCTTTTATAGTCCGGGAGGGCGCGGTGCAGGGTTTCGCCGTGGATGGGTTCGTCCCGGTGGACGAGCACGCCGTTGTGCAGGAGCGTCACCCGGGCCGGTTGCACGAGGGTGTTGTCTTTGAACACCGGTGCCGTGAAGACGATGTCGAAGGTCTGCCATTCGCCTGGCGGCCGGGTGACGTTGACGAGGGGCGGTGTCTGGCCGTAGATGGCGGCCGCCTGGCCGTCGGGATAGATCTTCTCGTTGTAGGAATCGAAGATTTGGATTTCGTAGAGGCCCATCAGGAGGACGCCATTGTTGCCGCGGTTGTACCACGGGCCGTCGAAGTTGGTGGGCGTCATCCATTCGATGTGGATCTGGGCGTTGCCGAAGCGTTCCTTGGATTTCAGCATCCCGTTGCCGGAGACAAGGCAACCGGATTCGATCTTCCAATCGGAGGCTTCCCACGCGTTCATGCCGGTGCCATCGAAGAGGACTTTGGCGTCGGAGGGCGCGGCGGCGGGGGGGCCGGCCTTGCCGGGGTCGACGCGTTGGGGGGCAGGCCGGTCCGGATCATGCACCAGCCAGTTGCACCACGGCAGTCGGGGTGTGTCCTGGTAGCCGTAGACACCCGAGCCGTCCTTGGCCTTGACCAGGTCCTGGGCGAATCCCGGGGAACTCGAGAGCAGGGACAGGGCGAGGACTGACAGGAGCAGGGCTTTGGGGAAACGATGGGATTTCATGAGAGCCGTTGGTTCACCGCAATGCGCGAATGCTGGCCGGGAGGGTGGCGGCTGTGGCCAGCGGTGTCCAGTCGGAACGGATGAGCGGTCGGATCAACCCATGTCGGCCTTGTTGGCGATCCAGAGGATGGCGGCGAGGAGGGCGATGCCCGCGGTCTTCCAGAGGCCGATCGGGGCGAACAGCAACCCGAGGCCGAGGACGAGGAAGGTGAGCGGCAGCTTCCGGTTGCCGTTGCAGAATGAGACCACCACGCCGCCAATCCACGCGGCAAGAGCGACAAAGAACATAAAGCTCAGGGATGGGAAACCTCAGGTTTTCGCTGTTCGTCGACTGCGCGGATCTGTCTGCCACTCCGGATCAGCGGCCGCCCGGCGGGGCGGAGGCGGAGGGACGCACGGCGGCGTCGAGGGTGACGCCGGCCTTGGCGCCGGTCCCGGCATACGCGCCATGGACCAGCTTGTGCAGTGCCGGCGCTTTGGCCTGCAGTTGGCGGGCGGTGAGGTCCGCATGGAGCAGGCGTCCCTGCTTGTCGCGGACGGTGTAGAGTGGCTCCTTGGGCCCGGCGGTGATGGTCACCACGCGATCTCGCGTCTCGAGGTGACCGACGATGGCGGCGCGGGGGCGGGAGGACTCGACGCGCGGTGTGGGCTCTGAGGTTCTGCCGCTCGGGCTGCGGGTTGGCGCACGGGGCGAGGGGAGAGGCGGTTCAGGGGGAAGATCGGCCGTCTGGGCCATGGGGAACCAGGACATGAGCCCGACGATACCGGCCAGGAATGAGTGCTTCGCCATCATACGCGGTTGGCCTGCACGGTTGATGCGCAGACTATACGCCTGTTGGGCAGACGGGGCAAGGCGGCTCACGACGGGGTAATGGTCCGAGGCGCCGGCGGGGAGGATGCGGCTTTCGAGCGTGCGGAGGCTTGGGTTGTGGAAGATGAAGTCGATGCGCAGTTTCCACTCGGCGTTGCCGGCGCGGCAGCGCCACGTGCCGTGTTGGTCGGGGTTGTTGTTGACCGCGGCGAAGCTGTCCGTCCATCCCTGTTCGATCATGAACCGTGGTGCCTGGAAGAACGGGAGGCTGTTGAAATCGCCGAGGACGACGGCGGGCCTGTTTGAGGTCAACGCGGCGGTGATGCGTTCGATTTCGCGGGCGTGGAGATCCTCGGCTCCGCGGAGGGCGGCCACGGCCTCGATCCAGGAGCCGACCTGTCGAAGATCGGGGGTGGCGAGGTGGACCGAGGCGACCTCGAGGAGGGTGCCGCCGAGGGTCACTTCCGCGATCCAGGCCCCGCGGCTTTTGGGAAGCGGGTCGAGGAATCTCAAATTGCGCAGCGGGGCTTTCGAGAGGAAGCCGAGGCCATCCGAGCCTTGGGCGCGGTGGAACTGCTGATGGGGGTAATCGGCTGCGAGCTCGCGTTTCAGGTACTTTTCAGATCGGGCGTTGGTTTCCTGGAGCGCGACGAGGTCGGCGCCGGTGGCTCTGATGGTGGCTGCGAGGGTGGGGAGGCTCGGGTTGGTGTAGAGCACATTGTAAGTGGCCACGGTGAACTCGCCTGCCGGGTGCGGTTCGGCCGCCAGCGAAGCGATGAGACCCAGGCACAGGACCAAGCCGGTGATTGGCAGTGAGCGTGGGCAGCGGGCAATCGCGGTCATGTTGGCGCCGCAGGATACGGGTGTGGGGACGAGGGGGCAAGGCCGGGGCGATGTTAAAGGGCTGTCATGACGAGGGGCGTGGGTGTAGGTTGCAGTGGACGTTAACGACCAAGCAGCGGAGGCGACGATGAAATCGAATTCGGGGTATAGGCGTCGGGAGTTCCTCTGGACGGCGGGGGTGGCGGGGGTGATGGGATTGCTCGAAGGCAAGGGGGCGGAAGGCGAACCGGCCAGGGCGTCGAGTCTGCCGACGCGGGGTCGGCTCATGGCGCAACTGGAATCGATCGCGGCAGAGCACGTCACGATACCGAAGGAGGAGGGGCAATTCCTGAACCTGCTGGTGAAGCTGACGCGGGCGCGGAAGGTCTTGGAAGTCGGGACGGCGCACGGGTACACGACGCTTTGGCTGGCGGAAGCGCTCGAGGCGACCGGGGGACAATTGACGACGATCGAGATTGTGCCGGAGCGTCACGAACTGGCGAAGAAGCACGTCGCCGAGGCTGGGTTCTCTCATCGGGTGCGGTTTCTGCTGGGGGACGCACATGGGCTGATACCAAAGATCGAGGGCCGGCATGACGTGGTGTATTTGGACGCGGACAAGGGGGGCAACGGGGATTACTTTGAGAAGCTGTTGTCTGGGAAGCTGCCGGCGGGGGGGCTGTTGATTGCGCACAATGCGATACTGCTGGCCGACGCGATGCAGGCGTACCTCGAGCGGGTGCTGGCGCACGCCGAATTCGAGACGGTGATTGTGCGGGCGGTCCCGGAGGACGGCATGGCGCTGAGCTATCGGAGACGGGCGGGCAGATCCTAGCGAGGCGCGCCTCAGACCGATGAAACATGCAGTCCAAACAAACCGTTGAGGGCAGCGGGGCACCCTGCCTCCGCGCCTCGCTATTATAGAGTCCTCGACGGAAGCGGGGGTGGCCTGGAACAAAGGGAACCGAAACTTGACCTAATCGCATCGACTTTCACAGGTCGAGGACTCCACGCCTTTTCCCAGACTGCGCTGGGAAAAAGGGGTTCGCCTGCGGCGAACAGCACCGCCGGATCGCGCGGGCAACATCGACAACATGTTGGTAGATATTCTCTGACAACGGGCTAGCGGCCCGCAAGCCGCCGCCGACGGATGAATGCTGCTCCGAGCAGGAGGAAGGCGGGGATCCAGGCCTCAGGCTCGGGGACGGCCACGATTTCAAGAGTCCAGGAATTGACGGTGCTTTCGCCACCCAGGGACGTATCGGCCAGGAAGAGGGTCCAGGTGCCGTTGGGATCGAGGGCGCGGAAGGAGTCGAGGGAGGTCGTGCGGGGGTCGGTGTCCAGGGTGATCGAGGGGTGGGTCGAGCGTCCATCGGAATGCCAGGTCCCGAGCACTTGACCGCTGGCATTGTGCTCCGCGCCGAGCACGTGGTAGAGATGGATGTCCGGGGTCCCGGTCGAGTCGTCGATCACGATATCGAATCCGGGGTCGCAATAGCCGATGGGGTCGGCGGCCGTCTTGCCGGGGCGGTTCAAGAGGACGGCGAAACCCGAGTCGTGCTGGAGGGTGCCGTAGAGGTCGCCGTTGCAGCCACCGGAGATGTTGAGGATGATCCTGATGTCGACAATGGTGAGTCCGTCGGGGATGTCGCTGACGACGCACGTATGTTGCCAGCCGTTGAGGTCGCCGTCGGGGATGGTGCCGCCATTGGCGAAGCCACTGTCGGGAGTGTAGGTGAAGCAAGCGCCGTGGGCGCACGCGGCGGTGAGGCCAAGGAGGAGGCAGTGGCTGAGACGCCGTCTGAGGCGGGTGATCACGGTCACGATGAAATGCGGGGAGATCACGGCAGAGCGGAGCGGTAGTACCGCTCGGGGATCGCGGCTGAACCGAGATCGGTGTGGGTCCAGAGGCCGTTAGGGCCGGCCACGAAGTGGGGGGTGCCGTCCGTGTTGTTGAGCAGGGTCGTCCAGACAATGGGCGGGTTCAGGTCGGTGGCGCGCTGGACCAGGTATATCTGGCCGGGGATTCCGGCGAAGGTCACCCGGGCATCGCCCTCGGGGCTGATTTCGGTGCCGACGATGTTGCAGGATAGGCCGCCGGGCCATTGGACTTGGATCGAGATCGTGCCGAGGACCATCAAAGGGGTGGCTCCCTCCCGGGGGATGTCGCGGATGGCGTAGAGGATGGCATCGGCGACGTTCTGAGCTGGAAACGGGCCTGCCTCATAGAGAAGGAGCGTGTTATTGTTGAAGAGGGGGATGTTGTTCACACTGACGGGGGCGATGGCCATCAACTCGACCGGGTCGCCGTCGGGATCGCTCCATTGGGCGGCCAAGTCGGCGAGAAGGATCTTGATGGGCACGCCCGGGGGACGTGTCAGGGCAAGAGGCTGAGCTGTGGGGGGGCGGTTTTCGATCTGCAGGGGCGTGCCGGGGGTGAGGGTATGCCAGAAGCCGGCGGCCAAGGAGCGGTTCACGGCGGTTGCCGCTCCGATGGCGGGCTGGCCTATGGTGTCCGTGATTGCGTAAGGGCCCGCCGACGCGATGCCGCTGCCGGCGGCCATCACGCCGCGGTCCTCGGATATCTCGAGAGCCTGCGTGTCGAGGCCGGCGAGAAGCAACCAGAGGAGCAGGGAGCCGCGGTGCATGGCGACGAGGTCAAAGGTTCCGGGGGGGGATCTTTTGGGTCGCGTCCAGGGATTGAACCCGGTGTTCCTCGTCTTTCCAGTCGTGGCGTTCAAGCACCTGGCCGTCGCGCAGGCTTGCTTCCGCCATGACGAATCCGCTGGGATAAAACGACCGGGCCCAGCCCTCGGGCAACCCGGCGCGCATGGGGATCTCCTCGGCCAGGGATCCGTCCTCGTGGTACCGGCGGAAGACGCCCTCGATCCGGCCCTGGACAATCGTGGCTTCAGAGAGCAGTCGGCCGTTGGGATGCCATTTGTGCCTCGGACCGTGGGAGACGCCGGCCTGGAAATGCTCGCGTATCTGGAGTCGCCCGTCAGGATACCAACCCTCGGAGATGCCATCGGGCACGCCACGGAGAATTCTCGATCGGGCGCGGAGAATCCCCGTTTCGTAGTACTCGTTTAACATTCCAGAAAAGGGGCTGGGGTCGCCGTGGCGATGCCACTGGCCGTTTTCGAGAGTCAACGCATCCCGCTGGACCTCGATGGGGGGAGCGGGTCGCGCGAGGCGAAGCACGAGGATGGGGATTGCGGCGAGAAAGAGCGTTGCGGCGAGGATCGAGAGCAGGCGCCGCCTCATGCGGGGGGTGGCGCAGGGGATGGGAGGATTCGCATTCACGGGGAGCTACTCGGCACGGAGCCTGAACACCTGGTAGGGATGCGCGGATGGGATGTCGGCTTCGATGCGCAAGACGCGGACGTCCGATGCGGAATAGGACTTTCGCCAGGATCCAACGGGGTTGGAGCTGGCGATTCGGAACGGGAGAAGTTCCCAGGTGAGCAGGTCGGCAGAGCCTTCGAGAGTATAAGCGCGCCCGCGAATGGCCAGGAATTCGAAGACCGGATGCTCGACGTTGGTGCCGAGGATGTCCAGACGGAAGCCGTCCTGAGGATCGAAGGCGTAGGTGCCGGCCAAGTACTCGTGGAGATTGCTCATCCCGTCGCCATCCGCGTCGGCGCCGGGCTCGATGTCGGTCACGGCGAGTCCGCCGCCGAGCATATCCATCAGTGCGCGCTCCCAAGCGTCCGGCAAGCCGTCGTTGTCGGAGTCTTCGCCGAGGGTGAGGTCGAGCCGGGTGGTTTGGGCCGGTTTCCCCAGGTTCGCGTAGTTGGCGCTGGTCTCGATGGGCAGATACGTGGCGCCGCCAATCAGCACTTTCATGCGAAACGACACGCTGGGGCGCAGGGCGGTCGGGCGGTAATTGTCCGGGGTGAGCCCGGCGTCCATGGGCACCTTCAGCCGGTAGTTGACGCCCGGTGCCAGCAGGGGAACGACCGCGGTCTTGAGTCGCACTCCGGTGACCGTTTCCAGGACCACCACGGCGTCGGTGGCCCGGATGGGCTCGCCCATTTCGTTGCGTACCACACCATAGAGGGTGTGGTGCGGCGCGGGCGGGAAGGCAAGGACGGCCGGGGCGAGAGCGAGGGCGGCGAGCATCAGCCAGGGCACAAGACCGTGGCCGATGAAGTGCGGTGGGTGATGCGTGATCCGTGATGCGTTATCCCCGGGCTGGGAATGGGGAGGCGCCGGGGAGGGGAATGGGGCGGTCGGGTTCATGGGTGGAACAGGGTTAGTTCCCCGAGTAAGAGTAAGTGACAAAGTGGAGCTTGACGTCGGTAACCGTCTGGATGAAGCGGTCGAGGCCCTCTTTGGAGTCGCTGAGGAGCGTCTTGCCGGGGATGACGAGTTTCCACTGACTGTTCCAGACCGAGCGCGCGACGAGACGGTTGTTGGTGTACTGGGAGCGGTGCAAGGCGCCGCTGCCGGTGTACAGATTCGGACTGAAACAGGCGGTGGTGGACACGGGACGGAAGGCCTGGTGTTTGCGGATGGCGAAGAGCGGCTCGGTCAACGAGTCGCCGGACTGCCACAGCGGCAGCGTCGAGAACCCCGACTCGCCGATGTTAAACGGGAGCGGGATGGCCAGGTCCTCGACGCACCAGGTGCGAACGGCGCTGGCATCGCCGAGGGGCGGGGTCCGCATGGAATCGACGCCGGCGGGGATGAGATAGACATAGGGGGTGGCGGCGAGGGCGAGCGGGTCGAGGAACCAGACGTCCGGGTCGCTGGGTGACGTGCCTCCGGCGCCACTGTTGGCGGCCGGATTGTCCATGCCGCGGTAGCCGACGAACGCGACGCCGACGCCGAAGATCTTGGTCGCGAACGAGCTGGGGCTGAACGCATGGTCGCCCGCGGCCAGTTGGCGGCCGAACAAGTTATAGCCGTCGGCGATGGTGGTGCTGAAGGTCAGCACGATGCCGGGAACGGGCAGGCCATCGCCGGCGTCGAGTTGCATGCAATAGCGGTGGACGTCCTGATCATCGAGCAGATTGCCCACCCGCGCCGCGTGGAGCAGGTCCTTCCAGTTGGGGTCGCCATCCGCGGTGGGCAGGATGCGATAGGCCTCGGTGCGGAGGGAGACGGTGGTGCCGTAGGCATCGGGGTTGTTGAAGCCGAGTCGGCCCCGGAGGACGTCCCAGTCGGCTTTCATCTCGGCCAGGGCGCTCGAGAGGCCGGGATCGCCGGTGTTGCTGCCGGCGTACTGCGGTTCGCCGTTGCGCACCACGCCCAGGGCGCGGGCGTTGATGATGCGGTTGACGAAGCCGCGGCCGGCGGTGGTGTTGAGCAGCCCGGTTTCATAGTCGTAGGCATTGGCGGCCAGGAGGGAATAGCGAGCAGCCAGGTCGAAGAGGGTCTTGTAACGTTCGAGCTTCTCGTTGCGGAACAGGCGGAAGGCGGCGTCGCGGGTGCGGTAGCCCTGGACCACGGTGGCGGCGCGTTGGCGGAACACGAGCCGTTCCTGCTGGAGGCGATCGCCTTCAGCGATGAGGGCTTGTTTGGCGCGGGCGGCGTCGTCCAATTGACGGAGGCGCTCGTTGATGGTCCAGAGGTGGCCTTGCATGGCGGAGAGCTGGTTGCCCAGTGCAAGCACCATTTCCCGCTTCTTGAGATCGTATTCGCGACCACCCACTTCGTTCCACTCGATCCAGCGTTTCGAGGAGCTGACGGCATTCTCGAAGGCGTTCATGACGATGAACTTGGCGATCTTCAGCTTCTCGTAAGTCGTCACCACCGCAAACCCGGTGGCCTTGAGCGCGGTGCGAGCCGCGGATGTGAGGTCGCCGCCGGTGCTGAGGCCGATGATGGTGCTCCTCGGGAGTCCGCTGGTGAGCGCGTCGGTGGTGAGTTTGATATCTTCCTTGGTGCACTCGGCGACCTTCTCCCAGGTATCGTAGGCGAACTTGGCCCATTGCAGGGCTTCTTCGGCTTTGAGGATATCCTCTTGGTAATCGTAGATTTCGTCGGTGACCTCCCAGAAGTCGTCGAAGTGGCGGATGGCCTTATCCAGGTCGTTCTTGGCGCCCTGCGAGTCGTTGAGGGCCTGGCGCAGGCGGGTGTGGGCCATGATGTACTCGGAGATGGTTTGTTGGATCTTGCCGGGCGAGGCGCGGCGGCTGGTCCAGTCGCCGGGTTTGTCGAAGAAACCGTGCGGGCCGATATCAAATTCGATGTAATGCTCGCCTTCCGTGTAATCGTCGTCCAGCGCTTTGGTGGTCCAGTCCAAGTCTTCGTGCAAGGACGTGGCCCAGTCACTGGGGAGGTCCTGGATATCGATCTGGAACACGTTGCCCGTGGTGAAGCTCCAGAGGTTCGGGAAGGCGTATTCCGGCGTCTCGACATACATGTAATGGATCAGGTCCGGACCGTCGTAGTCTTGTTTCCATGTCGCGCCCGGTCCAATGTCATCGGGATAGGGTGTGCCATACAATTCGATGAGCGCATTCTTGAATGCCAGCTCCTGCTGCGCGACGGCGGCCTGGAATTCCGCCAAGCCGTCTTGTTCGGCGCGCATCAGGGCGGTGACGTCTTTGGCATCGTCGAAGGCGGCAACAGCGTTGTTCAGGGCGATCTTGGCCCGCTGGTAGACCTGCTCGAAATGGGTGCCATTGTCGGCTCCCACGACTGCTGTGGGGTTGATGTCGAACACCAGGCCGCCCTCGGGGATGCCGAGCGGGCTCAGGCCCCCCTCGGCGTTGTCGTGCGCGGCTTGGAGCGCGTCGCCGGCTTTGGCCAACTCGATCAGCTCGGGCACGGTGGTGCGGTCGATCTTCTGGATGCCCTCGTGGTTCGGGTTGGGGTCGATGGCAGGGAGGATGGCGTTGGCGGCCACCCAGTTCAGATAGTCGCCCTGACCCAGCCGGCAGGCCCAATGGTCCATGCCCCAGAACCGCACCGGGTTCTCGTCGCCGCCCTCCTGGGTGTAAGTGCGGCGGGTGTTGGCGCGGCTGGCGCCGAAATGTTCCCAGCCGAGGGCATGGACGGGCTGGAAGTCCTGGCGCCAGGTGAGGTCGAAGACCTGTTGCCCTGCGCGCGCGAGTGCGGCGGCGGCGGCGGCGAACTTGCGTTCGTCCTGGTAATCCACCGAGATGGGCTGGCCGAGGACATTGACCGCCTCGGTTCGCGGGACCCAATCGAAGTTGGGGTTGAGCAGGAGCGAGTAATACCCTTTGAGTGCGGTCAGGTAATGGCCGTAGGCATCGCCGTGGCCCTGCGGAAACATGCGTGCGGCGTCCTCGGCGTCGATCACGCCATCGGGCTCCTGGTCGGGATTCTCCTGGACGTTGTAATTGAGGGCGTAGATGACTTCCCCGGCGTCAATGCCGCGCGTGTAGTTCCAGACGAGCCGGTTGTAGACCGGCGTGACCTCGACGCCGGGGACGAGGAAATCGTCGCGTCCGCGCAGCAAGGCCAGCTCTTCCTCGAGCAGCGACGCGGTTTGGCCTTTGAAGGCGAAGAGGGCGGTGGCGATGTCGCTATAGGTGTGGCCGCTGGTGCCGATGCCGATGGTGGGATTGGCAGCGTCCGCCCAAGCCTCGCCCCCGAGCATGAGGTAGAGGTCGTTGAGGTAGCCGGCGGCGAGCAGGAGCGCGTCGTTGGCCGGACCGTAGTTATAGCCGGACTCGATGCTGAGCATGCGGCCGCGTCGCAGGACGGTTTCGTAGATTTCGATGAGGCCGAAGTTGTCGATGTTCTCGAGGTTCAACGCGACGTCGCCTTCCCAACGGCGACCGGCCTGGGTGAGCATGCTGACGTCGGTGTTGACCCGGTTGTTAAAGAGGTCGGAGATCCGCTGGTTAAAGGGGTTGATGCCGGCGAGCACGCGCTTGATCCAGCCCTCGGCCAGCTTGGGCGCGGTCCACTCCGACCACTGATCGTAGAGCGGGTGAGAAGCAGACTTGGCGCGGTAGCGCATGACGATGTAGTTGTCGCACAGAGCCTGGATGCCGGCGCCGCCGATGGTGCGGCGGGGCATGTCGAGGCCGCTGGCGAGGGCCAGATAGCGTGTCATTTCATCATCCGGCACGGGCGGTTGGCCATCGACCGGGTTGGCGATTTTCCATTCGTACTCGAATTCGGCGAAGCGGCCGGCCAGGTCGGCGGTGTGCTGGAAGGTGACCTGTTCGCTGAGCGGGTTGGGGGCGTTGATGATTTTGACTTCGCCGACGTCCAGGTCCCCGCCCACCTTGAAGACGTGCATCGAAACCGGATCGCCGGGCTGGGTGAAGGCCGTGCCGCTGGATTCGACGAGCGTCACATAGCCGCTGCCCGGGCCGGTCGCGCTCAGGGCGTAGGAGTCGACGGCGATGTTCGCGTCCCCGATCTCCGCCAGATCTTGCACGCCTACCGAGACCGTCTTGGCCAAGTCCGGCTCGTAGGTGCCGGGTTGGGTGGGCGACTCGTGGAAGGTCTCGACGTCGGTGGCGAGCGCATCGACGAGGGCGTCCCATTTGGACTTGTCGGAATCGCCGGCTGGGCACAGGTCCTTGACGGCGACCAAGTCAGAGCCTCGCAGCACGTTCAACAGCAGGTAACTCTCGCCCAGGGTTTCCTGGATGTACTTGCCTTTGAGGACCATGCTGCCCTTGGCGCCGCGGTTGGCGTCATAATACACCCGCTCGGCCAAATGCGGGGGGAGGTTCGGGAAGTAGTAAAGCCCGAGGTAATAGTCGGTAAGGACCCCGCCGGGCATGGTGTCGAGTCCCTGGGCATCGAGGTCGGCGAGCTTCTGGCGTGTCGGATCGTGTAATACCACGCTCGGGGTCTGCTCGGGCAGGTCCTGGGCGACGGATTGTTGGTAGAGTACCTGGGCGGTCAGCATGTCGCGGACGCCGGGCAAACCGGTCTTCGGTCCCGCGAGGGTCGCATTGAAAGACAAGGTAGGCAGCGGTTTGGATTCGTCCTTGGGATCGCGCACAGGCCAGACCGGGCGATAGACGATCTCGAGCGACTCGGTGTTCTTCGAGGCGGGGTCGCCGATGAACTGGCCCGTGTCCGGATCTATCGGGCGCAGGTACGGCACGATGCTGCCGGCGGGCGGCGGGCTGGCCACGCCGGGCCAGTGGAAGCTCGGCTCGGTCTTGTAGTAATACCGCATCGTGAAGCTGTTCGAGGGCTGGGGCGACGCGGTCAGGAAAGGCGGCCGGTTCGTGAACGTGACGATCGTGTCGGTGTACTGGTTGGTGCTCGAGAGTGAAAGTCCGGTTTGGGTCTGCACGGAGCCCGTATCGACAACGGTCAGCGTGAGATCATTGGTCACACGGGTGTGGTCGTAAAGGTCCTCGACCACCAGCTCGATCGTGAGGTCCGGGAGGGTGACGTCGTTGGTGGTGGGTTTGCCCTCGAGCGCCAGGCCGCTGGCCCTGAGCCACGCAGGCATGTTCTTGCCTCTCAGCGTGAGGAACTCGTCCTGCCTCGAGGCGTGGACCGTGAACTTGAACGTCTCGCCGACCACCGCCGTGGCATCGGGCAGCGCGCCGAAGGTGCCGGTCTCGGGGTCATAGGCGCCGGCTTCGAGGTCGGGCAGGCCGGCGTGGAGACCGCGATAGACCCAGAAGTCCTGCTTCCGATCCCGCCAAGTGAACCCCTGATAATGCTTGAACGGGCCGTTGGTGTCGCTCGAGGTCCAGCCGCCCGGCAGGTCGCCGCCGGAATGGCTGGGCTCGGTATTGTAGTTGATGGCCGAATCGCCGGTGCCTTCGACCGGTTTGGCCAGCAGCGGCAGGGGCATGGGCGCCTGGAGCAATTGGCCGGCGGGGGTGATGTAATCGAACACGTAGCCGGATTCGGGCTTCTCGCGCAAGACCTTGAACACGCTCATCGCGGGGCGCCCGTCGGCGGCTGTGTGACTGACGAGCACGAAGGGCTCCGAGGAGTAGTCTTCCCCACTGGTGACATTCAGATCGTCGCGCAGTGCAAAGGCCGTTCCGCCGGCCATGAGGGCATGCTCCTCATTGGGGTTGTAGCCGGGCTGGTCGGGGTCGTTTTGATGGTAGATGGTCCCGAGGGATTCGAGCGAGTCGAGCGTGCCGCTTCCGATGAGGCTGGCCAGGACGATCTCCCGGGGCGCAGTCGGCCATTGCAGCGTGTACGTCCCAATGACGGACGGCCAATAGACGGTTTGGAAGCCTTTGGCAGTATTGCCCGCGTTGGGTCCGGCACGGGTCGAGTTGGTGCGGAACCACCAGACCTCGAGGGTGTTCTGGCCGGGGATGGCATTGACGGGAATGATGGCGCTCGTATTGGCTGTGCCGAAGTCCACAGAGAGAGGATCGAGGTAGGCTTGCGGATCGTACGAAGTCCCGATGTCCGCGTTGATGTGCCCGGCCAGATAATCGCCCGTGGCGCCCAATTCGCCAGTGGGGGCGTTGATGCGTTCGCCAACTTCGACGACCTCCGTGACGACCCGGGGTCGTTCGGCGGCGGATGGCCAGCGGAAGGTGGCGTCGGCGATCCAGGAATCGAGGTCGGTCGCGACGCTTTGGGCAAGATGGAACGTGCCCGCGTCCTCATGGCGGTTCACGACGATGGCCAGATCGTCCACCCAGTGGGTGGCATAGCCTCCGCCGGTGCGCGCGCCGAAGCCAAACACGCCGGTGCGCGGGGTGTACCCGGTGGCGACATTGGCGAGGACTTTGACGTTCTTGTACGAAACATCCAGGGTGCCATCGCCGCGCAGCTCGATCTCGACCGGGACAAACATGTTACCGGTGCGGAGGGTCATGGGCTGGCCGGTTGCGGGATCGGTGGGGATGGGGAGCGCCGAGACATCTTCGGAGACGTCGGTCTCGGCCATGCGGACCGCGGCGAGGAAGGCCCCGTTAAGTCGGATCGCGATCGTGGGGGCCATGTCTTCCGAGCTGTTGTCATAGGAGTCGAAACTCACCGAGAGGCCATCGGCGATGCCTTCCTCCTTCATGTTGGGAATCGGGTCCGGCATCGTGCCGAAGTTGAAGCTGAAGCCGTCGGCGATCTTGCTGCTTCCGTCGCGGATACTGACCGTGAACCGGGCGCGGAAGTTGTTGACCGTCGCGCCGGCGTAAAAATCTTCGATGACATATTGGCCGGCCTGGTTCTTGACCGCCTCGGTCAAGCGCAGGAAACCGCCCTCGATCTTGGCATGCCCGTGGACGGCAGCCCCGGCCCGGGGCGCTGCAAAGTCCGTGTCAAAGACGGGCAACGTCAGGTCCGGGTGATGCAGACCCTCGTCCAGCCACGAGAAGACGCGCTCGAACGCGATGTCTTCGCCGGAGGTGAAACGGAGCAGGGTGCGGTGCGCCGGGTAATCGGGGTCGAGCCAGGTATAGAACATGAAGGTCTCGGTCAGCTTGGCGCGGGGGCGGTCGAAGGGGTCCTGGTACTGGATGGTGGGCACATTGGCGGTCGAGAGCGTGATGGCGGTCGCTTTGGCTTCGGTCTCGGTTGCGGCGGGCGGGCGCACATAATGGCTGTACTTGGCGGCGTCGGCGGGCCAGGCGAGCTTGTAGCGGCCCAGGGAGGCGGGCCATTTGAGGTGTTCGACACCTTCTTCCATCCAGTGGACGAGGCAATCGTTGAGGTTGACCGTTTCGCGGGCGGCATAGTACTCGGGGTGATCGGCGCCGGCGACCTGGTGTTGGTAGGTGAATCCGTCTCCTTGCTGTTGGATCGGCTCGGGGTACAGTCCGAGCAGATCACCCGGAGGCGGGGGGGTGATGCGTTCGCCGAGCTCGATGGTGACGTCGCTGGGCGTCGGGTTCTTGAACACGTCGACGATTTCGAAGCCGAGGTGGTCGCGGCTGTCGTCGTCGCGCACGTCGCCCAGCAGCTCGACAAAGACCCGGCCTTCCCGGTTATAGGCCAGAATGCTCTTCTGCTGTTCTTCGTACCACAGCGTCCGCAGCTCTTGCAGCTCCTGGGCGCCGGAGCCGTCGGTGGGGCTGGTATCGGTCGGCTCGGAATACTCTTCCTCGACCGTGTGTGGGAACCCGGCGTGATAGACGATGGCGATATCGCCGACCCGGGCTGTGGGCACCAGGACGGGCTTGCCCAGCAGGGCAAAGCCGCGTTGGGTCCAGTAGATCTTGCGCGGCGGCTTGATGGGGCTGCCGGAAACGACGTAGCGCACGGTGTGAAGCAAGTAGATGCTGGCGCCGTTGGTCCAATAGCTGGGCGGGCCGCCGGGGTTCTCGTAGTCGGTGGGTTTGGTGGTTGCGGTGTAGGGTTCCGTCTTTTTCCACGTCACGAAGATGGGTCCTGGCTGGACGGCAAAAACGCAGCCCGCGTTTGGGCTCCAGTAATAGCCGGTGTTCTCGTGGTCGTCGGTCGTGTGGGGCTCGGCCTGCCAATAGGTCTCCTTGACCACATCCAGGAGTTGACCGCGTTCGTCGGATTCGGGGACTTCGACGATGGCGCCGAACTTGAACAGAATCTGGCGGCTCACGTAGGGGGCGCCGATCTGGCCGCGCCGGAGCACGAGAACGACGACGTTGTTCGAGCGGGCCACGGGCAGCCGCATCGCCTCGGCCACCGCGCCGCTGAACGGGGTGGTGCCGCTCTGGAGGACGGTGGAATTGCTGACGGCAAGCCAGTCGCTCTGGACCAATCCGGGGATGCCGCCGAACGACACGGAGCTTTGGAACTGGTTGGGTGTCGGCGGATTATAGGTGCCCGATTCGTTCAAACCGGTGGGCATGCGCCCATCCGAACCCGGCGGTGTGCCAACGACCGTGCCGATGGGCGCGCCGCGTTGGGATTGGAGATTGTACGGGATGGCGTCCTGGCGAAACTCGATGGGCAACGGGATGGCGGCGAGGGCTGCATTCAAGCCGGTCAGCAGCCCGCCCAACAGGAGAGGGATTCCCCAAGATGTTTGCATAAGCCGGCCTGTGAGTGGTTGCCGTCAGTCGCTGCGTGGCAGTCCGGCCATTTAGTACACGCGCATGATGAAAGCCAGCGCGTAGTAGGGAGGGCGGTTCTCGTGCGCAGCGCCTCCTCCGGCGGAATCCGTGTTATGGGTCTTATAGAAGAGGTAGTCGTTGTCGGTGTCGCTGTCGCCGGAACCCACCCAGTTGCCGCCGATGTAGGTGGCATACTCGGGATGACCGCGGTTGTCCGTTTCCGCGTGGTAGTAATCCTGCATCGAATGACTATGAGCCGGCAGTTGGGTGGTTGTGAGGGCGACCTCCTTGCTTCCGCCGGTCGCGCCGAGGGCGTATGTGCCACCGGTCCCGACGATGAACCGGTCCTTGAGATCCGGGGTGGTGATGCTGTTGACGGTCTGGCCGTTGCACAGCGCCCAGCCGGTGGGGACGGTCGCTCCCGACCACATGATGATGCCGCCGAGGGGGATGGTGCCGCGGCCCTCGATGCCGCCTGGGGCATCGACGATGACCTTGTCGCTGTTGATGCGGAGTTTCGTGGCGGTGGCGATGCGGAACTCGAATTCGTTTTCGGCCCGCCTGTAGGCCATCCAGTCATTGCCGTCCCAATTGATAGCGGGGTTGTTGCCGCCGGAGATGTTCTTCACGGTGAGGTAAGCGCTGCCATCCAGGCTGAAGTTGACCGTCGAGGCATAGCTGCGGCTGGCGGTGATCTTGTCGACGACGGTGACATCGCCTTCGAGGCGGCTGACGCCGGTGTTGGTCAGCCCGTTCACGGTGAGGCCGCCGGACACCTTGGCGGCGCCCTCGACATCGAGCGTCACGGCGGGGCTGCTCTTGTTGATGCCGACACTCGTGCCGGTCACGGTCACGATCTGGGAGTGGCTATCGTTGACCAATCGTCCGGCGTTGACGGCGTGCTGGGCCAGGTAGGCATAGGGCGAGGTCAGCAGGCGCAGGCGCGGCAGGATGGTGGCGTCGGCCCCGCCCGAGGCGATGCCCTTGACCGTGGTTTGCACGAACCGGTCCGAAGCGGTGTTGCTCGTGAACAGCGTGGCCAGCGCCGGGCGCGGCTCGCCGAAGTCGCTGCCTTCGCCCAGCAGCACGCTGAAATTGCCGTTGTCCACGGTTACGGTCTGCTGTTCGGCCCAGAGCAGGGTGCCGGCGCTCTGGTCGTCGTAGATCCGGAACACGACGTCGAAGTTCTTGGGCGCACTCGGCGCCAACGCGACGCCGTTGCCGTCGGTCAGGAACCCCTGAAACGTCATGCGGTCGGGCGGGTTCGGGTCGGCGGCGCGCGCCAGGTGGAGTCCGGCGGCGAATAGCGACAGACCGAGCAGCGCGGCCCGGAGCGGGAGAGGAGCGAACAGGATCGAGGCTGTTTTCATAGATCGCGTTTCGGGTTCGGAATGGGGGCGGGAGAGGTTGGAATCGGTCACGGCAGGCGGGTGAGAGTTGGCGTTTCGGTGATGCGGCGGAGAACGAAGCCGCCGCGGACGTCAAAGGTGCGGGTGTCGTAGGTGCCACCCGAGCGGGCCAGGCCGAGCACGCGGATGCTTTCGACATACTCGCCGGAGATCGAGTCGCCGGCGCCGGTGAGGCTGGCGAAGTCGTCGGCGGGTGGCATCACGATGAGCTGGATGTCCCGTTGCACGGTGTAGGACTCGGAGCCCTGGGCCAGGGCGCTCTGGAACCTGGCATCGAGATTGTCATGGTCCGGGTGGTAGGTATGCAGGAACGGATTCGAGGCGTGGTCGTCGAAGTCCAGCGTGACGGTGGTGGTGAGGTTGGTGGATGGGCCGAAGCGGCTGTCGAAGGCCCAACCCGGGTTGGCGCTCGACCACGGCAAGTGCGTGGCGCTGATCCGGCGGGTTTGGCTGAGCAGGGCGGGGTTGAGGGCGGATTCCTGGTTCGCCACGATCAGGTTGGTGTTGGCGTCCGGTCCGACGTACACGCGTTGCAGGAGGACGGCCGGGTCGGACGCGGGGTTATGGACGATCAGGCGCAGCGAATACGGGTGTGCCACCGCCCCCAGGCCGGTGTTGATCCCGCTCACCACATACTGTCCGTTGGGGTCGGTTACGGGGTTGTCGGCACTGTCGCGCTCGTAGCTCTTGAGATAGTGCCCCACTTGCAGGACGGCGGCGTTGCCGACCCAGAGTCCGGCCGGCGAGCCGACCGTGGCCGAGACACCCACGTTGACCTGGGCGAAGCCGAGCGAGTCGGTGAAGCGCAGGATGCCGGCGAGTAGTTCGCCGACGGTGCCGACCGGCGCCGAGCGGTTGAGTCCCAACACGACTTCGATCTCTCCCCCCTCGGAGCCCGAGGGCGCCAGGATCCAGGTGTGCGGCGTCTCCACCGGCAGAGGGGTGTAGCCGTAGGTGAGGTTGGTCATGTTGAGCGGGCCACGGATGAGGAGGGGTGGCACACTCACGATGGCGGGCTGGCCCGCCGGGGGCGTTTCGGACTCGAGCAACCGCAGGGTCACGGTCAGGTTGCCGCTGCTGAGGTTGCGCAGGCGCAGACTGGCGGTGCTGACGTGGTCGCCGAAATCCACACCTGAGGCTGCGGAAACGACCAGTTCGAACGGGGCGAAGTAGCGGTTGTAGACGGTGCCGGCCCGAATCCAGTAGGCCTGGCCGCGGTTGACGGTTGCGGTGCGCACGGCATAGAGCTTCTGGGGGTTGCCGGGGCCGAGGTCGCCGCCCAGGTACCGGTAGATCTCGGCGTTCTGCGCCAGGGCCGGCGACGGGGCGAGAAAGTCCTCGAAGTTCGGCGGCCCGGTCGGGACGGTGGGGAAGCCCAGGAAATTGAGCCCGGTGGTGGTCCATTCGTAAGCCGGGGCCAGGGGTTGGCCTTTCAGGGTCCAGGTGTATGTGGGGACATTCGAGGCCACGCGCACCAGGTACGCCGCATTGCCTGGCAGACGTTCGAGCGAACTGGGCTCGGTCGAGTTTCGAATCCAGCTCAGCCACTGGCTGCTGGTATCGACCGGTTCCTGGGGGTTGGTCACGTACTGCATGGTTGTGGCGTTGGGCACCCAAGCCCAGATCTCGAGGATTGGATTGTCCAGATCCTGGCCCACGAGGTTCTCGATCGTGTCGTGAGAGGCGTCCCCGTGGAGGTAGACGGCGTTCCAGCCGGCCTTCAGCGCGAACGACTCGGTGAGCCATTGGGCATGGGCGGATAGCAGGCCCGCGAACAGGAACGGGAGAGCCAGCCGGCGTGCGAGGGATGAGGGGATCATAACTTGCGATAGAAGTACCAGGTGGGTTGCGGGACCAACCGCTGCAGCGCCGCGACACGCTGGACACCCGACAGTCCGCCAAAGACCATGATCTCGGTGCCCGTCCAGACGGCGGTGGTCTGCCGTCGGGCCAGCGGCCCACCCGCGCTGCCCAGCGCACGCCACAGTCCGGCGGCCGGGTCGTACGCGGCGGTCGAAGACAAGTCCGCGGCCGCATCGGCGCCGGCGACAATGAGCAGTTCGGTGCCCGTCCAGACGGCGGAATGATCCGTGCGCGCGGTTGGGGCGTCGGTCGGGTCCAGCGCCGTCCAGGTCTCAGTTTGCGGGGCGTAGGCGGCGCCATCGCCGAGCACGGCCCCCGCACGTTGCCCGCCCCAGATCAGCATCTGCACGCCATTCCAGACGGCCGCATGGCCGCTGCGCGCCGAGGGCGCACCGGTCAAGGACATCGTCGTCCAGAGTGTGGGAACGCCCGCAGAGAAGACGAGTGTGCCGCCCGAACTCAGCTCGCCAGACTCGCCGGTGCCTCCCCAGACCAGCAGGCGATCCCCAGCCCAGACCGCGGCGGCGCCGAACCGTGGCTCGGGTGGATTCGGGACACTCAGTGGGGTCCATTGGTTGGCGACGGGATCATAGAGCGCGCCGTCGTCGAGCAGGCCGGAGCCATTGACACCGCCCCACACGAGCATGCGTGTGCCCGTCCAAACCGCATGATGGCCTTTGCGTTCGGACGGTGCGTCAGTGCATGTTACGGGGGTCCAGGTCTGGGTGCCGGGCACGAATCTGCCGCCCGTGCCCAGCGGTCCGGAGTTACCCACACCGCCCCAGACGACCAATGCGCTTCCGGTCCAGACGGCGGTATGGCCGCTGCGTGCGGCTGGGGCATCGGTGGTGTTGATCGCCGCCCACGAGTCGGAGTCCGGGCGGTACATCCCGCCGGAAGCCACAGGGGCACCATCGGCGATCGTGCCGCCCCAAACGATCATCTGCTGTCCGTCCCAGATGGCCGAAAGGCCGGAGCGGGCGGAGGGGGCGCCACTCGAGGAACCGTTGACCCAGGCGGGTGCAGGCACGGTCATCACGAGGCGGCAACCGCCGCCTAACAAAGCCGGATCCTGGGGCAGCAGAGAGGCCAGCAACGTCCCCGGCGGCAGCGGGGCCGAGGCGGCGGCGAGGGCGTAGCCCACGGCGGTGATGCGTCGGTCTGGGGACAGGCGTTGGAATCCACTGACGCCGTCGTTGACCCAGGTCCTCAGCCAGACGGAGTCCTGGGAGAAAACGCCGGGTGGGACCGGGTGGATCATGTTGGGGACAGACGTATCGCCGAGGTTGACCGAGAAGACGCCCTGCGCGACATCGAGAAAGACCGGGATTCCCGTCGGCTCCTCGCCATCGAGGCTGGTGCCGTCATGGCTCCACCAGGTGGTGCTGCCGGTGGCGTTAACGAGGGCGAACTTGAACTGGGCGGTGCCGGAGAAGAGCGCACCGTCCACCGTCAATCGGCCCTGGTGGCTAAGGATGCCCGGGACCTGGGCGGACGCCAGCCGATCAAGTCCAGGGGCGAGAAGCCCCAAGGCCAGCGCCAGGCTGTGCCACCGCCTCGGGCGGGCCGGGTCGCCCGGGTGCCGGGAGGGATTGCTGCGAGTCTTCATGCGGGTTAGCCGGCGGACAGCGGGCGCGTCGTCGCGAGAGCCGCAGCGGGACTCTGGGTGTGCGCTTCGATGAAGGCCCGTGCCTGGAACAGGTCGTCTTTAAGGAGGTACCCGGTCGCCCCGGCCTGGATCGCCGCGGCTCGCAGGTGTGGGCCCTCATATTGCGTGAGAATGAGGACGCGCGCGCCGGGGAAGGCTTGGGTGATCTGGCGGGTGGCGGTGAGACCGTCCATGACCGGCATTTCGATGTCCATGAGCACCCAGTCCGGCTGCTGCTCCCGGCAAGCGGTGAGCGCTGCCTGTCCATCGACGGATTCGATGCATTCCGCATCCATCCCGTCGAACAGGCTGCGCAGGAGCTGCCGGATCTCGGGGTTGTCGTCCACGATCAGGATCTTCACGGGCGTCGTTGGCCTTCGATGGGGAGCGTGGCGCGGGCGACAACGGCGCGCAATCCGCGGGCTGCGGCATTTTGGACTCCGTGGGCATACGGAGGAGCGTCCGTGGGTCCACGGAGGCTAAGGTGGTGGTTCCATCTCGGACCGGTGCTCGAGGGCGAACTGGAGGAGGGGATGAAAGCCGTGAAGCCCGAGCTTGCTGCAGATGTTGGCGCGGTGAGTTTCGACGGTGCGGATGCTGACGAACAGTTGGCGGGCGATTTGGCGGCTGGTCAAGTTCTCCGCGATCAGGCGGAGGACGCGGCGTTCGGTGGGGGTGAGCCGGTTCAGGCCCGGTTGTTGGGATTGAAGGGACTCCGCATGGCGGCGCCGTTGCAGGAGGAGACCGGAGACCCCGGGGCAGAGGTAGCACTCACCGGCGGCGATGGCCTTGACAGCGTTGACCACTTCGGCGACGGCGTTCTCCTTGAGCAAATACCCTTTGGCGCCGGCATCGAGCGCGGCGTTCACGATGGCGGGTTCCTTGTGCATGCTGAGAATCAGGACCGGCACCGAGGGGCGGAGTGCCTCGAGAGCGCGGGCGAGGCACAGACCGTCAGAGTGCGGCATTTCGATGTCCACGACCGCGACATCCGGCCGCAGGGATCGGATCACATCCAGTGCGGCGGCACCGTCGCCAGCCTCGCCGATCACCTGCAGGCGGGGGTCGCTTTCGAGTGCCTGCCGCAGTCCCTGTCGGACGATGGGGTGGTCATCGACGATGCAGATGCGGAGGCGACTATCCATGGGGGGGGTGGGGGAGTGGCAGGGTCAGTTCGAGCCGGGTCCCGCGTCCCGGAGCTGACTGGACGGTCAACCGGGCGCCGATGATGCCAGCGCGCTCGGTCATGCCTTGGAAGCCCAGTCCGCAACGGGGACTGCTGTGGGGGCCATTGGGATCGAAACCGCCCCCGTTGTCGAGGAGGCTGGCGCGCACGGCGGTGGCTTCGCGTTTGAGTTCGAAGAGGACCTCTGTGGCGCGAGCGTGCTTGAGGATGTTGGTGACGCCCTCCTGCAGGATGCGGTAGACGTTGATCTGGGTTTCAGGTGGGAACAGTCCCGCGACGTCGTCGAAATCGCAAAGGAACGTCGTGGTCGAGGTTTCCCCGGCGCGTCGGACCATTTCTTCGAGGGCGCGCGTGAGCCCGAGGCGTTCGAGTTCATAGGGGTGAAGGGCGCGGGCGGTGGAGCGGACCACATCGAGGGCGGCGGCGGCGGCGCGCGAGATCCGGACCAACGGCTCGCTCTGTCCGCCGGTGAGCGCCTGTTGGCGGAGCCCGAGTTCGGCGTGATTCCTGATGAGGACCAAGTCCTGGCCGAGGCCATCGTGCAGTTCCTTGGCGAGGCGTCGGCGTTCGGCTTCCTGGCAGTCGAGAAGGCCGCGGGAGAAAGCGGCCTGCTGGGCCCGGACGCGGCGGAGATGGTGAAGGCGTGCCTCGTAAGACGTAACGAGGATGCCGGTCGCGAGCAAGCCTCCGAGGGACACGGCCCACCACGTGCGGTACCAGGGGGCGAGGATGGCGACCGCGACGGAGGCGCCCGTGTTGTTCCAGACACCGGAGTCATTGCAGGCGATCACCCGGAACTGATACTGGCCGGGCCGCACACGGGTGTAATAGGCGACCCGGCGGGTGCCGGCGTCGATCCAATCCGTATCCCAGCCTTCGAGCCGGTAACGGAACCGGGCGCGTTCCGGTGCGGTGAACGTGACGGCGGTGTAGCGGAACTCCAGGCGATGGACCCTCGGAGGGACGCGGATCTCAGCCAGGGCCGGGGCGGAGGGTCCGGTGGGCGCGGGGTTATCGGGGTTCGGGGAGGTCTCCTGCGGTGAGCGGACGGAGAACGGCTGTTCGTCCAGGACAACCGCCTCGATGAACACGGGCGGCTCGAGGGTGTTGCGGCGGATGTCGGTGGGATCCACCACCGCCAGTCCGCCGACGGTGCAAAACCACAGGCGTCGGTCGCGGTCTTTCAGGCAGGCGGGCTGATAGCCCCCGGTGCATTCCACCCTGGGCAGGCCTTCGCTCTGGCCGTAGCGATCGCACAGGACCGTGGCCAGGGTGCCCTCGGCGCACTGATTCAGCTCGTCCCGTGCGACCCGCATGATGCCGCCGTTGGATCCCAGCCACAGGTGTCCCGTGTCATCTTCAAGGATCTGTGCGATGACATCGCTGACCAGGCCATGCTGCGTGGTGATGCTGCGGAACCGGTCCCCCCAGCGGCGGGCCAAACCGCCGCCGGAAGTCCCCACCCAGAGCGCGCCGGCGGAGTCCACGAACAGGCTGTGAATGGCCTCGACCAGCAGACCGTCGGCACGGCCGAAACGGGTGAAACAGCCCCCGGCGAACCGGTTAAGGCCTTGGGACGTGCCAATCCAGATCTGCCTCTCGTGATCCTCGACAATGCAGGTGACGGTCGAGTGGGACAGGCCCTGAGCGGTCGAGTAGTTGGTCCAGCCTCCCTCCGACAGGCAATGCAGCCCGTGCCGGCTGGAACCGACCCAGAGTCGGTCCTGGCGATCTCGAAACAGCGCGCGAATGATCGGGCCGCAGGGGTTGGGGCTTTTCCGCAAGCTTTCCCCGAAGTAGAGGACCAGGCCGTTGGCGTAGGTGCCGACCCACAGCGGGCCGTCGGGGGCTTGGTCGAGGGCGACCACGTTGTCGTGGTCGCGCCACCAATGAGTGCGGAGGGTGCCGTCTTTGTCCAACCGATTGAGACCGCCGCCGAACGTGCCGATCCAGAGGCTGCCGTCCGGGCCCGCGCAGACGCTCATGACGTCGTCGCTGGCCAGGCCGTCCCGCTTCGAATAGACGCGGAGTCGACGGGGTCGAAGGCGGTGCAAGCCGCCACCGTTGGTGCCGACCCAGAGATTGCCTTCCCGGTCGTGGACGAGGCTCGAGACGTCGTCTGTAGCCAAGCCATTGGCGGTGGTGAAGACGGTTGTCTCGCCGTTGTGCCATCGGGTGAGGCCACACGACCGATCAGCGATCCAGAGGGCGCCGTCCGGGGCGATGTGGAGTGCGGTGGCGAAGTCGGCTTTGACCTCGGGGTGGTGCGTCGGAAGGCCATTCCGGATCTCGAAGAGACCTTGATATCGGACCCAGCACCAAAGGGTGCCGGTGCGGTCCGCCTCGAGGACGGTGATGTTGTTGGTCCAACCTGGAGGGTGGACGAACTGGCCGTGGCGCCCGATGACCAAGCCGCCGTCGCCCCAGAAGCAGACATCCCCGTCGGGTGTCGGCTGCGGTTTGAAGGTCCGTTTGGGACTTCCCTTAGGGATGGGCACCGGCACCGACACGAAACGGGGGCCGTCGCTTCGGAAGACGCCGTCGGGGCTGCCGACCCACAAGACGCCGTTCGCGTCCTCGGAGAGGCTCCAGATGGTGTCGGTGTCCAGGCCTGCGGTTCGGGGCACCGACCCGAAGTGTCCCGATCGATAGTGACTGAGGCCGCCGGTCTCGGTCCCGATCCAAAGTGTGCCGTCACGGTCTTCGAGGAGGGCGTTGACGTTGTGAGATCGGAGGTCCGGGACGTTGGCGAGGGTGAAGAGGGTGAAGCGGACGCCGTCGAATCGGGCCAAGCCATCGAAGGTGCCCAGCCAAAGATAGCCGTCCCGGGTCTGAGCAAGGCAGCGGACGGAGTTCTGAGGCAGCCCGTCCTTAGCCTGCCAGTTGCGGATGGTGAAGTCGAGGGGACTCGGGGCGGCGGCGCGTGAAGTGAGACCGAGAGTCACCAGCAGCACGAGGGGGGCGCTGGGGGGCAGAAGGAACCGCCGCAGGCATCGGGCCACGACCGATGCCGGGGCTTGTGCCTGCGAAGATCGAGAGGGCGTTTGCCCCGGTTGACACCTGATCCGCCACATGGACCTAGGTTTGGAGCCTACCGGATTGTCGAGAGAAGACAAGATTCGACGCGCATGGTGTCAGTGTGGCGCCGGGGACGGGGGCGTGCTACTCCCAAATTCTCGTGATGCGTGCGGGGCGTGCCCACTCGAGCGGAACGGTGAGGGAGACGATGGTGCGGCTGCCCGGGGTGGTGGTGACACCGAAGTGCCTCCGCAGTTCGGCCGTGCGTTGGTGGAGGCTGCGGAGACCGTGGCCGGAAGTGGCGGCGGTGGATCGCCTGGTGCATCACGCCACGATCTTGGAGTTCACGGGAGAGAGCATCCGGGCGCAAAAGGCAAAGGAGAAAAAGACAGCATGACGCCCGGCGCACCGTTGCCCCTTCGGTTCCACTGCGTCTTGGGCGCTGACGCGCCCAAGACTCCGTTCCACCGAAGGGGCAACAGCCCAAAGTCAGGCCCACACAGGGGGCCGGCAAGGAATAATTGTCGTTGCGCACTTTGCCCGCCACGCTCGTTGCCTGAGAAGTCGCGGCCAGGCTTCAACGGGGCCGCGCCCACGGGGGCGCGGAGACCGGGAAGATGAAGAAAGTACTCCAATCACATTTCATGCTTCAACGGGGCCGCGCCCACGGGGGCGCGGAGACGTGCTGCGGCAATGGCCACGATGCTTGGCGTCAACCTGCTTCAACGGGGCCGCGCCCACGGGGGCGCGGAGACGTGCTGCGGCAATGGCCACGATGCTTGGCGTCAACCTGCTTCAACGGGGCCGCGCCCACGGGGGCGCGGAGACGTGCTGCGGCAATGGCCACGATGCTTGGCGTCAACCTGCTTCAACGGGGCCGCGCCCACGGGGGCGCGGAGACTAGTTGCGCCTGAGTCAATGACTGCTTACAATTACAGGCTTCAACGGGGCCGCGCCCACGGGGGCGCGGAGACCACGAACTTCAACACGCTGTTCGCCAAGATCTACACGCTTCAACGGGGCCGCGCCCACGGGGGCGCGGAGACATGAACGAGGATTCTGACTCCACAGCACCGAAAGTCCGCTTCAACGGGGCCGCGCCCACGGGGGCGCGGAGACGCCCACCGTCCGGCTCCGATAACACACGCAACGCATCGCTTCAACGGGGCCGCGCCCACGGGGGCGCGGAGACAACGGCGTGCTCACGAGATCTTGTCCTCACTACCCCAGGCTTCAACGGGGCCGCGCCCACGGGGGCGCGGAGACAGCGTCGATTGGACGGAGTTCAGCGAGTGCGCCACTGTGCTTCAACGGGGCCGCGCCCACGGGGGCGCGGAGACCACATCATCTACGTCGCGGTCATGCAGGACTCGAGCTCGCTTCAACGGGGCCGCGCCCACGGGGGCGCGGAGACCTTGCCGCCAGCGATCTCGGTCTCGGTTGTTGGTTTCCGCTTCAACGGGGCCGCGCCCACGGGGGCGCGGAGACCGGGCTTGCGCCGGTGACGTGCAAGCGTTGCGACGGCGCTTCAACGGGGCCGCGCCCACGGGGGCGCGGAGACCAACCACGTCGTACCGCGACAGATCGCCTGTTGCCGAGCTTCAACGGGGCCGCGCCCACGGGGGCGCGGAGACACAGCGGGATGGCGATGAGCAGGATGAGCAGCAGCGAGCTTCAACGGGGCCGCGCCCACGGGGGCGCGGAGACCTCGAACGGGATGCGCACCCGACTCAGGAGGTTCCAGGCTTCAACGGGGCCGCGCCCACGGGGGCGCGGAGACGCTCAAACTACAGTTTGCCTGACCGATTTTTCTGAAGGCTTCAACGGGGCCGCGCCCACGGGGGCGCGGAGACTCATCCGCTCGCCCGGCTGGACGCGCGGCGCCCTGGCGCTTCAACGGGGCCGCGCCCACGGGGGCGCGGAGACCCTGCAACTCGCGGGTGGTCACCCCGATCCGCTCGCTGCTTCAACGGGGCCGCGCCCACGGGGGCGCGGAGACTCAGCTCATCGGCAGCAGCGGTCGTCAACTTGATCGAGCTTCAACGGGGCCGCGCCCACGGGGGCGCGGAGACTCGATTTGCAACCCGTAGACCTTTGCGAAATCCTCCTGCTTCAACGGGGCCGCGCCCACGGGGGCGCGGAGACTGTTTGAACATCAGTCGTATTCGGCTCGGTATTTGTGGCTTCAACGGGGCCGCGCCCACGGGGGCGCGGAGACCAGCAGCCCCAACGCCCCCAGGCAGAACACCAGCAGCGCTTCAACGGGGCCGCGCCCACGGGGGCGCGGAGACCACCGCCATGCTCACCAAAACCACCACCACCAGCATGCTTCAACGGGGCCGCGCCCACGGGGGCGCGGAGACCGGCAGGCCAAGGCGTGAGCTGTGGGACATGACCTAGCTTCAACGGGGCCGCGCCCACGGGGGCGCGGAGACGCCGGCGCCCCGATCGGCGCCTGGCTCTCGGGGGTGGCTTCAACGGGGCCGCGCCCACGGGGGCGCGGAGACACTCCCACCGCTTCCCAAGATCCGAGATCGCCGACGTGCTTCAACGGGGCCGCGCCCACGGGGGCGCGGAGACCGGGGAGTGGTCGATGGCGTGCAAATCGATGTATTCGCTTCAACGGGGCCGCGCCCACGGGGGCGCGGAGACGCTGTCTCATCGTGACTTGGTGCCTCGCTTCCCGGTTGCTTCAACGGGGCCGCGCCCACGGGGGCGCGGAGACGGGGAGGCCGTAGGAGTGAACACGACGAACCAGATGCTTCAACGGGGCCGCGCCCACGGGGGCGCGGAGACCGTGGATCGGGTGCAAGAAGGTCGGTGCCGGATGCCAGCTTCAACGGGGCCGCGCCCACGGGGGCGCGGAGACGGCTTCAATTCATTCGGGTGTAATCGCGGAATCCAACGCTTCAACGGGGCCGCGCCCACGGGGGCGCGGAGACTCGACCAGCGCCACCCGGACCCCGTTGTGCTGGGTCCAGCTTCAACGGGGCCGCGCCCACGGGGGCGCGGAGACGTCGAAAGACGCGACGTTCTATGCCCCGCTGAAGTGGGCTTCAACGGGGCCGCGCCCACGGGGGCGCGGAGACGAGTTAACTCCGTTACATTCCAGCGGTGGCGTTGTGTAGCTTCAACGGGGCCGCGCCCACGGGGGCGCGGAGACGCAACTGAAAGGGGGTGCATCATGCGGTAGGAACAAAGCTTCAACGGGGCCGCGCCCACGGGGGCGCGGAGACACCGATCGCGCGTCTGGCGCCATGCCGACGACGCCTCGCTTCAACGGGGCCGCGCCCACGGGGGCGCGGAGACCCGGTGTCGTTGGCGCGCAACGCCGCGGCGTCGGCGGTGCTTCAACGGGGCCGCGCCCACGGGGGCGCGGAGACGCGAACGCGGGCGACATGATCATCGGCCGGGCGATGGCTTCAACGGGGCCGCGCCCACGGGGGCGCGGAGACACTACGGCACCGCGACAACAAGGTTGCGATTCCAGCGGCTTCAACGGGGCCGCGCCCACGGGGGCGCGGAGACGAACTCGACCGGGCGCTCCGGGACCGTGCTCCATACCAGCTTCAACGGGGCCGCGCCCACGGGGGCGCGGAGACGGCGACCAGCGTTTCGGGGAACGTCACGCTGGCGTTGCTTCAACGGGGCCGCGCCCACGGGGGCGCGGAGACTCCGTCTCCTCCTGGGACGGAGCCGCCCAACCGCCCTTGCTTCAACGGGGCCGCGCCCACGGGGGCGCGGAGACGCACAAAAGCAGCGTCAACCTGAGGCAGAATGGTCTGCTTCAACGGGGCCGCGCCCACGGGGGCGCGGAGACCGCCGGGTGACGCGACCAAGGCGGCGAAGGCGGAGCGGCTTCAACGGGGCCGCGCCCACGGGGGCGCGGAGACTAGAGCAGCGAACGCCAGTTGCTCCTCGAACCCGCCGCTTCAACGGGGCCGCGCCCACGGGGGCGCGGAGACAGAGGATGACGTGAAGCGGTTGGCACAAGCGATGCAGCTTCAACGGGGCCGCGCCCACGGGGGCGCGGAGACGTGACCCACTCCCCCCGATCCGCCCCAGGTGTCTCTGCTTCAACGGGGCCGCGCCCACGGGGGCGCGGAGACTCGGGGTGCTGCTGGCGTTATACCGGGCGATTCGGTAGCTTCAACGGGGCCGCGCCCACGGGGGCGCGGAGACGTATCCCTCCGGGCCGCTCCACGTCCACATCTGGGTCGCTTCAACGGGGCCGCGCCCACGGGGGCGCGGAGACTGCACGATCGTCCCGGCCGCGATTGCCAAGGCCGCCAGCGCGAAGTTGCGAGCGGCCCCACCAAAGCAGCCAGAATGTTCGAACGAAAACCATCTTCCTCAGCGTATCCTGCACTAAGACCAGGGTTTGCACTACGCGAGCGGTGACCGGGATCTGCGCGTCACCCCGCCGCTCGCAGGTTCAATTGTCAAAGACCAAGAGACCCGCTCAGAAAACGAAGCAGGGCGCGTCCACTCGCGTGTACGGCAGCCCCAAGGCCGTGATGACCCGGTCGCCGCGCCCTTCTGCCGGGCCAAGCGTCACGAACATCACTTGGTCCTCGTCATGCTTGATGATTTGCCCCAACGTCTCTTCCATCTCCACCCTCTCGGCCGGATTCAGATCGCACTCGAAAACCGAGAACTGCAAGTGATCGCCAAAGCTCTTGCAGGCCTTGAACACGCGCCGCAACCGCTTGTCATTCGCAATGTCGTAGCAGACCAGATATGTCGTACGCACGCCTCTGCCCTCCTACCGCGTCGTCAACGGCACGTACTCGGGAATCTCCGCCGTCAACACCTTCGCCAGCATTCGCGCCTGCAACTCCAGAGCGCGACGATAGCTTACCTTGTAGTCGAACACCGGATGCGTCAACACCGAGTTCATCCGTTGTTCGTACATCTCGAAAAAGCGCCGGCGTCCGGCCGTCGTCAGGTTCACCGCCTGGCCCGCCCGCACGAAATCGCCCTCGGTGATCGCGCGGTTGTTGATGCAACTCAGCACGGTGGAGTCCGCCACGAGCGCGCGGAATTCCTCCATCAAGTCCAGTGCCAGGGCCGGCCGACCGAAGCGCGGCTGATGGAAGAACCCGACATACGGATCGAATCCCACCGCCATCAGGGCGAGCATGCAGTCCTTGGCCAGGAGGCTGTAGGCCAGCGAGAGCATGGCGTTCACAGGGTCGGTGGGCGGCCGACGGTTGCGGTGGGTGAAGTTGAAGTTGAACCGGCGCTGGTCCGACTGCCCGCCCGCGCCGGCGGCCTCCGTCGCCGGGTCGTCGGCGACCTTGATCATCCCGGCGAATTGCTCGAAGTACGCGTTCGCGCCGTTGCCTTCGTACCCGAGCAAGGCCCCCGTGGTCTCGGCCCGCAGCGCGGCGTCCGCCATCTGCTTCAGCTTCAACAAGGCCGCCGTCGGCGGTTCGAGATGATTGCGCATCAGCATCGTGCGGTGATTCCGAATCTTGCCATGGACGAACTGCCGGGCGAGCCGCAGGCAGGCTGCCGGATCGCGCGCTTGGCGGAACTGCTCGAGGCGCAGGAAAACGTTCTTCAATTCATGTCCCCGCGTGATGCCGTAGAACCAGCCGCCCATCGAGAAGTAGGTGACCGGTATCTCCGCCTCGCACAGGGCCTGCAAGGCCTGCGTCGAGATTTGGATGTGGCCGAACAAGGCCACGTGCGACACGTCCTTCAGCCGCACCTCGTCGAGGAGTGTCTTCTCCTCCTTGACCTGCAGCAGTTCGTCTTTGCGCCCGACGCGCAAGCCCGGCTTGTTCAAGTAGAGCGCACGGGTGTCATCACGGGCCGCCATCAGCCGGCGCGGCGTGGGCGGAGATGTCGCTGCTTGGGGCGGCGGTGCCCGTTCCGCCGCAGCGGCCTGCAAGAACCGCGTTTCATCGGGAAGACACACCGTCACCAGCGAACAGCGCGGGCACTTGGGCGAATCAACCAGCGGTGCCGGCATTCCGGCGACGGCGGCGGCGCGCGCGCGGCCAATCTGGTCCACCACCCAGGCCTCCAACGCCGGTGTGATCGCCAGACGCACCCGTTGCTTCGTCGCCCGATAATAGATGACGCCCTCTTGGCACGTGTAACCGTTGTCGCGGAGGATCAATGCCTGGACTCCGAGCTGCATCTTGTCGGCATCCCACAACTCGTTGCCATCGTCACCTTCCCTGGGCGCTCCCGCCTTGTAGTCCACCGGGCACACCTCCAGCGCGCTGAACAGGTCATCGCCGCCCACCCGCGCCTCGATCAAGTCCATCTTCGCGGTGACCCTCAACCGCGCCGATCCCATGTCCACCGACCGCGAGTGGATCGTGTCCGTCTCCGTCTCAACACCGCCCGCCGGCGCCGCGTCTGCTCCGCCCGTCTTCGGCTTGGCTTTGGGACTGGCCCGCCGCATTGCTGGTGCCGCTGCCGCGCCATTCCCCGGGCTCCCCCCGGCCGCCGCCGCCGGCAAGGAGCCGTCGCCCGCGTCCACCCGGCGATGTAGTCCCTTGCCACGCAGGGTGTCCGCACTCTCGACGAACAGGCCTTCGACAAACTCGTAGTAGAAGAGCCGCGGACAGTAGACGAACTCGTTCAGCATGCGGGCGGGAATGGGGTCGGTGAACGGGGTGGGCGGTTCGCCGGCCGGGCTTTGGGCATCCGTCGGCGGCGCAGCGGGGGGGTGCTCCTTCTGCAGAATCTCAAGAACCCGCTCGCGGATCGCCTCGGGGGGCAGGCCTGGAGTGGTCCGGTCGCTGGCCGGCGGAGGTTCCGTTGGCGTGGTTCCGCGGCTTGGCGACGTGGCGGGTGGCGCCGCATCGGGAGGGGAAGGGAGTCCCGAGTTCATGGGAGATCGAGTTGGTCATCCGAGGGATAGCTGCGAACGGCAGCCCCGAGCCGCGAAGCGTCTGGAGGTTCGGAGTCAGCTCCGCCATTTCGGCCTCGGTTCATGGCAGCGCCTCGCTTCATGCAAGAGGTGCATGCGGTTGCGGGGTCAACGGCCATCATGCCCTGGCGTCCGAAACCGGCACAAACAACCCGAGGCCGAAGTGGGCGCCATAGCCGAGTGCGAGCGGGCCCTGGATTGGTTCGGCAAAACGCAGCCGGAAGCCATACCCCGTGCGGGTCACGATGCCGGTGCCTGCCCCGTTTCGCCGGTCGCGCTGGAAGTTCGCCCAGCGGATTCGGCGTCCGGGCAATTGCAGCGCGTCCACCACATGAATCTCCTGCGGCGGAGGCAGGCCGTTTTCTTGGAGCAGGCGGCACAGGTCATGGGCTGGACAGCCGCGGACGAGTCCGCTGGCGGCGTCCACGCGGGGTTTGCCGCTGCGGCTGCGCTGCACATGCCGAACGGGTACGAAGGGCGTGAGGCTGACCCATTCCCGCGCATGGCTGACGGCGGGAACGGTGGCGAACTCTCCTGCATCACCCAAACCCAGAAGCATGAGTTTCAGGCCGGAAGACGGGCGGGACCAAGTCTGACGCAGGGAACGCAGAGCCTCGACCGCCGGGCCATTGAAGCCCATGCCGGCGAAGACGGTGACGTGCGTGAGGAGTCCACGGTCGTCGCATTCCGGCAGGTAGAAGGCGTGCTCGTGGCCTGCCAGGGCTTGCCCGTTGCACTTGCCGCTGAAAACCGGCGCAGCATCGGAACGCGAGCAAAGTGCGGCGTGCAGGCGCTCGCCGAGGGAAAGCGCTTTGATGATGGACTCACGCACCGCAGCCTGGATTGCGAAGCGGGCCACCGCCGGGCCTGGCACGCCTGACGGCGACGATCGAGAGTGATAGGCAGGGGGCGCGGCCAGCTTGAAGGGAGTAGCGGGCCGGGCGTATTCGACCCAGCGGCTGCCGGGTGGCTGGCTCCAACCGGCACCGCGCCAGTCGCCTGTGTCTACGTTGAGCGCCGCGAACAAGTCCGTTGCCGGCTGGGTCTGTCGCGCTTTGGCTCCCGCCTTTGCGCCCGATGCCGAGGCGTGCGCGGCCCGCCAGGCGGCGTAGTCGGCGGGCGGTTGAGGGGCAAGCAACTTGAAAGTCTGCTGTTCTACGCCGAGCGGTTCGCCGGGCGCGGTGGGAAAAGCGTTTGCGGTGTATGGGAAGACGGCGTCCGCCGGTAGCAACTCCGCTTCGCAGAGGCTTTCCGCCCGGCCGAGATAGCCCAGTTTGGCCAGCAACCCCGACAGATACTCGCGGGCGGGGACATCCAGGTTCGCTTCCCAGAGGATGATGAGGCTCGCCTCAGCGGAAGGCTGCACGAAGGTGTCGAAGACCTTTGTTGTCGAGCCATCGCCCAGGGGCATGTAGTGGCGCGTGTGGGCGGCGGCGGCGGGGGGCAGCACGTAGCGTGGGGGCGGCGCGGCGGCGAGTGCCTCAATGACCGAACGCAAACGGGGCGGTTCATCTGACGTTGAGGCGGCGCTCTTGCACCGAGCCGTCGCGATCAGTGCCCGTAGCAGCCGCCACGGCGAGGGTGGCCATTCCGGCACGCCCTCGTTGGCGTGAGTGCCCCAAGCGGTGGCGTGGTATCGGCCGCCTGCGGGGAAGCGCAGAGCAATGGCAAGCATGGGAGGCGGTGGTTAGCTGGCAGCCTCTTTCCCCGCCTTGGCCTTCCTGGCCGTGCCCTTGGCGTAGGTGACGGCCGTGAGGCGCGGGCTGGCGAATAGCCTCGTGCATTCCTCGTGAGCAAGGAGTTGCTTCAGCCGGGCCTCGACCGTCCCGGCTGAAGGCCAGGTGAAGTCGTTTGCGGGGCGTTTCACGCGCAAGCCCTCCGGCTTCAATTCCAGGTCACAGGCGGTGCGCAGACGCAGGCCAGTCTCGAGGAAGCACTGAATCTTGAACAGGGCCAGGACGACCAGCAATTCCCGCGCAGCGGGCGGCAACTGAAAGCCGGCAATGAGACTGAGGTCGAGGTTGAAATAGGCGGTGACCTGGCCGGTGTATTCGTCGCGCTGGTAAGGCACGTTCCCGTAGCCTTCTTCGGCTTTGCCGTACTTGGCCGGGACTTTGTCCCCGGGCTCAGTGTCTTTTTCCTCCGAACTGGGCTGCACGCGATCCACCTTCACGCCACCGCTGGCAGCCACCCGGACCCGGGCTGCCTCGATAAACGCGGTCAGCGCGCGCGGCAGGCGCACGACACCGCCGACCTTCTCGATAAAGATGCCGTGCAGGAGGCTGTTGGGATCGAACTTGAAGAGAGCTTGCGCCAGCTTCTGGCGGTCGAATGGGGCATCGGCATGGTAGCCGATGGCATCCCGAATTGTCGCGAACTCCGCGCTGTTCACGATGTAGGGCGAGTTGAGCCGGTGGGCTTCGAGCAGGGAGTTGGTCTTCACGCCGTCGGGCAGCGTTGATTCGACATACGGCAGTCCGTTCAAGGCCAGGACCGGGCGGCCCGCTGCCTCGTCCCAGCAGACGGCTTCGAGGCGGTTGGCCATGCTTTGGGCGGACTCAACCAGGAGCATGGGCGTGCCGTCCGCGGCGGTGTAGGTAGCCGCCCCGAGGTCCGGGAAACCGGTCGGCTGGAACCGTGTGCCGGCGAGCGGTTGCAGGTCAGCCTCGATGAGAAGGCGGGGATGTCTGAGCAATTCAGTGATGTTCATGCGTTGATATGTTCTTTGAGTGTTTCAGACAGAAATGGTCAGCGGTCGCAGCCCCTCGGCCAAGGCGGCGAGTGCCCCGTCGCTGAGCGGGAACAGGGTTGCTGCGGCCGCCCGGCGCACCGATGCGCCATGCGCTGGCACCTCCCGCAAGGCAGGCGTGAAGCCCGAACCGCGCAGGCGTTGGACGGCCAGACGGGTCATGGCCGGTCCATCGCCCGCGGCCCCGCGGCGCAGGATGGCCGCAAGCCGGGGCATCTCCTCGCTGGAACCGGCAACACGGCCGGCGAGGGCAAGACGGGGTAGGGCAAAAAGCGCCGGCAGAGCCGCGCAAGCCTCGGCGCAGATCTCGGCGGCGCCGCCAGAGGAGTCGCGGTCTGCATCTGGCGGCAATTGCACGAGACTCAGCGCACGGGTCAAACGAGCCAGTTGGAAGTCGTCTGTTTGGTGGTCGAGGAACGCTGCGATGCTTGCCGGGCGGACCGAGTAGGTGGCAGCCAACGCCGCCGGGTGATCGGCTTCGAGGAGAATGCGCTGCCGGTGGATGGCGAGCAGGGTCTCCTCCAGTGTGGAATCCTGCCAGACAGCCTCGCGGCTGTTCGCGTCCCAGACGGAGAATGGCTTTTCCACGTCGAGCGGCTCCCAGTGAATCCGCAGCGAGGGTCTCCGCAGCGACGCCAATCCGGCGGCCAAATCCAGTTCGACGCTTTTCCCGTGGCGAAGGCATTGCCACCAGGCGCTGGAAAGCAGAGGCACCGGGCTGAGGTAGTTCGATTGCGTCCAGCGCAGGCTGCGGACGAGCGCGGCTTCGGTATCGGCCACCGCTACGAGCAGGCTTTCCACGGCGGCTTGTTCGTCGGCCGCCTGCTGGTTGCTGCGCAACAGCGCCAGGGCGGACTGCTCGAGCTGGCGGACCGCGGAAGCGACGGCGTTCGGCGCGCGGTCGTCGCGACCGGCGCTACGGGCGCGGTCGAGCCAGTCGTTGCGATCGAGATCATCGAGGAGTGCTGTCGCTTGGGCATTGCGTCGCACGGGGACGCGGTCGAGCGGTGTGGCAAAAAACGCCAGTCCGTTGCGCTGGGCGAAGCTGTAACGCTGAAACGCGGAAAGTCCGCGGTCAACGCCCAAGCCAGACACGGCACGAGTGAATTCCAAACCGTCGCGGGCGGCACGGTTCGGCAGGCGGGCGCGGCCTTCACCGAGCACCTGGCGGAGCTCGGAAAGCGAGGCGGGGTTCTCCCACAGCGGCACCCAGAGTTCGCAGCGGGCCGCGCTGTCCGCCTTGCTGCCGCTCGCATAGCCAAATCCGCTTGGCCGCACGGAGAAGGGATATGCCAAGTCGCCGGGGCGGGTGGTTTCCAGGCGTTTCACTGCTGCCGCGGCAAAGAGCAGTGCGCCTTCCAGCATGAGGACGAAATCCCAAGGATTCACCGCGGCCTTGGCGTCAAAGCCGCTGGTGCTGTTGGAGCCGCCGGCGGCGTGGGGGAAGAACTGGCCGATGGCGGTGTCGGTCAAGCCGCGAACCGGTTCGGCGAAAAGACTGCCCGCCAGTAGCGGGGTGATGGCAGCGTGGGGTTGGCCAGTGTCGAGGTCAAAGAGCTCGGCTAAGCGTTGAAGGAAGTTGCTGGTGAAGTCCAGATTGCCGTCGTTGAAGCCAGTTCCAAGAAGCGGTGGGGGCTTCACGTCATTTCCAAGCAAAACATAGGCGGCATCTTGCGCGTTCACGAAGGACTCGCGGAGACGGGACCGCAACTGCAGGAGCAAGTGAGCCTTCTCCGCCTCCTTCGGGGCGGCTTCGAATCCCATGGCACGAACAACCGTGCGGCAGACTGCGATCGCGTCCCGCAGGTCGCTGAACCTACGTGCTTTCGAATCCTCGATCCGGGCCAAGGCGCAAGTGGCTTTCGTCGATACCGTGCGTTGACCGGTCTTGATCTTTCTTCCGGTGAGTGGATCGCGTTGGTTGGTTTTTCCTTCCTGGAAGTAGAATCCGCTGCCGCCATTCCAGGGCGCGAGAATGGGTGTGGGGCGGTATTCGTGCAGGAAGAAGCGTTCGAGAGAGGCGCGATCCAGCGTGGAGCAGAGCACGAAGGTCTCGCCTTGCCAGGCGCCGCGTGGGCGCGGGAGGTCGGGCGGCAGTTGTTCGGACAGCAGGCGGAGCACTCCGAGCGCTTTGAGGTAATGCGCGAGCGGGGTTGGCGCGCAGCCAGGAAGTGGAAGGGGTTGGAGATTCACGGCTGTGGGGCGAGTCGATTGAGGAGTTCGCCGAAGGTGGCTTGTTCTTCAGGAGTGGCGGTGCCGGCAACGATGTGGCCGGCGAGGCTGCGCAGCGCGGCGGCTTGCTCGGGCGGCAGGGCCAGACCGGTCAGGACGCGCCGGATGACAGCGACAAACGTGTTGCCGTTGAAGCAGCAGAACGGGGCGAGGCGATGGCAGCGCCGGCAGAGGTCCGTGGCCTCGGCCAGCGACATTTCGGTGCGATGACGCGCTTCCCAGAGTTGACGCGTCGGTTCATAGCCATCGCTGGTGGGCTTGTGCAGCGCGCCCTTAGGCAGGCAAAGCTGGCGGTTGGTTTCGACGATGACCGGCCAGGTGAAGGGGGCGAGCCATGCGCATTTCATGGTGGTTCTCCTTTCCGGTCCTTCGCCCGGCGGATTTCCTCGACCGTCTGGCTGGCGTAGTGGCCTTTGCCCGTCTGCTTGTAGAGCGGTTCGGGCCGGAACTTGTCCTGGATCCTCAGGCCGTCGGCCACCAGCTCGGCCACGAGCGATTGTTCCGTGGGCGTTAACCCCGCGGCGGCCGGGTGGGGCAGCGATGGTTCGCGCAGTTCCATACCAGAGGCAACACCGGAAGCCCCGTCCGGCTGCGCCGGAGTCTGGGTTTCGCGAGATCCCCGCGCGTCCGCCGCGCGGAGCACGGTTTCGAGCAAGGCGAGGCGGAATGGACCGAGGTCCGCTGCATCGCGCAAGGCGAGGCAGGCTTCCAGCCAGGAGGGCTGCCCGTCCGGGCCAAGGCCGATTTGCATGGGCGCCAAAGAGAGCGACGTGGCGGGCCAGCCTCGGCCGTCGAGCACCAAGGGCGGCAGCATGTCGCCTTCCCAAACCCCACGGGCAAAGAGCGGATCGGTGGCATCCGGGCGCGGCGGCGGTTCATTCTCCCCGGGCAACGCGCGGAGAGAGAGGCGGACTTTGCCGTGATGCGCTGCGATGAGATAGGCCACCAGCGCACTGTCGGCAGTCGTTGCCGAAGCCAGTGCGCGGAACGCCAGGGCACTGGCCAGTTCGTGGCGAAAGTGAGGCCGCTCACCGAAATCGAGCCGGGCCTTGGAACCGGACTTGGCCCAAAGTCGATCCGTCGCAAGCGCCGGATTGGCTTTGCGCAAAGCGAGCTGGAATGCGGGATGCGCTTTGCCCGCGTCATGCCACGCGGCAGCGCGACGCAACGCATCCGAGAGAGATGCGGGAAGATCAAGGGCAGCAAAGAGACTCCCGGCGTTCGCGAGGACTGCGGCGGTGTGGGTTTCGAGCGACTCCGCGCACCCGCTGCTGGTGCCACGTTCGTCGTCGTGCGCTTCTTCCTGTTCGCTGGCGCCGGGCACCGGTTGGACGGCCTTCTTGCTGCGCCGGTCGAAACCGATCTCCAAGTCGTAACCGCCCAGACTGGCATGCAGCCAGTAGGTGCGACCGGGGATGAACCGGTCTGGATGTACCCAGGTCCGCGCGAGCGCATCCCAGGTCCACACCTTGCTGTCGCGGTGTTTGTCAGCAAACTCCCTGAGCCGTGTGACAGGAACGGCGCAAAGCTCCTCCCGCGCCGGGCTTGTGGCGTCCGCAGCCGCCGCAGCGTCACGCCAGAAGACAGCGCAGTCGGTATCGTCGCCTTCGCGGATGAAGCGGGAAATGTCGAGGTCGGCGCCGGCAATGTCAGGTGTCGTATCAAAGAGCTCGCGGAGGTCTTTCGGGCGGATGCTGTGGCGCGGCGGCGGTTCGAGGACCGGGGAATTCACGCGGTTCAGGGCGGCAAGAGAAGCGTCTGAGAGGTTTGCGAGAAGATGGCGCGCGGCGCCGAGTCCATCCGCCTCGTAAGGTCGTGCGGCAGTGTCGGGCACATTCACCCAATGGACGTCGGCGCCGCCATCGGCGAATTCCCCGTGGCGGTGGCAGCGCCCAAAACGCTGCACCAGGGACGACCACGGCGCCAACTCGGTGAACAAAGTCCGGGAAGACAGATCAACCCCGGCTTCCACGACTTGCGTGCTGACGACGATGTGGTCGCCTGCCGACTGAAGAACTTGCTGGACGAACTTCTGCCGTTCGGCGGGACGGAAGCGGCTATGCAAGAGGGTGACTGGCGTGCCGATCACCCGCTGCCGCATTTCCCGGAAGACTTCTTGGGCGCGCTCGACGGTATTGATGATGACGAGCGTGAGCGTCCCGCTGACATGGGCGGAGACGACTTCGTCGGCCAGTGCCGTGGCATAGGCTGTGGCGTCATCCGTGACGTTGGTTCTCGCGCGGTGGAGGCGCTTCACTGCCAGGACGCGTTGCTGGACGGCTGGCACTGATGGCTCCTGCTCGGTGAGGTGAAAGCGCTCTGGCTGGGGCGGCGCTTCTGGCGTGGCGAACCGTTCGGCCTCCAGCGTGGCGCTCATCCACCAATGGTGACAAGGGGCCAGTGTGCCCATGTGCCCTCGGAAGCCAGCCAGTTGGACGCTCGTCTCCACGCCCACGCCCATGAGCTGCGTCTCATCCATGACCCAGAGGCAGTCATTGTTCAGGAGGCCGAAGTGGATCGGCCACCGGTAGCGGCTCATGCCGTAGCCTCGATTCAGGGCGCGACTGAGCAGCATGTCCTGCGTGCCGACCAGGATGGCGGGTTTCTCCGGGTGGATGTCCCAATCGCGATCAGTCTCCTCGCCGCCCATCAGGACCACGGGCGAATGCTGCCGCAGCCAGGCCAGTTCCTCCTTTCCCTCCCGGTCGAAACCGGGTTCGCCCACGTTGGCGCGCAGATGGTCGAGCCACTTTGTGATTTCATTCTGTGTCTGCTCCACCAGCGTCCGCATCGGCAGGCAGTAGACGAGGCGACGGGGCCAGGGGTGGTTGAAGGCTGGGTGGAGGCGGTTCCAGAGCCAGGCGAGGACAACGGCGGCGGTCTTGCCGAGGCCGGTCGGCACGTTGATCAGCTTGGATTCGCAGACGGCACCCTGAGCGAGCCAGTCGCCCCGTTCCTGGTTGGGGCTCTGATCTCCGCACGCCAGCCGGCATTGGTAGTCGAAGGGAGGCGGGCTCGAGTTTCTTGCTGCTTTGAAGAAGTCGTCAAAGTTCATGCGTTGATTCCAGCATGGTGTATCGCATCGTGCCCGCAATGGCAGAGCCGGGCAAGTGGGAATGTCCGAGGACCGCTGCCGTTCTGGCTATTCATGCGATGATTCGAGCACAGGGGGTGTGACAACGGCGGTCAGTGCGCGAAGATCTCTTGTAGGCGGTGTCCGGAGGGGCTATGGGGGATTGGCGTAGCCGCCGGCGTGAGCCGGCGCTGGCTGGGCGGAGGACCGGCGCTTGCGCGAATGGGAAGTCAGCGCGGCACTGACGGCCGCCGCTACGGCAGGTACAAGGTGGACCGGAGGTGGGTGCTGACGAGGCAGAGGTCGACGGTGTTGGGGGGCAGGCGGAGGGCGGCGGAGACAGCGCGGCGATAGACGGTCAACTGGCTTTCGTAGCGTTCCTGGAGGACGACGGCGGAGTCGACGCGGTCGGTTTTGAAGTCGATCACGATGGCTCTTAGGAGTTGGCCTTGAAGGTCGCGGCGCAAGACGAGGCGGTCGAGGATCCCGCTCCACCAGACGTCGCCGTCGACATACTCGACGGGCAGTTCGCGATGCGCTTCGTCGGCGGGGGTTTCGGGGGCAAAGAGGCGGTGGATGTCAGGGGATTCGAGGCAACGCCGGACGAGGGCGACGGCGTCGGGTTCACCGTCGAGCGGTTGGTCTGGGGCGGACCATTCGATTTGTTCGAAGACGTGATGGACGGCGGTGCCGAAATCGAGGCCTGTGTTCGAGGGAACGGGTGGTTGGGAGGCAGCGAGGGCGGCGTGGCCGGCGTCGGAGGGGCGACGGCGTTCCTTGCGCGGGGCGGGGGTGGGCAACTGGAGGCTGGGGTTGGCGACAAGGAGGTTAGGGGCATCGGGTGTTGGTGGGCGTGCGAGCTGGCGGGTGCCGTGTTCCCAGAGCAACTGGGCCTGGCCCCAGGGGGAGGAGACGGGTGGAATGGGGGCGGCCGGGTCGGTGACGGCGGCGAGGATCCACTCTCGGGTTCGCGAGTTGGTTTTGCGCTGGGAGCCACCGAGGATGACGAAGGTGGCTTCCTTGGCGCGGGTGAGGGCGACATAGAGCAGGCAGAGGTTTTCGAGGTCATCCTCGGCCTGTTGGGCATCGGCGAGTCCCTTGAGGGGGGTGACCCAGGCCTGGAGCCATTGTGGAGGGTGTGCGAGACAGCCGAGGGGATGTCCCTGGCCATCGCGTCGGATCAGGACCTGATCGCGTCCCCGGGCGGGGCGGTCGAGGTCGGGGAGGAAGACGATATCGAAGCCGAGGCCTTTGGCTTTATGGATGGTGAGGATGTGGATCGAGCCGGCGGAGGCGGATTCGGTGACGGTCAATTGTTCCAGGGTGAGCGTCCATTCGGGCAGTGCCATGGCGGGTCCGGCGAGTTGGGCGGCCTGGGCGATCTCGCGGAGGCAGTAGAGCGAGCAAGGATCGGGTTTATTGGCGGCGAGGGCATTGCACCACTCGGCGGTGACGGTGGGGGCGCCGAGGTCGGCGATGCGGTGGCGCCAATGTTGCCAGGTGTCTCCCGGGCGGGCGGTATCGGGGGTACTGGCGCCGAGGGGTTGGGTGAGGACGTTCCAGAGGGCGGTCAATTGGATATGGCCGGCGGCGAGAGAATCGGCCGGGGTGGCGATCCAGCGGAGTGCGTCGAGGATGGCGGCGGCGACGGGCGATTGTGCGGTGAGGGTGGTGGCGCCTTCGACGATGACCTGGGGAAGGCCATGGGCGCGGAGCCACTGGGCGATGGCTTGTCCGCTCTGGTTTTTTCGGACGAGGATGGCGCAGCTTTGGCCGTTATCGAGGGGGCGGAGGGCGAGGATGGCGTCGAGGATGACCCTGGCTTGTGGTGCGAGTTTGTCCGGAGGCGCGGAGTCGGGGTCGGCGGAGTCGGCGTCGGTTTCGGCGGAATCGGGTGTGGGCGCTTGCAGGACGGTGGCGTAGCCCGGGTGCTGGCTTCGGTCGGGGGTGGGGGCATGGGAGTCGTAGCGCCAGCGTTGGAGGGCGGCGGGGGAGAACTGGTCGGGGTTGCGGAGGGCAGGGTTCGAGTCGGGGGTGCAAACACGATTGACGAGGTCGAGGACGGAGGGGCGGGACCGCCACGATTCGGCCATGGCATGTTCGCTGAAGGCGCCGGGGTAACCCCGGTGGAGCTCATCGAGAAGGCGTGGTTCTCCGCCGCGCCAGCCGTAGATGGCCTGTTTGGGGTCGCCGACGACGAAGACGGACTTGGCTCCGCTGTCATCCTGGATGGCTTCATCGAGCCAGGGTTTGAGGACGTTCCACTGGACGCGGCTGGTGTCCTGGAATTCGTCGAGCATCCAGTGATCGAAGCGTTGGAACCACCGGAAGCCGAGGAGGCGGATGGCGTCTCCGGCTGGTAGGGAGCTGGTGGCTTCATCGAGCAGGACGGGCAGGTCGGCGAAGGCGAGGCGTCCGCGGCGGCGGGCGAGCCGGTCGTAGAGGAGTTCGTACTCGGCGACGAGGTCATGGATTGCGGAGGTCTTGTTGGCGAGGGCGTGGCATTCGGCGGCGATCCAGGCTTCGAGGATGGCGCGGAGGGGGGTCATGAAGGAAGCGGGGAGGGTCCGAGGGCGTCGCGAGTAGTCGAAGGTCCAGTCGTGTTGAGGCCAGGCGGGCCAGAGTTGGGTGAGGCGGCCGTCCTGGTCGATCCAGGAGGGCACGGTGCCGGCGGGGGTGCCGGGGCTGCGGTGAGCGATCCAATCCAGGAGGGCGCGGACGGACTTTTTGATATTGGCGTGGCCGAAGTCGGCGGCGTCGGTTTCCCGGGCCAGGGCGGCGGCCTGATCTCGCCAGGGGGTTTGGGGTTCCTGGGGGCGGGTTCCGTTCCAGAAGGCGGGTCCGCCCCAGGCGTCGGCGTCGGGTAGGGTTTGGACCAGGTCATGGTAGGCGTCGATGAAGGCATTGAGTTCGTAGCGCAGGCTGGTCGAGGACTTGAGGGTGGCCTGTTTGAGGGTTTGGTAGAAGACATCGAGGCCGCGTTTGGAGGCCGTGTGGAAGACGGCGTCGAGGATCTCCTCGCGTTGCTGCTGGATGTCGGCGTCCTCGAGGATTTCGAAACCGCCGAGGCCGAGTTCGAAGGCGAGGGTTTGGATCGAGCGGGCCATGAAGCTGTCGATGGTGCCGAGGGCCAGGCGATCGAACTGATCGATGGTGGTGGCGAGGGCGGATTGGAGGGTGGCGGCGTCGACGGTGAGGGGGGCGCCGGGGGCGAGTCCGGCGATGTGGTGGGCGGGGTCGCCCTGGACGAGTTGGGTGAGTTCGAGTTTGAGTTTCCCACGGTCCTGGGCGTTGCCGGCTCCCTCGGCCAGGCGTCGGAGGATGCGTTGGGCGAATTCGCCTGCGCCCTTGCGGGTGAAGGTGACTGCAACGAGCCGGTCCGGGGCGATCGTGCCGCCGGGTGTGGCTTGGAGGAGGAGGAGGGCGAGGTAGCGGTTGGCGAGCTGGTAAGTCTTGCCGGTGCCGGCGGACGCCCGGATGCTGGTGTGTTGGAGTCGGGGGTTCACGCGACGGTTCCTTTCCGCTCTTGGGCATCGGATGAGAGGAATGCTCTCCAGTCCTCGCCCAGGGCGGACTCGATGCCGTCCGGGATGAGGCGGGCGAGGGGGTCGAACTCGACGTCGGGCGCGGGTGGCCAGAAGACGCCCTCGACGATTCGCCGGGCGGCGTGTTCGGCCCAGAGCAGGGCGTTGTCGAGCTTCTCTTCGAGGTGGTCGAACGGGGCGAAACCGGTTTCGCTGACGGCCTCGGGCAGGAGGATGTAAGAAGCCTCGGGGGAGGCATCGAGGTTCATGGCCCGGCGGACGGCGGCGACGTAGAGGGGGAGTTGAAGATCCGACCAGCCATGGAGGCGGTTCGAGGCCTTGCCAGCGCCGGGCAGCAGCGGGCCGAGGGGGCAGGGGCAGCCTGCTTCGGTCCAGACGCGCAGGTGGGTCTCGGCCGGTGTTCTGGGTCGCCGGCCGGTCTTGTAGTCGAGGACGCGGATCCGGCCATCGTCGTGGCGGTCGATGCGATCGACGCGGAGGTGGACGGGGACGCCGGCGAAGCTGAGGACATCATTGAAGGCGGCTTCGACCTGGAGGACATGCCAGCCGGCCTGTCGTTGGGCGGCCTGGTGTTCGGCAAGGGCGAGGAGTCGTTCCTCGGCGGAGAGGACCTGGAGCCGGAGGAGGGGCGGGAGGTCGCGGCCGAGGTGTGCGGTGACCTCCTGTTTCAGGAGGGCGGTCCAGCAGCGCTTCAGGGCTGTGGGGTCGGACAACTCGCGGGACTGTTGGTCTTCGCCCCACTGTCGGAGGACGGCGTGGAGGAGGTCGCCGAAGCGGCCGCCGGTGAGTTCGCCGCTGAAGGGCTCGACGGTTTCCCAGCCGAGAACCCGGGAGAAGAAGAAGCGGGTGGGGCAAGCGAGGTAGACGCGCAGGGTTGACGGGCTGAGGGAATGCCGGGTCCAATCAAGGTTGCGGGGGGTCTCGGGCGGCACATGGAGCTGCCAGGTACCGCGAGACAAGGCCGGGGTGGGTTGGCGGGGTGCGTCAGGCTTTTCCTTGACGAACTGCAGGACGCGGGCGGGCAGGTCGTGGGCGGCGGCTTGGAGCAAGAGGCGGGAGGGTCTGCAGGGTTCCCCTCGGGGATCAACCTGGGCGGTGATGACGGTGACGCTCCCCTGGGAACGCCGGCCCTCGACCAGGGCGGTGTAGAGGAAGATGTCCCGAGCCAGGCGCGACTGCCGGTCCCGGAGCCGGAGGGTTTCCCGGACGGCCTCGGTGATGAGGGGATCGGGACTTGGGGTTTGGGGGACGCGGCCTTCGTGGAGAGCGGCGAGAACGAGGTGGGGAGCGGGATTGAACGGCAACTCGAGCCAGCCCTCGAGAGGGAAGGCGGTTTGTTGGACCTCGACCGGCACCGAGATCGCGGCGAGCGATGCGGCGAGCCATCGAAGTCGGAGGGGGAGGCTGAAGCCGGCGTTGTCGAGTTGGGGCCAGGAGGCCATCTCTTCACTGACGTGGCGGGCGATCTCGGGTTGAGCCTCAGCAATCCACTGGCGCAGGCTGGCCTCGAGCGTGTCGGACGGGCCTGGGGGGTGCGGGGCGACGAGGCGTTGGGCGGTCTCGAGGCGTTGGGCGGCGGCGGCCTGGTGGTTGCGGGTGCCGGCCCTGAGCCAGCGGATGGCGATGGCGGCGTCCGGGGTGCCGTGCTCGGCCTCCCAGCGGTCGAGGGCGGCGAGGGTGGCCTCCGGGGGGGCTGTGAAGCGGGTCTGTTGCCACACGATGGGGTGGCGTGTGACGCGGGCGATGGCGGAGTAATCGGAAGGTGCCTCGGCGGCGGCGGCGAGCGCTTCGAGCAACTCGGGCCAACCGTCGCTGGCGGGGGTGACGCCGCGCGGGTCGAAGGTTGGCCAGCCGGCGGCGATGAACCGGCGGGAGAGGGCTGGGGTGAACGATGGGTCACAGACACCGACTGCGAGTTCGTGGTTGGGCTTTCCGGCGCTGGCTTGGACGGTGGCTTCGGCGAGGCTGACGGGGTCGGCAGCGACGAAGGCGGCGGTGGGGAGAGGGGTGGGCTGGTGTTCGCGGTGGGTCCAGGCTTCGGGATTGGGGATGCCCCATTCATCGAAGCGGTTTCGGAGGGAGCTTGGGGCTCCGACGAGGATGGTGAACGCGACGTGTTGGGCTGCGAGTTGGCGCCAGGCTTTGATGGCGAGGCCGGTGGGATCGGCGATGCCGGCGACGATCACCTCGTCGACGCCCTGAGGGGGGATGGGGTGGGTGGCGCGTTGGCGTTTGGCGGCGACCGGGTCAGGCCAGCCCCACGCCGTCCAGAGGGCGGTGACATGACGTTCCAGTCGGGCCAGTTCGGAGAACCGCTGGGCATCGGCCGGCAGGGCCATGGCGGTGGCGGCGAAGTCCGTGTCTTCGGCGGCGAGGAGTTCGCGGGCCTGTTCGATCTGGCGGGCGACGCCGAGGCGCCAGCCGTCGTCCTTCGAGGAGATGCCGCTGGGGAAGAGGGTTTCGACGGCGGCGTCGCGGGTGTTGCGGAGCACGTGGACCCACCCGGCCCAGCGGATGGCGTTGGGGATCGGGGTTTCTGGCCGGAAGAAATCGTTGGGGGTGGCCAGGCGGGGGCCGAGGAGGGCGGCGGCGCCGCGGTCCTGGCTCAGTTTGAGGAGGCATTCCCGCAATCGGCGTCCCGATTCGCGGGTGGGGACGACCACGAGCCGTCGGCGCAACCGATCAGGCGCTTGGGCAAGCCAATCGGCAAACAGCAGGGCCCAGGGCCGATCCCAGCCGAGAAAAACGACGTTCCCGCTCATACGGTGTCGAGGATACGGGGTGAGGTGTGACAACGGCGGTCACAGGGGTGGAATCAGGCGGGGGCGGGGATGGCGTCCCAGTCGAGGCCGAACTTGCGGGCAGCGTAGCCGATTTCGCGGAGGACATCGCCATAGACCATGATCCAATGGGAATCGCGGACTTCAGGGATGAGGCGGCGCCAGTTGCCGAGGATTTCGACGTCCTGTTGGGAGCGGCAGATGTCGTAGGAGGGGTTGGCGCGGACGCGGCCGGCGAAGCCGAGCCAGCGGGGGGTGCTGAACTCGGGATCGACGAAGGAGACCCGCTGGCCCAGGGGCATGTCGACTTTGGGGGCGGCGCCGTAATCGGATTCGAAGTGGGTGACGATCTGGGCGGGGGCGTACCGGCGGCCATCGAGGCGGCGGGGGCACGTGCAGTGGGCGCACGTGACTTGGCCTGCGTGGGGGAAGGTCGAGTTATGGAGGAAGACGGGCTTGCCGGCGATGTGCCGGACCAGGAGGCCGGCGGGGAGGATGACGAAATCGGACTCGCAGAAGGCGATGAGGCCCTCGTCATTGAGGATTTCGAGGGGGAGACAGGCGGTGGTTTCGGACATGGGGATGATGGTGCCCATGCAGCTCTTAATGGTGAACACGGAGGTGTCGTGCTCGGCCATGAGGTCCCGGATGACGCGGTGGAGGATGAAGGCATTGACCAGGAACTGGCGATCGGTGGCGAGGCGGGTCCTGGGAAGGCGGAGGTAGCGGCGGGTGGCGCGTTCGGCGGCTGCGGCGAGGGCGGTGTCGGCCCGGGCGCGGCTGAGGCGCGGGGCGAAGGCGTCATAGCCGACGTCGATGATTTGGAAGCCGAAGCGTTCGACGGCTTTGGCGGGGGCATCGGGGGCGTACTTGCCCCAGGCGCCGCCCAGGGCGAGGATGCGGGACTTGCGGGTGTTCTTGACGCCAAAGAGGGCGCGGAACCGCCAGAGGACTTCGGCGGGGTCATCGACGACCACGTCGTCGACGTGGGCTGGGGTGGGTTCGGTGCCGGGGTTGGGAGCGGCGGGGGGTCGGTTGGAACCGAGGAGGCGCGTGCTGAGGGCTTCGTACCAGTAGGAGACAGGGCCGGAGCGGTGGCGGACGAACAGAACGGCGTGGGGGGCAAGGGCAAGGCAGGCGCGGAGGAGTGTGGCGCTGCCGGTGTTGGCATAGACGAGGACGGCGTCGGCGGCCGGGTGAGCGCCGGCGGCTGCCTGCTCGACGGAGGCGGCCTGGGCCATGGGCAGGAATTCGAGGGGAAAGTCGGCCTGGGATTTGAGGAGGCGCAATTCACGGTGGATGCGGTCGATTTCCCGGTCGACGTCGGCGGGGGTGTGAAGGCCGCCCCAGGAGCGCCATGAGGTTTGAGGGCGTGCCGTGGGGAGGACGACCATGAGGACCGGGAGGATGCGGAGGGGGTCGCCGAGACGCCGGAATGGGCGGTCGGGATCCCACTCGCATTCCGGGCTGTTGGCGAGAAGCGGGGGACTGAAGAACGCGCCGGCGGAGCCGGAGACGGTGACGGTGAGGAAGGTGCGGCGGTTCATAGGATCGAGTCGTTTTCGAGGGCGGCGAGGACTTCGGGATTTCGGACATCGACCCAGCGGCCGGCGATTTCGAGGCCGGCGATCCGTCGGTGATCGGTCACCATGCCGATGATGGCGTCGGTGAGCTCGTATTCGCCGCGCGGGGATTTCTCGAGGCGCGCGGTGTACTCGAAGACGAGGGGTTGGAAGATGTAGATGCCGGCGTTGTACCAGACGGGGTCGCCGGGCTTGAGCCAGCCCTGGGATCGGAGTTCAGCGAGTTGCGAGGGGGATGGCTTTTCGATGAGGCGGGTGAGGCAGAAGGCGTGGTCGAAGAAGTTGATGCCACCGAGGGTGACGTCTTCGCCCCGGGTGACGGTGACGAGCCCGGCGAAATCGGCTTCGTCGAAACGGCGGCGCATCTGGGCGTAGGTTTCGGGCGGAACGAGGATATCGCCGTAGGTGAGGAGGAAGGGATCGGATCCGACGAAGGCGCGGGCGGGATTGGCGGCGCGGCCGGTGCCGTCCTGGACGGTCTGGCGGGCGAAGCGGATATCGAGTCCCCAGCGGGCACCGTTGCCGAAGTGGTTTTCAATGACCTCGGCATGCCAGCCGGTGACCACGCAGACCTGCTGGATGCCGGCGGAGCGGAGCCCTTCCAGGATATGTTCGAGGATGGGCTTGCCCTGGACGCGGAGCATGGGCTTGGGGAGGGCGTCGGTGAGCGATTTCATGCGGGTGCCTTTGCCCGCAGCGAGGATGACCGCTTTCATGGTGTCGGAGCACTCTTGAGTCCTCGAAGTGTGGGCCATGGGGTCAGCAGGTCAAGTTTTGTCCGGTCCGGTTCCGGGCCACTGCTCCTGCCGTCGAGGACTGCGCGCCTTTTCCGTCAACGCACCGCCGGTGCCGCTCATCGCTCAACCGATGCCCGGATACGGCGCGCCGCGAAGCTTGGCAACGATCCGGTTCCCGCTTGCCAAGGCGGGCCGGGCTGAGCATGTTCACCGCATGCAATCGCACGAGTTGCTGCGCGAAGTCTATGCCCGGGCGAACGTGAAGGAGATTGCGGCGGAGATGGGTCTCTCCCTTTCGCTGATTTACAAGTGGGCGGAGCCATCGGCGGCGCCGGGGAGCGGCACGGTAAATCCGCTGGATCGGATCGACGAATTGGTCCGGCTGACGGGCGACGATCGGATTGTGCGGTGGATCACGGAGCGGGCGAACGGTTTCTTCATCAAGAACCCGAAAGCGGCCTGGCCGCACCCGTTTCACCTGGTGCCGGCGACCAACCAGATCGTCCAGGAGTTCGCCGACTTGCTGGCGGTGATTGCCAAGGCGGCCCACGACAATGCGATCTGCCCGGCGGAGGCGGCGGCGATCCGGGCCCGATGGGAGGAGCTGAAGTCGGGGACGGAAGGATTCGTGCGGTGCTGTGAGGAGGGCAATTTTGCGGCGCTCCGGAGTTCGCCGGCGCCGGGACCGGGGCCGGCGCGGGGGTGACGGGGGTGCGGGGCATTGGGGATTGGTTTTTTCTTTTCACGGGGGCGGGGCGTTTCTAGAGTCCTCGGCCTGTGGAGCTCGTGGTCAACAGGTCAAGTATTGGCCCCTTCGGTTGCAGGCCTGCCCTCCTTCAGCCGAGGACTCGATCCTAGCGAGGCGCGGGATCGAGGGAGGGGAAGGACCGCGGGGTCTCCACGAGCCTGGGGACCTGGTTGGGTCTGAGGCGCGCCTCGCTAGTGTGAGTGGACTGCGAGCCGATGATGACACGCAACGTGAGCCTGGTTTTTCCTTATGCCTAAAGAACGCACTTACCGCTTTTGTTTCGGGCCCTGGAATCTGAGTGAGGGCCAGGATCCCTACGGGCCGCCGACGCGTCCTGCGCAGACCTTCGACTGGAAGCTGGGGAAGCTGAGGGAGTTGGGGTTCGAGGCGATGATGTTCCACGACGACGATGCGGTGCCGGACGTGGACAGCAAGACGGACGCGCAGGTGGCGCGAGAGGCGCGGGAGCTTCGGAAGAAGCTGCGGGATGCGGGGGTGGCGGCGGAGATTGTCGCACCGCGCTTGTGGTTCGATCCGCACACGATCGACGGCGCGTATACGAACAACGATGCGCGTTGCCGGCGGTACGCGATTGACCGGTCGCGGCGGTGCATCGACATCGCGAAGATGCTGGACTGCGATTTGATCGTGCTGTGGCTTGCGCGGGAAGGCTCGTACATCCGGGAGAGCAAGAACGCGCGCAAGTGCGTCGATTACCTCGTCGAAGCCGTTGACGCGATGCTCGAACACGATCCGAAGATCCGGATTGCGATCGAGCCAAAGCCGAACGAGCCGATGGACCTGGCCTACATTCCGACGATCGGCCACGCGCTGGCGCTGGCGCAGTTGACGCGGGATCCGAAGCGGGTCGGGTGTTTGATTGAGAGCGCCCACGCGCTGCTGGCGGGGCTGGATCCGGCCGATGAGATTGATTTCGCGTGTGCGTTCGGGAAGCTGTGGTCGCTGCACTTGAACGACCAGAACGGTCTGAAGTTCGACCAGGACAAGCCCTTCGGGAGTGCGAACCTGCGGGTGGCGTTCAACCAGGTGCGCGCGCTCGAGCGGAACCGGTACGGGGCGCGAGGGGAGTATGTGGCGTTCGATGTCCATCCGTTTCGGACAACGCGACCGGAGCACTGGACGTTGCATCTCGAGAACAGCCGCCGGACGTTCCTGCGGTTGGTCGAGAAGGCACGGACGTACCCGGAGGCGGAGGCCCGGCAGTTGGTGGCGGATCGCAACTACGCGGCGCTGGACCAGTTGGTGTTGGAGCACTTGATGGGGCGATGATACCGGTGGAGCTCCGGACGGACTGCTGCCATGCCTGAGAAGTCACTGCAGGAAATCCCGCGCGCCTGGCGGGACCAGTACGAGAAGGGGAGGGCGGCCTTCGAGCGGAACAATCTTGATTATGCGATCGAGATATTGAGCCAGGTGGCGGAGCAGGAGCCGGCGTTCTGGGAGTGCCGGCAGGTGCTGCGGGCCGCCCAGTTCAAGAAGGCGGGCGTTGGGGGCAAGACGCTGTTCAAGAAGCTCATCGGATCGACGAATCCGAAGCTGGTCCAGGCCCAGTTGGCGCTCCGGTCGAATCCGCGCCAGGCGCTGAGCCTGGCCGAGGAGATCCTGAATCACGACCCGAACAACCTCAGTGCCCACAAGGTTCTGGCAGACGCGGCCCTGGCGCTGGACCTGCCGAAGACGGCGACGATGTCGCTCGAGTTTGCCTTCAAGCACGCCCCGAAGGACCGGGACGTGGCGATGAAGCTGGCGCAGACGCTGATGCGGACCGGGCATGGCCAGCGGGCGGAGGCGATCCTGGGCGAGTTGAGCCGGCAGCACCCGAGCGATCCGGAAATCACGCAGGCGCTGAAAGACGTGGCGGCGAGCCGGACAATGAGCGAAGGCGGGTACGGCGCGCTGGCCTCGGGGCAGGGGTCGTACCGCGACGTGCTGCGGAACGAGGAGGAGGCGGTGAGCCTCGAGCAGGAGCAGCGGGGGATGAGGACGGAGGACGCCACCGACCGCCTGATCGCGGAATACGAGGCAAGACTGCCGCGCGAGCCCAGCAACCTGCGGTTGGTGCGGTCGGTCGCAGAACTCTACGTGCAGAAGAAGGAGTACGACAAAGCGCTCGAATACTACGAGCGGCTGCTGGGAACGGAAGCGGCGGATCCTTCGCTGGAACGGGCGATTTCCGATGTGCGGGTCCGGCAGTTTGACCAGGCGATCGAGCAGTTGGATCCGAGTGCGGACGGCTACGCAGAGGAGATGGCGCGGCTGAAGGCCGATCGGCAGAAGTTCCTGATCGAAGACACCAAGCAGCGGGTTGACCGGTATCCGAACGATCTGCAGTTTCGGTTCGATTATGGCCAGCTGCTGCTCGAGGCGGGGCGGGTGAGCGAGGCGATCCAGGAGTTTCAGAAGGCGCAGAACAACCCGCACAAGCGGATTGCGGCGTTGTTTCACCTGGGGTTGTGTTTCAGCCGCCGGGGGATGCACGACCTGGCGGTGCGGGCGCTTCAGACGGCGATCCGGGAGAAGGCGGTCTTTGACGACGAGAAGAAGGAGCTGATTTACACGCTGGGCGTTGCGTTCGAGGGGATGGGGAAAGGGGAGGAAGCGATCGAGCAGTTCAAGCTGATCTACGAGATCGATATCGGCTATCGGGACGTGGCGGCGAAGGTGGACGCCTATTACGAGGCGAAGTCGAAGCTGTCGACGGGCGGGTCCTGAGGCTCTCGCTAGAGTCCTCGACTTGTGAAAGTCGTTGCGATTAGGTCAAGTTCGGCCCTTGCCGTTCCAACCCCACCCCCCTGCCTCCGAGGACTCTCCATTAGCGAGGCGCGGAAGAGTGGCGGGCAAGCACAGCAGGGTCTTCATGTGCCTGGGGACTCGACTGGGTATGAGGCGCGCCTCGCTAGGCTTGGCGGCGCAGGAGGTGGGTGGCGAGGGCTTCGAGGGCGACTGCGTGTCCGCGGAAGGGGCGGAGGGCAGCGAACGCCAGACGGGTGAGGTGGGCGGCAATCTGGCGTGATCGTTCGAGGCCCAGGAGGGAGGGGTAGGTGGCCTTGTGAGCGGCGGCGTCTTTCCCGGCGGTCTTACCCAGTTCCTGGCTCGTTCGGGTGACGTCGAGGATGTCGTCGATGACCTGGAAGGCGAGGCCAACGTGATGACCGAAGTTGGTGAGGGCGGCGAGGTGGCGGGGCGAGGCGTTGGCGCTCATGGCGCCGAGGCGCGCCGCGCAGGCGAGGAGGGCGGAGGTTTTTCGTTCATGGATGTAGCGAAGCTGGGCAGGGGTGACCTTTTGGCCTTCGGCTTCGAGGTCGGCGACCTGGCCGCCGACAAGTTCGAGGGAACCTGCGGCTGAGGCGAGCTCGCGCAGGAGATCGCGGTGGGAATAGCGGGGGCGGGCGGTGGCGTGGCCGAGGATCTCGAACGCCACGGTGAGGAGGGCATCGCCCGCGAGGATGGCGATGCCCTCGCCGAAGACCTTGTGGTTCGTTGGTTTGCCCCGTCGGAAATCGTCATTGTCCATGGCGGGGAGGTCGTCATGGATGAGGGAATAGGTGTGGATGCACTCGATGGCACAAGCGGCGGGCAGGGCATCGGCGGGGCGGCCGCCGCAGGCCCGGGCGGCGGCGATACAGAGGGCGGGGCGCAGACGTTTCCCTCCGGCGAAGAGGGAGTACCGCATGGCGCGGTGGAGGGTGGATGGCTTGGCGGCGGCCTTGGGCAGGAAGCGGTCCAAGGCGCGGTTGACCTGCGCGGTGCTGTCGGCGAGGAAGGTGGCGAAATCGAAGTCCGGGGAGGGGTGAGGGATGGCGGTGGTCTTGGGCGGAGCCATGCGTTTCATATTCGCCAATGGCCTGCCGGAGGCAAGGACGGAGTACATCCCGCGATCCTGCGGGGCGCACGATAGCCGCTGTTGGCGGAGGCGCAGGACGGACCCGCCGGCTTCGATCCGGCGCAGCTCGGCCGCCATGTCGGCTGCGGTCCGATAGCGGGCTTTGGGCGCGGGAGACGGGCTCGAGATATGTCAGTCCTGTGTACTCGCTCTTGATCCGATTTGAAAACCGGGGGCGGTTGGGCGAGAATGAGGACGTGACGTCAGGGAGTCGGATGAAGGATCTACCGGTTTCGGAGCGCCCGCGGGAGCGTTTGGCGCAGCACGGGGCCGATCATTTGAGCAATGCGGATCTACTGGCCATTCTGTTGCGGACGGGGGTGCGAGGGGCTTCGGCGGTCCAGGTGGCGGAGGCGCTGCTGGCCCGGTTTGGTCGGCTCGATCAGCTGGCCCGGGCGCCGCTCGAGGAACTCCGGAGGTGCCAGGGGGTGGGGCGGGACAAAGCGATCGCCTTGAAGGCGGCGTTTACGCTGGCGCAACGGCTGTCCCGGGAGGCGGGGCCGGAGCTGCCGCAACTGACGACGCCGGACCAGGTGGCGGACTTGCTTCGGGAGGAGAACCGGTTGTTCGAGGTCGAGTGTTTCCAGGTGCTGCTGCTCAACACACGCCGCCGGTTGATCCGGGTCGAGCGCTTGTCGCAGGGAACGCTGGACACGTTGCTGGTGCATCCGCGGGAGGTGTTTCGGGCGGCGATTGCCGCCGGGGCGGCGGCGGTGATTCTGGTGCACAACCATCCAAGCGGGGATCCGACGCCGAGCGAGCCGGACATCAAGGTGACGCGGGATCTGATCCGGGCAGGTCAACTGCTGAAGATCGAGGTTTTGGACCATGTGATTCTGGGCCGGCGCGCCGAGGGTCGGGAGCGGGACTACGTCTCGCTGCGCGAGCTGGGCTATTTTTACTCTTAGCGAGGGGCCCTCAGACCGATCAAAGTCGGCTGGGTATCGTCCCGAGACCGTGCGGGTTCACCTGTGCAATCGGTACGAGAAGTTTCACGTGAACTCGCGGTCTCAAGCAGTAGTCAAGCTGCTGAGCAAAGAACGAGACAGGGAAGGCGCGTTTTTTCTCGATTACCCCAAACGGGGTATGGTATTTTACCTTCGAGTGTACAACTGTCCACCACTGTAGTGTGATCCTGGGTTGGCTTGGCGGGGTGGGTGGCCCATAGTCGCCCACCTCGATTTATCAGCGAAGAAGAGGCGTGTGAGACCGCGCTCACCAAGTGAATTTGCGCTGGAGGGCTTGGAACCTCGGGTTCTGCTTTCTGCCGATGTGCTGCTGCTGTCCGCGGCGGGGATGGCCTCAGGGGGAGGTGGCAGTCAGGCGCTTAGCGGGCCCGAGGAGAAGATCCTGGTCACTGACCCTGCATCGGAGAGATCCGCTGCAGCCCCTCTGGAGTACGAACCGTCCACGCCCGCTGGAGGTCTTTTCGATAGCGCAGGCGACGACCTGGAAATCGAGACGAGCATCGTTCCTCCGGACCAATCCGACGGCGATCTGGACGGTCAGAAGGACCCGCTTTCGGCTTCACACTCCAGCCTCACATCGCCCACGGTTCCCGCCCCTGACGATGCTCAAACGACGGACGACCCGGCGACTCCGGAGTCCGAACCCGAGGGGGGGACAACGCTCCAGGTGACCACCGGTGAAAACGGGGCCAACGATCTGAACGAGGCGATCCCGGGCGATCTGCCCACGGTCACGGGCGTGCGCCTCGAATGGGCGAATGCCGCCACAACGATTCTGACTGAGACACTTCGTGGTGCATACGGACCGCCGACATGGCTGGGATCGGATCGCAGCCGCCGCGTCGGTTTGGCCGGTGGCCCGCCCACGGAGTTGTGGGCCCGCATTCAGTACGAACTTGGGCTGCAAAACGGTGGGAGCTTCCTTTTGGGTGATGTGCCGTTGGGCGATTTCCTCAGCCTGACGGGAGTCACGCTTGACTTCGGCAGTGTCGTTTATAGCGGAGGTGTGTATTCCAGCGGGACGGTCGGGATCTCGGTGACGTCGGCGTCGCTTTACGACGGGAAGAGCTTCTCCGCGAGCCTGACCGATGGAGGGGACGCCGATGCACTGGCGCTGGAATACACA
>Ga0209096_1000365_pt1 | contig 64049 bp, 86 predicted proteins | sample AD_UKC034_MetaG_FD_184407 | JGI IMG/M metagenome (GOLD analysis project Ga0209096, IMG submission 184407) | Active sludge microbial communities of municipal wastewater-treating anaerobic digesters from USA - AD_UKC034_MetaG (SPAdes) (version 2) | ecosystem: Engineered > Bioreactor > Anaerobic >...
TTAAATGTTTTTCATAATCATCAAGGGCTGCATTAAGCTGTTTCTGGTAATATGCCCTGTTTAACATCATCTCAGGTGTATCAACTTCGCCTTTACCCGGAGTATTTGCAGCTAATTTACTTCTTATATTCTGTTTATTCTGTGCCTTCTCCCGGAGAGTGGCGTTAACCATGTTTAATCGGGCTTCTTGATCTTCTTTTAACTTCCATTGTTCCTTTGCTTCTTTACTCAGTCCAGGCATACCTATTTCTTTATAGAGTTTATCACGGAAGAATTTATAGGCATCTACGGTTTTACTTACATTTTGATCCATCTGGGATTTAAGATCTTCTAAAACCTTCGGGCCTTCTTTTTCTCCATTTAAAACACCTTGAAGAACTGACATAAAACCAGATGATTGTCCAATAAGCTGATTTATGGTTTTAGAACTTGTATTCATCCAGTCTTCATACATTTTTTTTATTTTTGGGTCAGTTTCTTTTAAAAATTTATCCTGGTATCTAAGATAATTACTGGATTCTTTTTCGATTTTTTTAGCTAAATCTTTATCTTTTATAAGAGAAAGATATTCTGGATCAATCTTATTTTCTGGTTTATCTAATTCTTTTTGTATTCTTTTTCTCTCTGATATAACATAATTTTTATTCTTTTCATGAAGTTCATTAATAAGTTTTTCGGAAACTCTAAAAGAGTCAAATCCTTTAGAATCAGTATACTCAGCACCAAAAGAATTTTGTATAAAAGTTCTTTTATTTATTAAATCTTTAAGATTTGTTTTAATTCCTTTCTGAGTTTTACTTTCATACATTTTAGCCGCAAGGATAGCATCATCTTCACTCAATGTATCAGGATCTTTTATATTATATTCTTTGGCATAAAGATCTGTTATTCTTTTTCTTTCGTTAATAATATCATTAGATACTCTATCATGTTGCCTTTTTAATTCTTGAATTTCATCTTCTCGTTTTTTAAATTCAGGAGCAAGAATAGCATTTTGCATTTTACCCCTTATATTTCCGGTTGCTGCTACAGGTAAGGCGAACTGATTTAATTTATTATATTCATTTATTAATTCTTTTACTTTATTAATTCTTTTCTCTGCATTTTCTCCTCCAAAATTTTTCTCTCTCATTTGAATATTGGAATTAATAACTTGCATTAACTCACCAGGATTTTCTCTCTGAGCTTTGTTAGTTTCCTTCATTTTACTGTAGAAGTTAATTTGTCCTTCCATAGTTTTATTGAGAGCTTCTATATAAGTCTGCTGTTTCTTAAATTCCCCGGATACTTTACCCATCTGCCCTATATCATAAGCCCCGTTTAATTCTTTATATATCTGGGTATATCTTTCAAGGCTATCGGCAGTTCCCCGTATATAATCTCCTATATTTATCCATGTAAGGCTTTCTGTATTGGCCGCCTCTATTCTCTGGTTTAAATTTTCCATAAATTTCTTACTGCTCATATCAAGAGTTTTTTCAGCGTTATTCTGGGCATTTGTAGTAAATCCAAAATATTTCCCGAGTTCATCAACTCTTAAACCAAGATCTTTCATAAATTTTTTCGGATCATTTACTTCAGCTTTTGTTTTATTTATTAAACCTTTACCTCTGGCATACAATCCAGGCAATATGCCTGATGTTACCCCTGCACCCAAAACTCCCTCTTCGCCAAACCAACTGCCGATTCCAGGTATATTTTTAAATGCAGTTGCCATTGAATATTTTTGCAATAGATTCATAAGCGAATCAAGTTTTGTGCTTGCCTGTAATATATAATCTCCCCATCCTGAAATAGTTTTACCCACAGCAAATGCCCCGACTATTACATTGGTCATAGAAGCATTTATATTTGCCATTGCCTGCGCAATGCTTTCTGTATGAGTTGCACCCATAAGAAAAGCTGCCGGTAACATAGCAAGGTTTTTAAGCATAGTTTCCCACTGAACAGGAATATTCATTTCCTGAATTTTAATGAAGTTATCGGCGAAATCTTTTGTAAGTCCCAAAGTCTCTTGCATTTTCTTTTTAAATTCAGGTAAGGTTCGAAGTAAAGTCAAGCCTACATTTGCGCCTCTTAAAGACATAATCTTATATGCCTCCGAGAGTTCTTTCTGAGTAAATACTATATCCTGCCCGTAATCGACAAAATCTTTTCTATTGGCAAGAAGTTTCTTTCTCATTGCTTCCATGACGGCGATAAAATCCATTGGTTTCTGAGGGTCAAAAGACATTTTTTCCTGTTTGGAAAAGGCAATTAAATCATTGGTAAAACCACCAAAGGCGTTTTTAAGCCCACCGGCATCTTTACTTACCTGACTCATCATCTGACGAAGGCCAGTGCCTGCCGTCGCACCCCTGATCATCTGAGTGTTTAAATGCCCTATAGTTGTAACGAGAACCCTGTAATCAAGGTCTATGGCTCTACCGGAGGCTGCCACATATTTTAAAGCGTTATTTAATTCAGTCAATTCAATCTGCTCTCTTGACCATGTAACCAGGACAGTATTTGCAATCTGATTAAATTTCTCCTGTTCAGAACCGACACCTTTAATAGTCTTACCATATATATTATAAAGACCTGCCATTGTTCGGGCTGTCTGCGTCATGTCACCTTCTGCAGCTATGGCAACCTTCATGGTAGTATCTGCAAATTGCATAGCCTTTGACAGGCTCATGTTCGCAGAAGTTAACTCATAGATAACATCCATATATTCTTTTACACTTGCTTTATGCCGGGAGGTAAATATCATTGCCTGAATGTTAAGTAATTCCCTGTAATGGGTAACAGCTTCTTTCATACCCCCGTTTGCCTGTGGAGTAAATGCCCCGGCAAGCTGTGTAGGCGTTAAGCCTGTCCTTAATGCCCTGGAAGTGCCTCTTTCGAATTCCCCATATAACCTCAGACCTTCTCTTATAGCTGCCTGAACTCTGTGGATAATTCCAAATATTAAAGTCCACTGTGCGCCATAGGCAGCTTGCCGGGCAATCATTAAAGGCCAGTTCCGCATTTCATCAAAGAACAGTTCAGTTATACCTCTTCTGTAACCTAACTGCTTTTTAAGCTGATCGTAATGCTCGCTGTCTAATTTATTTTTGGCTGTTTTCAGGAGAAGTTCTTTTTCTGATACTTTTAATTTACTTAACTCTGCGCCTGCCTGATTTTTAATTTCTTTTGTTCCACCATTAAGGTAACGATCCATCATTGCAAGGAGTTCGTTTTCCCTTGTGGTGAGGGAAATTTTATTTTTCAATAAAACTTCCTGCTTCGTTAATTGGTCTAATATTTTATTAAGATTAATTATCTCTCTTTTATCTGCAAGGTCTGTAGAGTTCCTTAAATTATTAATTCTATTTATTATTGCCGCCTGTGCAAGTTGATTATCGGCAATATCTCCAGTATTTCCAAGTCTTTTAGCTTCCTTTGCGAACTTCTGGCGTTCATATTCAACGGTTTTTCTGTGTTGAATTTCAACGTTTTTTATCTCCTGATCCGATTCTCTTTTTGCATTTCGAAGCATTTCAGCACGAAGAGAAAGAGCATTTCTACTGGCATCCTGTTCTTTCTTTAAAGCTTCCTGCCTTTTCAGGATAAATCCGTTATATTCTGCTTCCGTTATAATCCCATTTTTTCTTAAAAGCTGTATACCCTGGAGATATTTTTCTTCTTCCATTAATCCTTTAGAAGGTTTTATACCTTCTTTGTTTATCATCTGAATTAATTTCACATAATCCTGACCCTGTGCAAAAACATTCCCTGTTTCTTCATGGTATTTTTGCAGAGCATTAAAAGACTGAATAATAACTTCTTTATTTTTCTTCCAGAATTCATTTCTGTCAAGGTTATTTATATCTTTGAATACATTTACAAGGGCAGCATGTAATTTTTCAACGGTGTCTCTATATTCCTGGGCTGCTTTACTGCCTGCACCGGCTCCTCCGGGAGTACCTGCAGGGACAACTCCCGGAACAACAGATGGGGTATTCACTGAAGAGAGAACCGTAGGAAGTTTACTTTTTAAAGTGGTAAGGAGTCCTGCATTTGCTTTAATACGGTCTAAGGCATCTGCATAATCCATAATACTGGAACGAACTTCACGGCCTAGCATTAAAGACTCTTTTAATGGTTCGAAAACTTTAGGTAAATCTTTAGCAAGAACTGCTAAATTGTTAGCCGTTGCAAACGCACTTTTCATGTGCGTACTCATATTCTCCCAGATAACCTTCACGTTTGATAGGGAATCTATGGCAGATTTAATATCACGAATATTATTTGCAAGGGATCTTATCCTCATAGCGTTTTGAACATCGACATCAATAATAAGCTTGTTACTCTGGTTAAATACACTTATCTCTTCTTTAACCGATTTAATTATATTGCTTAAATTCTGTTGAGTGTTGCCGGACTCAAGCCCTACCTGAATTTTACCTGCTAAAAAAACTGTCCCTGTGGGATCTCCTGCCATTTATATTCCCCTCCTGCCATTAAACTTATCCAAGAAATTCCTTATATCCTGAAGACCTTCGTAATTATAAACCCATTCTTTCGTGCCGTCTTTCTTTTCTATCCACTCGCCTTTACCTTCAAGCGGATCTATTTTCTCTTTCTTTTCTCCTGATGATGCCTGTAATAATTCTTCAAACTCAAAGAATTTTTCTATACTAGTATCTTTTAAGCCTATCCAGGGAGATGTAGATATTACAAATAATAAACGGGTTATCCGTTTTATATGCCCCTCAAAGAGATAATATATTTTGACTAACTCATTTAAGACCTTCTGATACCCGTAAAACTGCCAGTAATCTAACTCCTGTATATCGTTTACCTTTAATCCAAGTATGTGAAGAAGCAATAAGGTAAACCAATGAGATACTTTATTCTTTACATCTCCTTCTCCTCCGGTTCCGGTAATCGCTTTGGGGGGTAACTCATCCCGTCTGCAATCTCACATATTCTTTCAAGGCTCTGCATATCAATCCATTCTGAAATTTCTTCTTTAGTTGTTTCCTCTGTTCTACAGAAACAGAGAACAGCAACGTCAAGCTTTTTATCTAAGATAGCTGTTTTATATTTCTTTTCTTTTTTCTTATATTCTTTTTCCAGTTCATTTATTTCTTTTGTTATTTTTTCGGAAATTTCAGCAGGCATATCTTCTGTAAATTTCTTCTGAGCCTCTGTCATTTTCTTTAAGATTACTTCTGCTTCTGTGCTGAAGTTATAACGGATTTCGTCAATCTGTTCTTTAAGAGCTTCCAGTTTCTTGAGATTTTTGATTGTAATAGGCATTGCAAAATGAGTAACGGTAATTCTTACACCGTCTTTCATCTGGAATTCTGTAAATTCTACGCCTCCCATACCGAGCATTTTTTGAAAACTTATGTCTTTTGCCTGGGTGTATTCATTTAAACCCTTTTCCATTAATAATTCCTCCTATTTTATTTTTTGAGGGAGAGAGGATAACCCCTCTCCCTGATAGGTTAACTCGTAGTAAGTCCTGCCGGTTCTGTTCCGAAGGCGTAAGTTAAAACTGCGCCATCTACACGGCCAGGGTCAAGAACTTCTGCCTCAAAACTCGGAGCAGAAAATTCTCCATGACGGTAAGAATATTCCAGATTTCCTTTAGGTCTGCAGGAGTAAATTCTTGTCTGGAATAATTTAATGCTGTTATCTGCAGGATCTCTATAGCGACTTACATGGACACACTCAAAGTATGTCGGTAAATCATTTACATGGATTGAATATACTACAGCGTCACTTACATCGGCAGTTTCATAGATAACTGCCATTTTGGTAGTTGCATAAGAACTCAATCCTGTAATAGTTGCTCCGTCAGTTGCCACATATCCACTGGACACAAAATTTTCATATTGATCCATAAGGGATACGGTTCCAACGACATAAGAAGCTCCTGTGGTAATAACCCCACCTGCACTTACAGTAAGAATTTCTTTTACCTGGAAATTCTCTGTAGAGCCAGGATCACCTGTGCCGAGGAGCTTAAATATATCTAAATGAAGTGCCGCATCTGTAACTCTGACGGTACCTGTTTTAGATGTGGTCATAATATCCAGTGGGAAATATCTGTCACCACCGGTCTGGCGTGCATCTTCTGCAGAAATACCGAGATTTATTTCTTTTGCAGTGATGAATGGAACCCATAATTCAGAAGTTCCGAAAGGAATTTTTGCTCTGAAAGTTCCAACACCGCGAAGAATTTTTTGCATAATCTATCTCCTTTCTTACATTCCCGACCTCTTACTAAAAGACCTGTAGAGTTCGGTTTGATAGGTATGATAATAATTGTATACGTCAGGAGAAATATCTGGAACTTTACCCTCATTTAACCATCGAAAACCCGACCAATAAGCTATACCGCTATCTTCTTCCAATGGGAGAGTTTCATTGTCGATTAATTCCCTGATCTGCTCTAAAATGCCAATATTTTCGGCATACGAATCATCGTAAGTAAGAGCATGTATTTGAAATTGAATTTCATCCATAAATGGCATAGAAGGGCTTTCCCTTCCGTTTACTCTTCCAAGAACAGTTATAACAGGAAGATTATTATATTCAGTGGGAAGATTTGGTAATATCCTCTGTCTGACTATTTTTTTATTTGTACTTATATCCATACCGAGATATTTTAATATATCTTCATTATTGGATATTACCTTCCATATAGCACTGAATATATAATTCGGTTTCATTATCATAATTAATAATCTCCATCAACAAATCCAGGTCTACTTCCCTGATTTTTCTTAAACTGTTCGTATCTTTCACTCGTCGCTTTAAGTCTGAATTGTCCAAGCCCTGAAGATACCTGTTCTTTACCTACTTTTTCGGTAAACTGCTTATATCTAGTGGCGGTCAGTCTTTCCATTTTACCACCCTGTTTAAAGCTTCCAGGCATACTTAAAGCTCTGTCATATACTTTCTGAGCAAATATATAAAGCTTTTCTTTTGTGAGAAAAGCGAAATTTTTCTGATTTAATAAGCCTTGTCCTACCTGACCCATAGACCAGGGCCTTATTTTAAATTGACTTCTATCGTCACCTTTCCGACTTTCTTTATCTCTGTTCGGTTTAACTCCCTTCTGTTGTGGTATGAAAAGGAAGTTTGCCCCCGGATGTGTTTCTCCTCCGGGATCTGTCCATTCATACCCTTTACCTCTGGGAACAATCCTGCCGTCTGCCGGTCTTTGAATTCCTCTTTCTGCACCTATAACAGAATCCATCATGTCGGGAGTCCATCCGGCCATAGCGTTAACTCCTGTGCCATGTTCGACATAGGCAAGGTAAAATTTCTTTACATCTGCAACCTTTGCAATAAATGCTCCGATAACTTTCTGCATTGTAGCAGTAATAATTTTAGGAGTTCCTGGAAAAGATATAAACTGAGCGTTTCTATATACACCGGAAACAAAAGTTATATACTCCTGTTGTAAAGCTTCCAGTTCTATTAAAAAAGCTTCTCTTATATTTCTAAAAAATCCACTGACATCTAATTCTACAGAGAAATAATTTGGGATAGAACCACCCATACGACCAAGATCAGCAAAGCTTTTTGTTCTATGGTGACGGTAATAAAACAATTTATCGCTTGTATCGCGTTTATTTTCTGATATTGAATTCTGGCCTATTCCAAGCATGATTATTCCTCTATATGTTTGATGTTTACGCCTACCTGCAGAGACAACATATTATCTCTTATAATTCTGTTTATATCCTGGACTATATATTTTTTATCAGGACATTGTATTCTATCACCCTGTCTTATATCTCGTTCCTGACACATGATAGTTTCATATCCTTTTTGCTCTCTACCGTAGGCGGTCATCATTTCCATTGTCCAATCTTTTTTCTGGACATAAAGTTTAAGACCACTTATTTTTTTTACGTACCCGGTTTTAACCTCTCCTGTATCAGGATTAAAGTCTAATTCCTCATTCCGGTATATATCTCCGGTAGCGTTTATCTGTAAAAGAAAAGCGGAAAAAGCTGCAGGGGAACTGCATAAAGAAACTGCTCGCCAGGATGATATAAAATACTCTTCATTTTCTGCAGTATTTTTGATAATATATCCTGACTTAACCACCGTATTGTAAGGGAATACGGCAGTTCTGCCAAATGCTGATATATTTTCATCTATTGACCTCTGGACAGGAGAAATCTGTATATGTTCCTCTTTAACAAATTTATCCTCAAGGTCGAATATCTGACATAATGCAGAATAATGATTTAATTCTCTGGCAAGCAATCTCTTTAAAGATTTCACATTAACCTCCTGCGATAATCTTTACGTCTATATCCTCACCGGAGGCGTTTGTTATAAATACTTTACTGACAGATGTGCCGGACAGGACAATAAGTTTACCGACTTGAGCGTCATTTGTGTTTAAATTTGTCTTTACGGATATTCTTTCCGGCGAGTCTATAATTACATATTCTGCAGCACTGCCTAAAAGAGTAGCGAGGTCTACCTCTTTATCTGTTGTCAGATCCGGCACAGGGATATAAAAAGTATTATTTGCGTCTATTGTACTTGAAACTCTCGTAGTATATACAGTAGAGCTTTTTGTACTTTCAGAAACCGATACTGTTAAATCTATTACCATTGACTGTTCCATATTAAATCCTCCTATACAACATATTGTTTTGTTATCCAATCGGATAACAGGGACAGGGCTTCAGGCGGAATTATATCGAATTCCTGTGAATAATTAACCTGCAAATCTGCAATCTTTACAGATTTTATTCCTTTACGTTCCTGATTATTTATTATACTGGCAGCCGTTAAAATTGTTGCCATTTTAACTTCAGATGGGAAAGTAATACTCCCTGTGGTATACTGAAACTCATAAATACATTCGCTATCCCAGACAGAGTTTAATTTCTCAATATTATTTGAATACAGTGGAGAAGTATCCATAGATATACTGCTTAACTTTATATATTCATCCGCAACCTCTTCACTGGAAGTTCCATAATTCTCAAGCAACTTATTTAAGGCGTTTATTGGATACCTTACCATGATGTTATAATTGTCATTACCTGTTACCCTGTCTACAACCGGAGTTAAAAGTATGGGCCTGGTAATCACCTTCTGAATTACATATCCTGCATTATCGAGAATAAATTTTATCTGAGCATCTGTTAATTCAATATCCAGGGATAAGGGATAGCTCTTAAAATCTTCAACGGAAACATATTCACTGAACTGATAATTTCTTTTAAAATCTTTATTGTATATCATAAAAAGTTTGCATGTCTCCTTTCCGAAGATAGATATTCCATAATCTCGTTATACTTTTTATATCTGCAAGGAGGACACCGGGATAAATCAATCCTGTCTATTACTTCCTGCCTCTGGTCACTTTCCCATATATCCTTAAAAGATTTTTCTTTTAAATTACCTATTGAAAATTTAGGATTGCCGCGTAACTGGCAGCAAAGATAAACATTGCTGTCCGCACCTATGATGGACAGGATATTATGAGCAAGACATTTCTCCGGTCTTAAATCCTCTTCGTAGAATTCCCGGAATCTGTGTTTAAATGTAATCAGGTGCAATCCTGTCGTATGTGCCATTTTCTGAGCTTCATCAATCTGTATATTAATCTTTTGCTTTACCCTGTCTGTGAAAACAAGGCCGGGCATATAAACAGGTCTTACCTGCAGGTAATCCACTTTTAAGATAGAAAGTATTTTGACTAACTCCGTAAGTTTATAGAAATTGATAGTATGGAGTAAAAAGGCAACTCCCAGAATAAGATCTCCTTTTTCTTTTCCTAATGCCTCAATACCCTGAAGAACTCTTTTAAATGAGTTCCATCTGCCCCTATGCAAGGCTTTATGGTCTGCTGAAGATCCTGCATCAAGGGAAACTCTGCAAAACTGGCAGCAATCTTTTATAGCTTGTATATTTTCAATTAATAGCTCACCGTTTGTTACTACTCCGCAATCAAAACCAAGTTCCTTTGTTTTATATAAAACCTCTTTAAAATGAGGATAAAGTAATGGTTCCCCTCCTCCGACATAGGTTATAGCTTTTACGCCTATAGCTTTTAAATCCTGTAAAAGATTAAAGACTAAATCTTTCTCCAGAGAAACAGGATTTTTTGCCCTGTAACGGTCAAACATGCACCATATGCAGTTATGGTTACAGAGATTTGTTAAATCAATCTCAACCGCCATAGGAGGAGTTTTATTATCTTTTATCATTTCATTTAAAACAGGAACATGATTTAATATTTTATAAGGGTTAAGAATATATTTCATTTATTTTAAAATCCTCTCCGTATACGGCTTTAAGATTTTTATTTACATCATGAGTTAAGGTGTAATTAAACCACTCAAAAACTTTATCTCCCCATTTCCAGTGAAGATATTCTCCGTCTTTCTTGCAGAGTTCTTCTATTACAGGATTTTTCTTTAACTCATTGCAGGTAACAAAAGTCTTATGTTGCGCGTAAGACTGAGGGCAAAACCATATTTCATAACCTGCCAGTTTCATTCTAAATTGTGTATCGAAATCACAGGAATAAATAAAAAAGTTTTCATCAAATAATCCAATATCTTCGAACACTTCAGACCGGAATAAAGTGCAACCCATATGCCCCCATTCTGCCTGAAACGGTTTAACATTGTTAAATAATTCTACAGGCATTATTCCCATTCTATAATGCCAGGGATTACTCATATCCGGGCCATAATTCTGAACGAAGTTTATGTTTGTATAGTCCCTGAGAGTATTCGATACCATACCGCATTTAGGATTATTTTCCATAATGTCAATCATGGGCTTTAAGAAATTCTTACTGACTTTCATATCCGAATTAATCAAACATACATAATTTGTATGGGAATTGCATATATCTTTTAATGCAATATTCCATCCTTTTGTCGTGCCTACATTTTTCTTTAATCTTCTTACGGTACAACTCACACAGTTATTGAATAAACTGCAGAACTCTTCAAGGAACTCATAACTTCCATCTGTTGAACCCTGGTCAATAAAGCGAATATCTACCGGATATTCATTATTTTTCAATGCCTCTTTTAATGAATGGCATAACTCAGGGATAACACTCATATTATTACAGTTTAGGATAATTAAATAAACTGTTCTCATGCTGCCACACGCCTTTCTGTATTTATTCTTTCTCTTACTTTCTTTGCGACTTCATCAGGTTTTATTGCCGTCAAACATGGAGGATATATACCCTGCCAGTTTGTTTTTACCGTTCTTTGTTTTAATGATAACTTATTAAAAACATATTCACATTGATCTCCATGTGAAAAACAAAATTTACCGCATAGTCCAGGATTCTTACAGATTACTTCACAATTTTTATAATACCTTACCCTTAAATCAGGGTTAAATGATCCGAATAAAGCAATTATATTTTTCTGAAAGGCTCCTGCCACATGGAGAACTCCCGTGTCTACCGTTACACATAAGTCCATGTTGTAAACTATGGAGAACATCTGCCGGAGTGACCATCCTTTGGGTCTTTGCGGTGTCCGGCCCTCATCTCTATGAATATATACCACATTGAAATCATCTTTTAATAAATCTCTTAACTTCTTGAAATACGGTATAGGCCATGATCTGTTCTTTGCAAAACTGGCATCAGGGGAAACTGATACAAAGGGCTTATTCGGATTATAACCCATAGCAATTAAATCCTTATATCCCCATGCTTTTTCTTCCTCTGTGAGATTTATAATAAGATCTTTCGGTTTTCCTTCCGGGTCAATATCAACCCATTTATAATAAGCGTCAATTACATGGTCTATCTCTGCCTGCTTATTATGTTCTATTGCTCCCTGAAATACACAGGTTTTATCGTGAGATGAAAATATCTCAGGTGTAATAGAAAGTGGTAATACCCCGTTTACAGGAGGTCTGTTTTCCTGTTTTAATCCATTTTCAAGGCAGTATATTTTATCTATATATGGATTATTTACCAGAGCTTCCCAATACCCGAAATGTAAAAAGAAGTTTATGTTATGGCCTAAAGAATGAAGATATTTAATTATAGGAGTGCAAAATAATATATCTCCAAGTCCTCCGAGCCTCTGAACCAGTATATTTAATTTGCCGTCTCCTACAATCTTCTTTGGAGTAATCTCTTTAAAAGAGCATTTATCTCCCATCTGTTTTATAGAGTTCCTGAGATATTCAACCTTTTTAATATCCTGGTCTTTAAGTGAAAGAAAATGGTTATAAAATTGAACCATTTCTGTTTCACTGCAGGGAGTCACTAAATTTGGATTTTTCTGGCAAAAAAAGGTATACATTATTCCTCTCTCTCCGGGATAAGAGGGGAGGATTATCCCCTCCCCTTCATCCTTATTCGTTCAAGCCCACAATTTGACCGGAACTTACGGGAGTGCCGTATTCGAAAGTCATTTCGCAGGTAATCATTCTCTCTACTGTATTGTCAATTTTTGCGAGAGGTTCCGCAGTTATCGGGATAAGTTCTGCCCTCTTCATATCGGTATGATCAACCATACAGCTTACGGCTGCATCTTCTGTGGTAGGAAGATCATATTCTATGTCGATGTTGCAAGTAAAGTATCCGTTATTGTAACTGGACACATCTCTTCCGGCAGGTACGTTCTCATTTCTTGTAAAGAAGATAGTACCGCCCCAGGTATTTATTATCTTCTTCTGTGCGGAAGTAACATACTGCACCTGTGGTTTTAATCCGGTTCTACGATCTGCAATGAGTTTACCGAGAGAAATCATCATTGCTTCTGTAAGAGATGCACCGGAGGCATCTACTATGTTACCCTGTGCCGTTGGAACAGAGTCATAATAGTATAATGCCTGTATGAGTCCGTCGCACTGTACATCAGCAGAACCGCCGTCTATAGTCGTAGTACCTACACCGTTTATGAACACATAGTTCAGTAAACTGAGTAAATACTTTGTATTCATATACATCTGATAGGCCATCAGATCGTTGAACGCCTGTAATCTTCCTGCTTCGGATAACTGCCATCCACCGGAGGCGGCATAAAGAGCCATCTCTGTAGCAGTAATTTTGCAGGCCAGACCGCGCCTAAAGAGATTGTTATACAATCTGTCAGGTGTGGTGTGTTTATCTGAAGGTCTTGCACCTTCTGTAACATACCCGGAAGTGCCGTCAGGAGCAGATATGGAAGTCTTACTCCAGTAATGCAACTTATCTTTTGCTGGTGTAGTAGGAAGTCTCAAGAAAAACTTCGCTTCAGGCATACCTTCGAGGTATATAGTAGAACTTAAATCCTGGCGGTGAAAATTAGCTGCTGTAGTGGAATCTAACTGAGCTTTTTCCATTAAAGCACCCAATAACATTTGAATAAGTAAATCCATATTAAATACCTCCTGTCGTCATATTGCAGTTCATCAGGTCACGGAATGCCTGAAGTGCTGAATTGACAGGCATAGGCTGTGAGTTTACTTTATATTTACCGTCAGTAATCCCTTTATTTACTATGCCTTCCATAACCTTACCGGTTTTATTACTGAAACCGAATAAACTATCCGGGTGAAGGGATTTCTTCACTAATTCCTCAAGAGAGGGCTGTTCCTGTACAGGGGATACGGCTCTTTTAGCTTTTACAATCTCTTCTGCAATTTCAGCTTTAAGAGCTTCTCTGTCCTGTTTATACATCTCCGCGAAATCGGCAATAAACTTTCCGGTGTTTTCTTTTTCGGCTTTTTCAACTTCTGCGCCTTTGGTTAAAACATCGGTAAGTTTATCTATCTTATCGCCAAGAGTTTTTAACTGAGTATCAAATTCTGCTTTTGTTACAAATTCGGGTAATGGGTCTGCTTTCTGATCTGAAACCTCTGCTTTTGCTATGGTTGCAGGGGTATCTGCAGAAGGAGTGTTTCCATATCCGAATTTCTTATAAGCAGCTTCCATGAACTCTTGAAATGTCATATTCTTTTCCTCCTTCTTTGACTTTACGAAAGTCAATTTCGAATATTGATTAACTGGTCGGGATTTATTGGATACCAAACTTATAGATTTTATTTTTAAATCTTTAAGCTTTTTTGTTACTGCCACTATCGTCACCCCTTTCGATTACCCTGCGGCATATGCCGCCAATCGAAAACCCGTTGAAATCTTCTCCAGATGCGGCTTTTTTTGCAACCTCCTGATCGTTTGGCTTATAACCTATAAACCAGTCACCTTCTGCAATTTCACCGGATTTAACCATGTCGATAAAAGCTTTGTCCATAACTAAGGATTCCACTACATCACCATGATTTTTCCAGTCATGGTCTATATCACCATTTCTGCTTTCAGACATAAACTCATGTGCCGCCATCTTCAAATCTATTAATTCAATGATCTCGTCTTCCTGATCCACTACATCAGCTTTAGAAGCGATACCATAAATTACTCCGAGTCCAATATCCACATTGGATTTTTTAAAGTTAAAATTAACCTGCTTATCTTCTGGTTTTGCTTTTGTTATGCCTTCATCCTTAAAATCCCAGGTTGATATATATTCTATAGGCATAGGTGTGTTAACGAGCATATTAAAAGAAAACTCTCTGATAACTTCAGCTTTGACTCTGCCACACGCTATTCTATAGGCTTTAACTTCTATATCATCGTAAATATCACCACTTCTTCTAAAAGATTCATGTTCATCTTTTTTAGAATAAATGGCATTGAATGTATCAGTCCATATTTGTTTATATTTCTCAGGTATAAAACCGGGAACTTCCATTACTCTCACCTCTGTTCATTTGTTATTCCAGACTTACCACCCTGGATATTTTCGTCTCTTCTCTGTCCGGTAAAGTTATCCCTTACCACTTTAGGGCCTATACTATTATTTTTTGACTCTATAGTTTTCTTTAACATCTTTACAGGCATTATATTTGATGCAAGGCAAGCATCGTCATATTCTTCCCCGTCTTTCGGAGGCAGTTTAATGAGTTCTCTGTTTTCATTTACAGAACCGCCGATCATAGCCTGTAACTGAGCTATCTTCATCATATGGTAACTGGCTTTTGATTTTCTGCCAGATTGGATAACAAAACTTCCTTTGAACCAGGGAAGTATATCTTCAAATTTCTTCTGCAGTTTCATCAACACAAGGTTTTCTTTTGGAACGACTGTATTATTTTCGAAGTTAATTGTGTCCTCTTCGTTACCGTCTCCAAACATACTTTCCGGTACGCCTATGGCGGCGCAACATTCAGTTTTATTAAATGCCCTGATTTCTAAATACTGCACATCTGATGTATTTGCGCCGGAGGCAACCATTTTAACGCCACCCAATAAAAAGAGAGGTTTCCATGCCCCGGCAGGTTTTGAATATTCATTCATTAACCATTCTTTATTTTGCTTCGCGTCTGCTGCTGAACCTTTTTCAAGGGTCAATACCATACCGGTTTTTGTTGCATTTTTAAAATACGAATATGTATATTTTTTTGCTGCAATCTCAGTTGCAATGCTATCTTCTAAAGACTCTAAAGGGGAAACACCGTTTGCATAAAGCTTTATCTCTAAAACCTGCTCCGGGAAAAAGTATTTTGTATTCGTTCCATTCCCTACTATCCAGGGAGTTTTTGAATTTTGCTCTTTTCCCGTAATTTCAGTAAACGATTCTAACCCCTCTATAACTTCCTGACACCACATAACTATTTTATTCTTATATTTTTTTGCTTCTAAATAAGGGACATTCTGACTGTATATCAAATAATCATGAAGATAGACAGGTCGCATACATCGGAAATCTGCTCTATATATTGCAATAGGGGTTCTAAATGGAGGAGTATCCTCAAGGAACTCTATAATAAAATAACCTTTCCCATTTACACAAAGATCTATAATCACCTGTTTATATAATTCAAGAAAAGTCTGATCATTATTCGGATTGGCGAACAATTCTTTTAAGAATGTAACGGCAGGGTAATCACCTGCTTTTTTATCTATAGGAACGCCCTTTTTAGCGTTTACTATTTTACAACCGGAGGAAAAAGCGGAATCGCCTATCTTTGAAATACCTGCACCTATCCAGGTAATTTTATCAAATAGGTACTGATATAAAAAAGGTTTTCTTAATCCATTGGAACCGCGAATTAAGAAGTTTGGAATTGACAGGGTATTTTCATTTCCCAGATATGAACTCTCAGGGAAACTCTTCTCTAAAAAAGAAAAAGGATCTACATCACAATCCTGTAACTGTTCCTTCTCTTCCTGTAATTCCTTTACGATAACTTTAGTAGGTCTTCTTTTACCTTTTTTATCTACAGTAGCAACCGGCAATTATCTATCCTCCTTGTTATCCTAATGGGGCCTGTCCTATTTTTTTACCTTGTTCATAAAAGTGTTGCATACAGGCTTCATTCCTGCAGCACTGGAAGGTTATTAATTTACCGTCGTGTCTTGTATAGAACCCCTCAACCATACAACTATCCATTCCTTTATAGGGATATGGCAGGTCGTATCTGCTTCTTATCTTCCGGGTTTCCATTGTTATTACCTTATGTTGGTCCGGCCTGTGATCTATATGCTGGCATACTATAGGCTCGCCTTTTAATTTAAGCGGACAGGTGGGATTATCACATGTTGCATAAACCAATCCTTTCCCTGTGCCTATATTTTCCATACTGTCTTTATCAGGTTTCGTCTGGACATTATGAACCGCCTTGTCATACCATCCGGCAAGTTCGCCGCATACCTTACAGCGTGGGGTCTTCTCTACATTATTTATTTTATGTAAAGCCATTCTATACAACTCCATTCTATACATTTATGTTATATGAAATACTGTTGTATTTCATAATAATCTATAGTTTAAGATTATACACATATTATCAGGTATAAGAAGTAGAAAGTCAAGAGGGTAATGGAAATTTATTTTAAAATGAAAAACCAGAGGATTGCGAGTTCTCTGGTTTAGTAACGAATAGTGTAAATATAAATAATAGATGCGTGATGTTTATAATAACATAAAGATAATTTCCCTGTCAATCACCAAACATATTTTTATATTTCCTTTCAAAATGTTTGGTCCATAGTTTATCCTCCGGGTTTTCTTTTGGTTCCAGAGGAACAGGGTTCTCAAAATCATCTATAGTTTTTGCTTTTTCCTGGTAAGATTTATTTATTTCATCGGCAACCTCGATAAAGCCTTTTACATTACCTATAGACTCTAGTTCTATAGCATCAGGGTCTATACCATCTTTTAAACACTCTGTATAAATATTCATAATAAGCCTCCTCAATTAAAATTTGTAAACATGTCTATTTCAGGAGAAAAATCCCATTCTCCACCAAAAACGAATATTCCAGGCGCAATGTCGATTGCACTTCTGGCAGCTAAACAGGCAAGGGAAACACCGATACATTTATCTGCATGGTGTTTGCCGTTCTTTTCTGCGACAAAAACCATATTCCCTGCAGAAGTAACATGTCTTTTGATTGAATAAAAATGTGCAATTAAATCTCTGTCAGGCATAAGCTCAAGTGTATCATCAGTCATAAAACCTTTAGCAGTAGAAATCATTTGAGTTTTACTTTCATGGGTAAAATAGATGCCTTTAACTTTATCGGGGTATAAAATAGCAAGATCTTCTGCAATATTAAATCCTATGCCGGTTTTATCAATATAGATACAACCGATATTTGAATGATACATATCAATAAATCTACATAACTTTGCTTTCTGGTCAGACAGCCCCATATCTGCAATGCTTTCATGATAAAGTTCCCGGAGAATAGTTTTCCTTTTTGCTTTTTTATCTATAGTCCTCATATCCAGTACATAGAACTCTGAATTATCAGTGGTTCTTCCAATGTCGTACCCTCCGAATAAAACACCCTGAATATTCGGAGCAATCTGCTCTATAGTCTCAGGGAATTTCATCTGGTCTTCAAAACTGAAATGAGACATTGATTGAACTATTAAGTCGTAAGGGAAATAGGATAACTCTGTATCGTTAAAACATATCTCAAATTCCTGCTGAAAATCTTCCAGGAACATATTTCTGTAGAACTGCTGAATAACAGGGGTTCCAAACTTCATAACCCTGTCATGGGTTGACATTAGATGTGCCTGTTCCCTGGCTAAAGGAATATTATGGCAATATAACGGACAATCCCACCAGAACCATATATGGGTAGAGAAATCCAGGTACTTCCCATCTGTCTTATTTATTATATCGTAATACAGGCCGCCTTTACCAAAGGGAGTGCCGCCTATCCTTAACTGCCTTTTACCTTTGCCCCAGGCTATAACGGCAGTGCTGTCAGTATAGGTTTTTGTCTGGTTTTCATAAAAGGACATTTCATCCAGATATATATCTGAACGAGAGAATCCACGAGGCGAAAAGACAGAAATTAAACGGCTGCCATTTTTAAGCCATATTTCAAAGGCGTTATCGTGATCAATAGGAGATCTTAAAGACGGGTGAATACCTTCCCAGAACAATAAAGCCTTTTGTATTTTTTCCTTACATTCTTTTAAATTATAAGAAACCAATATAGAAGTTAATGGTTTATATAAATGAGATTTTGCCATAGCGCAACCTGCAATCCCATATTCGCTATGCCCTAATTGTCTTGATTTTGCTACTGCAACAAAAGTATTAATATCATCTATATACGCTCTTTGAAAATCAAAAAGAGAAATTCTCCTGCCGTCATAATGACCGAGTTCCAAAAAAGAAGAAGGGGTAGATACCATACGATAATCTCTATCGGTAAGGATTGGCTTTGTTTTCTTCTGTTTTAACTGGCTGTGTAATATACTCCAGGTATTACCTATCAATTTATTTTAACCTCTTGATTTCAATAGATACCTGTATTATACTATATACAAAATATATAAATCAAGGAGAATTATTATGCAGAATGAAATATGCCCCTTTGCACATGGGGTTTACTGTAAAGAAGACTGTAAGCTATTTAATAGAGATACAAAAGAATGTAAATTGGGAGAGAAAAAATCAGATGGACAGTTTGTATCTATATTGAAAAGTGATATTAAATATATAGAAGGCAGGGTGAATAACCTGGAATTAAAAATACAGGAACTTGAAGCAGAAGGTAAGAAGAAAAAAACCACTGCTTCAAGATAAACCTCCCTTTCTTGTTTGTCTTACATTAACCCATAGAATAGATCATCTTCACCTATTTCTCTGGGTTTCTTTTTTTTACCCCGAACTTTCTTCTCCAGATCTTTCATTTCCTCTTTTAATGCGTCTCTGGTTTCTTTCTTTCTTTTGTTCCTGTTCTGGCAATTCCTTTTTGCCTCCGGTGGGACGTACCCTGCTTTTACTTTCTTCTTATACTCTCTGTCCCTCCGGGCCTCGCACCGTTTACAACTATGATTTAATCCATTTGCCTGACATGGATTTTTCCCGTAATATACCAGGTTAAAAGGAAATGCCTGGTCACACTGCGGACAGTATTTCCATGTCCTTCCGTCTTTTTCAAAATATAAAGAACTACCTCTCTTTGATGGCATTTCGATATTCCTTTAAAATTATATATTACGCCAAATTTAATTAAAAATTTTTCGTAATAAATATTGACATAGATTTATACTTATGATATTATTTAATCACAGGTTTGATTTAAAGTCAACCGGCCCCGGACTTGGCCTGATTAATAAGGTGTGCCGGGGTATAGAGAAGAAGCTCAATGGAAGAGCATCCTGTAGTAACAGGAAGGCGCAGGTTCGACTCCTGCCTTCTCTGCCAGAGGGAACCCCTGTGGTCGTAAATACTGAAGTACAAGGTTTTACGAGAGGAATTTACCTCATAACTTGCAGGGTGAAACTCGTCGCGTGGACACGAAACACCCGTATGACACTTCGACGGACAATCAGGTGTCAATTATCCTGTAGTATCAAAGATTATCAGAGGTTAGCTTAATTGGTAGAAGCGCCGGTATTAAAGCCGAAGACGTTGGTTCAAATCCACACTCTGAGAAAAGAACGCCACTATTGCAAGAGTGGAAGCATAGGTGAAAATCCTGTCAGGATAGCCAGTCTTTCCGGTTCTCTAATAAGTAACCGGGATATGAGCTATTGGCAGTCTTAATCAGGATTGACTGCTTGGTAGGATGTATGTTTTGTTAGTTCTTTTGACATTGGGGGCATCTGCCCCTATTTTTTTTAAGGAGGATAATTTATGTGGATCTACGAAAGTAGAAAGAAAGGAGGAAAATATAAGATTAAAAAGACATGGGAGAAGAAAGAACAAAGAAAGGCAGAGAGTTACTTCTGTCTAATGAAAGGTCGAACCTGGAGTTGTAGGTTAAGGTTTAACGATGTGGTAGTTAAAGCTTACAACGCCGAAAGTGGAAGGATCTTCCCGGAACCTCCAAAGGAAGAAGATGTTGAGCAATTTGAAGAAAGGGTAGAACTGGTTATTCCTATAAAGCAATGGAGGATACAGAAAATAGGAAGATCTTTATGTTTTTAAAGGAGGTTATTAATATGCCATGCTGTTTTTTTTGTGGATGGTTATGGATACTCTTATTCATGATCGAAGTAATAAGACTATGCCTGACACTCGCTTATGGAAGCACTGAATTTGAAGAATGGGCATGGTTGGTGAGAGAAAATAAAAGGCCGGAGATTAAAGAAGATGAAAGGGGAATATACGATTAAAGATGTATAACTTTAAACACCTTTACGGGCCAGAACATTTTATACCTGCTCCGAACAGCAGTAATAAATTCTGGTCTGTTTTATTTGGATATATGGAGAAATATAGTAAAACAGGAGATAGTCTTCTGCTTGTAGCAGAGCCTAAAGAAGTATTACCTGTATTTAAAGAGAAATTTAAACTGAGTAAAATTGATACTCTTGGATACTCAGGGGAAAAGGGGAAGGATTATGAAGTAGATCTGAATATACAAGATTCGCTATTGATAGCAAGAGGGTTAAAAAAATATAATTTTGTATTCTCTCAGGCATTGTTAGAACATATCTGCAGGCCATCTATAGCAATAGAAAATATGGTTGGCGCGTTAAATTCGGGAGGATATTTAATCCTCCATACTCATAATGTAGAGATGCCATATCACGGATTTCCTATAGACTGCTGCAGGTTCTATAAAGACTTCTTTGTTGACCTCTGTAAATACCTGCCGATTGAAATAATAGAATATGACGAATGGGGAAGGAATATATTTGTATGTTATCGGAAGTTAAATTAAACCATATTTATCAAGGTAACTGTAAAAGAAGTCAGGCAAAATGGAGGGAAGCAGGATTTGAAACACCGCCTGTTACCTTCCAGGGATTAAAGCAATGTGACTGTAACGCAGGGTTTAAGCCCGGCATAGTGTTAGATCCGTTCATGGGAAGCGGCACGACTGCAAAAATAGCTATGGAACAGAATAAAAATTTCATAGGTATAGAACTCAACCCGGAATATATCAAACTGGCAGAAAAAAGAATTGCACATGTGCAGGTCAGATTATTTTAATTAAAACAGGGTCGAAATAGGGGGTAGGATTAAAGAGAAATACGAAAACGTAAAATCCTACGATCTTGATAAAAGCATCGTTAAAACGCAAAATAGAAAGGGGTAGGGATATGACAGGAACCATAGAAATAAGAGTTTGCACTGCCTGCGGTAAACCGGTAGAAAGCAGGGACTTTTACAGGCTGACTAAAGATAAAACCAGGTTAACCAGTGAGTGCAAGAAATGTAAGAAGCTCAGAAGAAAGCTTTATTACGAGAAAAACAAAGAGCAGGTTAATGAGAAACACCCGAACACTTATACAAAGAAACATGTCATAGGAGATAACCCTATAGATGTGTTTAATAAAACTCTGGAGGAGCAGGGGATATGTTGGTTAGATGAACTCAGGAAATATCATCAAGAAAGGTGGGGAAAGAAGGATGAAGGAGAGAACTGAAAAAGACATAGCCGAATTAATTTTAATATTATGCAGCTTATTTGAAGTTGAGCCGGATAGGGTTATGCTCGCGTTGCAGAACAGGATGGATTTATCATGAGTTACAAAATATTAAGAGGCCGAGGACTAATATCTATGACAGATCCAAATGGGAAGAAAATACCTTTTGGCCGTATGGAAGAAATAGCAATCTCCGGGAAAGAGTTTGTTGATGAAGTTGGAGAGGCTATAGAATTATTAAATATCATGGCGAAGAAAAGAAACGGAATTTTAACAATCAAAGAAGGTAATAAAGGAGGGATGTATCTAATATATTTTATGTCTAAAGAAAAACTTCAGATTGATTACCTGGTATATATAGATTTACTTGAAAGAAAAATGTATCCTACGGTTATTATGAAAAGATGGCTTTTAGAAGAAGAGATAGAAAAAGAAAAATTATGTGAAATTATACCGGAGGCAATAACAGAAGATGTTAAAGCTCTGGAAATTATTAAGGAGGGGTAAGATGTATCTGGTAAAACAACCGTTACCAAAAGAAATTAAATTTATGATCCGGGAGGGAATCCTGCCGGAGAAAACAGAAGTATATCTGTTAGATTACAACACTGTGATATTCTCAAAAGAATCCTGGGGAAAGGGTCAGGAGAGATTGCATGCCTCTATAAGCCATCCGTTTCGTCTGCCTGCCTGGGAGGAGGTTAAATTCGTAAGATATACACTGTTCCCGGATGAAATGACGGTAGCGCAGATATTACCGCCAAAAAGTGAATATGTTGACATGCATAAAAACTGCTTTCACCTGTGGGAGCTTAAAAAGGAGGAAATATGTCGTGACAGTCAGAGAGAGGAAGGAACTGGCGCACAGGAAAAAACTGGAAATAACCATGAAGTGGAGGAAACAGAACAAACAAAAGTGCCTTGATGCAGCGAGAAGATACAGGGAAAGGCACAGGGAAGAAATAAGACTGAGGGAAAAGCAGGGAGACCGGAAGAAATATTATAAAAAGTGGAGGAAACAGAATAAGGAGAAGATGAGGGAATATCATAGGAACTATTACCGGGAAAAAAGATCGGTAAAGTCAGAGGCGGTTAAAAAAGAAGATAAGAAAGTAAAGCGACTGATACATAAGATTATAGTAAAGATGGAGGAGGAAAGAAAATATGCAGGAACTTCCTTATGAAATAGATAACAGAGGGTATATAAGATGCAAACAATGCGGCTGTAGTTATGGTTATTTACCGTACGGCCAAGAAAAATTAACTAACGAAGAGGAGAAAAAAATATTAAAACATTTTTGTTTTAAATGTAATCATTGCAAAGATAAATCAGCAGAAGGATCATACTATTATAATAAAAAAATTAATGGAAAGTGGAAACATTTTTTCAACCTAGCGAATATCGGAAAACCTTGTTGTAAGTGTGATGAAATACCAGAGAAAAATAAAAATAATACTAAAATATGTGGAGGTTGCTATAGAAAAATAGAGCATGATGAAGAAACAATTATTTTTAACGAAAGATATTTATGCGAAATTTGCACAGAAAATTATAACTATTTAAAAGAAAATAGACCTGAATTACTACTTGCAAACAATCCCTTTTATGTTCTCCATTGGATGTATGCAAGAAGAATAACAAATTCATTTAGTAGACAACTTAATTTTATATGTAATATCACATGCGCTAAAAAAACAACAAAAAATCCTAAAGGTTTAATTCTAAAAAACGGAAGGAAGGTTAATTAAATATGCAGTGTAAAAAAGGTTATGAAGTACAGGTGCTTATGTCCGGGGCAGGGTATTATATAGGAACTATGGATAATACCTATGGGCCCAACTGCAGGATAAGTTATTACTATTATCCTACACGGGAGGCTGCAACCAGAGCAAGGAGGGGGATTGTGAAATATCAAAAATTTAAAGAAGAATGTCTGCATAAAGAAACAAAAATAATAGATTGCAGAGTAACAAAACAAGGGCAAATGCTCAAAGAAGAAAGATGTAAAGTGTGCGATAAACATATAAGGTGGATAAGTGGGGAGAAGAAGGGTAAGCATGAATTTCTTAATATTTTACCAGTAAGCCCGGTTTTCTTCGGACAAATAACTAACGAATTCCTAAAATACACTTCAGAATATAATTCACCGCAGGAAATAACAAGAGAAGTAGTTATGGGGAGGAAAGAACATAATAAATTTAATACATACACGAAAGAAATTATCGTATGTGAAACTAAAAGTTATTGGAAAGATGTTATAGAAAAAATAGTGGAAAATAAAGAACTGGCTTTAGAGTTCGCAAGATATTGTCTAAAAAAACGAGAAATTGATTTTATAGAGAAACCTCAAATAACTATATTTAATGAAAATATAGAGTCGGTAATAGAACAAAGATTATATGAAAATATAAAAAATAAACTGCCTAAAAACTGCTGTATTATACCCCAATATAATATACCTCAGACATATTACAAGGTAGATTTTTTCATTACAGATATTCATGAAAATATTAAACTTGTAATTGAATGTGATAGTTATGAATGGCATCATAAAACACCAGATCAAATTCTATTTGATTATAAAAGAATGAGAAAAATTATATCTTTAGGATATACCTATTTCCCATTTACAGGAAGAGAATTACATAGTGAACCAACTGAATGTGTAAAAGAAATACTAAATTTATTAGAAAGGATTAATAACTTATGATTAACTTTAATTCTATCCCGGAAGAATTAAAACAAATCAATCAATGGGTGCTATGGAAGGCAATAACGAAAACAGGGCAAAAAAAACCGACAAAAATCCCATACCAGTTAAACCACAAAGAAGCAAAAACAAATGACCATCTCACATGGAACAGCTTCCAGAACATTTACGAAGGGTTTAATGGAAACGGGAAAAACTTCACAGGCATAGGATTTGTATTCTCTAAAAAAGATCCTTATGTAGGCATTGATTTTGATAACTGTGTAGATGAAAAAGGAAACATCTCCGAAGAAGTTAAAACATGGATTAAATATTTTAAATCCTATACGGAATATTCCCAGAGTAAAAAAGGTATTCACATCATAGTTAAAGGTGTGAAACCGGGAGACAGAAAACAGAAAAATGGTATAGAGATATACGACAGTGTTAGATATTTCGCTTTTACAGGCAATACTATTAAGGGGTATCAGGAGATAAGAGACTGCCAGAAAGAACTGAATGAATTTTATTGCCAGATATTCAAAGAAGAAATTCAGGCAGACACGGAAAGAGCTTACGAGAAATTTACCCCAAATACTAACAAAGAAGAATACTACGAAGAGATCTTATCTATCATCAAAGAAAACTGCACGGGCATGTTCAATAGCTATGAAGAAGACTTCCTGCCGTTTATTATGGGATGTAAGGCTGTAGGGCTGCCATATGAAGCAATAGACCATATCTTACAGCAGTCAGATGGATATAACGAAAAAAATAACAGGAAGATCTACGAGAACTTAAAACCGAAAACTATTAACTTCGGCAGGGTATACCATTATGCCGAAAAAGCAACCGGATATAAAACAAAAGAAGCTCTGGCAGAAATAAGAAAAAAGAAAAGGCCCAGGATAGAAAAACCAAAAAAAACATCACCCCTGCCAAAACCGGAGGCGGCGCAGGAAGAGGGGATCATCTGGGGTGATATGGAGGTATACGACAAACCGCCAGAGAAAAACACAAGCCTAAACTTCTATACCGATACATGGAACGGCGAGCAACTGGTTAAAAGACACGGGGAAAATATAAGATACTGCGCAAAATGGAAATCATGGATTCTATGGAATAAGAAAAGGTGGGAGGAGGATGAAAGTATAAAAATTCAGGCTATGGCAAAAGATACAATAAAAAACTTCCACAAACTTATAGGCAAAATTGAAGATGAAAAAGAAAGAGATCAATTCATTAATCACATCAAAAGTAGTGAGAGTATGACGAAAAGAAGATATATGGTTGAAGCTGCCATGAGTGAGCCGGGTATGCCGGTAATGCCGAATATTTTCGACAATAACAAATGGCTCCTGAATTTAAAAAACGGAACCCTTAACCTTGAGTCTATGGAACTCAGGGAACATAGAAGAGAAGATTACATAATGAAAATGATAGACAGTAATTACAACCCTAAAGCAAAATGCGAAACATGGCTGAAATTCCTGGACAGGATCTTCGGAGGAAATAAAAGCCTGATAAACTTCGTTCAGAGAATCGCAGGGTACGCGCTGACAGGGTTGACAGTGGAGCAATGTATCTTTATTCTATACGGTTCCGGCAGCAACGGGAAATCTACTTTCATAAACATGATAAAAGAAGTACTCTGTGGTTACGCGCAGCAAACACCTTCTGAAACTCTCATGGAAAAAAGAAACACAGGAGGAGTATCAAATGATCTGGCCCGGCTCCGGGGAGCAAGGTTCGTTGCTTCAATAGAAACAGAGCAAGGTAAATGTTTCGCTGAAGCCCTGGTAAAACAATTATCAGGAGGAGATGATACCATAACCGCAAGGTTCCTCAATAAAGAATTCTTTGAATTTGTACCGGAATGTAAAATTTTCATTGCTACAAACCACAAACCGAAAATAAAAAATACGGATCATGCAATATGGAGACGTATTAAACTTATACCTTTCACAGTAACTATCCCGGAAGAAGAGAAAGATCTTAAATTCATGGATAAACTCAGGAAAGAAAAAGAAGGCATACTGGCATGGATGATAGAAGGCTGTAAACTCTGGAAAGCTGAAGGGCTGCAGACACCGGAAGAAGTTATAGCGGCAACACAGGAATATAAAGAAGAAATGGATGTTATAGGCGCGTTCATAGATGAATGCTGCGTCGTAGGATTAAAATATAGAACCCTGGCTAAAGACCTGTATGAAATATACTCCAAATGGTGTGAGGAAAACGGAGAATACACAATGAGTCAGAGATCCTTCGGACTGAAACTTACAGACAGAGGATATGAAAGAACAAAAGTATTCTCTGGATATAATAGAGGCAAATTTGCATATGTCGGTCTTGGAATATTAGACGCAGAGCCGAATTCCGAACCGGAAGAAGATTATCATCTATAATCTCTGCACCTGATAAACTTATTTCTGCACCTGATATGCACCTGATAAAAAGGGGTATCAGGTGCAATTATTTTCCTTATACAACGCCATTCTTTACCCTCTGCACCTGATGCACCTGATAATTACATGTTTTTCTCGCATGCGCATGCGCATGTACGCGCGTACGCGCATGTGCAAGATCATGGTAAATATCAGGTGCAAGGGGTGCAAGACATAACTACCCCTTACGGTATAAGCCTTTTCTTTGCACCTGATTGTAAATTTATCAGGTGCAACATCAGGTGCAAGGGGTGCAACATCAGGTGCAGAACATAAAAAAAGACATAAAAAAATAAGGATAAATCCTGATAAATACAAGGTTTTTCCTTATTTTTTTAATTTTAAAAAAGCATTTGGCCTAAATTTTGGTTTTTATTTATCTCCTCCATCTGCTTCATCTGCTCCAAAACCTGAACCTGCTGACCCCCTGGCCTATTCCCGGCTGATTTATACACAGTATCAGGCAGGGCGTTACGGTGAAAAGATACTATCTTACCCTCCTGAATCTCCTGGGCCTTCTCCTGAATACGACTCTGTATAGTTGCCTCTTTATTCATATCGGGTAACAGGGTAACATAGTTATCTCTTTTATCCAGGAGCTTTATAATAGAGTCGGTAATCTCCAGGATTGTTCTTACTCCGAATTTAGACGGCCTGATTATCTGTGTGTCCTTCCTGTCCTCCGGTGGTAGCAGGCGGTATTCTCGTATATCATTCCGGGCCTCCTCCAACAGTGGGACATATATCTCTTTTAATATGAATTCATTAACGGCAGAGTTCTCAATAAGGGTTTTCTGGGTGATGGTAAGATCTTCTGCCATTTCATCAGGGATAATGGGAATAGGATCGGAGCAGTTACATATAGCAGGGAGACATTCTTTTCGTTTTACTTCTTCTTCTCTCAGGGTCAGTTCTTCCTCCCAGAGAGAGAGTTCTTCATATGAAAGGTTTTTCGTTCTTTGTGGCATAAATATACCTCCTTTGAGGGGTATTATAGCATAAGGAAAATGATTTATGCAAAGTGTAATTTAATTGCAATTTTATGTGATTTAAAATCATTTTTATAAATTATGTTGCAAGAAATAGAAATATTATTGCATTTCTATAGAATATGATTTATTTATTTATAAATATTATTGTATTATTTTGTAATATGTTTGTATAAAAATGTAATAGTTTTATAAAAAATAAAATATAAAACTATAATATAGTAATAGTATCGCCTTGACGATAAATATTATTTATGTTATTATACATAAAATTACATAGAAAGGAAATATTATTATGAAAAGTGAAGAAAAGAAATCCTTAACGGTTAGAATGTCAGCAATTAGACTTGAAATGATTAAGTCTTTGGCAAAAGAGACAGGATTAAGTGTTTCAGAGTTTGTCCAGATGAAATGTTTAGACTTAGAAGTAGAGGAAGAAGTTGTTTTTATTAAAAAAAAGAAAACATTAGTAGAAAAGAACAATGATTTCTCTGAATACTATCCTCCTCCAACATGTAATAGGTGTTACAGGGAAGTTGATGAAATATCAGAGGAAGGATTGTGTAGTTTATGTGAAGAGATAATTAAAAATGGCGAGGAACTGGAAGAATAATTAAGTCATTAAGAGACAGAGGTAATGTTATACCTCTGTCTTTTTATTTGGGGAGCAGTACAATTTTACAATTATTTCCCATGTTTTTCTTTTCTATCCTTTTGAACTAAGTTTAATATATACTCTTTCATACTTACACCTTTTATTGTAGCATTAAGCTTTATTTGCTGATGCTGTTCCTCTGTTAACCATAAAGTATATTTCTTTTCTCCTTTTTCCATCAAACATTCCTCCTTATTTAATTTTATGTAGTATATCATATTAGGTTATTATAGTAAATAGGGTAACAGTGAAACAGTGAAAAATATGTACATACTAATCTCCCCTCTGGGGCGGCTGCCGTACCCAGGCGTACCCATATGCCCTTTCGGTGGGTCTAATGGCGTTATTACTAGCTTTTCCAGTGTTTTTTATAAAATAATTCATTAGTTAATATATGGACTATTATTTTTTATAGGGTAATATTAAAAAATGTGTTGGTATATATAGGTTTTTACGTTAAAAATATAAAAATGTCGTATAATAATGATTATACGACATTTTGCCATTCGCCTATACACTGTAAGGTTTTCCTGATTTTAGTCCTGTTAATTGTTTACTGATATTATAAACAATTCAGAACAGGAGAAGTACCCATCTTGACCCATACTTGCAGAACCCCTTGATATGATTAGTTGTTACGGATTGACCTTCAACAAATGGCTTGGATACTAGGTTTTTTCGATGCTTAACTACGTGTGACTTCGTGTTTTATTTACACTAATGTAATCATGTAATCACTTTTGATGTTATGTAATCACTTTATAAAGTATATATGCTTATTATTTCTATATATACTAAATAATTCATATATACTAAGCATTATGATAAAATAATTCACTCTAACTAATCATGATTACATAATGTAAGAAGTGATTACATTACATCACATTCAATCCTTCTTCCAGAGATCTTCCTTCTTTCCTCTGTCCTCCCAGTCTTGCCACATATCGACAGAGACATATATAGATGCTTCTATTTTCGCTTCTATGCTATTCTCTGATGCAGAATTGAAGAATACCTCTATTGATATATTGAACCTCTCTAAAGCCCTCTTTTTGATACTCCTCCATGCTCTTTTCTACTATCTTCCTATATATAGCCATATATCAGAATATCACCATAAAAATAAATTTTCATCAATAAAATCCTTGCTATCACTTGTTAATTACAAAGTGTTACGTCTACAATAATGACCTATTTTTCTATTATTTTTTCTATATTCCACTCACTCATATAAATAGTTCTTTCCCTTACTGCATAAGGCTTTCCTTATCCTTAAACCAAACTGTCATAAAATCAATATTTCAATAAAGCCAGTAATAACGCCATAAAATAGGGTATTTACATTGTTTTCAATATATGATATTTTAGATAGGGGAAGGTGAACATAGGGAGTTCACAAATAATAAAAGAAAGAAGGAAAAAAAGATGAAAAAAATAGGAAGAATAAGAAGGGATAATGAAACAGAAGATCTTAATAAATGTCTTTACTGTGGCGAATTGACAGAGAATTCTCATTTTTGTAATTCCCATTGCCATGCTGCCTATGATAACAGAGAAAGCCTTTCTCCCTGTCCAGTGTGCGGGGAAGATACTCTTTATTGTTTTTGCTCTGATAGATGTATGGAGGCTGCAGTGCAGGAGACAAGGAAGGATGTAGAAATCATAGAGATAGAAAAAAAACAGGCTCCTCCGGTGGATCCTCCGGTTCTTCCTTCCGGTCTTAATCTTCAGTTATTCGCTTCCTCTCTTCCTGCAGGTCTGGTGCTTTCCCCTGAAGATCTGAAAGAGATAAAGGAAAAAAGAGAGAAAGATAAGGCACGGCAGCAGGTCATTGAGATCTGTCAGTCCCTCGCGTGGAACATAGATGAGCATGGCGGATTCGTTCCGGGTCCTCGTGGTGGTTCTTCGGCAAGAGGGGACTATTTTTCTATAGAGATATTGGATATTCTCCAATATAAGAAATCATATAGAAAACCATATTTCAATATGAGCAAGGATCATGCTCCTCTGGCGTTGGTTCGCCTGAATAGAAAAAGAGTCTATGCGAAAAGTTCGAATTGGTTCCCCCGTACCACTTCAAGTTTGTATCTGGTAGGACAGAACGAGAGCGGCACATATTTCGCTCATGCTATCTCCTCAAGGTTGCAGCCTTCGGACAAAAGGAGAAGCAATCCCACCATTCAAGACGCGCTCACCTGGATATGGAATATACCAGATCTTTCTCTTCTTCAGAGGCGGCAGGGAGATATAGCCGTCGTGAAGTCCTCCGGGAGGTCTCATGTTCTTCCTGCAGGTCATATGCTGCAGGGCGATATGATCATCCATGAGACTCATCCATCTATACAGGCTCCGGGCAAGGGCGAAAAAATCATAGTCGGCAGGAGGGCAAAACCTGCAGTCGATGGTCAAACTCGCGACTGATACAGTTTACCGGGGGAGTTGGCTTACTCCTCCGGTCTGTCCTCTGTAGAGTCCCTCAGTGTGGGGCCTGTATAGATGACAGAAAAAAATATAAAGGAGGTAGTAAAAGATGGATAATAATAAATGGTTTCTGGTCTGGCTTGGCGGCAGGTGGGAGTCTGGCAGACTCGGACTAAGATCATACCCGGCCGGGGTACGTCCAGATCCTTCTATAGATGTCCTGCAGGTGGCAGGGGTACAGGATAGTTGCAAATCGTATCTTGAAGAGGTCATGGAGAATATGCAGGCTGACATAGACAATTGGGGCCATGTGGCCTCTGGTTCTGAGTCTATTGAAGAACTGCATATAGAATTTGCCTACCGGCATGGAGATCGGGAGGTTCTGAGCTATGCAAAATAGATCTTCCTTCACTCTGTCTGATCTTCTATCCGGTCTGGTTCTTCTGTTCATCTGGGCATGGGTGCTATTCCTGTGTCCTGTGCTGTTTCAAATTTTCCTGAAGGGAGGTTTTTAATCATGGTAAGAATATGTCCGTTATGTGGGGCAGAGATGGTTTTTGATTGGCATGAAGAGTGCGGCGTGACAAATTATAATCATTATGAATGTTCCGAGTGTGATTATCGGTGTAGTATTAGTACGCAATATTAGAAAGGCGGTTTTTGATATGTTCCTTGATCTCTATAGCAGCATTGAATTATGTTTCCCGGTGCTGTCGCATCGGTTTAATCCGGTCTCCGGTAGGTGGGCCTTTGATTGTTACGGGCAGGGGTTTTGTGGTCTGCCTGCAGTATATACTTTTTAGGTGGTGGCAGCGTTAATTACTTCTCCGGGCCTGTCCTCGCGGCAGGTCTTTTTTTTATGCCTGTTTTCCTGGCGAATTGGTACAAAAAAAATAGCCGGTATAACACCGGCTAATTCTTTTTTCAGGGAGCTATTCCCATATTTCGTATTTTTCAATATAGTCCAGCACTTCTTTTCTCTGGGCCTCTGATCCTCTCTTCAGGTAGTATCTGAAGAAATTTATGATACTCTTTCCGATGTTTCCCTGCTCCTGTGCGTGGAGATCATACCGGCCTTCATATGTCGTGCCGTCGGACCATGTGATCTTGAATTCGCATTTATCATAACATCCATAGCATGGATCGTCGGCAGGATATACCTTCATATCTCCGGTGTCGTGGCTCCATGCTGTCAGTGTGGCATTTGCCATGTCAAAATTCTCTTTTCCTGTGGTTTCTTCAATAGTGGCTTTTCTTCCTCTTCCTTCCACTTTCTCAAGTTCAATTTTTTTTGCAAAATTTTTCATTTCCCCGTTCTCCTCTCTTCCATGCATCTCCGACAAATGAAATATTCATTTCCCCATATCAGGAACTCCCCCATTTCTACAGGCTTTTTGCAGGAGTCACAAAAAATCTCGGTGCTGTGCTGCAAGAAAAGCTTTTCAGTTCTTTCCAAGCTGCCATTAGTGGCCTGCAGGTTCTCCCATGCTTCCTGCAGGTCTTTTCCTGTGAGATATTCCCTATTTCCTTTCTTCGTTCTATATTTCCAGTAGGTTCCTGCAGCACGGTTCCTGCAGTGGATCATGATTCCGTACTTTCCTTTACTCCTCAGATATTTTGCTATTCTGATTCTTAGTTCGTTCATGCTCCTTCTCCTTCTCCTTTCTTAATTTTAAATAATCCTCTTCTCCTTTAAGCTAATAAATTTACCTTCCCCTATTATTATATGGTCAATAACCTCTATGTTCATTATTTTTCCTGCCTCTAACATCGTTTTTGTAATTTCTATATCCTGGGCACTGGGAATTATATTGCCGCTCGGGTGATTATGGACAAGTATTACGCTTGAAGCCATTTCCTGTATGGCAGCATAAAATACCTCTCTGGGATGGACAAGGCTGGCATCTAAAATACCGCTGGAAATTGTTTCTATTTTCAGGAGCCTGTTCTTTGTGTCCAAAAGTAACACTTTAAACACCTCTTTTTTATAATATCTCATTTCATTCATGAGAAGACGGGCCACATCCGAAGGGGTATGGATAGATGGCCTTTGATCGTCAGTGTATCCGGCTATTCTTTTTGACAGTTCAAAAGCTGCCATGATTTTTGTGGTCTGTGTCCGGGTCAATCCGGTTTCCTGCATCTCTTTCCGGGTGCATCGCATTAGGCGCGAAAGGTTTCCGTCGTACTTTCTCAGGAGTTCTTCAATTTTCTCCTGAGTGGTTCCTGATATGGTTTGGAGAAGTTCCGATGTGAGCAGGGCCTGAATTTCCTTTTCTGCGCGGTACTCTGTGCGCTCCTCTTCAAGTATGTTCCTTTTTTTGTTTCCTTTTCCGTATGTCATGTTAGTTCCTCGCTTTCTTTATTTTATACGCTAAATGCTGTTCCTATTTCAATTCTTATTCTTCCTTTTCGGAAGGGTATTATTATTTCTTTCTGTTCTCCTGCAAGCTTTTCAAGGTCTTTTTTGCAAATTAAATTTTGTCCATGCATAGTGCAAAGTAAAAAATCTTCATTTGCAAAAAAAGCTTTCAATATTTCGTTTCCGTTCTTGAATTTTCTTCCGGGCAGTGGCTTTAAATTCAATCTATTCATGTGAATTCTCCTTTCCGCCGATTCCGCATTTGAATCGGCAATTTTCACAGGTCATGCAGGTGATCATCTGGTTGAAGAAGTTTCTCTTCTTCTCCGTTCCTGTGACGCAGCAGGTGGATTCTTCTGGTTGCGTCAGTCGGATTTTCTCTTCTTTTGTATAGGTATGGAATCCTTTCCGGGTATATGAAGAGTTTCCATGTCCGAAAGTCAAAAGGCAATTTCCGATTCTTCTGGCTATTTCAAGATCAGAGTCATTGAGAATCACAAAGCGAAGAATCACTTTCTGATGCTTCTTTCTATATTCTATAGCAGTTGAAAAAGGTACGGTTTCGAATCTGTCCAGAGACAGGTTTATTATGCCGATTCCGGGGTGGTCGTGGTAGCGGTCTATGAAAGATAGATTCTTTGTTATGGCTTTTGTCTGCAGTCCTCTTTCCCTGCAGTCTTGCAGGAAGGTTTCAATCTGTCTATCCGTTTCTGGCTTTCCGTCATAATCTCCTCTGGAGAAGATCCTTATTCCTCCAGTGGAATTTAGTTTTTCAATCATCCTCCAAGAAAGTCTTTGGATTTCTCGCGTCGTTTCGTACGGCAAAATTATAGTGGGCATTTTAAAAGAACTCGTGATCGTGTAGCAGTACGGACATGGGTTTCCTGCCGTTTTCCGGGGGCATGGGGAAGGGTCAAAAGAATACAAAGTTTTGGGGTTCCGGGTCACGGAGCTACGAATTACTCTGGTCAATCTGGTCCGGTTCTGTAGTATCAATCTTTCTTTCAAGCTGATTGATTCTGCAAAGTCAGAGGCGGCAGCAGTGCCGGAATTCTGGAGGATATTTAAAAAGGTGTTTTTTAAATACTCCTCAGTCGGATTCAGTTTCCTGAATCCCTGTTCGTCGCGTTCCGTGCCGGGGTTAATTCTTCCCCTAATTGCACTTTGCCATGCTGCCGGTTTTGTGCCGGTGGGTCTGGTCTTTGTTTTCATTCGGTTCTCTCCTTTCAAAATTCTTTACTATTATATATTATACTCGATATTTAGAAAAACTCAATAGTTTCAAGGTTGTTACATAATGTTATATGTCAGGTGGGTAAAGTCCCTGTAACATATGGGGTTTAAAACTATTGACAGTTCAAAAGGTTCACTTTAGAAAACTCCTGTAAATTTAAGAAAATTAATAAAAAACGTCTGTCGCGACGGAATGGGGTCAGCCAGGGAACGCCCAAAACGCCCAATCTGCACCGCCAGGGCCTGTGGGGGAGGGGTGTATAGAAGAAAAAAGAGAGAAAAAGTAAGCCTAGTACCGTCAGGGGAGAGATTTTTTGCCGAAGTTTTCCAAGTTTTCCAAGTTTTCCAAAATGGAGAGAGGGAGGACTGCCTTTGCCGGGCTGCCTCCCCCTGTACTCATGGAGTTGAGATTTGATGTATCTAAAAATCCTCTGAAATTCTTATGTTATTATACCATATAACAGAGTCCATAATCAACATAATCCCTATTAAAATAAATCTTTCCATTGAAGATCTCCTTTGAAATATGAGTATAATTTGTCTTTATTTACCGGGATTAATTCTCCATTAGAGCAGGTTTTATATTCTCTTTTTCTATCTTTATACTCCCATGCGCCATAATAAATTACCACTATTTCTTTATCACATATGGTAAATTTTCCTTCTGCTTGGTATGATATTATTTCTTTAGTCTCTCCAAATGTAATTTTTTGTATTGGTATAGGTAAGTATTCTCTTTTAAATCTTTCTTTTAAATAATGATTACATATTAACTTTGCCACATATGGCTTTCCAAATCGGGCTTTCCCACCGCCTTTAAATTGGAAGGTATAGGTCTTTGGCGTTGGTGATGGCTGATTAATTCCCATATATTCTTTTATTCTTTCTTTCAAGAATTCGTCTTCATCCCCCCTGAACTGCAGGACTTCTGCCAAAGGTTTAGGCTCCGGCAGCACCGCCTTTTCTAATTTAAGCCTTCTCTCCGGGTCTATGCCTCTGCTTGCCAGGTGGAATTTACAGAGGTTTATTATCTGCCTGATTTCATCAGGATCTAACCGTTCAATATTTCTTGCTAATTGTTCAAAATACTCCATATCTTCACTCCTTTTTATGATCTAATCGTAGAGATTTTCCCTAACCGTTCAATTTCCTTTACTAACCGTGCAGGAAATTCGGTATCTTCTGATATTCCATTGTTTTATCAGGTCGAATAAGGTAACAGCAAGTTTAAATCCGTGTATCTTCTTTATACACTGCCTGTTACAGGTTTCCCATTCATAGTTCCCTTCTTTTATGATGTGTGTCGGCTGTCCGCATATGGGACAGGGTTCAAGTGGTTTCATAGCTTAACCCTCACTCTCCCTTCATATGCAAGGCACATAGCTACAGCGTCGGTGATGTGTTCATTGTCTATGCTATATCCTGGTATTAACTGTTTTATCCGGGTCAATACCTTCTCTTTCTCCGGCCTCTGGTCAAACTTGGTTTTCTGGGGTATATCTAACAGGGCTTTCCATTCTGAAGGGGTAGGTGTAATAATAAGTGCATCTTCATATCTTAGCTTAATAGCAATTCTGATTAAAGTAAGCTTCTTTGTCAGAGCTTTCACCACTGCTATAAATCTGCCCATGAAGTTTTCTTCTATGATAACTGCTATTGGCCGATACTTCTCATAGATGGTTCCGATATTATTCATATAAATAAGTTCTTCCAAGTGTTTTATAGATTTCTTCTGAGGATACCGGATTTCCCCTGTTTCTATAATCCTGTGGTCATCCATAACACAGTATCCGGTGTGATCTCCTGGGTCAAAGGCTAAAATCATTTGCTTAATCCTTCCTTAAACTGATTAAATATTATTTCTTGCCATTTCTCTTTTATCTCTTCTACTATATCATCGTCTATCTGTTCCCACTCTTGCCTTAACCCTCTTCTGTCAGATAAATCAAATATTATTTCTTCTACTGCTAACTTACATGCTTTTTTAATTTCTTTTTCTGTATTTCTCATAACTCCGTAGCCTCCTCCGGGTTTTTTATCGCTTGCTTACACTGCTCTGCTTCTTTTTCTTTCAGTGCTTTTTCCCTTAATTTATTTCTAAACTCAATTTCATCTTCGATCATATGTTTTATTGTAGAGTGTCTCACATTCCATAGCAGGTTATCTGTAAATATATGATTGTTTATTTCTACACCTGCTTCAAGTGCTTTCCGCTTTAATTCTTCTATCTCTTCTCCTTCCTTTTTCTTCCGGTCGTACTCGTCAGTATATGCCTGTAGTAATTCTTTATACATCTCCTTACCACTCCTTCACTTGTAAACTATCATCATAGCTTATTTCAATAAACATAGATATGTCCTGCGGTAATGCCCCGTTATCCCATTTTGCAGTAAATCTCTTTTTATCTATATCTTCCTCTGTTACAATTAAATCCCTGAACCCGGCCTGTCTACAGTAATTCATCAGTCCGTTTTTATCTGTGAATTTAATATTCCTCTTAGTAGTAACCAGGGCTTCAAGTCTGGTGATTTCACTTTTATAACTGGTTTGTTTGTCAGTTTTTTTCTCTCCCTGATTTTTCACTAATCCACAGAGCTTCGATTTAATCCATTTCTTTCTTTCTATAATAGCCTGTTCTTTCATCTCCAGAACTTTATATTCTTCCATGAGTGTAAGGAGTTCGCCTTTATTCAGTTTCATGGCATGCCTCTGTTCATCTGATATTAATTTAACCGGTTCCATAATATTACCTCCTCGTTGCCTTCTTGATGGCTGCATTTATCCTTGTAGTGAATATCTTTGGACATTCTGCATCTTTCTCCACTTTGATATTAATTCGTGGAGTAGTGCAGTCAACGGTTATTCTTGCAATGGGTTTACAGAGTTTCTGGTCAAAAGTATTGATGCCTATTTTTCGTTCCCAGATTTTCTCTGAAATCTGGCTGTCTGCTGTTTCAAAGGTAAAGAGTATTCTTTTCTTTTTGCAAATATTATCTATTACCTTTCTGATTTTGTCCGTATGGGTTGTGATAATACCCTGTATTACTCCTGCAGTTGCCTTTAACTGTTCGTCTCTTTGTTTCTTTCTGCTCACCGCTTCTTCTGCTGCAGTAGTATGTCTGATAACTGCCATAGCTATACTGAACTCTGGCATGAATTCCTGTGTTAATTGCATGGTTTTATCTCTCCTTTTTTATTTATTTCCCAGAATAAAATATATATTCAATTTCTTTTATCCATGCTTTTAATTTTGTCTTTCTTTCTTCGTCTTTCGTGTGTTTGGCAATATATTTTAGTGCCATAAGAGCATGTGGATCTATCTCCGGGTTAATGGAATATTCTACTTTACCGGTAATATCTCCCTTTATACTTATTCCTATAACTCCTTCCTGCTCTGCTTCTTTCAAGAAAAACTTCGCTTCATCTATCATCCATTGATACACATCAATTTCATTTTTTAATCTATCTATAAGTTTTTCTTTATTATCCTTGAAGTGCAACGTAAGGTTTACTGGCCCTTTGCAAAATGCAATTAGTGACGGTATATCGTCGTAATAATCTCCGTTTGAAATTTCCGGGCAAATAAAACCAGAGTTTTTTTTAAATACAGGGTGCATCTTCCCGTTATCTTCGATATACATACCGCTTTCTTCTCGTTTTTTTTCTTTAATTCTTAAATCCTGACTGTCCGTTACAGTGTCTAAGCAAAATGGTCTGAATTCCATGATTATAATTCACTCCTTTAAAAATTTTATTATCATAAATTACTGATCCCTCCATGCTTCCAATGTACCGTTTAATGCCTCGTTCTCCTCCTCCAGTTCTCTCACTCTGTCCTGCAGTTCTCTTATCTTTTTATTCCGATATTCTATTTCCTCCTTTAATCTGTCAATCTCTGAATCCATTAATAAATCCCCCCTTTCTGGTTCATCGTAAAAATCTTTTTTTGCCTGTTCTCCTAAAAATCTTCTTTTTTCATATTCTTCATATTCGCTTTTCTCTTTAATTGCACATAATTCATAAACCTCTCTGAATTCCTCCTCTGTAATGGGTTCAAATTTACCATTTAAAGACCAGTGATCTTTTATTTCAATTTTTTCATAGTCTAAATAAATATCCCCTGTCTTTATTTTTGAATTAATTATCCATTTTCTAATAGATAATAATAAATTTTTTATTCTTTCGTTCATATTATGCCACCTCTTTTTAATCGAGCATTTTTTTGATTTCTTCTATCATTTCTGTTCCTAAACTAGTAGGATATATATCATTATTTTTTCATAAGTAAACCCTCACTTTCTTAGTTTTTACACCGTAATTAACAGCTTCTTCGTAAGTGTCAAAGAACACATCTAATCTGTACCCTTTAATATCTCTTCCAGTGTCGGCTGCTATGGCATGGCCATATCCCGGTATATGCAGTTTAGTCCAAAAGGGAACTATAGCAGGATCGACAGCTACAATTCCCTCTTTAGGCCATATGCCCGTCGCACAGGTGTTACCTGTATGAGTATAAGCAGTGATTTCAAATGTTGCTTCCCAGTACCGGGATTTAGGTTCTGCATTATAGGTTAACAGTATAAGCAGTAATGATATTAATAACAGTCGTTTAAACAATCTTTATATCCTCCTTAATTGTTTGGGATCGAACCCCCATGCATCTTCGTCTTTATCATCAAATTTTACTCTTATGCCGAGATACTTACCTGAGTTTTCAATAACAACACCTGTTTGAAAGTCAAAAAATCTGAAATCTGCACAGGGAACAATAACCTGAACTGCTGTTCCTACAGGGAAGTCGCTGAATTTATTATCCCTTGTTTTAAACCTGTCGTAAGCATATTCCCTGAGTTCAGATATGGAAGGATTTTTCTTGCCTGGTATCTTATGAACAAGTCTTTCCTTTTGCTTTCTTTTTTTATCCTCTGCTTTTTCCTTCTCTTGTTCTTCGAATAATCTTTTCTGTTCTATCTCGTCAAGTGCCATGTAAAACATATTACTCTCCAATCTTTGTTAATTCGTCAATCTTCGGGATAGTTGCCTGTTCTATAGTAAGATGTAAATCTCGGAGTAATTCGTTTCCAGTTGATATTAAACTATAATAAGGTCTTATGGTGTCCAGAACTTTTTCTATAATATAATCTCTTGTTCTGGTTTCATGGGTGGGGATACTCATTTTAAGATTATCAAGGAATTCCTGCATATTGGAAGATTTTTCTAACAATCTTGCTGCGTCAAGGAAAGAGAAACAGGATACTTCCCCTTCTTTATTTCTTATTTCCCACATACCGTTAAAACCAGGCTTTTCCATGTAATACTCCATACATACCAGTATTGCATAAAGAAAAGCTGTCTGCTTTAATGTTCTGATCTTTCTGTCCAGGGTAATCTTCTTGTTGAGTTTTTTTATCTCTTTGATAAGAGCTTCTTTTAAATGCTCCCTTGTTTTCACTTTCTATTCCTCCTCTTTTGCCTTATAATAACAGTGGTAACAGATGTATGTTCCGTCAACAGTAAAAACTTTTCTTTCTGATATTTCTTCACCGCATTTTACACAGGTAACTTTTTTATCTTCCGGCACTCCTGCCAGTTCTCGTTTTGGTGTTGCGGTTTCTTTTATAGTGGAGAATTTCTTTCTGTAACAGTCTGTGCAGTAATCTCCCTCAGATGTGGAGAAAAATCCTACTTCGGGATCTTCGCCGTAGGTGGAGCAGGTTATACCCTGTTTAGATGGTATATGGAGATTTTTAAGGCAGTAATCTATATTTTCTTTTACAAGTTTTTCTATTACAGGGTAATCAGCTTCGTTGAGATAGAAACTTTTACCGTTAAAATCTATAATACAATGTATTATATCTTCATATTGCATCAGGGTATCTCTTTTTGCGTTCCAGGTTTTATTTTCCGGGATATAGGTTATGGTTCCGTTGGTTAAAACTAAAATTCCTATTTCCTCGGTTTCCGTTTCTCTTTCTTCATTATGATCGTACACCCTGCAGATAGTAACCTTATTATCTACCATGTCCTCTTCCCTCCTTCTTTTAGATATACTCTTTCTATTGGTGTTAATCCAACTCCGTTTATATCACTTACATATAACTGCCTGTAAGGAAACTGTGCATCTTTTGTTTTTATACTTTCTACTACACAGATTTTTTCTGCAGTTAGATCGGAATATGCCATACCGAGTTTTAAATTTTCGGTTATTTCTCTGTATTTTTCATTCAGAGTCTTGATTTTTTCTTCTATCTCCTTTTTTAATTTTATTATTTCTTCCTGCTGTTCTTTAAATGTTGGCATCAGTTTCTCCCTCCTTTTTAGGTTCTGGACCTTCAAACATTGTAACAACTGTTTTAATTTTGGCTCCACATATGGAGCAGGTATTTGTTACCCCTTTAGAGAGTTCTCTTTCTTCTTTAATGTCTTCCTCTGTAAGTGGTTCGTTACAGTGTTCACAGGTTAAGTCAACGAAAAACAGGAGTTTAATTTTCCCGTCAACTGTTTCGGCTGATATTTTCATAATATTCCTTTCCGGGAGGGCTTGCACCCTCCCATAGTTTATTATTTTTCGTATTAGAGAGTTCTCTTTCTTCTTTAATGTCTTCCTCTGTAAGTGGTTCGTTACAGTGTTCACAGGTTAAGTCAACGAAAACAATACCTGTGTCTTTTTGTCTTTAGATAATAATATTACCGTCATGATTTTATTCTTCCTTTTTCCATATTTTTTTTACTTTTATTTTTTTTACTCTAATTTTTCCATCTGTAGCAAATGGGATTGCTACTATATCTTTTGATAAAAATTCACATTCTAATATTATATCCTCTTCGTCTTTATTAATTAAACACCACTGTAAAGTAGCAACGCTTAATCCTGCACCACATTCTATTCTTTCGTCAGTTTCATACTCTTCTACAATGTAATATTTTTCTACTTGATAAGTGATTTTATTATCTGAAGTAGGACTTTTAAAATCTTTTGTGACGTATTTATATAACGTCAATTTAGTTTTTGGCGGCATTTGTTTGAGACAATATAATTGAGGCAAATGGTTTTTTGCTTCACAGAGGTCTGCTCCACGGAGGTTTGCTCCACAGAGGTTTGCTCCACAGAGGTTTGCTCCACGGAGGTTTGCTTCATAGAGGTTTGCTCCACGGAGGTCTGCTCCACGGAGGTCTGCTTCACAGAGGTCTGCTCCACGGAGGTCTGCTCCACGGAGGTTTGCTTTTTCTAAAGTTTCGACTGTTAAAATTATTTTTCCTGTAAATCTGTTTACAATGTTCATAATTTTTTCCTTTCTGGGAGGATATTATACCCTCCCATGTTTGAATTTATTCTTTAACTGCTGTGGTAGCAGACATGCTAACCGGACTGTCTTTAAAATCAGACATTGTTTTTTTAGGCGTGGACTTCTCTTCTTCCTGTCCTGTAACTTTATCCAATGCCCTGAGACTGCTTTCTATGAACTTTGCAACCTTCTTTGCAGGCATATTTTTACATTTCCCATGTCTCTCCAGAACATTTGCAATATCTTCTATGAAAGATACCATACTTCAACTTCCTCCTTTCTATTTAACATAATAGCCTCCTATATATTCATTTTATACTGGCCGTTTCTGTCTTCTATTGAAGATTTGATTTCTATATCCACTTCTGCCCCTAAGATATCTGCCAGTTCTGCAATCTGTGAATTTGGTATATTGACGGCCTTGATTGTAATAGTAGTAATACATTCATCATCTTTATTCGGTCCTTTCGGTGTGAATTTTTCTACTATGCAATTTTTGATTATCAATGTATTCCCTCCTTTCTTATTTTCATCTAAATACTGCTTTAATCCTTCATCGGTAAGTTTTTCTACCTGCTCCGAGGTTATTGTCCATGTAGGCATAGTTTATATCTCCTGTATAACTATTTTCCCGTTCTTAAATCCAACATTAAACGCCTGTGTCTTGCCTTTGCCTTTAGCAAAATCTATCCCGAAAAATACGTAATCTTTCATTTCCTGAGTTTTGCCTGAATTCCTTGATTTTTCTTCGTGTTTAAATCTATCCTTACATCTCTTTTCAAGATCTTCCTGCAATAAATCTGCAATAGTCTTTGTGTCTTCTTTTACTTTAGTACAGGCCTGTACTTTCTCTCCCATGATCGGTGGAGCCTTGACTTCAGCTTTAAAAGCCCGTGCATTTTCCTGGATCTCCTTTATCATTTTCTGGACTCTGGGAATATCTTTACCTTTCAGCTTGTCAATTTCCTCGAAGTACTCAAACAGGCTGTTTATCATAAGGGCCTGTTTTTTCTCTTTGTCTACGGTGATGCCATAGGTTTTCTCTGTTTCCATAGGGAAAAGAACTGATATATGTTTTATAAACCCCTGAATTTCAAGTTCGTTTACCGAAAGGGCTATGCTTTTAAAGAGTTTTCCTATGGTAAAGAGGAGTTCTTTTTTCATTGTATTTTTCCAGTTTTTAAGTTCCTCTTCCTTCTTCTTTTTATCTTCTTTCGGTTTTTCGATAATAATATCTATTGACCTTTTTAATCTGGATATGCCTTCTCTTTCACAGGGTTCCATTTCTTCATTCAATATTACCCTTGTTCCTTTCCTCCCTAAACTTTTTCCGTTTATTCTTATATCTTGGACAGGGATTTTTCCATTACTATAAGAATCCCCAAAGTGTGTCGTATATATTCTTTCATATTCTTTCATATTCTTTCTCCTTCCTTAAAACGGCACATCACCGTCAAACATATCCTGCATTTTTTCACTTGTCGGGATAGTGTTATCTCTTATATCCTGTTTTTCTGCTTCGTTTTCCTCTTCAGTTACTCCTCCGGGAAACTGGCCGTTCTCCATTTTATGTTTCTCTGCCAGTTCCTTTTTGAGATGGTCAATGAGTAGTCCTGCTTTTATAAAATCCATATCCTTTACGGATTTTACATAAGTCTCACCGGTTTCATACCGGTATTTTTCGAAGAATCTCCCTTTCTTCTGCCAGTCATATTCCAGTTGTTTGAAAAGTTCGTCTGCCTCTGCTATCTGAGAATATGAAGCAGGGACATGAGCATGTCTTTCCTGCGGTGCAATTATCGGAGCTTCCTCCGGTGCAGGTGTCGGAGGTGGAATTTCCATTGCTTTCCTGTCAGCTTCTATTACTTTCTTTTTAAGGAGAGAAATAAATTTTTCCGCGTCTTCCTGGGAAAAATCTGCTGCAGTTTTTAAAGTAGTGAATCTATCAGGGTTCTTCTCTCTCATATAGGCAAAATATTTTTCCTGTTTCTCGGTATCCCATTTTGCTTCTATATAGAGATTGTTTATCTGATTAAGTTGATCTGGGGTTATTCCCGGTGACGGCGGTGGAAGTGGAGGTTCCTCTGTTATGGTATAATCTCCGTCAATAATATCTCCTTTACATTCTGGCGGTGGTGGAATTTCTCCCTTTTTTATAGTTTCAAGGGTATTATTTACTTTAAGATAATCAGCGTAAGTCATGCCTTTTGTACTTTCTATCTTTCTGCCGAGACAGTTTGATACAAAGGAAATTCTTCCTGATCTGTCTTCCTCTTTATATCCTGCATCTTTCAGGAGTACCCACATTCTTTTTCTTTGGGCCTCTATGAGTTCTTTTGTATCTATCTCTGGAGTCGTAGGAAGAAATTCATCACAGTCGGCAGCAGAAAAACCGCATCCGGTAGCTTTTTGCAATACTCTTTTTTCTGCTCTGGTTTCTGCAAGTTCTAAGGGGTGTTTTTGCCCTTTTTTTACATTATCAGGGGTGGCAGTGCCATAGGCGGTAAATACTTTTTCTTTGCCATTAGCAACTTCTATCCTGAGTTCAGATTTACAGATTATAACTCTGTCTTCTTTTTTAAATCCCAGGCAATTTGTTTTAATAAAGTCGTATTCTTCCCCCATTAAAACATCTGTCTTGAGATCATACTTTCCCCTGTAAAGTTGGTCCATTTTCCAGTTAAGCCCGGCCTTGTCGATGACCAATTTGAATTTTCCGGTCTTTGGATTAATCTGCATATGAAACATTTGGTCAATCATTTCAACCGGCATTGCAGGCTCAATATTCCTCACGGCTAATGTTGCTGCTTTATCCAGAGGAACCAGGGCGTAAGCAGATCCTTCTTCGCTGTAATTATATGCCATATCTATCACTCCTTTTTTTCAAATTTCTCTCTAAGGTAGGCAGAGAGTTTTTGTCCTTTTTCCTTTGCTTCTTTTATAAGGGCATCTCTTTCTACCTCCGAGAGCCTTATAGTTACACTGCTTGTTTTTTTATTTTTCTTTTTTACAGTCAAATAATCACCCCCTCTTCCGGTAAAATAAATAATAATAAACAGGAGATGTTTCACTCCTGCTTATTGATTTTAGAATGGTATTTCTATTGACTCAAACTTTATCTCTCCGTCAATTTCCATCCATTTTAAATCGTATTTTTTTAGGGCCTCAGTTACCTTCTTTTTATGGTCCATTATCAGGTTAAAATCACCGGGTTCAAAATCCACCGGGTCCCCATCTATTTCAATATTGTAATCCTGCCAGTGGAGTCTTTTGATTTCGGGATAATACAGAACTGTCTGGCAGCCTATTTGAATTTCTTTGTATTCCGGCAATTTTTTATCCCTGATACATATTTTTATATAATTATCTGCAATATCTACCAGGGGCATAGCTCCGTGTTCTGTTTTATACAGATGGATTACTTCACACATTATTTTTTCATTCAGGGTAGCAATCATCTTTTCCAGTTCTTCTTCTCCGAACCCATTGAAGAAGTACCGGTCGAACCGTGTCCAGAAACCTTGATTTTCCAGACATATTACATTGTCTTTTGTACAGAAGTAAACCTGGAAGTGTTCTGGTTTCTCGAATTTATTCGGGATAAAGAAACACGGTACATCTGGATTATTATGTCTTTCACAAACTCTGCCTTCTTTATCTATGAAAAACCAGTCATTATTTAGCATGTTAAGGAAAATCCATCTATGGGGTTTTTCTCTTTCTCCGTCTTCTATAATATAAGATATAATATCTCTTTCTTTAAGGGCATTTATAATATCACTCTGGTTATAGAAGAAATCATCTCGAAGTAAAGAACAGTGGTTCCATTCGTGAGGAATGTTTGTATTAATTTTAAGGTATTCACTGTTATTATTTGAAAGGATAAAAAAGGAGTTATCCGGTGCTACTTTTATTTTGACATAAGATGTATCTACCGGCAGTTCAATTCCCTTTTCTTGAACTTCCTCAAAATCCCTCGTTTCATAACATTCACGGTAGTGGCCCCACCATCTTTCAACTTGCTCAGTGATAAGTCCTTCGTCTTTTTCGGATACTGATTTTTCGAAATATTCAAGATACACTTGAAGGACTGACCAAAAGGTATCCCAGGTGATAGTTAACCCGGAATTTACTTTGTCGTTCATTGAGGAGTAAACAAGGGGTATTCTCTTGACGGGTGTTTTGTATTCCTGAATTATGTCGGTTCCAGGAATTATATCGTACCGGATATGTCCTCCAGTCTGAGCGTAAAAATCACGGCAGCCGGAATATCCGATGTGGGATTTTGTTTTGTAAAATTCGGGAGGAGGTATGTTGATTTTATCTGTTTCTGCATTATAGGCAATAAAGGAGAACATCAGGTCAAGGGCTTCTTTTGTTTCCAGGCAAGCCCCTATTTGGACATAGCTTACCTTCCATTCCCCTTTTTCGCCACATTCCAGACTCCACAGGTGACGGCTGTGTTTTTCCCTGAAGTATGTTTTTTGCATTTTAATTTGCCCCTTTCTTGTTTTATTTTTGTCTTACAAAATTCATTATAAATTGTCTTACATTTTTTGTCAATATGTAAGACAAAATATTTTAAATAAAAAAACGCGTTTTAAGCGTTTTAAAGTTAAAAAATATATATTTCTATATCGGGCTGAAACTTTTTAATCCTGGTGCAAATTACCCGGCAAATTTTGCATTTTACGTGAAGAGTTTACCCGTGAATTTTTACCCTCCATCAGTTTTGCTATTTCTGCCGGGAATTGTTTGTATTCTTTTCCTCCAAGAAAGGCGTTTTTCTCTTTTCCACCCCACTGTTTAAAGAAAAATGGTATGTTTTCATATTCTGTAAAGTCTCTAAGCACACTTACATAGGCAGGTTGTAAAACTCTTGCATTTATTCCTGTTTCACCCCCAACTATAATCCAATCTACTTTGTAATAATTGCTATTTAGTACTGATACTCCCGGTATAAGGGGACTGCCGATAAGTGGCTCAAATGAGATAAACTTGTGTTTTGCCGGTATCTTCTGTAACGTCTCTGCTCGGTGAAGGTATTTACTCGATTCGATTGTTACTCCAAGCCAGATGTTATCTGTCCAATAAGATTCTCTTTTATAATATTCCCATTGGTAAGGTTTTTCATTTTTCCAAATAGGAATATTTTCTGGACGTTTTGTTAAAATAAGAAAAATATGTTGTGGGTTATCAACCATCTCTCGAAATATATCGAACAAATATTGTTTCTTTAAATCCTCATGAAACAGGTCACTCATACTATTCACAAAAAATACAGTCGGTTTCTTTGTCTTCGATGGAATGTTTAAATGATGTATACAAAATCTCACCACACTAAAAGGCTCACTGTATTTCTCCAGGCCCATTGCCTGTAATCTTTTGTGCATTTTTTCTGCATAGCAGTTAAGGCATCCATCACTAATTTTACTGCAGCCCGTCACCGGGTTCCATGTAGCCTGAGTCCATTCTATTTTTGATTTTGCCATTATCTTCTGTCCTTTCTTTTAATCAGTTTCATTACATCTTTTTTACAAGCGGTGTATCCACTTATGTAACCCTTTATGTAATAACCATTTTGACGTTTTTCGGATAATGCAGCTTTCAGCTCTTCATTTTCTTCCTGCAGTTCTTTATTCTGTTTTTGTAGCATTACCATGTCATAACTAATTGTCATTTACCCCTCAGTCCTTTCTTTGTAAAATTCACCAAGAATATTGTCTAAAATATTTTTTGCATGGTCGCTTACTTGATAACCTGATTTTTCGTTATTTAATTCTTGAATTGTTTCAATAACAATCTCCTTTATTTTTTTTATTTTCTTTTTCAGTTCCTTATTTTCTTTTTTAAGATCCTTAAATTTTTCTGATACTATATCTCCGAAAATTTTTTCAGATTTGATATGTAATTCTTTTTTACAATTATTGCATTTCATTTATTTGTGAACCTCCCTCAGTAGTATCTTCTTCATCTCATCCAATTCAACTTCTCTTTTTTTCTTATATATAGGATTGTCCTCCGGTTCCGGTAAATTCAACTGAGAGAAGAAGTCGTAAGGAACCAGATCATAATATCCGTTCCTGGGGAGATATAACATTTTCCTCCGGCAGGTCTGACACTGGACAACTTCCTTTTCAAAGGAACTCTCCTCCAGGGTGTCCAAACCGTATTCCCTGCAGTAAAGGCAGTTTTGTCTCATAAGATACTTCTTTATGTTTTCAATATCTTTTTCCGTTATTCTCAGATGAGTATCCTTCCTGATAACTGCCCTGAGATATTGGTTTATGCTCAGTCCTGCTTTCTGAGCTTCTTTCCTTAATATCTGATCATCTTCGGTTGTCATAAGAATACTTCTTGAGATTCCATATTTCTTTTCCATTGGCATAAAAATCACTCCTTAAATTTTGTGAAGTGTATTATATCATAAATAAATATTAAAATCAATATTGACAAAAAATTAATAAATATGCTAATATGAGTTATATTTTGAAAGGGGTGAGATATTTGAATTGTGATTTTATTCCTTATAAATATGACTCAGATCCAGACGAGGAATGTTACCTATGGAGTAAATATGTTTTTGCGGTAAAATATGGATATGTCTGTCCATTACCGGAAGAACAAAGATTTCTATTAGATCATATAGATATAATTAATAGAAATCTCCAGAAATATAAATTATATCTTCATCCATCACCTGACGGAATTAACGGAGGAGTATATACAAGTTACTCCTTCGTATTAAGGAGGATAGAAAATGTTTCAACTGCCAATTAATGAATTTACGACAGGAGATGCTATAGATGGAGTAAAGCATATTCCAGAAGGAGAAATTGATTTAATTTTCTGCGATATTCCGTACAATATCTCAAATGAAACCAAAATCTTCAGAGATTATCGTCAGGCCAATGGAAAGAAAAAATCTGCCAATATCTCTTTTAACTTCGATGAACAAGAGGAAGGAGAAGAGGAAGATAAATGGGATCACGATTTTGACCCTATACCTTTTTTAGATGCCTCTATTCCCTGTTTACATTCTACTGGATCATGGATTATCTGGTGTGCTGAACAGCAACATGGACACATCAGAGATTGGGCTGTCGATAGAGGCTTTTACCCAAAACAAATGTTATGCTGGGTAAAAGCTAATCCCCTTCCAAATTTTCGCCTCTGTGGATACAGACAAGCTACAGAAATAATGATATGGATAGCAAAAAGACCTATAGGGAGAAAAAATTCTAATTTTATTTTCTCCCATCAAAACGAAATGACCAATGTATTTTATGCCCCTTCTGTATCCGGGAAAGAGAAAACACCGCATAGAAATCAAAAGCCCCTGTCAATTTGCCAGAAGATAATAAGGACTCATTGTAAACCCGGTGGTATAGTCCTTGATGCCTTTAGTGGATCGGGAAGTATAGCATTAGCCGCTTATTCTACTGGTAGGAATTTCATAGCAATAGAGAAGAAAGAAAGGTGGAATAAAGTAGCAGAGAAGAGGATAAGAGAATACCAGGTCGTAAAGGAAGAAAAGACGGATAAGTTTGAACAATTAAAATTTTAAGAGGAGGTATCATCATGGGTAACTTAAAAGCTATAGTAAACAGTATTACTAAAAGAAAAGAGGAGTTACAGAGGTTACTCTGCCAGTTAATCCACGATATAACGCCGGAGGTTGATGTAGAGACTATGGATATACCTCTGTCGAAAGAAGAGATACATCTACAGACAATTATAGGTGCTGATAGAGTGCCTGTAATATCCCTGACTATTTACATACCCAGAGAAGGAGTAATTGAGTCTTTGGATACAAAAGAATTAAGGGTTGATATGCTTATTAACATAGAAAAAACTTGCCCTGAAGTATACAGGGAAACATTGGAAAAAGCTTTAGACTTGAACCGAAGAGAAAAGAGCAAATGGAATTAAAAGTAAAACTCCCCTGATGGCCTATCGGGGGAGTATGCAAGCCTTTTGTACCACAATGAATCTCTACTCTTGTGTTCTTAAAAATCAAGATAATTTTTCCTCTGACTACGAAATGTCGTTTTCAGAGCAAGGAGGAGGTTCACCACCTTTCGTTTATAAAATAATATGTGAGGAAATCCATCCTCACATATATATTTCTATCCTGATGTAATTATTCCTGTTATTTTTTATAAAAAAGATTTGTGATGTCAACCAGAGTATCTACAACACCAGTTTTATCTTCAGGTATCTCTGCTTTTTTTATCACGAAATCTTTCTTTTCTGGGCCGGATACACCGAGTTTCTCTGCTTCATTCATCCAGTAAATAATTTTTTCCAGTAATTCAGATTGCACATTACCCTCAATAACCTGAAGGATTTGTTTAACCATAGGATACCACTTGAATATGAATTTTACTACAGTTTTAACCTGCTCCATGGAACTGAAGAAATTTTCAAATGATATTTTCATAAAATCACCACCTTATATATTTACAGGCTGTAACTTTTTTATCATTACAGTGTTTAATAGAATCTCCAGCATTACCTTCAATAGTAAGAAGGTATCTTTTGTCGGTAGGATCTACTTCCTTAACGAAACCTGTATGGACAGGTCTTCCAGTTTCAGGGTTGATTTGTAAAAAAATAGCTCCAGGTGAAGGAGTATCAGTTAATATATTTTTATTTTTTGCATAAGTTTCCATTGCCCATGTATCAGCAGTTTTAATGAAGTTTATTTTTGCCTGTCCCATGACCCAACATACAAGGGCTGCACACCAGGGAGCAGGTACAGTTACGCCTACATATGCCAGATATTTCCTGACCTGCGGCCCGGAGTTTGGCCCTTCAGTTTCCTTAAAGTCTGAACCCCCTTCAAGTCGTTCATGCTCACAGATTTCCAGGACTTCTTTTACTTTCTTCCCTACTGGAGCATCATAAATTTTTGCCAATTCTTCTAATTTTGAAACCATTCCTGAATAAGTTCCTGAATAAACTATCTTTCCATTAATAGTATCTTGGAAGAATAAAGGACTTTCTTTTTGAGTTATTACGATTGCCATGTTTATATCTCCTTATGCCTATCACAATGTTTCTCGCTACATTCTTTACATAACTCTCCAGAAACAAAACTATTTACAGGACACTTATCACGATTGCCACACTCCTCAATAGCTTCGTTCACTTCTCCAAATATGTCAAGAACAATTACCCGCCCTACGCCCTATCCCACGAATCAATTCGTGGGCTTTCCTCAGGATCGTAATCTCTTGCGAAACTTGTTGATAAGTTTATACTATTTTCAATACTATTTTTTACCCCTATGTATAGTTCATCCATATCCTGTAATTTCTTTAAATTTTCTTCCGATAAATGCTTTTTCATTATTTCTTCTGGTTGAAAATCCTTACTCTTCTTTATTCCCCATGACCACATCTAACTCACCCCCTTTTTTTGATCTTCAAGGTCTTTGATCTGTTTTTTTAAGTCTGCATTTTGAGTATTACTTAAAACTGTGATAAGATTTTCAGTGGCTTTATTTGAAGCGTCTATTGAGGACTTCAACCCTACGAGTAATTCATAATTCTTCTGCTGAATATCGATAACCTGTTTTGCATAAGTTACTGCCTCGTTAATCCTTGAAAGCCATGAATCTCTGCATAAATAAAATAAAATTCCTACTGCGGTTATTAAAAGGAAAACTGCATATTGAAGGAATTTAGCTTCTGTTGAAATGTCTGGTTGAACCTGTGCGACTATTGAATGTAACATATTTTGTCCTTTCTTATAAATTTTAACTTCTAGTATAATTATATTATATACGAATAAAATTTACAAGAACTATATTGTTTAATCAGTTAATTCTACTTTTTTTATTGCCACTCCGTAATTATAACAGAGGTAAACTTTTGAATTTGCCGTATCTACCCAGAAAGCAGCACCATTTTCTCCTATATCTGAAGTAGTTGGCGCGGTTGCACTGGTTATAGTCGGCAGTCGAAATTTGAAACCACATAAATTTGTCATGATTATTCCTCCTTTAAAAATTTATATTAATATTATTAACATCTTCTTTTTTATTGCATTTCTCAACTTCTATTTCTAATAAATCTGATTTATTTCTTATTGAATTTATATAAAGAAACATTTCATCTTTTTTTGCTTTTGTATCTTTTATATTCATTCCCGAAATTAAATTTATTTGTTTGTATATTGGATAGTTATTTGTTATCAATCTATTAGCTTCTGCTTTTATCTCTTTTATTTTATCGGCTTTTCTTTCTTCTATTGGATATAATTCATCTTCAGTTTTCTCTATTATTTCATTATTTATATATTTATATTTATATTTACCGATATATTTTTCTGACATTACCTGTAACTGACAATGTCTTTGTTCGGTTTCATATAGTAAAATATCTTCTTTTTCTGGTTGTTCAAAAGCATTAGAAAAAGCGTGGATTATTTCATTATTCTTGTTTATTCGTATGTAGTGGAAATATTTAACTTCAAACATATTCTTCTTTTACCCCAAACTCTATAATATAGTTATTATCTTCTATCTTTATTTTTGGGATAAGCATATCTAAATCATATTCATCTACCAATATTTGACATTCTTTACAATTGCAAAATTTATACATTTTTATTATCCTTTCAAAATTAAAAATCCGCATCAACATACCATGCATACTGTATTCCTCTATGTGCAACATTAGTTGTTCTCCCATAGCACCCAAAATTATTTACTGTTGGAGAAAATACAACACCTGATATATTTGGAGTTGCTGATGTATTATTCGTACTCAACGTTACTTTATTTATAGTCCCGGCTGTATCGTATATAATAGGAGTCCCCGCTATTCTTTTAGTAACTTTATATTTTGTTTCAAGGAATATATAATCACCTTCCCAACAATTACCGCCAGCAGGAATAAAAATAGAGTTTCCATCAGTTGCGGCAGTACCAGGATATACATCATAGTTATAACTTTTCTCATAATACCTCATACATCTCTGTAATTCTATATCAAAAGGAACAGCCTCAAAAGGATAAGCAACATCTCCTGCATAAAGAGCCACTTGAGCTATGTCGATGTTTCCAGAGCTTACAAAATCTTCTGCTGAATCTGCACCGACATTTGCCTTGAACGTGCTTCCCCATTCATAAACTATCATCAATATTAAAGCATCATTATTATTTGTTCCAAAAGTTTTACCAACTAATGTATTGGTCGTGAATGCGTGAGTATATTTTGCAAATTCAGAAGTTAAAGTCCAATTTGTTCCGCTTTTTAACTCCTGAGAAGACGGACTTCCACCTGTACCATAATCTTGAGCCAGTAAAACTCCAATTTTTTTATTAACTATAGAGCTTCTTGCCAACAGGGAAAGAGTTACTTTTTTATTTAGTCCCGCCAGTTTTCTTGTTGCGTGTTCAATATAAGTAACTAACTGGTAGTAAGACCCTGCGCCTAAAGACGTTCCCGCGCCATCTACATTAATTCTATAGAAATAATATGAACCTGGCACATCCCCAGGAGTTAATTTTTCTTGTGTATGGGTAATATTAGGCGGCGTTCCCCCGTCTGGTTGAGAATTAGTTCTCCACCTATCTAAAGTATATGTATACGCAGGTGGATTAGTAAAACTTGTTCCCCTCTGAGCAATATCAAAATTTCCATTTATAACCCAATTTCTAAATGCAGGATCTTTATAGCCTAATCCATTAGCTAAATTACTATCTCCTACGATAATCTGACCGTTACTACCTACACCTTGCCTTACAGGAGTAGCGTTGTCAGTCGCAGTAATAATGTCACCTTTTGTTGTTACAATAGATTTTGGTATTTGTAGATCATTAGTAACATTACCTAAATCTACAGAAGAAGGAGAAAGTGCTATTTCACTCGTTCTTCCTGCATTATTGTATAAAACTTTTTGTGCCATATCACTTTCCCCTTTTTTAAATTATGCTAAAACCATGCTTTCTCTTTCTTCAAAAAACATTTCAGTCGCAGATGTAGCAATTCCTAAAAATTGGACAACATTTCCCGTTGCAGACGGGGCTGTTTCAGACCTTGCACCTGGAGTAGTAGTCAGATATTGTCTTGCTCCCACAGTCATTCCAGAGAGTTGATTATTCGTGCCTTGTCTATAAACTGTTCCCGAAGCCGTACTTTCAACAGCAGATAAAACAAATCCGTTTGCTTCTTTTCCTGCCGTCGTAGCATCAGCCTTTCTCATTTTTAAACCAGAAGAATTATAAAGATTTATAAAATCTCCTGCTGAAAGAGCTTCGCTTGCTTCTGCTGTAATAGTATCTGCACCTATGCCTGTTGGCATCATAGTAATATCAAGTTTCCCTGCTGAGTCAAGAGCAGGGATTTTTCCTGCATCTCCTGCCCCTGCTGAAGATTGAATAGAAGCTTTTTCAGTTATTCTCCCACTGTTATTATAAAGATATTTATCACCTGCCATAATCATTCACTCCTTATTAATTTATAATTAATATTTCTTGTTTTTCAATAAATATTTTTGTTTGTGCTATTGGAAAAGCTATAATACAAGAAAAACCTGTTTCGGGTGGAGTTTGTATAAGTAAACCATTAGTGGAAATCCATATAGGTTTATCTACATCCCAATTCCAAGAACTCTCTTCCATTTCTCCATAAAAAACTATCGTCACTTCTCCACCTTCGTCACTTGCATTATTACTTATTCCTATAGGTTTATTTACATGAGAAAGGTTTGTGTTGTCAGCATAATAAGCTAAATTATTATCTATTATTATTACCCTGTGACCTCCAAGAATTTCACCTGCTGTATAAGTGTATGAAGATAATGATCCACTTTCTCCGGTATCTCCCTTGTCCCCTTTATCTCCCTTCACTCCTTCCGGGATTTCTATTTTAACAGGTTCTTCAGATATTTTTATACTTATTGCAGATTGTGTTATTGCAGGTTTTATAACGTTGTCAATAATTTTAATAGAAACATTATCTTCCGGGAAAGATATTTCAGGTTTTATCTCCGGGAACTTCGGAGTAATTTTAGTTTCTATCGTTTCTATTTTTACAATCTGATTTGGTATTATCATTATTAAACCTCTGTAATATCAAACTTTACTATAATTTGCCCTGTTCCATAACAGAATTTTTCTTCTGGAACTAAATCAACTGCAGGATATATTAATTCAATTTTCCATGTTCCATCTCTCGTAAATCTTTTTGTTTCTTCCCAGGTAAGATAACAGTCAAGTTTATTGTTTACCGAGTCTATGACTATTTTACCATTGCCGGTATTTAATTTTATCTGTTCATCAGTGCATTTTGAAATAGTTAATTCTGCATCAAGGCCCGTAACGCTCAAATCTACCAATGAAGGGAAATATATTGGTTGTTCCCATGTTGAACCCTGAACTATTTTTAAATCTCCGTTACCTGCTATGAGGGCCATAAAATAAACCTCCTTTTATCTTAATATCCATGTAAATGGAATTGCCGTTGCCAGAGAAGACTCTGCCGTGTGGAATTTTACGCGAAAACCGTCTTCAGTAACAAGTTCACTATCAAATCCCAGAGTCCCGACTGTACCAGGGTCAGTCTGTCCGTCTGCGCCCCTGGTAAGCATTACGATTTTATTAGAAGTTTCCCAATATGCAGAGGTGATATCTACATATTTATCTGTGCCGGTGGGAATAGTTCCAATGCCGTAATCTAAAATCCCCATATTTAGTTTACTCTGTGCTATAGCTGCCGTTGATTTTATATGTACATTTGATATTGAACCGTCTGCCAGGGAACCTTCATTTAACTGTCTGGTGGAACCTGTAACTGCCGCGCCGGAATGAGTATGGGTCTGAAACACCGTAAAAAAGTAAGATAACCATGCGGCGATGGTTGTATATACTCCTATGTCGAGGTTTTTCCCGGAGCCTATTGTGCCTAAAACTTCCTGTATATTATTAATTCCGTCTATGAGTTTATTTAACAAGGCCCCGGTTATTTTATCTCCCGGCGTGATATAAGAGATCTTAATGGAGTTTCCTTCTGCTGTGGAATGGAAAGTAAGAGTTTTTCCTATATTGTAATCTATTCCGGTTCTGCTTGTAGACGGGATAGCATAATCACTTACCAGAAATTCACCCTGAGACGGCACGGAAGGAGACTTAACTTCCGAAAAGCCGGATATGGAAATACTGTCTTCTTTTGCGTAATGATCCAGAGTAGCAGAATAACTGTTTATAGTTTTCTTTTCGTCTGATATGGAATACCCTGTATAATTTTCATCGTAAACATTAAACAAAGTATCTCTTGAACTTGGGTAATTGGATGTATCGCCGATCATAAAAAATCTCCTATAAAATCTTCACCGATAAATAAATTTTCGCTTGTATGTTCGACCACTTTATATACCGTTTTCCTTAAGTAATTATACAATATATTTATCAAAAATAAAGCCTTTCTTGTAGAATTACCGGAAATACTTTTCAACCGGAAAAATATTTTCCTCGCACAGTTTACAGGTATATCTCCTATACTCATAGAGGCTGTTTCCGTAACAGGTGTAAAGGAGGTCTGTCCATCATCGGTTATGCCTGTCCCTACCACACCATATGATTTTGCTTCGATTAGCCCCTCTGTAACTATTTCCTGACCATTAATGTCAGTATCCCCTATTTCTAAATCCGTCGCTGTCCTGGTGAATATTTCAACGTCTGTAGCTGTCCAGTTACATGTCTTATCTTTTCTGTTCCATAAATGCAATTCTATTTCTACAGGGTTTGTTTGTCCTATGGGCTGCGCAGGGAAATGTAAAGTATGAATTATCTGTTCATCAAGGTTGTCGTAAAAATTAAGATTCATTTTTTATACTCACCCCTTAATATCTGTTCGAATGGGTTTACTTTCTTTACTTTTATTGTATTTTCTTTTGGTATTAAATCTTCTGCCTGTGGACATTCTATACAGTTATTATTACTTGCCGGAATAATACTTCCATCTTCTATTACTCTGACATAAGTATGATTTGGTAAGTCTTTTATGTAATCCTGTCCCTGGTCAGTTTTAAGAAACCTTTCAAACGTACTTAAAAAGATCTGTGTGTTTTTTTGCCATACGGGATCGTTTAATAATGAAGGTGGGAATATTTTATTATTTTTTAAAAAATTAATGAAATTATCAAAGTCAATTTGTGTCATGAACTTATCCTTTCTACATTATGAGATTCTCCGAATCCAGTGGTTAAATAAGCCCCATTTTTTATCGTTCTATTTATTAAATTTATTGTTCCCAAATTCCACCCGGAATTTATTGTTACGCCATTATATAAAAAGTAATTTTCGTTTCGATAGTAAATCCGAACAGGCATACCCATTGATAACATATTACAAGCGTCATTTATATTGTTATAATTTTTCTTAACACCATCATCGGAATATGTAACCCAAAATTTAGTTCTACCTCCATCAGATCCATTTGTCCACAGGTGAACCCTTAACCAGTTAAACCAATAATATAATATTGTAGCAGTATCAAGATCTGTTCCAGATTCAAAATCATCCAATGATACAATAATAGATCTGCCATCAGTCATATACGTATCGAAACTATATAATTGATTACAATATTGCGTTGCCGAACCTGCAGGGATTTGCGAACATGACGGATAACGGGTAAACCATCTATAATTACGTCTGTTTCCGACTGTGCCAGAAGGACAGTAAGTACCAGTATCTTTAGATAACCAACTATTTTGGGTGTTATAAGTACCATCCGGTAAAATATCAAACATAGCATAAATATAATATTCAGTTTCAGTTGGATATAAGTTTTTAAATTCCAATAATCCATTACTGTCCATTGTAATATTACTAAAATCAACTCCGGTGTATTCAGTCATTTTTGAATAAGTTCCTGAATTTGTGGGATCGAAATTGTTTGGTAACACAACTGCATACGCTTTTTTAAGTTGACTTAATTCTGTTATTCCAATACCATTACCATTTCTTTTTATATTCCTATTGCTATCACCTATCTTATACAATGAATTATAATTATTGTCTAAAACGTTTATTGTGGAAGTTTCTAAGATATAAATATTGTCGTTTTCGTCAACAAACAAATTATCTTTATTCGTTATGCTTGCACTTGAAATTATAGTGCCATCTACAGAATTTTGTTTTTCAATGTTCGTTCCATTTTGAACATACAAATATCCGTTTCTATAATAAATTCCATATACGGAAGAAGAATATATTGTAGGCCATGACGTTATAAAATTAAAACTATTATCGTATTTATAAATATATGTATTAGTCGTATCACCGGTTTTTGATAATCTAAAGTAAAAATTTCCTTCTTCATCTATTGTAATATCCCTGAAGGAATAACCTGTAGGGGGTAAATATTTTGTAATATAGGTTCCAGTTGAAGAAAAAACCTGAAGCTTAGAAGGAATTGTGCCGTAAATATAATTATTAAAGGCAGCCAATTTGGGATAACTGCTAAATTTTCCATCAGCAGCACCGTAACCGCCAAAAGAATTTAACAAAACACCATCCGTATTATATTGCTGAATACAACATAATCCAACCCATATATATCCATCATAATAAATACATTCTGAACTGCCTAATCCACCTGCATTAGAATCTCTGATATAATTACGATTTGCATCATATTTAGTTAGAATACTGTAGGCAGTAGGGGAATTTAAAATATGATAATTCCCTTTGCTATCAACGCAAATCGAATAAATATTTGAAAGATTATTATATTGCTTTTTAACTGAAGGATATAATTGAATTAATATATTTTTATAATTTATATCATTTCCCTGTAATTCAAGTAAGCCTGTTCCACCTGAAGCAGTATAACCGGCATCATACCCGGAAGTGGGAGTCCAACCAGGGCAACGGTGCAACCCATACGGCCCGGAACAAGCACCTGAAGTAATAGTAACTTTAGGTGCTTTTGTTGCCAATGCCCATGCCTGTGGAACGTGCCAAATATAATAAATTCTTTTACCATGTATGGTTTCCCCGTTATAACTTGAGGTAATATCTACTTCAATAGCATGAAGGCGTGGATCGTAATTTAAGCCTACCGAATAACTTGTAACATGATAGGGTTTCCAGTAATTATGTGTTTGTTGATAAGCAGTTCCTTCAAACATTGTAAAGGGATTTAGTGTTATTTCAACTTCCCATGTTTGTTCATCGTAATCAATAGTTCCGTAATACCAGGGTGAAGGGGTAGTAGGCATGGGAACGCCAACGGCTTCCATACGATCACCATAGTAATTGGCAGATCCTTCTTCAGGTGCATAAGGTTCAATAGTATCATACCGCATACTACTTATTACTTCAATATCATTTACTGTCAATGGGGTATTTATAGCTCCCCAAAAGGCAGTTTCTTTTAATGCGGTATAATTATCTTCACCCGTAATTGGAATATATTCCTCCGTTCTTGCAGTATTAATTCTTGTTGTGTTAGTTTCTATTGTTAATAAATTGCTTAACCTGCACCAGGCAGTCCCTATGCTATGAGGATAATGATCTCTCACTTTTATAGAAGTGGGCCTTCCTCCGGTATATATCCCGGACAAGGTTTTGATATGGCTGTTTTTATACATATCAGCGACGGCAATATTAGATAACTCAACATAAGGAATTCCGGCAGGCTGAGACAAATATATAGTATTATTTTTCGGGTTTAATCCGACATTCGCTTTATTCTGTGCTTTTAATTTTACTACCTGCATATTATCCTCCGGTCATATATATATAATCTCAGTCTCTTCAAATTTTACAATAGAGTTCTCCAGGGAGATCTTTATAGTATTTTTATTACCGCCTTCAAAGATTACCTGAACGCTTTCATTTGCAGAGAACATAGGTTTCCTCTGTAAAAGTATCTTTCTATTCTGAGTAATCTGTATACCTTTGGGCTGTTCCAGTTTTAATTGATTCTGGACATTCTGAGGAAGGGGGCATGGAACATTACTATAATAAGTTCCGTTAACTCTTATATCATAGTAGTCACATGCCATAGACTGACCTACAAGGGTTATTATAGTTCCACTCTGTATAGAGTCTGTTTTTTCTTTTTTGTCCTTAGTTAATCTTTTTATTACTTCTTTCATATCTTCCTCCTGCCGGTAACTATATCATAAATTCCTTCTTCGCCGTCGCTTACGGAATAAGACGGTGTTATATCTTCAACAAATAACAAAGGAATATCACTGCCTGTCCAACCTTTGACGTATGACTGAACTGCTATAATCTGTCCTATTTCAAGCCAGGGGTTATGTGGTAATTGAAGTCTTACTATTTCCCTGTTATATAAAGATTCAAATAATACTGCACTTCCTGCCTTTATAGCAATCTCTCTGGAAGTTATCCTTGAGTCTGTAATAGGTGATGCGTAAATTAATCTTCCTTTTGCCAGAGTTATACCTCTGGTACATCTTAAATCTATTGATATGTTTTTATTCGGTTTTATATCTTCTATTTTAGCATCTTCAGTATAGGTATCTTTATCATCTTCTCCTGTGCCTGTATCTGTGCCGGTTGCAGGGTATCCGAAAGATATAGGTGCTGCTTTCTTTCCATAAACTACCACATAATAAGGAGTATCAAGAAGCTTATATTTTGAATTTGTATCTTTATTCTCATTGCCTTCTTTAAGAAAATCAAATGATACAGGGTCTATCTCTATGTCCAGTTCTCCTTCATCATATCCTGATTTATTTACCGTTACTGTATACTGTGATATAGGTATTTCAGTAAAAATAAATATCCCGGATTCTGACTCTTCAGATTCGGAAGTCGGGCCTCTGCCGGAAATGGCTGTTTTCGGGAAATCTGCCGGAGCTTCTTTTGCTTCATATTCTCCTGTTACATCTTCCCATCCATACCCAAGTATATCTCCGACTGTGCCGGAAGGCATATAAAAACTTACTACAATCTGGCTTGAAGTGTTCTTCCAGTACTGCCATATATTACTTTCTAAAGCAAAATTTAACTCTACGGCTGCCCCTGTAATAGCATCTTTTGTGAGTTCATCTACAATCTTGCCTTTTAAAGTCATACCCCTATATACCTGGTCTTCAAGTTTGAATTCACCTTTTCCATCACCGTCTGTATTCTCTTCGTAACACCAGGGAAATCCTACCTTACCTTCTCCCGGAGAAAGAGATCCTGCCATTGGTAGTTTACTGGAGTCTGAATTAACATCTGTAGTTAATACGGCAGAAGAAGGAACAAAACCACCATACCCCAGGAAAGAGGCGTTTAAATATTTCTTTTCCTTGCTGTCCCATGAACCACCTTCGACTGTAATTGAACCAGGGTCAATGTCGAAGTTAAGCAGGGTATTAAAGAATTTCTCTTCAATTAAATCCGTAGGAGCTTCTTTCCTGTATGGATCATCAGGAGCTTTTTTTGTTCCCTGTATGGTATCTATTAAATATAACTGATCGTCTGTTCCGGGACTGTACCCATCGCCTATAGTATCGTCTTTTTTTTCTTCCTCTTTTTCTTTATCTTTGTCGTAAAAATCTTTATATTCCGGTGCATCATCAGGCAGCACCCCTTTTACAGGACACAGTTAACCAGATCGCCGGAATTATTTTCTATTCCGAGTTCTACAATATCTCCATTATCTACATACAGAAAGTCGTAATGGCTGCCGTCAAATTTATTCTTTTCCTTAATCTCCAGACGGTTATTCGTGGCATCAAATATCATATATGCCCCTATAAAATCAGTGAGATCCTTTATTATTTCAATGGGATAACCTGTCCTCTGGTAATTGGAAATTTTATAATCATAAGCAGAATATACAAAGTCAATACCTGTATCCTGAAGAATTAAAGCAATCAATTCTGATGCAGTTGTAATAGTTATCTGCTGTTCTAAAGGAAGAGTTTTATCCCATGACTGTATAGCGGTTCTGTTCTCAAGAAATACATCGACTGATATTCTCTGAGCATACGGAGCAACTAACTTTCTCGCGCCTGTAATAAAATTTGCCGAGGTATTTAAACTGTTCCATATGAGCTTCTGGCTTCGTGTATTTGCCACGCCGACAACCTGGGTAACAGTTTTCTCTTCCCCACCTTGAATATATCCGGTAATAATACTGTATTCTGCAAGACCGGATAACGGGTGGAGGTATTCGAACTCATCCTGACCAATAAAGGAAATAGAAAAAGAATCGCCTATATTCTCACAGGATTTTGTGATAGAGAAATTTGTAACGGTATTTAAAGTAGTATCTTCCCGTTTAACCCTGACTATAGGAAATAATCTTTTCGGTGGAGTTTCCGGGGCCTGATCATAAATCTGCCTGATTACTACTCCCATTATAAAGAACCTCCTGCATCTGCAAATGGTAATCCGGTAAAAGATGCGAATGGTAAGATATTAACAGACCCGTTAATAGTAAGTCTTTCTTTTACATTATAGCTTACCGGTATAGATTGAAATATATTATTCGACAGATTAACTTTTGCATTATAAGTCTGAGTGTCCATTTCATTTGCCGAGATGATAAAGGTTAAATCATTTTTATTAAACAGAGACATATTTGGGCCTATATAATCCCTGGGAACAGTAAGCCTTATCCAGAACTCATGGGGTAAGTCGCTGTCTATAATATCACCTATAAGAAGAGGCTCGCCTGCTACGGCTGAATCTAATCCTGCCTGAGTAAGTGCAAGCTTAACTTCCAATCTGTCCTCTGAGTCCAGAAAACACATAGAAGATATTGTAACGTCGCTATAAAAAGCAAGGTAATCATCATTTGAAAGATAATAAGGTAAGTCTATACTGTCACCTTCACAGGCGTTTAAATACCCATAGTCTGAGGTTCCTCCCGGAAAAAACAGACATTCATTACTCTGACAGGTTATGTTATTTGTTCCGATAAGTCCTGTGCCTAAAAACCCCGTTCCAATTAAAGGAGGGGAATAAAAGAAAAGGCAGGAAGTTCCAATAGGATATACCCAATAAGTATAAAAATCAGTTAACATCATCTGAAAAAAATCATTTAAAAACACTCTTGCCAGTATATCCGGGTTAAGATTATAGAATAAAAAAGCCTGTGTTGTATTATCGCCAGGGAATATATCCTGCGGTTTTCTTTTACTTGCCTCTGTTAAATCTACATGGTTAAACAACTGTAACACTATCTGTCTTCTTCTCCTTTAATTACCAGGTTAAAAACTCTGGGGTTTCTCTGTGCCTGCATATCTCTTCTAAGGAAAAATCTGTACCAGAAAGAAACTTCTTCATTAACTTCAATCTCCGGGAATTTCACCATATTCGTGTAATCTCCTGCTACGCCGTTTATATCCAGTGCCACACCACACATATAATAAGCTTCTGATATATAGATGCCGGAGTTATGATATTGAAGCAAATGATTGAAAGAAATTGCCATACCGTTAATTATATTCCTGCAGTATCCGTCTTGATCTATTACAACCTCTTTCTGAAGTAATGGGAAATTGGCAAGGTCCGCTATGGTATTATTGAAAGGTGTAATTAAATCAAAATATTCAACTGCGAATTGATAACCATGAGCTTCTATCTTCGCCTCTGCTATCATGGCAGGAGAAGAATAATTCTGCACCGTTACGCCTTTAGAGATACTAACTGTTACATTCCGGGCTTTATATGTTCCCTCGTTTTTCAATGTAAGTTTAGTCTCTTTTGAATAAGGGTAAAAGGTGCTGCCTTCGTCAACCTCTGTTATTTCTTCTGGTATTGTATCTAATACTTTAAGATTAATCATGCCGTCGCGTGCTTTCTAAATTTAAAAGTACACCAGTATTTATCATTTGCCTGGAGTTTCTGCCCTACTTTAAACCCATCATTAAATTCGAACCCTACAATATATTTTCCTCCGGTATAATCTTCCAGTGTCCATGTTGCGCCGAGGGCAAAGGCTGCCTTAAAATCGTCAACATCTTCTTTTGAAAGATAAAGTGAAAATCCAATTTCACCGTCACAGACATAAGATCCAAAATACTGTTCAACCCTGTTTCCTCCTATAGTCGGCTTACTTGAACCCCTGTAAGGA
>Ga0209096_1000372_pt1 | contig 63346 bp, 55 predicted proteins | sample AD_UKC034_MetaG_FD_184407 | JGI IMG/M metagenome (GOLD analysis project Ga0209096, IMG submission 184407) | Active sludge microbial communities of municipal wastewater-treating anaerobic digesters from USA - AD_UKC034_MetaG (SPAdes) (version 2) | ecosystem: Engineered > Bioreactor > Anaerobic >...
TACGAAGAGCGGTATTTCATTCTGCCAACCATACGTATCAGTTCAGGTGCAAGCCCGTGAATTCCCAAGTCAATACAGGTGCGTTTTCCAGTTTCGATAATTTCTTCTTCGAGTTGTCTGCGTACTTTGTTTACTACTTCCTCAATACGCGCAGGGTGAATACGTCCGTCACTTACCAACTGATGCAGTGCAAGGCGTGCAAGTTCTCTGCGTACAGGATCAAATCCTGAAAGGATAATTGCTTCCGGTGTATCATCCACAATAATTTCAATACCGGTGGCAGCTTCAAGGGCACGAATGTTACGCCCTTCACGACCAATTACCCGGCCTTTGATGTCGTCATTCTCTATATTGAAAACAGTTACTGAATTTTCAACAGCCTGCTCTGTAGCCACACGCTGTATGGTTTGAATAACGATTCGTTTGGCTTCTTTGTTGGCAGTAAGTTTGGCTTCGTCCATAATATCTTTGATGTAGGACTGTGCCTGTGTGCGTGCTTCGGCTTTCAGGTTTTCCATCAGTTGTGTTTTGGCTTCCTCCTGACTTATTCCTGAAATTTTCTCCAGTGCAAGCACATGTTTTTGCAACGATTTATCTACCTCTTGTTTTTTGGCTTCTACAATCTGCATCTGACTGCGCAGATTAGCCTGCATGGCTTCATACTCCTGATGTTTACGTGAGTTTTGTTCCAGCTTTTGGTTGAGGTCTCTTTCCTTCTGTCGAATACGATTTTCTGAATCAGCAATTTTCTTGTCCTTTTCAGCAATCATTTTTTCGTGTTCGTTTTTGAGCTGATAGAATTTGTCTTTTGCTTCCATCAGTTTGTCTTTTTTAATGACTTCACCCTTGGCTTCAGCTTCCTTAATCAGTGCATCAGCTTTTTCCTGGGCAGCTTTTACAATTACAGCATTGTTTTTCTTTGTCACTAAAAAAGTAATCAGCGCTGCAACTATTGCTGCACCGGCTGCTATTCCTATTGTAACTGGTTCCATTTGTTCTTGAATAATAGATTACTTCCGGTTTTCCGGAATAGTTAAACATTGTTTGTGTTGAAACTAACAACCAAACAGTTTCCGGAAAAATTCCGAAAAGCACGTTGATAAAAACGAAAAAAACAGATGATAAGTCTATCTCAAAGCAAAATGCAGGTTACGAGTTGAAAAGCTGGGGTTGCGACAGATAACCATTTAACAAACTATCTAAAGATTCCAGTTTTTCTAACCTGACGTTTTCATTTTTTGCTCCTGCATTCTGCAAACCGATGAGTTCTCCCGCAACACTAAATGCGCACATTGCCAGAATATCCTGATTGTCATTTACTGAATACAATCGTTTCAAAGCAGATATCTTATCATTAATAAGTTTTTCTGCTTTTATGATATTCTCTTTTTCAGTAACCGGAACCTTTATATTCAGTTCACGATTACCTACATGTATTTGCATAGATACGGTTTCCATCTTATTACTTATCTAGTAAAGCAAGACATTTATCTATTTCCTTCACATATTCATCTATCCGTGTCTTCAGAAATTTATTCTCTTCCTTTGTTTCTGTAGTTTCACTGGTGGCTAAATTAAGAACTTTATTCTTATCCTCCAAGTTAGCCAGCTCTACTTTTTGAGTTTCAAGTTGTTGCTCATAGTGGCTGATGGTTTCTTTCAGCTTTTTTATTTCTTCAGTAAGTTGACGGTTTTCTTCTTCAAACATAGCTTTTTCTTCAGCTATATTTTTATTAAATTCTATCAGTTTTTGAATTTTAACTTCGATAGCTTTTATTTTTTCGAATTGCTGATCCATAAATAATTGATTTTTTATTTGTTATTGATAGGCTAAAAATATTAACTGAAGGTCAAATTGCAGCCGGCCGGATTCAATTTTTAGCAACATTACTTTGTTAATATTGGCCTTGAGCACTGCAATGCAATTCAAAATGAAGCCTTGATGTTGAAGCCCTGTTGCATTCACACACTAACCGGACTATCAGTTAGCATCAGAAAACCTTAAAAGGCAGCACTGTTTTAAGCACGGAGGCAAATCTCTTACACTGATTTAACCGGATGTATGAAAGCAAAAAACTGCTCCGTGAGAGGGAGCAGTTCTTCATTTAACCAAATTTCAACCAATTATCGACAAAAAACTTACAAATGCAATGGTAATGTAGAGTTAGCCAATCGTTGCCCCGCATGAAGCCTATTTTGCTTGCGTTGGTACGGGAAAATAAAATCAAATCAACAACAGTTTATTTTCAAATAGCGTGCCAAAAAAAATGTCAAACCAAAATTTTAATTAAATGGCACTAAAAATTTACAGCAAAACGAAGGCAGAGAGCAACGAACCTCTGAATGGTGACGACAAGCGATGGTTGTCAAAATTCAAATTGTTGTCATTATCGCTATTGTTCATTCATCTGGTATTGATGATGCATGCAGCGTTTAATTTAGTAAACGCTCAAACCTACGCTCCAATGAGTTATTGGACGTTCAACAGCAGTCCTTTTAATAAGGATTCTATGAACAGGACCAATATGGACTTTACTTCTTATGGTTGCGGATATACCGTTTCCAATAACAGTGTTGTGGGTAAAGGACTTATCTTAGGAAGCAGCGGTGACAATATTAACAGCGGAAACTTTGCTGTAGATACTGCTTTTACAATTGAGTTTCTGTTTAAGCCGGGATATCAGTTTAATCAGACGTTGCTTTTCAGAAGAATGGACGGAGGCTTCTCCGCCAATTTCAATTTTGATGGTATTTATTTTTATACCTATACCAACGGAACAGGTTCTGACGAAATGAAAGTGCCTTTTGATCAGATAGGCAAGCGTTCTTATGGTTACTATATAGATGGCAACTGGCATCATTTGGTATTTAAATACAGTTCCAATACAGGTAAGAAAGAGATTTATATTGATGGTGAATGTCCTTCAGGATATTCCAAATCCATCTCCGGAAAAATAATAAGTGGTTCCAATACCAGTTTGTTTTGGAATCAAGGAGTAAGTTACATGAAATACTTTGGAGAGTATGATGAAATTGCAATTTATAACAGGAGTATTCCTGAAAAGCTAATATATCAACACTATAAAGATGCAATCAACAATCATCTTCCTTATAGCTTTAACCTCACTTACTCAGGCTCACTTCCTTCTGCATCTCCAATTACAGCAGCTTTAGATCCGATGGATTTTCCTCAGGGTTATCTTTCACCTACAACATCAGCACTTGAACAGTTACGCAATTATCCTACTGCAAGATATAAACCCGGTAATACTCTGATGAAAAATTTTAACTGGGTTGACCTGATGTATATGGGTGGACGTTTTCAGCCGGGTGTATCCGATGCGCAATCAGTTACCAACAGTGTGAACCTTAATGAAGAGTTAGCTAAAAACTGGAATTACATGATTCAGTTACGACTGAGTATGGACAGTTGGGGCAATGCCTGGGCAAATCTTGCTAATCAGAATCCACAATTAGGAACTTCTCTAATTACATTACGTGCGCAGTTGAATCCATCAACTATTACAAGTCAGTCGTTAAGTAATGATAAATATTTACAAAATTCTTCAGGAAGTTTTATAGATCCAAATGGCAATGGTTCTTCTCGTAAATGGTGGAGACCAACTGCGCCTACTTCTACTTATGACAATGATGGCGTTCAAATGCGTTCAAATGTTCAGGATGTATTGAATGCATTAACACGACCTTTGACAATGATTAACGAAAACGGAGAAGTATTTCCTTGGATAACAGATGGTGCTCTTGCAGCAGATCCTGCTGTAGTAGCAGCTAAGAATGCTTCAGGAATGGACTTTCAGACTTTCCAGGCAAGTAAGTTTAAAGAGAATGAAATCCAATCCTACCGTGACAAAATTTTTGATCTTACTGCTTTGTCGAATACAAAGTTTACAGAGTATGGTATTGATGGTTTCCCTCAATATCGTCAGAAGTATTCACAGGCAAGATTGGTAAATTCTCAAATGAATGGACAATATTACAGTACTCCTGATTTTTATCCTCGTTGGCCATATAACTGGCGCAACTGGATAACTGCATGGCATGGATGGCAATGGATAGTTGACAGCCGTTATAATGAATTACAAGTTGGAGATAATCTGTTTTCACCATTTGTGGCTGCAGGTTGGGATGTGGATGAAACAAAAAATATGCGTCCCGGACAGTTTTTAGGATTGCTGAAATGTTTGAACATGGTAGGGGCAGAGTTTTTCTATACAGGATACTTTAATGAAGCAGGCAATTACAATCCGCCAAATCCTCCTCCCGGAAATCCGGCAGGTTATGCATGGCAAACAGCAGCGCCATCTTATGCTCAGGGAATAGCAAGTCGTTATGAAGATTTATTACGTAATGGCAGTGTTTTGCCCGGTAATGTTCCTGCATATTACTCCGATCCAAACGGAAAACCCGGATATACTTTCTGGGCAGGTGACTTACGTAAACTTGTTGTTGTAAGAAAACATAACACACAATCGAAGTTTGCAATTACAGGAACTATACAACCCAACACCAATATGCAGGGTGGTGCAGAAAATGAAAGTGTAGCAACAATCACTCTTGACGGACAACAACTGAAGTTTAATGTAAGACGTCAGGGCAGTACATATATATATGATAAAACAAATGCTGCTAATCCTGTATTCTATCAGTTAGATGCATGGCATGAAAGTTCACATCCTTCTCATTGGTCAAAAGATTTTGTTGTAGAAGCAGAATTGTATGACAATACAAATGCGACCTATAATTTAAAAACCATTCAGGCTCCTGGTGCAGCTGCCGGTGATTATACCGATTACACAACGGCAGTAGTATTTCCTTCAGGTCAGTCCAACTTTACACCAATGGAGTATGAAATACAACCAAGGAGTACTTCTCAAAGTAACTTATACTTATGGGTAAGAGTCAGAAGTACTGATGGTACAGCAACAGGTGTTTCTGTTTCATTGGACAATGGTAGTGCCAAAACAATTGGTTGTGTGGCTGACACCAACTGGACGTGGTATCGTATAGATGCCTGCGATCAGCAGCCGATTGAATTTACAGGTATCAGTGTTGGTCAACATACCATACGCTTTACACCAACCAATAATAAATTGATGTTTGACAAATTTGTGCTATCGTCTAATTCAAGCCTTATCACAAATTATTCTACAGCTACATGTTCTTCAGGTGGATCAGCAAGTGCAACTGCCAATGGAGCTACATCATTTTGTCAGGGAGGCAGTGTAACACTTACTGCAAGTGCAGGTACTTCTTATTTATGGTCAAACGGTGCAACTACGCAGTCTATTACCGTAACTTCTTCAGGTAATTATAATGTAACAGTATCTCAAAGTGGCGGATGTGCAGCAGTTAGTAATACTGTAAACGTATCTGTTAGTACAGCTCCTGCGGCAACAATTACGCCCAGTGGTTCAACTTCAATTTGCCCTGGTTCAAGCGTGACATTAACTGCAAGTACAGGTAGTAATTATTTGTGGTCAAATGGTGCAACTACACAATCCATAACTGTAAATACTGCAGGCGGTTATTCAGTAACAGTGAGCAATGCACAGGGTTGTTCGGCTACATCATCTCCGGTTTCTGTAACTATGTCAACAGGTTCTGTTCCTACTATTTCCGCAAACGGACCTACTACTTTTTGTCAGGGCAGCAATGTAACACTTACTGCAAGTACAGGAAGCAGCTATCTGTGGTCAAATGGAGCTACTACAAAATCTATCACAGTAAGTAGTTCAGGTACATTCTCAGTAACAGTTACTAGCGGAACATGCAGTGGAACTTCAGCACCCAAAACAGTTACTGTTAATTCATTGCCTAATGCAACTATCACAGCAAATGGCCCAACAACATTCTGCGCAGGTGGAAGTGTAGTTCTTACTTCAAGCACCGGAAATTCATATCTGTGGTCAAATGGAGCAACAACAAAATCTATCACTGTGACAACGGCTGGTAGTTATTTTGTAACGGTAAGCAATAGTAGCTGTTCGGCAACTTCAGCTTCAACAGTAGTTACTGTAAATTCAACACCAACAGCAACCATCACAGCAAGCGGTGCAACCACATTCTGTCCCGGTGGCAGTGTAACACTTACTGCAAGCACAGGAAGCAGCTATCTTTGGTCAAACGGAAAGACAACAAAATCCATCACAGTATCAACTGCAGGATCATATTCAGTAACGGTTAGTAATGGAAGCTGCTCTGCAACATCTGCACCTACAGTAGTAACAGTAACAAACAATCCTACTGCAACCATTACAGCAAGTGGTCCAACTTCATTCTGTCCCGGTGGCAGTGTAACACTTACTGCAAGCACAGGAAGCAGCTATCTTTGGTCAAACGGAAAGACAACAAAATCCATCACAGTATCAACTGCAGGATCATATTCAGTAACGGTTAGTAATGGAAGCTGCTCTGCAACATCTGCACCTACAGTAGTAACAGTAACAAACAATCCTACTGCAACCATTACAGCAAGTGGTCCAACTTCATTCTGTCCCGGTGGCAGCGTAACACTTACTGCAAGCACAGGAAGCAGCTATCTGTGGTCAAACGGAAAGACAACAAAATCTATCACTGTAACAACTGCAGGCTCATATTCAGTAACAGTAAGTAATGGAAGTTGCTCAGCAACATCTGCACCTACAGTGGTAACAATAACAAACAATCCTACTGCAACCATTACAGCAAGCGGTGCAACTACATTCTGTGCAGGAGGAAGCGTAACACTTACAGCAAGTACAGGAAGCAGCTATCTGTGGTCAAACGGAAAGACAACAAAATCTATCACTGTATCAACTGCAGGCTCATATTCAGTAACCGTAAGTAATGGAAGTTGCTCAGCAACATCTGCACCTACAGTGGTAACAGTAACAAACAATCCTACTGCAACCATCACAGCAAGTGGTGCAACCACATTCTGTGCAGGAGGCAGCGTAACGCTTACTGCAAGTACAGGAAGCAGCTATCTGTGGTCAAACGGAAAGACAACAAAATCTATCACTGTATCAACTGCAGGCTCATATTCAGTAACTGTAAGTAATGGAAGTTGCTCAGCTACATCAACACCAACAGTGGTTAGTGTTAACAGTATTCCAACAGCAACTATTACTGTAAGTGGTTCAACAAATCTGACACAGGGACAAACTGTAACTTTAACTGCAAGTTCAGCAAGTTCATACCTTTGGTCAAATGGTGCTACTACACAATCCATCACTGTTTCTGCAGCGGGAAGTTATTATGTGACAGTGACCAGTGCTGCAGGATGTTCAGATGTGTCATCAGCAGTTACAGTAACTGTTTCAAATGCACCACAACCTGCAAGCATTACATCTACTGCAGTGAATAATACAATTTGCTCAGGACAATCAGTTTCACTTACTGCCAGCTCAGGTTTGCAATATATATGGCTGCCGGGATTACAGGCTACACAAAGTATCAATGTAACTGCAGCAGGAACTTATACAGTAAATATTAAAAATGCTGATGGTTCTACTTCAACTGCGAATATTACACTTACACAGGCGCCATCTCCCAATATGCCTGAAATAACTTACACTTATCAGCCGTCATTATCTTATCAGCTGAAAGCGTTTGAACCAAGTGCTGTATCATACCTGTGGAATGGTGGACAAACAACTTCAGTTGTGACAGTAAGTGCACCCGGCAGTTACACAGTTAAAGCGGTGAACAGTTACGGATGTCAGTCAGCAGCAAATACAATCAAAGTAAATTCACTGAACAATTCCAATTGCGGCAAGCCTGATATGTTAACTGAATATAACATATTAAACAATAAAGCTACATTGATCTGGAATCCTGCAGTTCAGGCAGATTCATTTAAAGTAGCATATAGTATCTTAGGTGCCAATAGTTTCAGATATAAATATGTACGCAATGCGCATGAGGTAACTATTAACGAATTGCAACCTTGCACAGATTATGAATGGAATGTCACTACAATTTGTGCAGGTGGAAGTGTGGTAAGTGGGACAGAAAGATTTCAAACTCTCTGTAGTTCTACCGGATGCGGAAGTACTGTTATAAATACTTCAAGTAACAATATCACTACTACTTCTGCTCAGTTGAACTGGTATGGTACCACAGCAAACAATATTACAATCCGCTATAAAAAGCTGGGCGCACCATCTTACAGCTATCAAAATATAGCTTCAAACAACACTACTGCATGGGGTTATAACCTTACCGGATTATCACCAAATACTACTTATCAATGGAGTGTGATGACAGTGTGCGGAACAATATCAAGCAACTATTCTCAGGATAATTATTTTACAACTCTTGCCGGTTGCATGCAAGTTGAAAATCCTGCTGTTGTTAATGTGCAAACCAATAAAGCAGTTGTAACATGGACTCCTACATCACAAGTATCATACGTGCTGATCCGTTATGCTGTGAAAGGTACCACACGTTACAAGTATCGCTATGCAAATGCTTCAACAGGAAGTGTTGTAATTGCCAATCTGCATCCCGGTACACAGTATGTTGTTCAGGTGAGATCAATGTGCAGTTATAATTCATATTCAGCATACAGCTCAGATATTATCTTCACTACCGGTGTTGGACGTTTAGCTGATGAAGGTTCAGCAATGTTACTGAATGCTTATCCTAATCCTGCAACTGAATATATTACTTATGCATTTCAAACTGAAAAAGAGCACTTGTATGAAGTAAGAGTATGTGATATGTCAGGTCGTGAATTGTATAAGCAAAAACAGGAAGGTCAAATTGGAATCAATTCGGGTAATATTGATGTCAGACAGTTTACTCCGGGAATGTATCTGATAATTATAAAACAAGGAGGAGTTGAGAATCATTTAAGATTCCAGGTCAACAGATAGTTTCAGATTCCCATAGTTTAAGAGGGCTGCTTTCGAATGAGGGCAGCCTTTTTGTTTTCAAAGTGTTTCCGTTAAACTTCATCCACAGTTTGGTTAATATTGTTAATATTGCCGTCTATGATATTTTTGAGAAAATGCACATTATTATTCCTGGTGCCGATATTAGTTGCAAGTCATGTAAAGTCGCAAAGTATTTCAATCAGAGCCCATGTGAGAGGCAACGACCCGGCATTGCCTGTAGTAGGTTTAATGGTTGTAAATAAATCAACAGGTTTGGGTTTTGTCAGTACAGAGGATCAGTTTTTTTCAATTCATGCAGAAAAATCAGATACCATCATGGTGACTGCCTCCGGTTATTCAGTAAAAAAAATATGTTTCAAAGATTCAGCCATGCGTGATACTTTTTTTGTAAATGTATTACTCGAAAAACCTTTTGTATCTCTTAAACCTGTAACCATCATTCCTCCACGCGAACTTGAAGTCATCCAAAAGGATATTGACAAATTAGGCTACAAGAAAGAGGATTATATGGTTTCAGGGATTGATGTACTGCAAAGCCCAATTACATTTTTATATCAGCAATTCAGCAGGAGGGAAAGGAATAAACGTATCATTGCTCAGAAAATTAATGATGATAACAGAAGGAAATTGCTGAAAGAGTTATTCCGTAAGTATGTTGACAATGACATTATGAATCTGGACGAAAGCCAGTTTGATGACTTTATTGACTATATCAATGTAAGCGATGAATTTTTGAAAAACTCTTCACAATATGACTTTATCATGTATGTAAAGAAAAAATATGAGATGTATAAAAATATTAAGCACCCTTCAGGAGAGAAGGAGTGAAAAGAATCAGGATCCTATGATATGACGCAGGTTTTGAATTTGTGATTCCCAAAGGCGTTGGGTTTCTTCCACATCATCATCAGCAGCAAAATCTGTTACCATAAGAGCAACATCTGAAGTCAGTTCGTCTGTAGCAATTTCAAATTCAATAAAAGTATCATCAGGTTCATCAATCCACTTGAAACGTACCAGCTGATTATCGCGCTTGTGAGTCATTTTTGCCTGTTGCTCATCGCCATCCCAATGAAAAGTATAAACACCCTCACGTACTGTAACATCATCAGCAAACCAATCAGAAAGTCCTGATGGAGTTGAAAGAAAACCATACAATATTTTGGGTGAAGACCTTACAGGGAACTCCATTTTTAATTTCTGTTTTTTGCGAACCGCCTTCATATCGTCAATCCTTAATTTTTACAATAATAATGAAAAACAATTTAAATCACAAATCAGTTATTGACATCAGGCAATTTCAACTTTTTTGCTCATACGTTTGCGTTCGTTTTCATCGAGATAAATTTTTCTCATTCTGATACTTAGCGGAGTAACTTCAAGGTATTCGTCCTTTTCGATATACTCCATTGCTTCTTCGAGAGAGAATTTAATTTTAGGAGTGATTCTCACATTTTCATCGCTTCCGGAAGCGCGCATGTTGGTGAGTTTTTTTGTTTCGCAAACGTTAATCACCAAATCTCCGGGACGAATATGTTCACCGATAACCTGGCCACCGTAAACTGTTTCTCCCGGGTCAATAAAAAATGCTCCGCGCTCCTGAAGTTTGTCAATGGAGTAGGCAGTAGCTGTTCCGGCTTCTTTCGCAAGAAGAACACCCATATTCCGACCCTGAATAGCACCTTTAACGGGTTCATAAGAATTGAATCGGTGTGCCATGATTGCTTCTCCTGCTGTAGCAGTAAGCACTGCATTTCTCAATCCGATTAAACCCCGCGCTGGAATATTAAATTCGAGTCTTTGTAAATCTCCTTTAGGTAACATGCTTGTTAGTTCACCTTTGCGTTGTGTAGCAAGTTCAATCACTTTTCCTGCTACTTCTGATGGAGTATCCACTACGAGATGTTCAATGGGTTCGCAGCGCTCGCCATCAATTTCTTTGTAAAGCACCTGTGGTTGGCCCAGCTGTAGTTCATAACCTTCACGTCTCATGGTTTCAACCAGAATGGAAAGATGCAATATGCCTCGTCCATAAACGAGATAGGCATCAGGAGAACTTGTTTCTTCAACACGCAAAGCAAGATTTTTTTCTATCTCTTTGTAAAGTCTGTCGCGCAGATGTCGTGATGTTACAAATTTTCCTTCTTTACCAAATAAAGGACTGTTATTGATGGTGAATAACATACTCATGGTAGGCTCATCCACAGCAATAGATTTGAGTGCTTCAGGATTTTCAAAGTCAGCAATCGTATCTCCGATTTCAAAATCATCCACACCAACAACAGCAGCAATATCTCCACTGTCAACACTGCTTACTTTTTTTCTTCCCAAACCTTCAAACACAAATAATTCTTTGATGCGAGATTTTTTTGCACTGCCATCGCGTTTCATCAATGTCACAGGCATATTTTCTTTTAAAGTTCCTCTGAAAATTCTGCCGATTGCAATTCGACCTACATAACTGCTGTAGTCAAGCGAAGTGATGAGCATCTGCGGTGTTCCATCCTGTTGTCTGGCAGGAGGTATTTTCTCCACAATAGCATCCAGTAAAGAAGTAATATCTTTTGTTTCCTGTCTCCAGTCTGTACTCATCCATCCATGTTTGCTGCTGCCATACAGGGTAGGGAAGTCCAACTGTTCTTCTGTAGCATCAAGATTAAAAAACAAGTCGAACACTGCCTCATGAACTTCATCGGGGCGGCAGTTTTCTTTATCAACTTTATTGATCACAACAATTGGTTTCAGTCCGAGTGCCAGTGCTTTTTGCAATACGAAACGCGTCTGAGGCATGGGGCCTTCAAATGCATCTACGAGTAATATTACACCATCAGCCATGGTTAGCACGCGTTCAACTTCACCACCGAAATCAGCGTGACCGGGGGTATCAATAATGTTAATCTTAACGTCCTTATATTGTACAGAAACATTTTTGGCAACAATGGTGATACCACGCTCGCGTTCCAGATCATTGTTGTCAAGTATTAATTCTCCGGTTTGCTGATTCTGACGAAACACCTGTGTCTGATGTAAAATTTTATCCACAAGGGTGGTTTTTCCATGGTCAACGTGGGCAATGATAGCTACGTTTCTGATATTCTGCATTGATTTTTTTTATTAGGGGTGCAAAAGTAGCGTTTTTACCCGAGAAATCAGCAGGTGGTGTTAGGAAATTATATTATAATCAGATTTTGATTAAATCAATAACAAGGGAGAGTGATTCTTCTTTCAAACAGGATTTAGTCCAAGTTCTTTTCCTTTTTCAAGCATCAGCTGATAGGCTTCTTCATAGGAATTATTGATGTCGCCATCCAGAATTGCTTCTCTCACAAAGTCTTTGATGATGCCTACATTTCTTCCGGGGGCAATGCCAAATGTTTTCATAATAAGTTCTCCGGTAACGGGTGGTTGCCAGTTGCGAATACGGTCTTTTTCTTCAACCTCTTTCAGCTTGGTTTTTACAAGTTCGAAATTATTGCGGTAACGAATTTTCTTAAACTCGTTTTTAGTAGTAACATCAGCATGGCAAAGCAACATCAGGTCGTCAATATCATCACCTGCTTCAAACAATAATCTTCTCACGGCAGAATCGGTTACTGTTTCTTTTGCAAGAACAATCGGACGCAAATGAAGCAACACCAGTTTCTGAACATATTTCATTTTTTCATTCAGAGGCAGTTTCAGTTGTCTGAAAATGTGAGGTACCATACGTGAGCCTTTGTCTTCATGACCGTGAAATGTCCAGCCTTGTTCTGCATCGTATCTTTTGGTTGCTGGCTTTGCAATATCGTGCAACAAAGCCGCCCAACGCAACCAAAGATTGTCAGTGGTAGCGCAAATATTATCCAACACTTCGAGGGTGTGATAAAAATTATCTTTATGTCCTTTCCCGTTTATTTTCTCAACACCATGCAACTTGTGCAATTCAGGAAAAATAATTTCGAGCAAACCGGTGTCAAAAAGCAACTTAAAACCAACTGAAGGTTTTGGCGACAGAAGCATTTTATTTAGCTCATCAGTGATTCGCTCTTTGGAAACAATACGTATTCTTTCTTTTTCGGTGCGAATGGCATTGAGTGAATTTTCTTCGATTTCAAATCCCAGTTGCGAAGCAAACCGAATGGCACGCATCATACGCAAAGGGTCATCGCTGTAGGTAAGCTCAGGATTGCCCGGTGTACGAATTATTTTGTTATGTAAATCCTGCAATCCGTTAAAAGGATCGAGCAATTCGCCAAAATGTTGCTCACTCAGATTTATGGCAAGTGCATTGATGGTGAAATCTCTTCTCAGCTGGTCATCTTCGAGTGTGCCGGGTTCTACTTTAGGTTTTCGTGAGAGATGATTGTAAGATTCTTTTCTGGCTCCGACAAATTCAATTTCGTATTCAGGTGTTTTGACCATTGCTGTTCCGAAATTTTTAAAAAAAGCAAAATCAGATTTCGGAATCTGTTCAGCTAATTTTTTTGCAAGCTGAATACCGTCACCTATCACTACTATGTCAATATCTTTTGAAGGACGTTTGAGAAAATAATCGCGCACATATCCTCCAATGAGATAAGCTTCTTTCTGTTGTTCTGCTGCCAACTTCGAAATTTGTCTGAATAGGGGATGTTGTACAAAAAAATCTTCCAAAATCATTTTCTGATAACAGCTACTTCACCATCGCTTTTCAGTTTGATGATGGAAGAGGCTTTGTGTTTAACATTATCTTTCTGACGGAAATTTACAACATAATCCACTCCGCTGATAATTTCCTGACAGATTTCACCAAAAACCAAAGGTGCCGGTTGTCCGCTGATATTGGCAGAGGTTGATATTATTGGTTTGTTGAATTTATATATGAGTTGTCTGCAAAACTCATCCTTTACCATTCTTATAGCAGCGCTTCCGTCATCAGCAATAGCTTCTGGAGCAATTTGGTGTATATCATCATAAATAATGGTGATGGGTTTTTCAGAATATTCCATGATATCCCATGCAACGGCAGGAACCAACTTCACAACCTTGTTTAGCATTCTTTCATCGCACACCAGCGAAATAAGACTCTGAGAGTTGTCTCTTTTTTTCAGGCTATAAATTTTTTTGATTGCTTCGCTGTTGGTTGCATCACAACCTATTCCCCAGATGGTGTCAGTAGGGTAGAGTATAAGGCCTCCTTTTTTTAAAACCTCAATACTTCTGCTTATATCATCAGAAAAGTCATAACCTGATCTGTTGTTTTTCATTGGGAATAGCAGGTAACAGAATAATTAATTACAACTATTAATTCAGAAACTCAAATATTCCGGCAGCACCTTGTCCGTTGCCTACGCACATAGTAACCATTCCGTATTTGAGTTTTCTTCTTCTCATTTCGTTGAGAAGCTGAACAGTTAATTTCGAACCGGTGCATCCGAGCGGATGTCCTAATGCAATGGCTCCACCGTTGACGTTTATAATATCAGGATTAAGTCCTAAAGTATTGATGACTGCCAAAGACTGTGAAGCAAAAGCTTCGTTTAATTCTATCAGCTGAATATCGTCCTGTTTCATTCCTGCACGTTTGAGCACAGCAGGAATTGCTTCAATAGGGCCTGTTCCCATGATGCGTGGTTCTACACCTCTTACAGCATAAGATACCAAACGAGCAATTGGTTTTACATTGAGTTTTTTGAGCATATCCTCAGAAACTAACAGCACGAAAGATGCTCCGTCACTTGTTTGAGATGAGTTGCCTGCCGTAACAGTTCCTTTTGCATCAAATACAGGCTTGAGTGCAGCAAGTTTTTCAGCAGTAGTGTCGGCACGCGGGCCTTCATCAGTATCAACTACTACTGTACGTTCTGCTTTTTTCTCTTTTGCATCAAGATAAACTTCTTTAATCTCAACAGGTACAATTTCGTCTTTGAACAAATTATTTTTGATTGCCGAAATAGCTTTGTGATGTGATGACAATGCAAATACATCCTGAGCTTCGCGCGATACTTTAAATTCACGAGCCACAGCTTCGGCAGTCAGACCCATGCTCCAGTACCACTCCGGATTGGAAGCAGCCACTTCGTAATTGGGAACTATGCGCCAGCCTCCGAAAGGGATAGGCGACATACATTCAACACCACCTGCAATGATGCAATCGGCAAGTCCGCTGTGAATTTTTGATGCAGCAATGGCAATGGTTTCAAGGCCTGATGAGCAATAACGGTTCACCGTCATACCGGGAACTTTCACAGTGTCGAGGCTCATCAGAGAAATCATTCTTCCAATGTTAAGTCCCTGTTCGGCTTCGGGTGTTGCATTTCCTGCAATCACATCATCAATCCATTCTTTGTCGAGTGTGGGAACAGACTTTATCAGATGACGGATGACACAGGTAGCAAGATCATCAGGACGAAAATTTTTAAACTTACCACGAGGTGCTTTGCCAACAGCGCTTCTGAAACCGGCAACGATATAAGCATTCATTATAGAAAATATTTTTAATTAAAGACGTAAAGATATAATGCTACCGGCAAAAAAAAGTTTTATAAAAATTATTTGTTGGCAGGAGGTGTCTGAGCAGGAGCGGGAGCATTTTTATATCTGGCACCGGGCGGTAATTTCTTTTTTGCTTCTTCGGCCTTCTTTGCTTCTTCGGCTTTTTTAGCTTTCTCGGCAGCAGCTTTTGCTTCCTGAATTGCTTTTACATCTTCGCCCATTTTATATTCAATCTGGCTGGTCATTTTTCCTTTGCGGTTGTAAGTTTTCCAGGTACCGTTCTTAAGATTTCTCTTATACGAACCTTCGTTTCTTATTTCACCGTCACTGTAATAATTAATCCAACGTCCCGATTTTTTCCCATCTTCGTATGCACCTTCTACTTTGGTCTGGCCGTTGTAATAATAACGTTTGAAATCACCATCTTTTATTCCATTGGCATATTCAATTTCTTCCATTATTTTACCATAGGGATAATATCTTTTGGTAATTCCATTTCTGACATCGTCAACATATTCAATTTCCTGCATCAGTTCTCCTGCTTCATTGAAATACTTCCACACTCCCTGTTTCTGGCCTAACTCATCAGTTTTGTTGCGGTGTTTTTCTTTTCCGGGTGCATAGCGCGGTTTTATTTCGCGTTGGGCAACTCCCATCAATGGCAAAAGAATACACAAACAGAACAATTGTTTAGCTATCTTCATTTTTTAATTGCTGTTGTTATAAACTTCGGGCTAAAATAAGTTATTTTTCTATAAAGAATTCAGTAGTATTTTCAACTTTAATAACATCTGAATCCGAATAAATAAACAGCTTTATTCACTCCTTTTTCAGAGGTAAAACGCTGATTGGTGGTTTGTTGTTGTTGAAAACTTGAAGTAATTGAAAAATTTTCCGAAAAAAAATCTGCGTCAATTTCGCAAGGGTTTTCCTGTAGTAAGAATTGCCTGAATACGTTCCAGAGTTTTCTTTTCGCCTAATAACGAAAGAAAAGCTTCGCGTTCAAGATTCAGCAGATATTGTTCTGAAACCAACGTTGGTGCCGAAAGATTGCCACCACTCATGATGAAACCTAATTTACGTGAAATATGTGCATCATATTCGCTGATGTAATTTGCTGCCTGCATGGCATTGGCTCCCACCTGCACAATTCCCAATCCTTCGCGTCCAAGAACACGGATATCATTGCGCATGATTGGTTTCACATATCCTGCATCAGCCATTTCAAGGGCACATCTTTTTGCATCGGCAATCAGCCTTTTTTTGTTGAGTGTGATTTCGTCATGGCCTTTGCGCAAAATGTGCAAATCGAAAGCTTCATACGCTGATGTAGAAACTTTGGCCTGACCGATAGTCAGAAAATAATCTCTGAATGCATTGGTTTCAATATCGCCTTCTTTGAGCGAATCAGCAAATCTTACAGTAAGTTCCTTTGTTCCGCCACCACCCGGAATCAGTCCCACACCAAATTCCACAAGACCAATATACGTTTCGGCAGCAGCACAAACCTTATCGGCATGTAAACTCATTTCGCATCCGCCACCAAGAGTGAGACCATGAGGTGCAACAACTACAGGAACGGATGAATAACGCAACCGCATATTGGTGTTTTGAAATGCACGAATTGCATAATCCAGTTCATCATATTCCTGTTCAACAGCCAGCATAAAAATTAATGCAAGATTAGCTCCTGCAGAAAAATTGGCTCCTTCATTTCCTATTACCAATCCTCTGAAATCTTTCTCTGCAAGTTCCACTGCTGTGTTCATACCCTGCAATACTTCGCTGCCAATGGTATTCATTTTGGTTCTGAATTCAAGATTCAGTATTCCATCACCAATATCGTGAACGTAGCAGCCCGAATTTTTCCAGACAATTTTTGATGAATCAGAATTTTTCAGAATGATAAAATTCTCATTCCCGGGAACAGGTTTATATTTTTTGTCAATGCTGCTGTAATAACTGCGGACTCCTTTTTCAGTTTTATAAAATGAAGCATTTCCGCTTGCAATCATTTCGCCAACCCATGGTGCAATGTTGTAACCATTTTTCTGCATGATGTCGGCAATGTTTTTTACACCGAGGCAATCCCATGTTTCAAAAGGTCCCTGTTCCCAACCGAAACCGGCACACATGGCATCGTCAATTTTGTATAAATCGTCAGCTATTTCAGGAATGCGGAATGATACATAGGAGAATAAACTGAAAAACATCTGTCGGTAAAAATCACCTGCTTTGTCTTTTCCATTAAGCAATACAGGCAATCTTTCTTCAAGGCTATCCAGAGGTTTTGCAGCCTCAAGGGTTTGAAATTTACTTTTTACCGAGGATTTGTATTCAAAAGTATTCAGGTCAAGTTCGAGAATTTCTGACTTGCCGCCATCTTTTTTTGTTTTCTTATAAAATCCCTGTTTTGTTTTATCGCCCAGCCATTTGTTGGCAACCATCTTTTCGATAAAATCAGGTAATTTAAATTGCTCTCTTTGTTCGTCATCAGGAAGATTTTTCCATGCATCGTTGGCTACATGCACCAGTGTATCCAATCCAACCACATCACTGGTACGGAATGTTGCTGATTTGGGACGACCGATAACAGTGCCTGTGAGTTTGTCAATTTCAGAGACAGATAATCCAATTTGTTGCATTGCATGAAACAGCGACATGATTCCGAAAACACCAATGCGGTTGGCAATAAATGCAGGAGTGTCTTTGCATAAAACGGTTGTTTTACCGAGATAACGATCGCCAAAATGTTGCAGAAAATCCAACACACTGCCATCAGTTTCAGGACCGGGAATTATTTCGAGCAAAGGCAGATAGCGTGGCGGATTGAAGAAGTGAGTGCCGCAAAAATGTTTTTTAAAATCATCACTTCGTCCTTCTGTCATCAGATGAATAGGAATACCTGATGTGTTGGAAGTTATGAGGGTTCCCGGTTTGCGCACTTGATCCACCTGAGCAAAGAGCGATTTTTTTATTTCAAGATTTTCAATAATCACTTCAATTATCCAGTCGCAGGCAGCAATGTCTTTGAGATTGTCCGTAAAGTTTCCTGTCTGAATTCTTTTGGCAAAACTCTTATGATAAATCGGAGAAGGATTACTTTTTAAAGCAACCTGCAAAGATGCGTTGACAATGCGGTTGCGTACCTTAGGATGATCGAGAGAAAGCCCTGCTTTTTTTTCTTCTTCACTTAAATCTTTTGGTGCAATATCGAGCAACAACACTTTAAATCCTGCATTTGCAAAATGACACGCTATGCGTGAGCCCATAATTCCTGAACCCAAAACTGCAACAGACTGAATGGTTCCTTTCATAAGAAAAATACAATAATTATTAAACAGCCAAACCTAATAAATTTGACTTAAAGAACAATCAGCCACTCAGGAAAGTTATTCAAATCAAAAAATAATTCTGTGGCACACAGATGTTAACTGTAAACAGATTCTTTGGGATAGCGGTAAGAGAGCAGTTTACATGTTCCTGCTTCTATTTCATTCCAGTTGTTTGCATTCGACTCAATAATGGCAAATGCGCTTGTACTGAAGTGAATGTGTCCTTGAGAAGTCAGCAGTTTTACCAGACGCTCCACTCCCGGGTTGTGTGCAAACATGGCAACAGATTGTTGGTTGTTCAGCCCTTTAATGATGTTGAACAGGTCGGTGGAGCCTGTCATATACATTCTTTTTTCAAGAATAATTGAATTCAAAGAATAATTGAATTGTCGCGCGAAGATAAGTGCTGTGGAAAATGCGCGAACTGCCGGACTTGTAATAAACAGGTCTATTTGTTTTGTATGCTCCTTCAGCAACGTGCTCATTTTATCCGATTCAACACATCCTTTTTCAAGGAGTGGCCTGTCAATATCACTGATTCGGGGAAAATCACGACTTGCTTTGCCATGACGTATAAGATAAATAGTTTTGGGCATAGATTAGTAATAATCAGATTCAGTGATGCAATTTTATAAAAAACCGAATTACAAAACAATAGGCTCCCGTAATTTTTTTAAGAAACGGCAGTTAAAACCTGAAACGAGGAAGTGCATGCCAATATTACACCTGAAGTGATTTACGCATGGAAAAATGCTGAATCTTCCCGAATAATAAATGTGTTTTTTCAATCACCTGATACCCGTTACGCAGATAAAAAGGTACAGCATTGTCGCGTGCCTGCAGAAATAAAAAAGTTGCTTGATGCTGCACACACAACTCTTCTGCATGACTGAGTAAAATATCACCTAACTGATGATGTTGCCATTCTTTTTTGATGGCCAGGAACCTGATCTGACCTTCAGTTGCCGAGTTGTAATGCAGGCGGCAAACACCTATGATTTCATTGTTATTGGATAAGCAAAAGTGAATTGCAGTGTCATCATCTTCAACATGCACACTTGATGCAGGCTGATTCCATGGTTTGCGCAAAACTTCGTAACGTATATTGTAATAGGCATTCCATTCGTCAGTAGTTTCCGGAATACCCAACTGAATTGTTTTTTGCAGCTGTGGATTGAAATGCTCTGAGATTACCTTCATGCATTTACGCTTAAGGTTTGCTAATAATAAATGCGTTTATTCATTACAGTATCCGCTGTGCGAACAGTAATAAAATACACACCGTTAGCCAACAGGGATGCATCAATTTTCAGCGTAGGTGATTTAAAAGGAATTTGTTTTATCAGTTTTCCGCTTGCATCCGTAAGTGTGAGGAAGTATGACGATTCAGAATCACCTTTCATCTGAATCAGAATCTGTTGATTTTGTTTGTCGGGCAATACGATGAAATCATTCATCTTATCATTAAACTTTACAGCCACTACAGCTTTCTCCACAGTTGTTCCGTCAAAATCTGTCTGAAAAAGTTTGTAATAGTTAATACCTGCAAACGGATGTTCGTCATTCAGGTAATATAGACTTGAATTGCTGGTAGTGCCTGCACCTTTTACTCTGCCGAGTTCGGTAAAGTAATTATTGTCTGATGATTTAAGTACAGTAAAATAATCATTGTTCAACTCTGATGATGTAATCCAGTTGAGATGTATGTAATCACTTTTTCGCTGACCGTTGAAACTGATCAGTTCAACAGGCAATGGGTTGCCTGCCAGCGGAATGGTTGAAGCAAGTGTGAGCGGGCCAAACAATGCAGTTGAATCAGAAGTAATGGTTCCTGCTGCTACAGTTCCTGTGGTTGCTGTGTTTCCTAAATTATCCCATGCAGCACCGTTAAAACGTGCAACACGCAAGTCAGGCAAGCTGGTTACGCCACCACTGTTACCATCCCAGTAAAGTGTTACTTTTCTTTTTCCTGTTCCTGCATCATTGGTCATATACCAGTATTCCATACGGCTTACATGGTCCAGCGGAGGATTTACCACATTGTTATAAACTACTGTTGGATTTACATGGAAATATTCAGTTGTAAATGCGTCCAGCAATTTTCCGATAATGATTACGCTGTCAACAGCAAAAGAGCCATTGGTGTTTATGGCTGCTCCCGTTTGATTGTTGTTATTAATCCAGCGGAATGCAATGCGCAGATTAGTTACATTATTGCAAACAGCAGGTAGTGTTAAACCTGTAAACATGGTCCATTTTTTCAGTAACATACATCCGCCTGTTGTACTCGACCGGCCAATATTCAACAATGTATTCCATGTAGTACCGTTGTCAACACTGTATTCGAGAATGGCTTTGTCGGGGCTTGACGAAACAGAAAGCAAATCACCCACATTAATATATTTGAATTTAATGGTGAGGTTGGCTTTTCCCATGGTATTGATAGGAGGAGAGATTGCTCTGATATTGGTGGTTGGGTCATTGCCCGATAAAGTAAGCGTGTCATAAACTGCACCGCAGTCGCCTGTCGGGCAAATGGCGCATGAAGCACATGGTGTAGTGCTGATGTGCAATGTAGCATCGCCTCCCGTAGCACAACCTCCGCCACAAATGTTTACAGGTCTGTTTGCTTCGGCACAGCTTACATAAAATTTATTGGGTCTGTTGCCATTGGGTCCGGCATCTTCAGTAGTCCAGGTGCCATTGGTTCCGGTATATCCGTTTGCATCGCAAAGTGCAGAGCATCCGTTGTTGAAGTTTTCGTACCAGATAATACCTGAATCGGCAGGTGCAGTGGTTGCAGAAATTCCAGCAGGTTGCACATCACCTCCTTTGCCAACAGGAAACACAAATCCTTCACTGCCATATTTTACACAAGGCCCTTCCACATAACTGTTGTTGTTGGATACGGTGCTTACTGTTGCACCGGTGTTTACAGCCAACGGACTTGCCAGACTTGTATAAACAATTCCTGTATTAAAATTTACTTTTTGGTCAACCAGAACCATGCGGTTCAGAGTTACACTTGCTGCAGCAAGTTTGGATATGGTAAGTGTATAAACACTTAATTTCCCGCTTCCCCAAACGGTAGAATTTGTTGCTCCCGAAAATTTTAAATCTCTTCCGTCATTAGCATCATACGTCCAGGTGCCATCCATGTATAAGTCGCCCCAGATTTCTGTTCCTGTTCCGGTGTTGTTATATACATTGCCAGGGCGCACAATCATATCTCCTCTTACCTGCACGCCAATCACTGCATTCTTATCATCGCTTGTAAAATCAACATAATTGGTGCCTGCACCACCTATATCAAAATTTCCTTTGATAATGGGGTAACTGGCTGTACCGTTGAAGTGAGAGCTTGCACTGCCTGAGGTCATAAACTTTGTGGCCGTGTAATTCTCATAAATAAAATTTGGGTAATAAGCCTGAGAGCCACCGTTGGTAGTGCTGATGGCAGGATTTAATGAACCTACTTTACGGATTATCCAGTTGGCTGCTGCCGGAATATTGATGATGCCTGTGTCGTAGTTTGACTGCCAGTTGTTGGATGATGACCCTGTATATTTAATAAAATTTGCTCCTGCACTTATTTTCCATCTTGCTCCTGCAGCAAAATTGATACTTGAAGATCCATAAAGTGAATCAACAAAGGTTCCGTTAATTGTTAAATCTACACCTGCACCGTTATTAATGGTTACTGTAAAATTGGTTTTTGCCGACAAAGTACCGCCAGCATCTATCACTACTTCATCCATAGTGAGTCCCGCAACTATCAGCACCCAGTGACCTGACTGAATGGTAACCGTTTGATCCGCTGAGGTAGGTGTGGCAGCAGCTGGAGACCAGGGTCCTCCGGCAGTAGGGCCGCTTTCCCATGTGGACGTTGCATTCCAGTTGCCTGACTGAACAGAACGATAGTATAATGCCTCTGATTTTACAGATAAAAATCCTAATGCTGCAGTAATGAAAAGAAACTTCAAAAAAAAGTTGTGGTTCGGCATCTCAATATTCAGAATCTTAAAGTGCAAAGGTATTATTTCGCATGCTAAAACAGTATAGCTTAAAACTAAAAACTGTAATAAAAGTTACACTAATTCAGAGAAATTGATACAGTTGAAAACTTGGCGTTTTTATCCCAAGGGGATGATTACCTTTGCCACGCAAATTTTGTTAAATGAAAGTGAACAGGGAGTTGGAAACGGTAAGAAATATTTTTACCGAATACATGAAGAAGAGCGGGCTGCGCAAAACACCTGAGCGTTACGCAGTTCTGGATGAAATTTATATGATGGACGGACATTTTAATGTGGATATGCTGTTTACCAGACTTCAGAAAAGAAAAATAAGAGTGAGCAGGGCAACAGTGTATAATACGATTGAACATTTGCTGAATTGCGATTTGGTTACCAAACATCAGTTTGGGCAAACCAATTTTATGTATGAAAGGTCGCTGGCTTATAAACAGCACGACCATCTTATTTGCGGAGATTGTGAAAAAGTTTTTGAATTTTGCGACCCGCGCCTTTATCTGGTGCAAACAACAGTTGAAAAACTGATGAATTTTAACATTACCCAGCATTCACTGAATTTTTTCGGCAAATGCAATAAACTGAGTCAAACAGGTTCGTGTGAACATTTAAATAAAAAGAAGAAATGAAATTTAGCTTTACAACCACTGAAAAAGGAAAATACTGCATTATCAAATTAACGGGAAACCTGATGGAGAAAGGGCAGGCAAATGAATTGCTTGACGAAATAAATGCCTGCATTGTAAGAGATATAAAATCGTTTATCCTCGACTTTTCCGGTTTTCAGTATATGAACAGCAGCGGACTCAACGTGTTGCTGAACATTCTTACCAAATCGAGAAAGGCAGGAGGTGAAACCATCATCTGCAATATAAATGATAAACTGAAAGAGGTGTTTGCCATTACAAGGCTTACCGATGTATTTGAAATTGCTGACAGCGAAAAGGCAGCTGAAGCAGCTATCTAAAAAAAAATTTTTGAAATGAAAGTAGATGTATTATTAGGTCTTCAGTGGGGCGATGAAGGCAAAGGGAAACTGATTGATGTGCTTGCTCCCGAATATGATGTGATAGCCCGCTTTCAGGGAGGCCCCAATGCAGGGCACACACTGGAATTTGACGGAATCAAACACGTATTGCATACCATTCCTTCAGGAATTTTCAGAGAGGGAAAATTGAATATCATTGGCAACGGTGTGGTCATTGACCCTATGGTGTTTAAAAAAGAAGTGGATGCACTGACTAAACTCGGTGTTGACGTGAAGAAGAAATTATGGATTTCGCGCAAGGCACATCTGATATTGCCCACACACCGCATGCTCGATGCCGCTTCGGAGGCCATGAAAGGAAAAACCAAAATTGGCTCTACGCTGAAAGGGATTGGACCTGCTTATATGGATAAAACCGGACGTAACGGTATCCGCGTTGGCGATGTAGAACGTACCGACTTTAAAGAAGCAGTAGATGTGTTGCTGAAGAAACATGCAGAGTTGCTGTCATTCTACAATCATCCCGGAATAACTGCTGAAGAACTTGATGCCTGGATGGCCAGTATTGAAACGCTGAAACAAATGACACTGATTGACGGAGAGTATGAAATCAATCAACTCATATCGGAAGGTAAACGAATTCTTGCCGAAGGTGCGCAAGGCTCGCTGCTCGATATTGATTTTGGTTCTTATCCGTATGTAACATCAAGCAATACCGTTACGGCAGGTGCATGCACCGGTCTTGGTATTTCGCCTGCAAGGGTAGGCAAGGTGTATGGTGTTTTTAAAGCTTACTGCACCCGTGTGGGCAGTGGCCCATTTCCTACAGAGCTTGAAGATGCAACAGGAGAAAAAATGCGCAAAAACGGCAATGAATTCGGAAGCACAACCGGACGTCCAAGACGTTGCGGATGGCTCGACCTTCCTGCACTGAAATATGCTGTTATGCTCAATGGCGTTACACAACTCATTATGATGAAACCTGATGTGCTCAGCGGTTTTGATGAGCTGAAAGTTTGCCATCAGTATAAAGTAAACGGTAAATCACAAAAAAGAATCCCTTACAATATTGTGAATGAAATTCCCGAACCTGAATATTTGAGTTGCAAAGGATGGCCAACCGATATATCTAAACTCAAATCATATAATGAAAGGCCTGAAGAACTGCAGCATTATATTGACGTGATAGAAAAAGAAATACAGGTGCCGGTGACCATTGTATCGGTGGGTCCCGACAGGACACAAACTCTGATAAGATAAAACTGTTATAATGAAAAAACTGATTATTGCATTTGTTGTTCTGTGCACATACTCGCAGGCGCAGCAACTTTCGGTTGAGAACAAACCGGTGATGAATGAAGACAGAAAAATGGTTGACTCATGGGTAGCTCATCTCGATCAGGATCAGAGTTACTGTATGAATACGTATAACGAATTTATGCGCAAGAATTTTGATTACAGAACGGGAAGACGTGCAAAAAATATTTTGTCGGTTGACAAAAAAACTTTTGCTGAAATTTCAAGTCTGCGCATTGACCAGCGGGCAATTTTCTGGCCTGAATCCAATGGCACGGCAGTAGCTTTTCAGTTCAGCCCGGGATACGACATTCATTTCGGTAACGAGATGTATAAAGAAGAGTTTAACAGAGCAGAAGCACTGGTAAAAAATTATGTACGCTTTCATTACAAATATTTTTATGAGGAAAAGAAAAAAGAGCTGAACTCCAAAATAAAGAGCAGGCAGAAAAGCATCAGCAACAATGAATCGCGTATAAAGAAAAATGAAAAAACTATTGCCGATAACAACGAAGACATTGCAGCCAACTCCATTGATGCAGATAAACTGCGCGACAAAAACACCAAACTTGAAAATGAAAATAACAGCTTACATTCGGAAATAGATAAACTTAACGCAGAAATATCAAACCTCGAAGGCGAAATTTCCAAAGCGGATGAGAGCCTTAAAAACGCTGAAGCATTTAATTAACAGAAAGAATAAATATGAGTACAAACACAGAGCATGTAAAATGTTTGATTATTGGTTCGGGGCCTGCAGGATATACGGCAGCAATTTATGCAGCACGGGCCGACCTTAAGCCGGTGATGTATCAGGGATTGCAACCGGGAGGACAGCTGACCATCACTACTGAGGTCGAAAATTTTCCGGGATATCCTGAGGGAGCTATGGGACCTGAAATGATGGAAGACTTTAAAAAACAAGCCGAACGTTTTGGAACGGATGTACGCTGGGGCTATGCCACCAAGGTTGATTTTAAAGGGCCGGTGCATAAAGTGATTATTGACGAAGAAAAAGAAATTACTGCCGATGCAGTTATTATTGCAACAGGTGCTTCGGCAAAATGGCTTGGTTTGGAGAGTGAGAAAAGACTTAACGGATTTGGTGTTTCGGCATGTGCTGTGTGTGACGGATATTTTTTCAGAAATCAGACTGTAGCCATTGTAGGTGCCGGTGATACCGCTGCAGAAGAAGCTACCTATCTTGCAAAACTTTGTACAAAAGTTTACATGATTGTGCGCAAAGGCGAAATGCGTGCATCCAAAGCCATGCAGCACAGAGTAATGAATACAAAAAATATTGAAGTGCTCTTTCATACTGAAACGGCAGAGGTGCTGGGCGATAAAACAGTGAGTGGTGTGAAGGTGAGAAACAATAAAACAGGAGAAGAAAAAATTCTGGATGTTACCGGATTTTTTGTTGCCATAGGACATCAGCCCAATACTGAGATTTTTAAAGGATGGATTGATATGGACGAAACGGGATATATCAAAACCATACCCGGTACTTCCAAAACAAACATTGCCGGAGTGTTTGCCGCAGGTGATGCACAGGACAAAATTTACAGGCAGGCTGTAACTGCTGCAGGTACGGGATGTATGGCTGCACTGGATGCTGAAAGATATTTAGCCGAAGCAGGAATACATTAACAGCTTTTACAACCCGATAAGCACTTAAACAGTGAAGGTTTTAAAAAACGCTTTCACTGTTTTTTTTGTGCATACATCAATGATTTCATCTGAATAACTTTTATGGAATTACTTTAATTATATTTGACAGATACTACAGACATAAAAAATGATTTCAGCTTACATGGCAGCAACCTGCATGCCTGCACTGGTAATCCGACAATAAAAAAGTAATCAGTAAAAAAATGAAAAGAAGAGTAATACCAAAGAAATGTAATTTCTGTTATTTCACTCCGGCATGTTCTCCATGAAGCAGCAAATCAAAAGAGCTAAACTGATTATAGTTTTATAAACTTAGCTCTTATAATATTGTTATTGTCTGTTGCCTGAATGATATAAACACCGGGAGTTAAGAAAGAAACATTCAATTGAGTGTTATGCAGGTTGTCAGGAGAAATTTGTTTTTGAAAAACTGTTTGGCCAAGTATATTCAGAACATCAACATGCTTCATGCTTATTTTCTGTGATGAAATATTCAGAAAATTGTTTGTCGGATTGGGAAATATGAGCAATGAAGCGTTTGAATTTTGAGAAATTTCATTTATTCCTGTTGTGCACGGAAACCCGAATTTTGCAATGAAAGCATCGGTATTGCCACCAATGTAATTTAAAGTATCAGAAGGGCCCAAAAGTTGTCCTTGAAAATCTCCTGCCACATAAATATCATTACCATGAGTTGTGATGCAGGTTACTTCAGTTTTATCTCCGGTGCAGCCAAGACGATTTGCCATGATTGAGTTACCGTTGCTGTCAATTTCTGCTATAAAAATATCCTGATACGTGCTCGGAAGTGTATCGTTGGCTATATAAACTGTGCCACGGTAACGACCCGCATAATAAATGTGACCGTTGGAAGACTGAAAGCAAATGCCTCCGTTTTCAATTTTAATTTCGTTGAAAAAAATAATTTTCAACAATCAATACTTGAGTACATCTAATGCTATACTTTTAACCATATAATTCTTTCATGTTTTAACTCAAAAAAAATAATATGAAAAAACTAATCGCACTATTAATTACATCAGTAACGATATGTTTCTGTAGTAATGCACAAATTAATCCTTACTTGTACTACACATTTGACGGTGCTATACCTGCAAGTTAATTTCTGGCAATGAGGTTTTGGATACGCAACGATTAGTAATTATTAAATAATCATTTCACCATGCTTGAATTTTAAAATGCAATCATTGTGTTCTATATTAGAAATGAAAAAGATAGTTGCTCTCTTTCTTATAACATCGGCTTGCCTTGCTCAAAACCAAAATAACATTTGGTGCTTTGGCGACTCAGCGGGAATAGATTTTACAAATATAAACACACCTGTATCTATTAATACCGGCATGGATGGTAGAGGTAGTTGCGCATCTATAGCCGATAGTGCGGGAAACTTATTATTTTATGCTTTCACAAGGGCTGCACCTTGGTTAGGGAATTTCACAGGTCAGGTTTTTAACAGTCAACATCAAATTATGCAAAACGGAGATACTGTTCAAGGAGAGGCTTGGTACAATGAATTGACTATAATTCCCAAGCCTAATAGCAATAATTTATATTACTTGTTTAGCATGAGTGAAACTAATGTACCTACACAGGGAATGTGGTATTCTCTGGTAGATATGAATGCCAATGGAGGGTTGGGTTCTGTTATCGTAAAAAATGTACGAATGAATAACTTTCGCAATGCCGATTGTGTAACAGCAATTAAACACGGTAACGGACGCGACTGGTGGGTGTTTAGTAAATATTCTACCAACAGTACTTCATTTAACAGGTTTTACACGTACTTGGTAACACCTGATACCATTATGCCGCCCATTATACAAAACTTAAATAATGCAACGGATGTTGATGTGCAGCGCATAATTTTTAGCCCGGATGGAAATAAAATGATGCAGATAAATGTTTTTGGCTTTATGTGCGAATATGATTTTGACCGCTGCACAGGATTATTCAGTAACCCACAATTAATTTATACAGAGCAAACAGGAAATTATAACAGGCTATTTTGGTCAGGTGCATATTCTTCAGATGGCACTAAGTTTTATGCATCAACACAATATTATTTTGGTGTAGATACATGTTATTTGGTTCAGTACGATTTAACTTCAGGCAACATATCAGCAAGTGCTGATACGTTGTTTCGCATTTCATATCCTCAAACTTTTGTTCAGGCAGGTGGTTTACGGTTAGCACCAGATAATAAGATATATTTTGCTTGTATTTATTGGAATAATGTACCCAATGGCTATCCATATCCTGATAGCGTTCGTAACATATATAATGAAAACCTTGGAGTAATTAATTTTCCAGACAGTGCCGGAGTAGCATGTGATTTTCAGCCATTCAGTTTTTACCTTGGAGGGAAAAGGACTTATGTAGGCTTACCCAATAATCCTGATTATAATTTAGATGCGGTAATGGGCAGCCCTTGTGATACGCTTAGCGTTGGTATTTCAGAAACGGAAATAACAAACAAAGCTTTGTTACTTGTTTTTTATAACGCTGCTGCTGAAAAATTATTTATAAACGCACAAAATTTTAAAGGTAAATATTGCACGTTGCAGATTTTTGATGTAATGGGACGAAAAGTTTTTTCTTCCCGAAAAAAAATACAGCCGCATTATTTTACTCACGATATAAATTGTGCAGCTCTTGCAAAAGGCATGTATATTATCAACTTGCAAACGGAAAAAGAAAATTTATCTAAAAAATTTATAAAAGAATGAACACACAACACAACCACACCATGAACGCACCTGCAGATATAATGTACCAGCAAAAATATAGTGCTATTGCACAAAGCAACATTGGTAAAATTGCTGATGCGCGGGCAGCTATGGAAAATGACGACCACACGGCTGCCTTGCTAAAGCTTTATTCTTTGGTAAACCAAAACCAGCAGGAAGATAATATGAAGCAAACGCTTGCCTTAAACATACAAGGCTTTAGCACCAACCCCTCGCCTGACCCTGCTGCCATTACCACATTAACAGATATTGCGCACCAGCATCCGTTTTACGGTGGCGCTGCCGTTTATTATGCAAGGGCCATGCTCAGGTTAAATATAGAAGATGTATTGCCTCAGTTGCGCAAAGCGCATCATCAAAATAATATTGTAAAGAATAATGCTGCGCCATCCTTACTCAGCGTTAGCCCTAATCCTGCAACGAACACAGCAATAATTAAATCCAATACACCATTTATTAAGGGTAGCATTTTAAGACTTGAAAATACTTTGGGGCATGTTGCCAAATCATATAAATTACCTGAAGGTGTTTCCAATTTTTTAATCAATACATCTGAACTTGGGAGCGGTGTTTATTACTGTAAGGTAATCTCCCAAAATTCTGTTACAAGTACACGCTTAACTATTATTAAATAATTAACACATCACTTAGCCTTGTGGTCTTTAAAGACCACAAGGCTAAGTGATGTTAAACTATATAACATGAAGCGAACGATTATTCTGTTTTTATTATTTGCCAAATATGCTAATTGCCAAAATCAAAATAATATATGGTGTTTTGGTGATAGCGCGGGGATTGATTTTAATAATAGTTCAACAATCTCTTTTGCTTCGGGCATGAGAGGGAGGGGAGGGTGTACAAGTGTTGCAGATAGTTCAGGTTATCTACTCTTTTATTCTTTCACAAATGCAACCACTAATTATTCAACGCGAGTTTTCTCTAATCAACATCAAATAATGCAAGGAGGTGATACTATTGTAGGAGAAGCCTGGTACAATGATATGGTAAGCATTCCCAAGCCCAATAGCAATAATTTATATTGCTTGATTAGCATGAGTGAAACTAATGTACCTACACAGGGAATGTGGTATTCTCTGGTAGATATGAATGCCAATGGAGGGTTGGGTTCTGTTATCGTAAAAAATGTACGAATGAATAACTTTCGCAATGCCGATTGTGTAACGGCAATTAAACACGGTAACGGACGCGACTGGTGGGTGTTTAGTAAATATTCTACCAACAGTACTTCATTTAACAGGTTTTACACGTACTTGGTAACACCTGATACCATTATGCCGCCTATTGTTCAAAATCTAAATAACGCTGCTGATGGTGATGTGCAGCGTATAATTTTTAATAGTAAAGGGACTAAAATGATGCAAATTAATCCGTTGGGTTTTATGTGCGAGTATGACTTTGACAGATGTACAGCAGCTATCACTAACCCCCATTTAATATTTCCTGAACAGACGAGCAACTACAATAGATTATTTTGGTCAGGCGCATATTCTCCTAACGATAGTTTATTTTATATAAGTACGAATCGCTTTTTTGGTATTGACACCAGCTATCTTTTTCAATTTGATTTAACGGCTGCAATATTCCATTAAGTTGCGATACGCTTTATCAGTTTGTGCAACCGGTGCAGGCAGGCACAATCAGATTGGCGCCTGATGATAAACTTTACATGACATGCTTTTATGATTGGGGCTTCCCCGGCTTTCCTTATCCTGACAGTGTAAGAAATATGTATAACGAAAATTTAAGTGTGGTAAATTATCCTGACAGCTTGGGTGCTGCCTGCGATTTTCAGCCGTTTAGTTTTTACCTTGGTGGCAAGCGCACGTATTGGGGCTTACCCAATAATCCTGATTATAATTTGGGTGCGGTAGTGGGCAGCCCCTGTGATACACTTAGCGTGGGTATTTCAGAAACGGAAATAACAAACAAAGCTTCGTTACATGTTTTTTATAACGCTGCTGCTGAAAAATTATTTATAAACGCACAAAATTTTAAAGGTAAATATTGCACGTTGCAGATTTTTGATGTAATGGGACGAAAAGTTTTTTCTTCCCGAAAAAAAATACAGCCGCATTATTTTACTCACGATATAAATTGTGCAGCTCTTGCAAAAGGCATGTATATTATCAACTTGCAAACGGAAAAAGAAAATTTATCTAAAAAATTTATAAAGGAATGAGAACACAACATAACGATGCCATGAGCATGAGCATACCTGCGTACCAGCAGAAGTATAATGAAATCTCACAAAGCAACATTGGTAAGCCTGCCGCAGGCATATAAATTACCGTTTTCATCTGTAACCATATCCGTAATCATGTCATCGTTGGACTGACCTCCAACAGTAGCAGTACCACCCATGCGGTGCATCCATTGCCATGATTGGGCGCTGACATTGCTCCCTGCACACAAAAACAGGGTTGCAAAAATTACTTGTAGTTTGATGAGATTTTTCATGTTGTTTTTGTTAAAGCAAAATAAGATGGTAAAAGTAATGAATTATTGCCTTGATGCAAAAGTTCATGGCAGCAAAATGAATACTTGCGCCTGTAATCCGTGAGATAGAAATCCTTATCCTATTCTGAAACTCGTCATCGAGAGTGAGCCTGCAAGCGGTTTATCGTTGAACAGTTCAACGGTTTCATTTTTGTCCTGCAAAGCAAGTGTATATAACAGCGGCAGGTAATGTTCGGGCGAGGGGATGGCAAGCTGAAAAGATTTGCCCTGTGCCGAATAATTTATCAGCGATGAATGGTCGTGATTCAGCACATAATGTTTCATTTTTTCGTTGGCTTCCTGTGCCCAGTCGAAGGCATAGTGTTCATTCATTTTGCTCCATTCAACCATGCGCAGGTTGTGTACTATATTGCCGCTGCCAATAATTAAAACACCTTTGCTGCGCAAAGCATTCAGCTCTTTTGCCAAATCGTAATGATAGGCTGCTCCCTGTCCATAGTCGAGGCTCATTTCAACCACAGGAACATCAGCCTGCGGATAGAGATGTTTTATCACACTCCATGCACCATGGTCGAGTCCCCATTTTTCGTCAAGACCAACGGTGGTTTTACGAATCATTTCGCTGGTTTGCTTTGCCAGCAGCGGACTGCCGGGGGCAGGATATTGCACTTCATAAAGTTCTTTTGGAAATCCTCCGAAATCGTGAATCGTTTTGGGTTTTTCCATGGCAGTAATCCATGTTCCTTTTGTTTCCCAGTGGGCGCTGATGCACAGTATGGCTGATGGTTGCGGCAGCCTTTGTGCCATGGCTCTGAAACCCTGTACAAATTCATTTTCCTGAATGGCATTCATTGGGTTGCCATGTCCAACAAAGAGCACAGGCATTTTTTGCGAAGAGGCATTGCCTGCAATTTTATTCAGCGTATTCAGTTTGGTGGTCATTCCTGTGAATGGTATTGCTGCAAAAGGCAGCATAGAGATAAACTTTTTTCTGTCCATTAGAATGAATTCAACAGTTGGATGTAAAAATAGTTTGAATGGCCATACAGGAGCCTATTGCTTGCAATTGCAGGGAGGCGAAAGGTAGATGGTAGTGTAGGGCAGTAAGTCGTGGAAACGTTTTTGCTGTTCTTCGTTGAAGAGGATACCACGCAGCTCAAGTTTGCGCAGTATGCTTCGCAGACTTTTTATATCGTCAGGCAAATCGGACAATTCATTATCCCACATGCTCAGCACTTCCAGGTTAATGAGCATACCAATTTCAGGAGGCAATGCTTCAATGCGGTTGCGGTCGAGGTCGAGCAGCTGCAGGTTTTTAAGTGTGCCTATGCGTTGCGGCAGTGCAGTAAGCCTGTTGTTATTGAGATACAGTCGCTGAAGGTTTGAAAGTTTGTAAATGTTTTCAGGAATTTCAGTAAGATGGTTGCGGCTGAGGTTCAGCTCGCGCAATTCGGTAAGCTGAAATACTTCAGGAGGAACTTCTTTGAGTTTATGTTTTGATAAATCAAGACGAAAAACCGAATCGGGTTTTTGAAGTGCTTCCGACAACGATTTCCATACTTTTTGATGGTTAAGAGAATCTTCTTCCCAAAGCTCCTGTGCTTTCAGACTCAAGGTAAAACATACCATCAGAAGTATGGCTATATGGCTTATTGCCCTTTTCATATCCCCATTTAACGAAGGAATTACGATAATAGTTTTACTGCTTTTGATTTATCCATATTCATAGCGGCAATTAATTCTTCTTTTGAGTTGAATTTTTCCTCATTTCGTATATGTGCAATCATCTGCAGTGTTAATTTTTCTCCATATAAATCGCCCTCAAAATCAAAGAGATTGATTTCTACTGAACGCTCACCATTGTCGAAGGTGGGCCTGTTGCCAATGCTCATTACGCCATTCAAAAGTTTTCCTTTTACCTGTGCTCTTGCAGCATAAATTCCGTTGGCAGGAATGAGTTTATAGTCTTCTCTGATATGCAGATTTGCAGTAGGAAATCCGAGTTCGCGACCTAATTTTTTTCCATGAATCACAGTGCCTGTCAACTCATAATCATAACCTAAAAATTCACGTGCAGCAGCCACATCACCGCTGAGCAGCGAGTTGCGTATTTTAGTAGAGCTTACAGCCACTTCGTTTACGTCCTGCTCCGGTATGCGTTCCACTTCAAAATTATAAACCGGTGCCAGCTCTTCCAGGTCGGCAAAACTTCCCTCGCGGTTGCGGCCAAAATGATGGTCGTAGCCAATCACTAATTTTTTAACTCCTAATTTGTTCACCAGAATATCTCTTACAAACTCGGTACTGCTCAGCCTCGAAAACTCTTTTGAAAAGGGATGGATGATGAGATGCTGAATGCCTGCCTTATCCATGAGTGCCGTACGCTCTTCGATGGTGTTGAGCAGCTGAAGCCCGTGGTCGTCAGGAAACAATACCATGCGCGGATGCGGAAAAAAAGTGAGAACAACCACTTCACCGCCAATTTCGTCAGCCAATTGTTTCAGCCGGTTGATGATGACTTTATGTCCTTTGTGAACACCGTCAAAAGTGCCAAGCGTGATGACAGCGTTGTTAACCTTTTGGAAAAGGTCAATATGATTGTAAATTTTCAAAAATGATAAACTATTGAGCAAAATTACAAAAGATTTGAGTTGATGGTTTCATGGGCAGTGCAGTCAATGGCATTATTCGAAATCGGGATATAAGAGATATTTTTTTCTGATGGTTTTATAGGCATCCAGATCTTTCTGCCACGACTGCCGAATCTGATCTTCATTCAGTCCTTCGATAATTTGTTTGCGCAGTTTGTCAGTGCCTGCAAGTTTATCAAAATACGAGTTGAAGAATTTATCTTTCTGAGTGTAGTTGTCGTAAATATTTTTGAGCCAGAACAGATAAAGTTTTTTTGAAACAGGGATGTAATAATTTCCAAAATCGCGAAGGTCGAAACCGTGGCACTTTTGATTTTCGTACAGCGGTGCAAGTTTCATTTCAGGATTTTTATGTGGAGTGAATTCGAAAGGTCCTTCCGTGAATCCGGGATAGCCTACTATCTGAAAAGGATAATCGGTTCCGCGTCCTATGCTCACAATGGTGCCTTCAAAAAAACAAAGTGAAGGATAGAGATACACTGCCGTCATGTTGGGCAGATTGGGCGAGGGTTTTACAGGAAGCTGATAGAGTGTGCTGTGTGTATAACCTTTCACCGGAATAATTTCAATGTTGCATTGCATTTTGTCTTTCAGCCATCCTTCGCCATTCAGCATCTGTGCATATTCTCCCAATGTAAGTCCGTAAACAACTGGAATGGGATTCATGCCAACAAATGATTTGTAAGCAGGTTCGAGCACGGGGCCATCCACATAGTATCCATTCGGATTAGGTCTGTCTAACAGAATGAGTTTTTTCTTTTGTTCGGCACAGGCTTCCATCACATATTGCAGCGTAGAGCTGTAGGTATAAAATCTTACGCCCACATCCTGCAAATCGAAAACCACCACATCAATCCCTGATAAATCATCAGCAGTAGGTTTCTTATGGTCGCCATAGAGTGAAATAACGGGCAATCCTGTTTTTTTGTCAACGGAAGAAGCAACTTCTTCACCTGCTTCGGCAACACCTCTGAAACCATGCTCGGGAGTCATTATTTTTTTTACATCAATGGATGCATGCAACAACACATCAATTAAATGTTCGTTTCCTACAATACTGGTCTGGTTGGCAACCACAGCCACTTTCTGATTGCGCAACTTGGGCAGGTAAACATTCAGCTGTTCGGCACCGGTAATGACGCTGTCAGGCATTTGAGCAGCACATAATATTGTTGCTGTTGCCATTACCAAAGCAAAACTGAAGAAACGCTTCAAAAGCATAATTTTGAAACCGATTAAAAAACAAGATTAGTCAATTCATTGAAATACGAGTCGTACATAGCAAGACGTTTTTTCACAGGCAGTGTTAACAACCAACGAATGTCGAAGGCAGTACTCTACATTGCCATTACAAGTGTTGCTCTGAGTGTGCTGGTGATGATAGTTTCCATTTGTATTGTCACAGGTTTCAAGAATGAAATTACTCAGAAAGTTGTAGGATTCGGTTCGCACATACGGTTAAAAAATTTTGACAATAATCAATCCTTTGAAGAAACTCCTGTAAACATCAGTCAGCCATTTATCAAAACACTGCGTGCCGATAACAGGATTGAGAAAATAACAGCTTTTGCAAGCAAGGCAGGAATTATTAAAACCGATGAAGACATTCAGGGAGTTGTCATCAAAGGACTTGACAGTCTTTATAAAGCTGATTTTTTCAATGACAAAATGTATCAGGGCAAGTTCAGTCTTTCCATCGTCAACGGACAATATCCTGCAATCATTTCAAAAAACATTGCCGACAAAATGAACCTCAAACTCAATGATCCGTTAGTAGTGTATTTCATTGAGCAGCCACCGCGTATCCGCAAATTTATTATCCGCGGAATTTACAGCACCGGCCTCGAAGAGTTTGACAACATGTATGTGTTTTCGCCACTGTCAGTCATTCAAAAACTCAACAACTGGACTCCGGACCAGGCAGGAGGTTTTGAAATCACACTGAAAAATCTGAACGATCTTTCGTCAGTAAATCATAAAGTGTATGAACTGTCAGGGTTTCAGTTTAACTCGCTTACGATAAAAGAACTGTATCCCGATATTTTTCACTGGCTCGATTTGCAGGATGTGAATGTAATTATCATTCTGGTGCTGATGATACTTGTTGCAGGCATCAATATGATTTCTACCTTGCTGATTATAATTCTCGAAAACACTTCTACCATTGGTTTGCTCAAAGCCATTGGCGCAAGAAATGCAGGCATACGCAAAATTTTTATTTATGTGGCATCGGGTATTGTGCTCACCGGCCTTGTAATTGGAAATCTGATTGCACTCACTTTATGTTATTTGCAATACCGTTATCATCTGGTAGGACTCCCACAGGAATCGTATTATGTATCGTATGTTCCGATTAATTTTTCGCCTGCGAATATTTTGCTGATTAATATTGGAACACTGATTGCCTGTGTACTTGTAATGGTTATTCCGTCCGTCATCATTACACGCATCAATCCGGTGAAATCATTGCGCTACGAATAAGTCAGTCTTTTATTTCTTCAAAGTCAACATAATCTCCTTTGTCGTCCGATTTACTTTTGGGAGATTGGCCTGACTCAATGGTAACTTCGCCTTCGCGCGGACGTGTTTGCGATTGTTTTTGTGAAAAATTTTTCCGCGACTGAAAACTATGGTAAATTCTCCACACAATCCAGATAACTACAACGGTATAAAATACATCACGCATGGTTTATTGTTTGCATTAAAATGATTATCGTGACAGATACATACTTTTCTCTTTGTATAAATGTCTGAAATAAGCATCTTCAGTTGATTCAATAAAACGAATGGCTTCGCCTGTTGATTTCATTTCGGGGCCTAATTCTTTATTCACATCAGCAAATTTCTCGAAAGAGAATACCGGTTCTTTAATGGCATAACCAAAAGCTGCAGGTTTTATTTCAAAATCCGAAAGTTTATTTACGCCAAGCATTACCTTGGTGGCAATGTTGATGTAAGGCACCTGATGAGCTTTGGCAATGAAAGGCACTGTGCGTGATGCACGCGGATTGGCTTCAATGACATAAACTTTTTCATTCTTCACGGCATACTGAATATTGAGAAGACCTTTTACATGCAGTGCAAGTGCTAATTTTTCGGCATAAGTTTTCATTTGTGAAAGCACATTTTCGCTCAGGCTGAAAGGAGGAAGTACGGCATACGAATCGCCACTGTGAATACCTGCCGGTTCAATATGTTCCATCATACCGATGATCTGCACATCTTTTCCGTCACAAATAATATCTGCTTCACATTCTTCGGCCATGTCGAGAAAATGGTCAATAAGCACTCTGTTGCCGGGAAGGTTTTTGAGAAGTTTGATAACGGCACGTTCCAGTTCTTCGTCATTAATTACAATACTCATTCCCTGTCCACCGAGTACGTAGCTGGGTCTCACCAAAACGGGATAACCAACTTTGTTGGCAACAACCAGCGCTTCTTCTGCACTCTCTGCAACACCGTAAGGAGGGTAGGGAATATCCAGGTCGCGAAGCAGGTCGGAGAAGCGTCCTCTGTCTTCGGCAAGGTCCATATCTTCAAAAGATGTTCCTATAATTTTAATTCCTTTTTCGTTGAGATATTCTGAAAGTTTCAGTGCTGTTTGTCCGCCCAACTGCACAATCACTCCTTCGGGTTTTTCGTACTCGATGAGTTCGTAAATATGTTCGCGGTAAACTGGTTCGAAGTAAAGTTTGTCGGCAATATCAAAATCAGTACTTACGGTTTCGGGATTGCAGTTGACCATGATGGCTTCGTAGCCGGATTCTTTGGCAGCGAGTACACCATGCACGCAGGAGTAGTCAAACTCTATTCCCTGACCAATGCGGTTGGGACCACTGCCGAGAACGAGAATTTTTTTTCTGTCGCTCACCTTGCTTTCAGTTCCTGAAATTGTTTTTCCCGTAGCATCTTCAGCAGGTTTTTCGAATGTGCTGTAGAAGTAAGGTGTTTTGGCTCCAAACTCTGCAGAACATGTGTCCACCATTTTATACACCCGCGTGATGCCCATTTGTTTTCTTCGTTCGTAAACATCTTCGGCAGTAACATTTCCGAGTATATGTGCAATCTGATAATCGCTGAATCCGTTTTGTTTGAGTTCAAGCATCAGGTCATCAGCAATGTTGTTCAGATTATATCTCCGCAACTCCTGCTCCATACTTACCAGCTTTTGTATTTCGGTAAGAAACCACTTATCAATTTTGGTGTGGTTGTGTATGGTTTGAATTGGTAATCCAAGTTTCAATGCATCTCTCACATGAAAGACCCTGTCCCATGACGGATGTTCGAGTGAGTGGAGAATATCGTCCACCTTATGCCAGCCTGTGCCGTCAGCGCCTAATCCGTGTCGGTTTATTTCAAGACTCTGACAAGCTTTCTGCAATGCTTCGTTGAAACTTCGTCCAATACCCATCACTTCGCCAACCGATTTCATCTGTAATCCTAATGTTCTGTCGGCACCATGAAACTTGTCGAAATTCCATCTCGGTATTTTTACAATTACATAATCGAGTGCAGGTTCAAAAAATGCTGATGTGCTTCCTGTGATTTGATTTTTCAGTTCATCCAAATTATAACCGATGGCAAGTTTTGCAGCAATCTTGGCAATAGGATAGCCTGTAGCTTTTGAGGCAAGAGCAGATGAACGCGAAACACGCGGATTGATTTCTATTGCAATAATATCTTCCGTATCGGGGTCAACAGCAAACTGAACGTTGCAACCTCCTGCAAATTTTCCGATGGCACGCATCATTTTTATGGCCATGTCGCGCATACGCTGATAGGTATGGTCACTCAGTGTCATGGCAGGTGCTACGGTAATGCTGTCACCGGTGTGAATACCCATCGGGTCGAGATTTTCTATCGAACAGATGATGATGACATTGTCATTGGAGTCGCGCAAAAGTTCAAGTTCAAATTCTTTCCATCCGAGTACTGCTTTTTCTACCAGCACTTCGTGAATGGGCGATGCCTGCAATCCGCGCATCAGTTTGTCTTCAAACTCTTCTTTCTTCATTACAAAACTTCCACCCGAACCACCAAGTGTGTAGGAGGGACGTATCACCAGCGGAAAACCTATGCGCTGTGCAATTTCTTTTCCCGACAAGAATGAGTTGGCCACTGCTGACGGTGCCACACCCATTCCAATATCTACCATCAGTTTTCTGAAAGCTTCGCGGTTTTCAGTAGTCTCAATGGCATCAATGTTTACACCAATAATTTTTATACCGTGTTTTTTCCATACACCTCTTTCGTCAGCTTCCTTGCAGAGGTTAAGAGCCGTCTGGCCACCCATGGTAGGAAGTACGGCATCAATTTTTCGCTCTGAAAGAATTTTTTCAATACTCTCAACAGTAAGCGGGAGCAGATAAATATAATCGGCAGTAACCTTGTCGGTCATGATGGTGGCAGGGTTGGAATTGATAAGTGTTACTTCAATTCCTTCTTCGCGCAGCGAGCGTGAAGCCTGAGAGCCGCTGTAGTCAAACTCACAAGCCTGACCAATGATTATGGGGCCGCTACCGATTATTAAGACTGATTTTATGGATGTATCTTTTGGCATTTTCTTTAAAAATTTCACAAAAGTAGGAAATAGTGCTTCTGCTTTCCGGCTTTGTGAATAAGTGTTGCAGTATGTTGATAAAGAAAAAGGAATTTTAAAGTATCAGCAGAGCTACAATTAAACAGTTAATTATAAAACAATGTTTAAACACTCACACTTAATTCATATTACAAAAGGAATTACAGCCTTTCGGTTTTTCGGGTAGTTTTCAAATTTCTCATTGTACCATTTGTGATGTGATATGGCTCTGGGTACAAGGTTGCAAAATGTCCAGATAAAAAAAGCCAAACCGGGCAAGCTCCAGGTGAGAATGGCGAAGCCGCACCATTCGATAATTTCGCCCATCAGGTTGGGGCAACTCACATAGTGAAATAATTTCCCCTCTGGAATTTTATAACCGCTTTCACCGTATTTGCGAAGTCCTATTAATATTCCATCCGACCACCAGTTAATGGTGAGTCCTGCAAAAAAAATAATGGTTCCGGTGATAAAAGGAATGCTGCTCAGCCATTCCCTGTCATAAATTTTAAAATTGCCGAGATAATATCCGATAATAAATCCGTTGACGAGATTAAAAGTTAATCCCATGAGCGTAATCACAACAGGCATTTTTTTGCCTTTAGTTTTAAGCCTTAACGGAAAGATGATACTTCGGTTGAAATAATGAAATGCAAAAAAAGAGATGATGAGCAGGTTGGTGAATGATTGCTGATTTTTTCCCGTAAACACAAACCAAAAAAGCACCAACAGCACAAAAATTTCCATCAGCATCCATCCAAGTCTGTTGTCAATAAGCGGTCCCCAGGTTGTTTTGGTATGTCGCCCGTAGGGAGCAGTAACAAACATCAGCACGAAAAAAATGATTACTGCAAGAGCAATCCAGCCATAAACAAAACAAGTATAATTTTCAGATGTCATATCCGCCCAGAATTTTTAAACCACTGAATAGTGTCGGCAAGTGTTTCTTTAAGTTCGCGTGACTGATATCCAAGTTCGCGCTGTGCTTTTGCAGACAAAACATTTTTGTTTCCATCCATCAGAATATCGAGATAAGGTTTGTCATAGAGTGGAGGTTTGCCTGTGATAAAAGAATAAAATCTGATAAACGGCAGCATTGCTATAGCAACTGATATGGGAAGTTGTTTCAGTTTTTTATTACTTCCTTTTATCTCAAGAATGATTTCTGCAAATTGTTGAATGGTACAATATTTTCCGCCTAAGATATAGGTTTCGCCCGAAACGCCTTTGGTAAGTGCAGCTGCTATGCCGGCAGCAATGTCGCGCACATCGGCAAAATCAAAACCACCTTCAATAACTGCCGGAACATATCCTTTGTAAATATCAACAACTGCCTTGCCTAATTTGGAAGGTTTAAAATCGGGTGCGCCAGCCACTGACGTTGGACAAACCACCACAACAAACATTCCGTTGCGTGCAGCATCAAGAGCTAATTTGTGTCCGTCACGTTTTGTCCGGTCGTAAAATAAAGCTGTATCATTTACAAACTCCCGCGATTCATCAAGAGGAATGTTGTGAGGTGAATGTGAGAAAGCATGAATGGAGCTGATATGAACAATTTTTTTAACGCCTGTTTCTTTTGCAACTTCCAAAATGTTTTTGGTGCCTGTAACATTGATATCGTAAACTTTTTGGTTGAAGTGATAACTCAGATCAATGGCAGCAGCAGTGTGTATTACAGCATCGCATGTCTGCATGAAAGCAATCAGCGATTCACGGTTCAGAACATCGCCCTGCATTTTCTTCAGAGGCAAATCCTGAATTGCAGCCACATCGTGGCGTACCAGAGCAATCACTTCATGTCCCTGTGCAATGAGATGTCTGCAAACAGCAGAGCCAATATGTCCGGATGCGCCTGTTACTGCAACTTTCATCTGCCGAATTTAGAAAAAGTCAGTGCAGTAAAAATTCAATCAGACTTCCTTGACAGAAATAATTTTTACAGGACATGCTTTGGCAGCTTTGTCACATACTTCCAAAGCACTTTGTTGTTTTGTTTTCATAGTATGAAAGCCACGTTTTTCCGTTGATTGCAGCAAAACTGATTTACCATCTTTCTTCGACATTCTGAAATATTCCGGAGCAAACTCCACACAGTAGTTGCAGCCAATACATTTATCACGCTGAAGAGTAACTACAATCATTCAGGCATCAACAATTTTATACAACTTATCGGAAGGACGCACTTTGAAATTTGTTTTAATGGTAACGAGGTCTGATTTTTCAGCGGTGAGAGCACCTTCCTTTTTGTCCACACGCATATCTTCTACTACCATTTCCTGCGAGCCTGTTGTAGTACCCTGAATTAAAATTTTATCACCTACACGCACATCAAACGATTCAATCAGAAATACTGCGATATTGGTTTTAGGGAAAAAATGTTGTCCTTTTCCGATATAAACTTTCTTCTGTGTAGCCTTGGAGCCTGATGAGTCAGTCCACTCTCCGAGTTTCTGACCTAAATAATATCCTGACCAGAAGCCGCGGTTGTAAACAGTTTCAAGTCTTTTCATCCAGTCAGCCACTTTCTCTTTGTTGTAAGTACCATCAGCAACTGCGTCAATAGCTTCGCGGTAGCATTTGGTAGTGGTGGCCACATATTCAGGTGCGCGGCCTCTTCCTTCAATTTTCAACACTTTAACTCCTGTATCAACCAACTGATCCAAAAAATCAATGGTACACAAATCTTTTGGTGACATCATATACTCATTGTCTAGTTCAATTTCAAAACCTGACTCCTGATCAATTACTGTATATTTTCTTCTGCAATTTTGTTTGCATGCACCTCTGTTGGCAGATGAGTTATGCGAATGCAGGCTCAGATAACATTTTCCTGAAACAGCCATGCATAAAGCACCATGCCCGAAAATTTCAACTTCTACTAAATTTCCTGAAGGGCCTTTGATTTGTTCTTTTTCAATCTGCTGACAAATTTTCTTTACCTGATTCAAACTCAGTTCACGACTCATCACCATGGTATCGGCAAAGAGTGAATAAAAACGTACGGTTTCGATATTGGTAATATTTATCTGAGTAGAAATATGCACTTCCATACCAATCTGTCGCGCATAGGCAATCACTGCCTGATCCATTGCAATCACTGCTGTAAGTCCGGCTTCTTTTGCTTTGTTGAGAAGGGTTTTCACAACAGACAGGTCGTGATCGTAAATGATGGTATTCAGCGTGAGATAGGTTCTCACATTTTTTTCTTTGCATCTTCTTGCAATTTCCGGCAAATCTTCCATCGTGAAATTGATGGTTGCTCTGGCACGCATGTTCAGTTGTTCCACACCAAAATAAACAGAGTCGGCACCATTGTCCAAAGCAGCCTGAAGCGATTCAAAATCGCCTGCAGGACTCATCAATTCTATTTTTCTGCTACGCGTCATGACCGTTTTAAAAACTTCGCAAAAATAGACAATGCAATGAAGCTTTAATGCCCGAAAAAACTAACATTTGTCAGTGTTTAATAGCTTCTCCTCACTCGAAAAATATGATAAACTACACTGCTCAGTCAAGTGGCGTATGTGCAGTAATGGCAATGCGGTTCCATCCGTTGATGGCAACAACGGCCATGATTACGGCAGCCATTTCTTTTTCGGTGAGATGTTTTGCAGCTTCGTCATAAACGGCATCTGAAACATGGTTGCCTGCGATGAGTGTCATTTCTTCGGTGAGTGCAAGCACTGCACGTTCTTTTTCCGAAAAAAGTTCTGTTTCGCGCCATGCGTTTAGCAGAAATAAACGTTGTGCTGTTTCTCCGATTTTCAGCGCATCACGGGTGTGCATGTTGATGCAATAAGCACATCCGTTAATTTGTGATGCACGTGTTTTTATCAGCTCATACAATTTTTTGTCGAGGCCACTTTTTTCGAGATATTTTTCAAGGCCAATCATGGCTTCATACGCTTCGGGTGATACTTTCGATAAGTTAATTCGCTTTTTCATATTATTACTGATGTAAAAATTTTATTTCAATTTTGATGACAAATCTAACGGAACATTTGCATTGCGTATGTGATGAAAGTGTAACATTCCAAATTAGCAATCTGCATTAAAACAAAGAGTAATTATGTTTGTTAAAAATTATTCAAACAAAAACCGGCATGAGCACAACGCAGAATTCTTCTTCAACTCCAAAATTTGAAAACGAACTGGATGCATCATTCTGGAATCAGCGATGGATAAGCGGACAAACAGGCTGGGATATAGGTTATGCATCTCCTCCGTTGGTAAAATTTATGGAAGGTTATCCAAACAAAGATGCAGCCATACTCATTCCGGGATGCGGAAATGCTTATGAAGCAGCACATTTTGTTGACAATGGTTTCAGCAACATCACCCTGGTGGATATTTCAGAAGAAGCAGTTTCGCGCTTGCGGGAAAAATTTAAACATACACCGCAGATAAAAATACATTGCGAAGATTTTTTTAAGCATCAGGGTAAATATGATTTGATTCTGGAACAAACATTTTTTTGTGCACAGGTGCTGCAGCGAAGAGAAGAATATGCTAAAAAGATAGCATCGCTGCTGAATAAGGCCGGCAAACTTGCAGGTGTGTTGTTCGGAGTAAGTTTTGGCGAATCAGGCCCTCCGTTCGGGGGAGATGAAAAAGAATATAGAGAACTGTTTTCTGCGGAGTTTCACATTGATAAACTGGAACCTTGTTACAACAGTATTGCACCAAGAGCAGGATCGGAATTGTTTTTTGTTTTTACGAAAAAGTAAATCCTGAAATGCATCAGAGATAGTTAAAAAATATTTTAAAAAATTATTCTTTTATTTCAGCCCTGCAATACGTCTGAGCATATTTCTGAAAATAAAAAAGTGAAAAGGTAACATGGCATACCAGTAATTTCTTCCCATAATACCTTTGGGTCTGAAGGTAGCAGTTTGTTTCAGAATACAGTGCTGGCCATTCTGCACAATAGACCATTCGAGCCATGCTTCACCGGGGAGTTTCATCTCTGCAAACAACAGCAGGCGATAGTTTTTCTTATCTGCGAGAATTACTCTCCAGAAATCTATGGTGTCACCGGGTTCAATGTCCACCTTGCTTCTGCGACCACGGCTTAAGCCCACACCTCCAACAAATTTATCCAACAGACCTCTCATTCTCCAGAGCGAATCTGCATAGTACCATCCATGCTCTCCGCCAATACCAAAAAAACGGTTTGCTATTTCATCCTTATCGGCACAATCTATTTTCAGCCATTTTCTGTCTTTGTAGCATCCGTTTACAGGCACTTCAATATGTTGGTTCACTTCGAGATGAGTGAGGCTGCTCGATGCAGAATCTGTCCAGCTTGAAACAACCATGTTCTGTTCTATTCTTGCAAAAGCCATTTTAATTGCTTCCTTATAGGAATAGAGATATTGCGGAATAATTGAAAGTATGGAATTCTCTTTGCATACCACATCATTTTTCATACTCTGCACTAATTGCTTTGCAATAGTGTAGTTGGCCGATGTAGTAAGATTCACCCAGTGAGCCGACAATCCCGGAAACAGCAATGGTAAAGAAAAAATATATCGTTTGTATCCGCGCACTTCAGCATAGTCAAGAAGCATTTGTTTATAGGTAAGCACATCAGGCCCGCCAATTTCAAATGTCTTGTTGAATGTTTTCTCATTCATCAGGCAGAGCTGAAGGTAGTTGATTACGTTTCTGATGGCTATGGGCTGGCATTTTGATTTCAGCCAGTGAGGTACAATCATTACCGGTAATTTTTCGGTGAGGTCGCGTATAATTTCAAATGAAATGCTCCCTGAGCCAACAATCACTCCGGCTTCAAAAATGGTATAAGGAATTTCAGAACGTATCAGCACATCTTTCACCACTTTGCGTGCAGTAAGATGCTTTGAAAGCATTTTTTCATTGCTGATGCCGCTCAGATAAACTATTTGTTTCACTTGTGTAAGTGTGGCTACCAGCACAAAACAACCTGCAGCTCTCACTTCGTATTCTTTTAATGTTGTTGAAGTGTCGCCAAGGGAGTGAATCAGATAATAGGCAACATCAAACTGTTTTTTGTTGAACTGCTGAACGGCATTTTCGGGATGCAGAAAATCAAATTCAATAATGCTGATTTTGTCTGACAAATCAGCCGAAGGCTTAAAACGTTTTTTATCTCTCACCACACAGGTAACATCATGGCCGGCCTCTACCAGCACGGGTAATAGCCTCATTCCAATATATCCGTTGGCACCTGTGAGTAATATTCTCATAAATTTAAACGCTCTTGGAAAAGCAAATATATTATTATAACCATCATACCTGATATGATTTAAATCCGCTCCTGATTGCGATTTAAATTTTGGATAATTAAATTAATATTTTTATAGCCTGAATTTAATACAGAATGAAGTTATACACCGGTGGTTTCAGTATCTGGATTCATAATTGAAAACCAAATGAGGTAAAATCTGTTTACAGAGAAGTAAAATTATTCAATACAAATTTTAACAGAATACAAATATGTCATTAACAAAATCTCTAATCGCTGAAATTGAACATGAATCAGCAGGTACCAGAAAAATTTTAGAACGCATTCCGCAGGATAAGTTCGACTGGAAACCACATCCAAAATCAAACTCTTTAAAAGCACTTGCCAGCCATGTAGCCGGTTTGAGTTCATGGCCGGGAGTTATTGCAAAAACCGATCATCTTGACCTGGCTTCATTGAAAGGTGCCGAAATCAATTCCACAGAAGATCTGGTAAAGGAATTCGACAACAACATCAAACAGGCTCTTGACACACTCAGGAATACAAAAGACGAAGAGCTTAGCGGCAAATGGTCTTTAAGAAAAGGTGACCATGTGATAACAGAACTTCCCAAAGCTGTAGCCATGCGCAGCATTGCTTTAAGTCATTTGTATCATCACAGAGCGCAGTTAAGCGTTTATCTTCGGTTGTTGGATGTGCCCGTGCCGGGAATGTACGGACCAAGTGCTGATGAAAAATAGAACCAATTAAATTTAGTGAGTAATGAATATAACCTCCGTCAACTTTACGGAGGTTATGTTTTTTTTGGAGCAAATGTCAAGTTAAGTCTTTCAAACGTACGTTAAATATTATTTTACCTTCGTATTTTTTCTTTAGCAACATAGTTGCAATTTATGAATGATGATTTTTCGTTAAGCAATAAAGCGCACAACCGTGGATGGGTACTTGCTGCTTTAATGTTTAGTATCATGCTTGCAGCAATGGATGTTACCATTGTTTCAACTGCCATTCCTCAGATTGTTGCCGACCTTGGAGATTTCGGGTTGTTCAGTTGGGTTTATTCAATTTATCTGCTTGCACAAACCATCACTATTCCTATCTATGGCAAGCTGGCAGATATTTACGGACGTAAACCTGTTTTACGAATTGGAATTGTAGTTTTTCTTGCAGGCTCTGCTGCTTCTGCTGCTTCCTGGGATATGACTTCACTGATTATTTTCCGCGGACTGCAAGGATTGGGTGCAGGAGCCATAATGGCTACAGTGAATACCATTGCCGGTGATATTTATACCGTTCGTGAGAGGGCGCAGATTCAGGGATGGCTTTCCAGTGTGTGGGGAATGGCTGCCATCATGGGACCTTCACTTGGTGGTGCTTTGGTTGAATATGCAAACTGGCGTTGGATTTTTCTGATAAATATTCCTATCGGAATTACAGCATTTATTCTTTTATCTGTTTTCTTCAAAGAACACATTGTGAAGCGCGAACATCATATTGATTATGGCGGAGCATTGATGATGCTTGTAACGGGAACCATGCTCATTTTTACACTGATGAAGTTAGGTCAGGAATGGGAGCTTTTTACATGGCGAAGTTCAGGAATGATACTGCTGACCATTTTGCTGATAGCACTCACCATTTACATTGAGAAAAGAAGTCGTGAACCTGTAATGCCCAACTGGGTTTGGACCAATAAAATTCTTGCAGGTTCCAATTTAGCAATGATTCTGATGGGAGCAATGATGCTTGGGCCTAACATGTATATTCCGGTATTTGCACAGTCGGTATTGGGAATGGGAGCGATAGCAGCAGGGTTTATTCTTGCCAGCATGACCATAGGCTGGCCTGTTGCTTCTTCCTTATCAGGAAAATTATATCTGAAAATCGGTTTCAGAAATACCGCTGTCATAGGAGTGATTATGATTATCATTTTTTCCACTTTGTTTCTGATACTTCCTTTCAACATGCATCCATGGTGGCTGGTAGCCGATCAGCTGTTTTTAGGAGCAGGATTCGGATTGTTGTCCACACCGGTACTGGTGGGAGTACAATCTGTAGTGTCGTGGGGTAAACGCGGAGTGGTAACCAGTGCAAATATGTTTTCTCGTTATCTGGGTCAAAGTATTGGAGCTGCTGTTTTGGGAGGAGTTTTCAATACGGCAATCAATGGAAAACTTTCAAATGCACCTGCCGGTTTAAAACAACAGATGCCACGCAATGTGAATGATGTAATTACTGTTTTGCAATCATCAAAAACTTCTGAAAGTGCATCAGGATATATTAAACATGCTTTTTATTATGCATCACATCAGGTTTATTTTACCATGGCACTGATAGGTGTCCTAACCTTTGCCTGTCTGTTTTTACTTTCAAGAGAATATCATCCTGTTGCCGAAACCGAATAAAAAAGAAGTGATTTTTTGGTTACAATTCTAAGATTTCAACTTCAACTGATAGATTGACTGTTTATTAAACGCAGTTAGCTGAAGTAAACAGGTTACATTTATAAAGATGATTTGTGTAGCAACAAACTGAATGGTTCAAAAATATTTTGTGTGTTTCATGAAACTAATTTTATAAGCGCATGTTTTTATGACAGATTTTTAAAAAACAAAAATTATGAAAATGCTTAAAAATTTCACCAGAACAATTGCAAGCATGATTACTTGCATGTCTATTGTATCTTTTACAGCATCTGCACAGGATGCTGCTCCTAAACTGACAGATCCTGAAATTGCTTCTGTTGCTGTTACTGCTAATCAGATTGATGTAAACTACGGAAAGATTGCTTTGAAGAAAACCAAAAATGCCGAAGCAAAGAAATTTGCCGAAACAATGATTAAAGACCATGAGAGTATCATCAAGCAAGCTGTTGATCTGGCAACTAAATTGGGCGTTACACCCAAAGACAATGCCATGACACAGTCATTACTGAAAGGTGAAAAAGAAACCACTGCCAAACTGAATAAACTTACAGGCAAAGCTTTTGATAAAGCTTATATTGACAATGAAGTTGCATATCACGAAGCAGTGATTAATGCAGTTAAAACAGTGTTGATACCACAAACGCAGAATGCCGAGTTAAAAGCATTGCTTACCAAGGTAACTCCTTTGCTCGATCACCACTTTGAAATGGCTAAAATGGCTCAGTCTAAAATTAAATAATGAGTCAGTTATATGAAAAGAATAATTTTAGCAGGAGCGGTTGCAGGTGTCATGTATCTGCTGGCAGGTTGCGGAACTTCTGAAAATCAGAAAAGCACTGCAACTGACAGCACAGCAACAGCACAAGTTGTAAAAACTACCGATACCGTTGTGATAGAAGGAATGCAGTTTAAACCTGCTCAACTAACCATTCATAAAGGCGACACCATCGTTTGGATAAATAATGATATCGTTGCCCACAGTGTGACAGAAGATACTGCACAAACATGGACTTCAGATACCATTAACATCGGAGCGACATGGACAATGAGTCCGCAGAGTAGTTTTAACTACCTGTGCAGTTTTCACCCGACAATGAAAGGTTCTGTAACAGTAGTTGAGAAATAGTTTAAATATCCTTTTGAGTTTTTTACTGCTTCCGGAAGAAATTTCGGAAGCAGTTTTGTTTTTAAGGTAATTGATAAGATATAAAATGAGTTACAGCTGTTATTTTTGTTCTTTCACTCAAATTTGAAACTGTCAGGATGAAGGATGATAAATATTACATTCACCGTTGCGAAATACTGGGCAAAGCTGCCGGGCTAAAAGGCAATGCTCCTGTGGGTGCATTAATTGTTCGGCAAGGAAGCATCACTGCCGAAGCAGAAGAAGCAGGCAAAAGTAAAAATGATATAACCTGCCATGCAGAAATTGAAGCAATAAGAATTGCAATTCGAAAACTGAACACCACAGATTTGTCTGACTGTATTTTATACTCTACACATGAACCCTGTGTGATGTGTTCGTATGCAATAAGATATTATCGTATCAGCAAGGTAGTGTTCCTGCATGCAGTACAGCTTGGCGGAGCAACCTCATCTATGCCTTTGCTTACGACAAAGGATGTTCCGCCACACTGGGCAAAAGCACCTGAAGTGGTGCAACTGAAACTTTCTGATGAATAATTATTTTACTTTCTTCAGGCATCTTTCAATCATGGCAACGGCCCTGTCAACAGTTTCTTTTTTGGTGCGGAAAGCAAGAATGGCAATTCGTATCACAAACTTTCCTTCAATGACGGATGAACTTAAAAACACATCGCCATCGGCATGTATTTCATTCATCAGCTGTTGATTTTTTCTGTCGGCATCTTTCTCAAACGGATATCTGAAATAACTTACCGATAGATCAGGTTCAGGTCCAATCCAAAATCCTCTTTCCTTCAATTGTTGCCTGAAATATTTAACCAGAAGCAATTTTTCTTCGAGGCATGCAATGAAAGGTTCAATGCCATGATACTGCAATGGCAGCCATACACGCAGCCCTCTGAAATGTTTAGTAAGCTCCGGTGAAAGATTTGCCGGACTTTTTGCAAGCTCATCTTCTGCTGCATCCTGCATGTAGTTGGCTTCGTAATAATTGGAATGTAATGTTGCCGATATATCTTTTATCAGAACAGCACCCACACCATAGGGCAGAAACATTCCTTTATGAGGATCAACAATCATGGAGTCGGCACGTTCAATGCCTTTAAATAAACTTTTACGGGAGGTAAGAATAAAAAATCCTCCGTAAGCTGCATCCACATGAAACCAGGTGTGATATTTTTTTGCCAAATCAGCTATGTCGTTCAAAGGGTCAATGGCACCTGTATCTGTGGTTCCTGCTGTGGCTACAATCAGAAAGGGAATCAATCCCTGAGCAGTATCTTTTGCAATTAACTGTTCAAGAGCATCCACCTGAATGCGATGATGACTGTCTAACGGAACATAACGTATCAACACATCTTCCAAACCGATTATGCGCAATGCTTTTTGAGTGGAATGATGGACCTGTTCGCTCAGGTAAACCACACTCTTCCGCACACGTTCGTTTTTCACCTGATGCTTATCGCGGGCTGCTGTAAAAGCAATCAGCGTAGAAATGGAACCTCCTGACGAAAGGCAGCCGGTGGCACTTTCAGGAAAAGAAAAAACTCGCTTCAGCCAGTTCACCACTTCGTTTTCTACCATGGCAGCACCGGGAGATGCATAGTAAACACTTGCAAACGGATTGGTAACGGCAGCAATAAAATCGGCCACTGCCCCAGTGAAAACACCACCTCCCGGTATGTAACCGAGATGTGTTCCTGATGCAGCGTTGATTCCATTCTCTGCAACTTCTTTCTGATAAATGGAAAGCAACTCTTCAATGGTTTTCTTTTTATTGTCAATAGCCAGTGAGTTTAACTCATTTTGCTGAAATCCTTTTACATGTTTCAATCCTGCTATAAAATGATTTGTATAGGAGGTTACTGCATCTGTAATGGTATTTCTTTCAGCTTCCTGCATATCAAGACGATTACTTAAATGACTTAACTCCTGCAGCTGCTGTATTATTTCTTTATTATTCACTTTAAAAAATTTCTGATTATGGTATGATGATTTTTGTAAGGCAAAATAATAAAATATATCAATGGCAGATATGAGGAAATAAGGTTAACTTTGTGTGAAATATTTTAAAATAATTGTTATGAAATTCAGAGTTGAATCAAAAGGGTTCAGACTGAGCCCATCACTGAAAAATTTTGCAACAGAAAAGCTGAGCAAACTCGACAGATATTATAAGGATATACAGGAAATTGAAGTTACGCTCGAAATAGAAGTCAGAGCCTCGAAGGAAGTTGTCAACTGTATGCTCAACATCAGAGTACCGGGTAAGGATGCTTACATCAAAACTTCGTCATCCATTTTTGAAGATGCGATACTGAAAGCGGCAGATGCTGCCAAAAGAAAACTGCGTACACGTAAAACACAACTGCAGATTGCCAAAAAAAGAAAATCACCCGACAGACTGGTTTCTGCAAAAAAGGCAATGAAATAAGTTTGCTCCCGGTAAAACAGTTATGCCCAGCATAAAAAGACAGTGCAACCCTTAAACTGACGACTGAAAAACGGAGACTTTGCAACCTGACAATTTAAGCGGACAGACTTAAAAGCGTTCTTTAACAAACTGACACTAAATAACGAGCCGACACTCAAGCCGACCTGAATGTTTTTAAAATTTTTGCCGACCCGCATTTTTAATTTTTTCTTGGCAGCTGCACATTTTAGCACATTTGGTTTTGCCCAACACACAAGCCCACCCTTCATAATACCAAAAGAGCTAAAATTTTCAGAACCTCGACTAAAGTTGTGTAAAACTATTTGTGGACTTTTTATGTCCTTTTAAATATAGTTCTTATCTTTGGACAAAATTTGTCCTGAATGGCAATCTTGAAAAAACATACAACATTTGGAGAACAACTCAGACAACTGAGAGAAACTGCTGGTATGACTTTGAGAGAAGTTGGAGCAAATATTGAAATTGACCCTTCTCTACTTGCTAAAATTGAACGCAACCAAAGGCAACCGACAAAACATTTAATCAAAAATATCGCTGACTTTTTTGAAGTTAACGAAAAGGAATTGCTCGAAGAATTTTTGAGTGACCAGATTGCCTACAAAATTTTAGACGAAGAAGCAGACTTGAATATTCTGAAAGTCGCAGAAGAAAAAGTAGCATACATCAAAACATTGCGAAATGAGTAAAATAATAAATATCGAACCATTCAAACAAGAACTGCCAAGTGACTTTGCAGACAGGTTAGGTATTTATTATACTCAGCAAGTAACAACTACTCACAAGAAAGTCAACGGACAATTTTTTACTCCTACTCCGATTGCCAAACTACTTGCTTCTTTTTGCGATTTCTCCAAAACAAGAATCAAAATTTTAGACCCTGGTTGCGGTACAACTATTTTGTCTTGTGCTTTGGTTGAGCATTTAATAGAATCACTGAACGGTATTGAGATAATTGACTTAGTGGCTTATGAGACCGATCTTGAATTAATTCCATATTCAGAAAAAGCATTTGACTACTTAAAAGAGTGGCTTTTGAATAAAGGAATACAATTTAACTTCACACTGCATACTACTGATTTTGTTTTAGACAATGCAACAGTTCTTAAAGAAAACAGATTGCCAAGTTTGTTTGAAGAAACAAAAAGTGTAGATAAAAATTTCGACATTATAATTTCAAATCCTCCCTATTTTAAGCTTTCCAAAGATGATAAAAGGGTAATTGCTTCGCAAGAGTTAGTTAGCGGACAGCCCAATATCTATTCATTTTTTATGGGAATTGCTGCTAAACTACTTTCTGAAAATGGAGAATTAATTTTTATTACTCCTAGAAGCTTTGCATCAGGTAACTATTTCAAAGCGTTTAGAGAGTTGTTTTTCAATACAGTTCAGATTGAAAAGATACACTTATTCAATTCTCGAAAAGACACGTTCAATCGAGACAGTGTTTTGCAAGAAACGGTTGTAATTAAAGCAATAAGAGAAAAAATAGACCCAAAAAAGAAAGTGCTTGTTTCTTCAAGTGCTGGAATTAAAGACATTTTTGAACCATCAATTAAGTATTTTAATGCTGAAGAACTCATTGATTTAAATTCAAAAGAAAAAATTTTGCATTTGCCGACAAGCGACAAAGAAGAAAACATTTTGAGTTTAGTTTCCACTTGGGAAAATGTTTTGACGGATTTCAATATCAGAATTTCAACGGGCCCCGTTGTTTCATTCCGAGCGTTGGATTTTATTCAAAATAATTACGAAAACGGGACAGTGTTTTTAGCTCCTTTGTTTTGGCTTCACAACGTGAACAAAATGATTTTGGAATGGCCAAAACAACTCAAAGAAAAAGGGCAATTCATAAGATTAGAAAGCGGTTCAAAATCTTTGTTGATTCCCAATAAGAACTATATTCTTTTAAGGCGATTCAGCACCAAAGACGATAAGAGCAGATTAATTGCAGCCCCTTATTTCTGCAACTATGCTAAATCGGATTATATCGGGGTTGAAAATAAAGTAAATTACATATACAGGAAGGATGGACATTTAGACCGAGACGAAGTAGTTGGACTTTGTGCATTGCTCAACAGCGAATTATTTGATACTTACTTCCAAATCTTTAACGGTAATGTAAATGTGAGTGCTACAGAATTGAGAGAAATGAGATTTCCACCTTTAAACAACATCAAAGAAATAGGCAATAAAATCATTCTTTCCAATGACTATTCAATGAACAATGTAAACAGCATTATCAACGAGCTTTTTGAATTGGATGCAATAATGAACTGATATGAGTAAAATAGAAGAAGCACAAGAGATATTAAAAGCGTTAGGACTGCCGCCAGCACAATACAACGAAATGGCGGCATTAACATTTTTAGCAGTTTGCAACATCAAAGAAAATGACAAGTGGGCAAAAGCAACACGCCAAAGTTTAGGAGTTACAAAAGGCATTATGACTTTCGTGAATGAAAACTACGGTAAATCATACGCCCCAAATACAAGAGAAACATTTAGAAGGCAAGTACTTCACCAATTTGTACAGGCAAGAGTAGTTGATTACAACCCAGACAACCCAACCCTTCCTGTCAATAGCCCAAGAGCACATTATGCCTTGACACACGAAGTATTGGAAGTCGTAAAAACATACAAAACAAGAAATTGGAAGAGTGCTTTGAAAAACTTCATTGATACAGTTGGTAAACTTTCGGAAGTGTATTTGAAAGAAAGAGAACTAAATCAAATTCCTGTTACTCTTCAAAGTGGAAAAACAATCAAACTATCTGCTGGAAAACACAATGAAGTTCAAGTAGCGATAGTTGAGCAGTTCGCTCCAAGGTTTGCCAATGGAGGAACGCTATTATATTTAGGTGACACAGCAAAAAAGGACTTATTTGTTGACGAGAAAGGGTTAAAAGATTTGGGATTTCCGATAGACCAACACAGCAAATTACCAGATGTTGTACTCTATGACAACAAAAGAAAATGGTTGTTTCTAATTGAAGCTGTTACGTCACACGGTCCAGTTTCTCCGAAACGCCTTTTGGAACTCGAAGATTTTTTGAAAAACTGTAAAGTCGGAAAAGTCTATGTAACGGCTTTCCCAGATATGTCAGAGTTTAAAAAACACTCAAATAATATTGCTTGGGAAACAGAAGTTTGGCTTATGGAAGTGCCTGATCATATGATACATTTTAACGGAGATAGGTTTATGGGACCGAGATAAAAAAATAAGGAATGAAACTTGTAACAAGAAATGATATTGAAAATTGGGCAGATACCGCTTTATCAAAAAGCGATTTACCTTATCTTATTTCAATGTTGGTACGAGCTACAACGCCTAAAAGTACACAAATAAACTTTCCTTCTGGAAGTGCCACTTACGTTGGAGGTTGGGACGGTGAGGTAAATTGTCAAGAAGATACAGCTTACGTTCCGCAAGGTGTTTCATTATATGAGTTTGGTACTGAATCACAACCTAAAACAAAGGCAGATAAAGATTATAATAAGAGAAAAGCAGACACGTTGGGCTACAATCCTAATCAAAGTGTTTTTATTTTCATTACACCACGATTTTGGAAAGCAAAAGACAAATGGGTTAAAGCAAAGCAAGCTGAAAATTTTTGGAAAGATGTCAAGGTTTATGATTCATCAAATATAGAGCAATGGCTTGATATTGCCGTTTCTGTTTCAGGGTGGTTTGCCGTCTATTTGAGAAAAGCCCCACTTAATGGAGTTGATATAGCAGAACAATTTTGGAAGTATTGGTCGGAATTTAGGAGCATCAAATTATCGCCAGAAATAATTACATCAGGTCGCAAAAGAGAACAAGAAGATATTTTTAATTTTCTTGAAGCAACACCAAACATTTCATCGGTCAAAGCCGCATCAAAGAATGAAGCTATTGCTTTTATAATTGCATCTGCGAAACTCTTCCCCGTCAATGAATCAGAAAGATTTTTTTCAAGAACTTTAGTTGTTCACACAGAAGCTGCGTATAAAACTGTATCAACAAATTTTGTTTCGCCACTTATTCTGATTCCGAATTTTGAAAACAAATTACCGATGTATTCAGCAGTCTCAAATAATCACCACGTAATTGTTCCATTAGGTGGTGATGATGAATTTGACAAGAATCCTATTACATTACCAACAATAGATAGAGATGGACAAATTAACGCATTAGTTTCATCAGGTTTTAGTAGGGAAGATGCTGAAAAATTTTCCAGAGAATCAGGGCGAAACATCACAACTCTAAAAAAACTGCTTGACTTTCCCCACAACAAAGCAAAATGGATTGAGAAAGAAAATATCCGTGAGATAATTCCTGCTCTTATACTTGGTAGATGGAACGAAACATTTGTTGGAGATATTGAACTAATTGAAAAGCTTTCTGAACAAAAATATTCTGACTATTTAGTTATCCTAAACAAATGGAAAAACTTTGAAGAATCACCAATCATTCAAATTGGTGAAACTTGGCGATTAACCCCCCCTTTAGATTTATGGACCAATCTTTCTTCTCAACTTTTTCCAAAAGATTTTCAAAACATTCAAGAGTGTTTTTCTTTAGCATTCAAAAACGGGAATCCAATCATTGAACCCGAAGATAAAAACAGTTTCGCTGCATATTTCAACAAGAAAAACAAATACTCTAATTGGTCAAGGGAAGGGCTAACCCAATCTTTAATATTAGTTGGACGATTGAATGGAGTAAAAATTCCCAATCTTGACAATCACCAAAATTGGGTTGATAAAATCATTTTTGATTTACTCAACAACGCAAGTGGAGAAATGTGGATTTCCGTTGACCACGAATTACCTCTTATTTCGGAGGCATCGCCTGAAAGTTTTCTCAAAGTAGTAAAAAATTCATTGGCAAAAGAACAAACCGAAATAATGGATATGTTCAAAGAGGAAGATGGTTTTTTGCACAAAACAAGTCACCACACTGGTTTGTTGTGGGCACTTGAAAATCTGGCTTGGCTACCTGAATATTTGAATAATGTTAGCTTGATATTATTAAAACTTTCAAGAATTGACCCTGGAGGTAACTTGTCAAATAGACCCTTGAATAGTATTTCAGAAATATTCAAACCTTGGCACTATCAAACAATTGCATCGTATGATGAGAGAATTGAGATTTTGAAATACATAACTGAAAAAGAAAAAGAATCAGGTTGGGAGCTATTAATTAGAATGCTTCCTGATTATCACGGGTTTGCACATCCTACGCATAAAATGCGTTGGCGAATGTTTGATAAGAATACCAATCTCACCTACACTTATCAAGAAATATGGGATACACATTCAGCAGTAATAGAAATGCTTATAAACCTTTTTGATAATGATGAAGAAAAATTTTCTCAACTCATAAAAGAAACAACCAACCTTTCTCCTAAAGACAGAAAAAGAGTTTTAGATTGGGCTGATGAAGTTTATCCAAATATCAAACAGGAAAAATTTTCAACTTGGGAAACAATCAGGGGAATTTTAAATCATCACAGGTCGCATCCTGATACCGATTGGGCTTTACCCGAATCCGAGTTAGTACGGTTAGAAAATTTGTATAACAAACTTCAACCAACAGACATTATTCACAAATACATTTGGCTTTTTAATGAACATTGGCCTGAGTTCCCAGAAGGTTTCAAATACGAACCCAATGAATCTGAGAAACGATACGATCAACAACAAAAGCGTATTGATGAAGCAAGAAAAGATGCGGTAACAGTTTTTATTAAAGAATTAGGTTTGATTCAAACCATAGCGCTTAGAAAGCAAGTCAAAGAATTTTTGCTTTTGGGTAGTGCTTTAGCTGACCTAGTCACAAATCAAGAATATGTTCTTACAGTTTGTGAATGTTTGTATGATGATAAAAATCTCATTGGTTTTGCTCACAACTTTATCTATCGTAAATCAATTATTGAAAACTTTGATTGGATAAAATCATTATTCAAAGAATTACAAGAAAAAAAGTTTAGCAACAAAGCACTTTCTAATGTTCTAATTCCACTTAATCAAAATCAACAATTGTGGAATTTTGTAGCTTCATTAAATGAAGAAATACAAAATGAGTATTGGCAAAATATCAACCCACATTTTTATCAAATTACCGATGAAGAAAAAGCAATTGGAATTAATATGCTTTTGAAATACAAAAGATTCTTTTCCGCAATAGATATTGCTTCACATTTCGCAAACGTAATTTCAAGTAATCTGCTTTCAGAAATGTTGAAAAAGGCAGCCACAGAGGAAGCAAGTGAAACGCCACATTTCAGAGGTTATGAAATTGAACGAATTTTTGAAGAACTTGATAAGCGTACAGATATTGAGAAATCAACCCTCATTCATTTGGAGTGGCTTTATCTTCCAATTTTAGATTCATACGGAACAAGAAGAAATCCCAAGATTTTAGAAGAAGAATTGGCAAACAACCCTGATTTTTTTATTGAGGTTTTAAAGTGGATTTACATTCCAAAAGACGAAACACTATTGGAAAAAGAACGAGAAGGCATTTCTGATGAAGCTATTCAAAATAGAGCAAAACAAGCTTACCATTTGCTTCATTCGTGGAAAAAAATACCGGGAATGAAGGAAGATAATTCCATTGATGAAGTTGTATTAAAAGATTGGATTAAAAAGGCAAGAACATTAGCCCAATCTGTTAGTAGATTAAATGTTGCCGATTCTGAAATCGGTAAAGTATTAGCTGAATACCCTGAAAATATTCAAGAATGGCCTCAAGAAAAAATATTTCAAGTTATTGAAGAAATAAACACTTACAGTTTGAAGAGCGGTTATTATTCTGCTATGTTCAACAAAAGAGGTTCATCCACAAGGGGGGCTTTTGATGGCGGAGATATTGAAAGAGGAAAAGCCGCCTACTTTGAGAAATTGGCAAATAATTTTAAGAATAAATATCCAAATGTAGCTGAGATATTTAAACGGATGCAACAAGGTTATTTAGAAGATGCAAAACGAATGGATGAAGAAGCAGAACGAAATAAATTGGAATATTAACATTAGAAAAAAATTCCGACCATTCACAGTCATACACATAGGCAAGCTCCACAAGCCGACACGCAAACCAAAGCTTGCCAAAGAGTAGCCTGTCCGACCCAAAAAAGAAAAAATTAAAAATCTTCCCTTCTAAAAATTTTAAAAACGCTAGCACACAACACGACAGAAAAAATTCGGACAGTTGGTTGCAAAACTCAATATTGACAAGGGTTGCAAGACACCGACTCAAGAACGTCAGGGCATAACAGGCGTTTGGCTCAATGGCGGGTGACTAGGTAAATTAAACATTCTACCTCGCGCCAACTTTTGTGATGTATTGACAGTTTTGTGCTCCGAAATCTGCCATTGCGCGTTAATTCAGCGAGTGGTTTATTCGTCATACCATTCGCCACGTGTGGGCTTCAGGTCATCTCTCACCTGAATCATTTCATCTTCTTCAACCACCATATAGGCAACAGAAAGTGTTTCTGAAATAGCTTCTGTCCCCGTAATATTGTTTTTAAGTTTTTTATCTTCAATATATTCAGAAAGATGGTGTATGTGATGTTCTGCAATTTTGATGGATTCAGGACCTCTGATATCCCAGATTAACTTAATTTTCTTACTCATTTCTAAAACGAATTTAAATTATCTTTGTTTAAATTCACTGCAAAGAAATGGTTATTGATGCAACCATACAAAATTGCAAAGTACCATTTGTTGCAGATGTCATTCAGTCAACGAACTAAAAAATAAACAGCTCAGAAAGCTAACAGTAAAACAATTTAAATATATGCTTTGCATTTATCATGAATCAACCGACCCTTATTTTAATGTTGCCACCGATGAATATATTTTAAAACATCTCGAAGAAGATTGTTTTATGCTTTGGCGCAACGACAATGCCATTATTGTCGGGAAATATCAGAATACGCTTTCAGAAATAAATTATGACTATGTTAAAGCCAATAACATTGCAGTGGTAAGAAGAATTTCAGGTGGCGGTGCAGTGTATCACGACCTTGGGAATCTTAATTTTTCATTTACCAAAACAGGAAAAAATTCAAGCCTCACCGATTTCGAAAAATTTACAAGGCCTATTGTGGAAGTGATTCGCTCATTGGGTGGCGATGCACGCTTTGAAGGGAAAAACGACCTGATGATTGACGGAAAAAAGATTGCAGGAAATGCGGCTCACATTCATAAAAACAAAATTCTGCATCACGGATGTCTGCTTTTTTCTTCCGAAATGCGAAATGTAAGTGAAGCACTCAGAATCAATCCCGTTAAATATATTGACAAAGCGCATAAATCAGTGCCCAAGCGTGTGACCAATATTTCAGAGCATATTAAAGTGCAGATGAATGTTTCTGATTTTGCAAAAAGTATTATGGACTATGTGCTTGCAAATTTCCCGGGCAGCAAACTTTATACATTTACCGAGCAGGATAAAGCTGCCATTCAAAAACTACGTGACGAAAAATATGCTACGCATGAATGGAATTACGGCAAATCGCCCGACTATAATTTCAAAAAAGCAATACGTACCGTGGGCGGGCTGTTAGAGATGAATCTCGAAGTAAAGAAAGGTGTTATTCAGCAGGTGAAAATATTTGGAGACTTTTTCTCCGAAAACGGAATTGAAGATGTTGAAAATGCATTGGTCAACATCAACCACGAAGAATCAGCTATAAGAGAAGCACTGAAGAAGTTTGATATGAATCGTCATTTCAGCAACATCAGTGTGGATGATCTGATAGAATCTATTTTTTAATTCTTACACTTTTAACTCTGCTGTTGATAAATAGTAACTGAATAAAAAAGGTCTTGCACATTCGTTTACGAATTTTGTATCACTTGTTGACAGAATATTTTGACTGCAACAAATATGCACGCATCATCCATGCAGTAAAGAAAAAACACGAAAGTGAGCAGCGATAAAAGTTATCACGAACGCATGACACAAACAGTTACGGAAGGGCAACATACGAACACTGCAGTGCGGCTCTGGAACAGGAATTTCATCAATGCCTGCATTGCAAATTTTCTGATTGCCTGCTCTTTTTATCTGCTCATGCCTACCATTCCGATATTTTTATCGGAGCAGCTTCACGTATCACAGTCGCATATCGGACTTGCACTTTCATCTTACGTGGTTGCATTGCTCATTATGCGGCCATTCAGCGGTTATCTGGTGGATGTATATCCGCGAAAAAAATTATTCATGACAGGAGTGACATTGTTTGTATGCATGTTCACCGGATATTATTTTGCCGCTACGGTAATGTTTTTTGTAGTGTTGCGGTTTGTTCACGGCTTGTTCTGGGGCTTGTCAACAGTGTCGGCCAATACAGTTGCGATAGACATTATTCCCTCTGAAAGAAGGGCAGAAGGCATTGGTTTTTTTGGTGTCACCATGAATATTGCTATGGCCACTGCACCTTATATCGCTGTAATTATTTACGACTCTTTTGGTTTTTCAAAATTAGTTTCATCAGCATTGATGATGGGAGCATTTGCCATTCTTGCAGTGAGCTTTATTAAAACACCCTGGCGCAAAAAACCTGATAAAAAGCCGCCATTGTCTTTCGACAGATTTATTCTGATTAAAGGAATTCCGATTTTTATCAATCAGCTGTTTCTCTCATTCGGATGGGGAACGCTCGTAGCCTTTGCAGTGTTGTATGGCAAAAAAACTGGCATTCACAATGCAGGAATTTTCTTTTTGTTTCTTGCTTCGGGCATTGTGCTTTCCAGAGTAAATTCAGGCAAATATGTTGACCGTGGTTATCTGCATCGTGTGGTTGTCATTGCTATTTCACTCATCACAACAGGATATTTTTGTTTTGCTTCTTTTCACAATATTTATGCATTCTGTGCATCGGCATTTATTCTCGGAGTAGGATTCGGAACTCTTTTTCCTGCATTGCAAACTATCTACAACAACATGGCGCCATCCACCAGACGGGGTACTGCAAATTCTACTTATCTCACCGGCTTCGACCTGGGTATTGGCATCGGCATGCTGGCTGGCGCCTACATCAGTGATGTTTTTGATTTTTCAACTTTGTATTATGTTACTTCGGGTTTAAGTTTTATTGCATTATTTATTTACTGGTTTAATTCGCGAAAGGTGTACGAAAGAAATAAAATCAAACAAAGCTGACAAAATTTATTTTGAACTGAATCATTCAAACAATTAGTCATTACGGCTGTTTGTCATTATAAAAATTACTATGGATCATAAAAAAGTGGTGTATATCACCGGTGGAAGCAAAGGCATTGGTCTTGGAATTGCTCAGTATCTTCTGCAAAAAGATTTTCAGGTTGCCATCAGCAGCCGACAGTTGAAATCAGCACAGCAGGCTGCAGAAAATTTGAAAGGGAATAAAGAAAATATTCTTGCACTGCAATCTGATGTATGCAATGCCGAAGATGAGCAACAGGCAGTAAAAAAAATTTTAGATAAATGGGGACGGTTAGATGTGTTGGTTGCCAATGCAGGTGTAGGACATTTTGCACCTATTGAAGAGCTCACACATAAGCAGTGGAATGAAGTCATCAACACCAATGTTACAGGAGTGTTTCACAGTGTGAAAGCTGCAGTGGATGCCATCAAAAAATCAAAAGGATACATCATTACTATTGCCAGCCTTGCCGGAACTTATTTTTCAGAAAAAGGAACTGCTTACAATGCAAGCAAATTTGCAATGGTAGGTTTCACTCAGGCACTGATGCTCGACCTGCGGCAGCATGATGTAAAAGTAACTACCATCATGCCAGGCTCTGTTACCAGCCATTTCAACAACCATGTACCGTCTGCAGAAGATGCATGGAAAATTCAGCCTGAAGACATTGGCGAAATGGTGTACGATTTATTGAAGATGAATCCGCGTGTGCTGCCCAGCAAAATTGAAGTACGTCCGGCCAAGCCGCCAGTGAAAAAGTGAT